>Ga0265294_10001455_pt1 | contig 31808 bp, 26 predicted proteins | sample MunlanPumphouse3_FD_192504 | JGI IMG/M metagenome (GOLD analysis project Ga0265294, IMG submission 192504) | Groundwater microbial communities from a municipal landfill in Southern Ontario, Canada - Pumphouse #3 | ecosystem: Environmental > Aquatic > Deep subsurface > Groundwater | place...
ATATTTCCGCCATGCCCCTGACCCGGCACAAATCCCCACTCTTCTTCAGGTGTCGGACCAATAAGCCAATAGCCTTCCTTGTTTGTCAAATACACATCACCCTCGCTCGAGGCAGCGATCCCTTTGATCGTGTTGATAAGCAGTTTTCCCTGATAATTGAGAACCACCACGCCGATACGCGTGCCATTGCTGTTGTCCACCGGGGTCGAAAATCGGAGCATGGGCTTAAGGGGTTGTTCTACGTTCCCATGTTCAATATTAAGATCAAACCGGGAAATAATAACATCCCCGAGGGGCGCATGAATAGCCCTGGCAAAATAGGGCCGGTTTGTTTTGGTCTGCAATTCATGGTCCTGCAACATCCGGGAGATGCCGTTTTCAAGGTTGATACGTATTCTTTCGTGGCCATGGGCATCAAGATAGCGCACCTGATCGTAGACATGTTTGACACGGCTTAAACTCAAAAAAAGTTTTTCAGCTATGGATATAAAAAATTTTTCATCCGGGCAGAAGGAACACGCCGAATGGAGCATGTCGGAAAAAAGCATGGTGTCCGAAGCATGTGCCGCAATATCTGTCTGAATAACGATACGTTCCTCTTCAAGAATGTTATACTCACGGATTTTGATCCGCTCAACGCGCAATTGCTTCTGTAACATCAGACCAGCCATGATGAACAGGGTCCCAAGACAAACAAAAGGAATGAAATGGGAAAAAAAGTCACGTATGAAATGGAATTCCTTTGAGGGATGCATCACGGGGGATTCGAGGCCTTCAAGCATTGACACTTCTCACTATTTCTGGGATCAAATAAAAAAAGAAAAAACGTTATCCTCGTGAATCAAAGATACCGTACCTACACGACAGACTGCACCAGAATACACGTTATTGCCAACCTTCGGAACCATGCCCAAAAAGCTCGGGTGAGTGTTTCTATTGCTCCTAAACCAAACCACGTTTGAGGGATTGAGTTTTTTTCACCGCGAAGAACGCTAAGGAACACGAAGAAAAGCAACAAAATAAAGCTCAATCTATCCCAGATTCTTCACCCTTCGCGTTCCTTCGTGCCCTTCGCGGTGAAAAAAGAATTGAACAGTGATAACCTGTTCGAAAACTATGGGTCTGAAACTGGGTTTGGTTTAGATGCATAAACTGTAGCATTTCAAAACCGTTTCCCAAACACAAGGAGAAAAGTATGCAGATTACAGCCGAAACGCTCGCAGGCAAATTACGCGTCATCCACCCAGAAATCGACCGGTACGGGCTGGGGCTCAACACCGCCTTCGATAAAACCAAAAAGGCATGGAAGGCAACATTCACCAAAGGTGCCCATACCATGGATACCTATCTGGAAGAAAAGGACGTGGAAAACTGCATGGATGGCGAACAGTGCGTCTATATCGGGGTTCAACTCGGACAGTTCATCAAAAATTATTGTGAAGGCGGAACTGAGTGCAAAATTTGAAACATACAGCGATCGCTGGAAAAATAACACGCACATTGTATAATCAATAACCTGAGCGTCTCAATGACCGATCGTTACCCTTCGCGTTCCTTCGCGGCCTTCGCGGTAAAATATTTTTTGCTTTTTTTTCACCACGAAGAGCACGAAGGAACGCGAAAAAAGACAAAAAAATCAATATGCCTCGTAACTAAAACCCGAATTCACCTGCTGCGGCTGGCCTCTCAGACACCGGAGTTTTGAAGCCTCCATGTTTTCGGCCGCCCGCAATCCGGCTCTGGCAGCTGAGCTCGGTCTGGATATTCTCACCCCGTGCAAATACTGCTTCGGCACCCTCAAGCATGCCCAGGAACGCCTTGCCCGAGATATCAAGCTAAAGGATATTTTCACCCAGCTTATGGAAAAGACGCTGGGGATGTAACCAAAGCCAGACCGGATCAATAATCAACAGAATTCATGCGCCAGATGCGTCCCAGGCACCTGCCTTCCCCCATCGGTCAATCCGTCTTCACTGCATCCGAAATTACGAGCACCTGCCAAGCCTGCCCCGTGCACCCGGTCATGCAAAAATACAAAACATGCATATCTTGATGCATGCATTTTCTGCGTACATCTTTTATTAAAATTTTTATATCATATGATTTAAGCATGTTATGTCTATTATTTTATGGCATACAACATGCTATTCATCCACTGGATACATGACAGATTTGTACCCAGGAGTTCACCCCGGGCAGATCAACACCAACGGGATGAAAAACATGGAGCACATCATCAGGAGCTGTCGTGCTCCCAGGGGTGCCCCCCCTTATCAGCTGCATGCCGAGCACCTCAACACAGTCAGAGGATACAACAATGAATACCTTCGTTATGGGTGATGCGGACACGTGTATCGGATGCCAGGCATGCATGATAGCCTGCGCCCGGGCCCATGAAAATGTACCTGCGCAAAAACTGGCAGAGTTGTCCGTGCCTTTTCATTCTCGCGTCAAAGTCATCAACGCGCCAGAGGTCACTGTCCCCATTCAATGCCGGCAATGTGAAGACTCCCCATGCGCCAAGGTCTGCCCTGCTCATGCCATCGCGTTGAAGGGATCGGAGATCGAAATAACCAAAGAGCTGTGCATCGGATGTAAGCGCTGCGTCCGGGCCTGCCCCTTCGGGGCTATCAGCGTGACGGTGGACAGGTCGAAACCTTCGGAAGCATTTACTCTGGATACACAGAAAAAACCGAAAAAAAAGCTGCGTTTCACTATCGATAAATGCGATCTCTGCGCCGACACAGACGGCCTTGCCTGTGTCGATATATGCCCGGCTCAGGCATTGCAGCTGGTAAATCCAAATACACTCCAAAAAAAAAACATGTTGCTGACCTCACAGAACCATCCTCTGCCGACCAAACCGGAACGTGTTCTGTAATCCACTAAAGAGATTGCTGTGCGCAAAGGCATCCCCCCGCCCTGGCCAGGGCTGGGGACGTACGTGTGTGTCATAATTCCAGAAAGTTAAACAAAAAAACCGTATCTTTTTGTTCACCTCAGCGTTTCACCTCTCGTCAGAACTCTATGTTTTTTGCAGACAAAAAATACGCAGTATCCGGATGAACCACATTTTGACAATACTTGGCGAGCAATGCATGCACACCGGCAGTTAATGCATCAGCCGGCATTCCACCAGTCATTCAAGGAAACGTCCCCATGTCTTACGCTGCACCACATGACGCCCCAAAGCCCACATCCTCATCATCACCAGAGATCATCCGAGCATTCCAGCCCGACGGAACGCTCACCTTTGTGAATGAGGCATGCTGCACGTTCTATAAAAAAAAGCCCGAAGAGATGGTAGGGTTCAATCTGGCCTCATTCCTTTCCGAGGATGACCGGGAAGAAATTATTGCTGCTATTTTTTCCATTACCCCCGACCACCCCGAAGTCATAACCCGACCTCAATATAGTAGTGACGACGGGAGAATACGGTGTGTGGAGTATACGAACAAAGGAATTTTTCGGGCTGATGGAACTATTATCGGATATCAGTCCACGGGTATAGAATTAAACATAGAAAATCTGGAGTATCACACGCAGATCGCATCAGGCACCGGTGACAAAGATTCCTCACCCAAAAGGACAACTACCAACTTTTTTTTACAACAAAAAAACATCGGTATTTTTTCCCAAAAAATGTCCGAGGTCATCCGATATGCCGAAATGTATCATAAAGACCGTTCTATCCCCGTGCTTATTGAAGGAGAAACAGGGGTAGGCAAAGAAATCGTCGCCAAAATCATCCATTTCGGACAAGGCAATTCTCTGCTGCCCTTTGTGGATATCAACTGCACGGCCATTTCGCCTTCATTATTTGAAAGCGAACTTTTCGGATATGAATCAGGAGCGTTCACAGGAGCTGTGAATCACGGCAAACAGGGAAAACTGGACTGCGCACGGGGAGGGACCCTTTTCCTTGATGAAGTGGCAGAAATTCCCGTGGAACTTCAGGCCAAACTTCTGCGTGTTCTGGAAGAAAAGCATTTTTACAGGGTTGGAGGATTGCATAGCACGCCCACGGACATCCGCGTTGTTGCCGCCAGCAACCTCGACATAGACAATCGGGTGGGTGATGGATCATTCCGTAAAGACCTATATTACCGGCTCAAAGTCGGACATATCCATATTCCGGCCTTGCGCGAACGCAGGGAAGATATCCTGCCCCTTGCCCGTATGATGCTGCTACTCTCCTCAAAAAAACGGAACAAAGGATTCCACAACATCAGCCGGGCCACATGTGAACTTCTCCTGAATCATCCGTGGCCCGGCAATGTGCGGGAATTAAAAAATCTTATTGAATGGGCAACCTTCATGTACGATGCGCCCCTTCTTTTGCCAGAGCATATTCAGCACCGCCTTACCATTCCAGGGGGTATGCAACAGCCGTTGTCTCCGCCCACAATGAAGCGGGACATCACGAAAAAAAACATCAAAGCAGCGGATATCCACACTGCCATCAATACATGCGGTGGTAATAAAACCCAGGCAGCTCGCACGCTTGGTATTTCCCTGCGCACCCTTTATAACCGCCTGAATTCCCTTAAAAAGGACATCCCTGAATAATTGTATCCAGAGCCAGGAAAGGCGCAATATGCTTAAAATATTCACATAAACGTCATTGACAGGATAATGGATCAGGAACAAATTGCATATTTTCAACATCCTGCAACCAACTTCGACCATGCATCCCGTCTCCGCCATTCTTCCGGTTTTCGGCCTCATCCTCATAGCCTTCCTCCTGCGTCGCTTTGATTTTCCCAGCAAAGATTTTTGGCCCCATGCGGAAAAATTGACCTATTATGTTCTGTTCCCGGCTCTGCTTGTCGATAAACTGAGCAGCATCCACCTCACTGACCAGCCGGTATGGCAGATGGAAGCATCCTTCTGCGGGGCCATCTGCATGGTTGCGGCCATTCTGGTGATGTTCCAACACACGATTGAATCCGACGGCCCTGCCTTCACCTCCATCTTCCAGGGTTCCATCCGACCCAATACCTACATCGGACTATCCATTGCCGGCGGACTGTTCGGCGATCTCGGCCTGTCCCTGGCCGCAGTGGTCATGATGGTCTCTATCCCCCTGGTCAATATTCTGAGTGTCTCGGTGCTGGAGCGCCACGGCCATGGACATTCCGGGGCCGGTATTACAAACACCGTGATCCAGCTGTTTCGCAACCCCCTCATCCTCAGCTGTATGGCTGGTTTCGCCATCAACGGCTGTAACGCGACCATCCCGACCGCAGCAGCCGAAATCCTGCGTATTTTGGGCAGTGCGTCACTCCCCATGGGCCTGCTCTCGGTTGGAGCAGGCCTCTCTCTTCTGGCCATTTTTCAAGGCAGACGGGATGTGCTCATCAGCGCGGCATTCCGTCTTGCTCTTTTCCCGCTCATAGCTTGGAGCATCGCCATTCTCTTCGGCGTAACCGGCATTCCCCTGGCTGTGTGTATCATCTTCGCTTCCATCCCGGTTTCGGTCTCTTCCTTCATCCTGACCAGGGTCATGGGCGGCGACCACGAACTCATGGCCGCCATCATCACAGCCCAGACACTGCTGTCGGCCATAACCATACCTGTAGTGCTCTCCTTCGTCGTCTAAAAAACCCCTATTTCCCCCACCCACCACCACACCACATAACAAATTTCCTCATACTGCTGACCACTACGCAGTATAAGAAAATTAACGTACTATTGATCAGTAATGCGATGTGTACACAGATAGGGGTAAAAACAAAGACTTACGACCCGGATTGCTGCTGTATAGCATACGTAAAAAATAGGCATAAAAAAACCTGCATGTTGATGATGCAGGTTTTTTTATGCTCGGGGAAAATCATGGCAATAATCCAAACGATGATAAGAACAAAAGAGTTCACTAAACCAAACCCAGTTTCAGACCCATAGTTTTCGAACAGGTTATCACTGTTCAATTCTTTTTTCACCGCGAAGGGTAAAGTTTGAGACGCTCAGGTTATTGATTTTTATCGTTATGCCTCTAAATAGTTTTTAGTTGAAACAAATTTTTTGCTCAGAAAGACTTGAGTAGGGCTGATTGTCAAATCTACTACTCAGGCAGCCATTACTGGCTATCCTTTCAATTCGTTAGGAAAAACTGACTAGCTGAGAATAGTTAAGAGGCATATAGATAAAAATACAGGCATACATATTCATCTAAAATACGACACTATCTTTTTATATACAAAACACTGTACGCGAAAAATGTTTATAGAATTCTGAACAATGTAACTCTCAATATTCACAACAGGCTGATTATTAGACACATATAGCACTGTTATCGTGGTACTATTCATGTCGCAGTAGGAGAAAAAATCCGAAAATTCTATTATATCATGGCTTAGAATACTGTATTTCTTTTTTGTATCAAAAGAGGTATGAAATTATATTTATTTCATTTTAGCCTTAAGCTGCAAAAAAAAATATGAACAAAAACAATAGGCTCTCATCTTCACATCTTTTTTCTAACCTCGAAGTTATCCAGCTCTCCTGTTGTCTCCAGTTTACCGACATCAGCCATCTGCCTCCATTCCAGGGCTCTGCCTGGCGGGGAGTGCTTGGCTGGCAGATAAAAACATTGGTATGCCCTTTCAATAAAAATACATCGTGCCCAAAATGCCTTATCCGGGATCATTGTCCCTATTTTCTCCTGTTTGAGAAATCAAATCCCTGTCCAGGTGGCGGAGATTCTCCCCGTGGATATATCTTCCAATCCCAAGAATCCGGCTTACAATCACAGTTAGACATTACCCTGTTTGGCACGTGCGCCATGTTTACACCCGTAGTCATCCAAGCCCTCAAACGATCTCAAAAAATTGGGATTGGGGCTCGCAGATTACCGTTCAGCATCAAAGAAATCCGGCATGATGGGCAGATCATCACAGCCGAAGACGCTGTGCACGTTCAGTCTACTACATGGCATCAGTGGATGGAAAATACCCATACCCCCTCTTCCGAGTATGCTTTCGCTACCCCTGTCCGGCTGCGCAAAAACGGCCATTATCTCAACCCCATCGATTGGCCCTTTTTTTTCGCCTCCCTGGCCAGACGACTGGAGGGAATTTCATGTGCCTTTTGCGGGGGCAATCCCCTGGGCAAAGAAACCTGGATGGCTCTGCAGGAAAAATTTCAGGATTACGGAACAATCACAGATTCATTCGTCTGGCAGGATATGAACCGTTACTCAAATCATCAGCACTGCAAGGTTCCTCTCGGCGGCCTTGTCGGACCATTCTGTACGTCCGATGCCGCACCCTGGGTAGCGGAATGGCTGCATGCAGCACGCCTGATTCACGTGGGCAAAGGTGCGGTTATGGGCCTGGGACGGATAGAACCCCGGCAGGCCAAGTAACCAGAGCTCAATTTTTCGAATATTCAAAAAAAATTTGAAAACAGGGACAGGACTCCCGTTATCAAGTCCAAGGTACGGAGGAAAACAATGAAAATTCTTTTCACCACAGTGGGTAGCAGCCATACACCGGTTCTTCAAGGCGTGAGCCAGCTACAACCGGACTATACTATTTTTATATGTTCCGGAGGTGACTCCAGTTCAGAACGTATGATCACCGGGCAGGGCAAAATAATCAAGGCCAAGCGCAATGATCCTAAGCCAACACTGCCCAATATCCCTACACAGCTAGGTCTGGCCGAAAACACCTATCATGTCATCCTGATTCCTACAGATGATCTGGATGCGGCCGTGCAGAGAATCGACAAGGAAATGGCCCTCTACCAGGACAAAGGGAATCTTTTTGCCGATTATACAGGAGGGACCAAGACCATGACTGCAGCTCTGGTACTGGCGTCATTAGATCATGACGTGCAACTCTATCTGGTCAAGGGGGCACGCACTGATCTGGAAGGGGTCGTGGATGGCACCCAATGTTGCTCCCGAGCTATTGTGGCTAAAATCCGGTTCAACAGAGAATTTAAAAATAATTTAAATGCCTGGAAACAATTCGCGTATGGCTCAGCGTCTCAGGGCCTCGCGTCCATAAATCCTCCTGCAGATTCAGAAGTACAGGACCGATTTATGATGGGCAAGAATCTGAGTGACGCCTTTGATGCCTGGGACCGTTTCGATCACAAAAAAGCAAGACAACTCCTTTTTGCGTATCGATCAAAAGTAGCAAAATCCTACAGCCCCTATATTCAGATTCTCGATCTGCTCTGCTCAAATAATGATCCTGCCAAAATGGAAGGAGCACGCATCTACGACCTGTGGCTCAATGCAGGGCGGTGCGCAGCCCAAGCCAGATATGATGACGCCGTCGCACGGGCATACCGGATGATCGAATGGGTGGCCCAGTGGGTTCTGCGCACCCAATGTAGTGTGGATACTTCGGATCTTCCTGCAGATTTCATCCCCGACGATATCAAAATTTTCAAAAATCATAGCGATAAATATCAAGCTCCCCTTCGCAAGGCATGGGAACTCGTTGAGCGCAAAACAACGGGCCCGGCAAACACCTTTATCAAAACCTACGGAGACGATCTGCTGACCATCCTTGGGATCAGAAACAGTTCCATTCTGGCCCACGGCCTGGAATCTGTCACCCAGGCAAAATGGAAAGCCGTCAATACATGGATGGAAGGAAAACTCCTTCCCGCTTTCACCGCCGAGCTTACACGTACAGGACTTCGGAAACTGCCGCCGCAGCTTCCCTGTGAATATATCTGGTAAATGAAGATAACCTCTCAACCAAGGAGGATATGTTATGGGTAAACAACATCTCAATTTGGTCGTCCTTGCAGCATTGCTTCACGACGTAGGCAAACTTCTGGAAAGAGGGATGATCTTTCAAGACGCTCGCAAGGACGATTTTTATTTGAATATGTGTCCCCAAGCCAAGGGGAAAGGGTATTCCACCCACCTTCATGCTGCACATTCCAGAAAATTCTGCGATTGGCTGGAAGAACGGTTTGACTGTCTACGCAATGTATCTCCGGAAGAAAAAGAATGGAAAAACTGGTGCGGAGCTCATCACCTCAATGACGAAAGCGGACTTGAGTCATCAGTCATCCGGTATGCCGACCGACTGTCCTCAAGCGAGCGTGACGAAGGAAGCTATTATAGGCAGCGCATTCAATTGAGAACCCGGTTGGAGCCTGTCACGGAAAGAGTATCTCTTCATTCACATACCGCCTGCCTGGCAACGCACTACCGTTTTCCGCTGGCACCATTATCCGTACACAAACAAGCGTTGTTCCCTCAAAATGCAGAGCAATTGCATCTTACCCCCCAAAAAGATGCAGACAAAAAAATTGATGATCCCTCTTCTTGGACACATCTTATTGCGGACCATGACCTCACAGAAGAATATGCGGCTCTGGGCAAAGGGCTGATGACTGACCTGGAAATATTGGCCAAAAAAAATCTGGATATTTCTTTAGAACAGCTTCTCAGTACAATGACCTTTCTTTTGGAACGCTACACGGTGAACGTGCCTTCAGCTACCAATGTCCGACATCCGGATATCAGCCTGTTTGATCATCTCAAAACGACTGCGGCCATAGCTCAGGCCATGTATCTTGAGCAGCTGAGCACGGGAAACGGAACACAAGGAATAGGCACTGACGATGATCCCAAATGGCTCCTTGTATGCGGCGATTTTTCCGGCATTCAAAATTTTATTTACAATCTCACCAACAAAGGTGCGGCCAAAGGGTTACGGGGACGTTCTTTTTATGTCCAATTTTTCTGTCAGATTGCAGCAGAATATACGTTGAGGAAACTCGGCCTCTGCCGCAACGCACTGCTCTATGATTCTGGGGGAAAATTTTACCTGCTCATTCCGCACTCCATGCAGGACACATTGTATGCAGCCCGAGACAACATCAATGCCTGGCTCATGGAAGAATTTGATGGAACAGTCTTTTTGGGACTAGGCCTCTGCCAGGTGACGGCCAAGATGTTCAAACAAGGTCAGATGGACAATGCATGGAAAGAAACAGCTGAAGATCTGGAACGTGACAGGCTGCGGAAATTTTCATCCCTTTTTACAGCAGACTTTTTTCAACCACAGGATGTTGATCCTTCAAAAAGCTGCGAAATATGTGGCAGCAGAAAAGTGCAGGAAAAAAGAATCTGTCCGACATGTGATCTTTTGACCCGACTTGGCAGCTGGCTCCGCTATGCCCAGGCCATTCTTATCGTCTGGGGAAATGAAACAGAAGCCAACACTCTCAGTGACCTTCTTCATATCAAACAAAAAGTATCCCTCGCACATCTTGGCTGTCATGCAATCATGATCCCCGAGGATAAACTTAAAACATTACAGGCTATAAGTTCCAATAACTGCGAATGTTTGTACCTCAATGAATTTTCGGAACAGCCTTTTGACAAGCTAACCCTGCCCGATTGCGCCATCTCCGGAAGATATGTGGGCAAATGGAACACGTCCCATAGCACAGACGATCATGATGATTGGGATTTTGAAGATTTTGCCAACAATGCTGAAGGCATCAAACGCATGGGCGTTTTACGCATGGATGTGGACAACCTCGGACTTATTTTCATTCAGGGCCTGCAATTTCCAGAACGAGAAGAAATCGCCAACAAAATTGCCCAGGGATGGGGAGCCGTCAAAATGCACAACGGTGTGATCAAACGAAAACCCATGGCCTCCATTTCCCGCATGGTCACATTGTCCCGTCAATTAAATCAGTTCTTTTCCGGTTATGTCCCATCCCTCCTCCGAAAAGAGCGCTTCCAGCATTGTCAGATTATCTATGCCGGTGGCGACGATCTGTTTATCATCGGCTCCTGGGATCAACTTCCCCACCTCGCATGGACCATCAAAACAGAATTCGCCGAATTTTGTTGTTTAAATCCGGAATTCACCATCTCAGGTGGCATGACGTTACAAAGGGGCAAATACCCCATCTTCAAGGGAGCCATGTTGGCAGGAGATGCTGAAGAACGTGCCAAAACCATACGGCATAAACGATTAGGTGGCTCGGAAACCCATAAGGATGGTTTCTGTTTTCAAAATATACCCATTGTTTGGGAAGACATGGAATATGTAGAAAAAATCAAAGAGCTCCTGCATGCTGAAAATTCTGAAAATCGGGGACTGGCAGGATTTTTGTCCCGCATGACATCCCAAAACAACAAAGCCGTGAGGGATATCCGCAGAATAAAAAAATGTTCCGATGCAAAAGCATGGGAGGCCATCGCCTACAATTCATGGCGATGGAGAACGGCCTATCAACTGAAACGGCGTTATCGAAAAGCAGAAGAAGAACCGCAAAAAGCACGTTGGTCTGAGCTTCTCTTTGCCAACAAAATCGAACAAAACAGTACCCTGCTTCCGGTTATTTCATGGTTGGAATTTCCGATCCGATGGTCTGATTACCTGCAAAGGGATAATGGAGGAAACTAATGGCGACCTGTGAATTCCAGAAAGAAATTGATGCGATCATACTGGATGATGATGCACGACAGCTTGTGGCAACGGCCCAGGAAATTGCAAAAAAAATGATCCAGCATGACAGATGGGGAAAAATCTCTGACAGAAATTCCGTTTCTACGTCCCAAATCCGTAATATCTTCGGGACCAGTAAGCAGATTGAAATGAATCTTTCTCAGGATACTATTGTCCAATCCTACAATCGGCTCGTCCTGCTCAAACCCAAAATGGCTTATGCTAATGGCAGATTTAATAAAAAAGGCGACACCATTCCTGGCTTTAAAGTTCTTATCGACTGCCTTTCCTACGCCATCGATAAAGTTGATGGTAACTACGAAAGGATGCAGCCCTTTTTCAATTTTCTCGAAGCCATTCTCGCCTATCATAAAGCAGAGGGAGGAAAATAATCATGACGGCTCAGATCGATTTTACCTTTCAGGAAAGAATATTTGTCACTGGCACCATCCAAGTTCTCACCGGAATGCATATTGGTGGAAATTCAACGGAAATGGGTATTGGCGGAGCCGATTCCATCGTTGTCCGTGATCCTCTGACAAATCGCCCTTATATCCCGGGATCATCCCTGCGTGGAAAAATGCGCAGTCTCATGGAACGCCTCAGGGGCGAAATGAGTATCAAATTCAAAAATTCGAAAGATATCATTACATCGACCCAGGAACTTACAGCAGAGCTGGCAAAAGGAAATGGGCTTGATTCCGCAGGCCCCGCTTCGAATCCTGGACAGGCCAGCGCCAAACTTTTCGGCGTATCCATAGACAAACAGCAGCAAGAAAACCCCGTTCCCCAGAGGTTGGTGGTTCGTGATGCCAAACTTGCCAATTGGGAAGTCCTGGAAAAGGCCAAAAATACGGATATGCCCTTAACTGAGGTTAAAACAGAAGTGGCTATTGACCGGATCACCTCAAAGGCAAATCCCAGACAAATTGAAAGAGTCCCCGCCGGAGCTGATTTTTCCTTTGATTTTGTCTTGAATCTTTACGGTTCGGACGATGAAAAAGAATTTTTGGGATATCTGTTCCAGTGCATGCAACTTCTTCAAGATGACTATCTTGGTGGCCATGGCAGCCGTGGATATGGACGAATACTTTTCAAGGATGTGTCCCTGCACAAAAAAGCCATTGAAGATTACCAGGAAAATCGAAGTGCCCAAACCATGAGCGTAGAGTTGCCCGAGGCCCTTCGCAATTAAGAGGAGGGGTTAATGAAATATTACAAAATGCGCTTTCATTCCGCACTGCATGTGGATTCCAAAGGCAGTGGCAAGCCGGAAAGTATCGATGAGTTTATCCGTTCCGATACACTTTCTGCGGCCCTCTGTCTTTCACACAAGGCCTTGTACCCGGAAACCAAGCAAGATTTTTTTCTCAACCCGCCGTTTCAGGTATCATCTGCCTTTCCTTTTATCGGTGATCTCCTTTTATTTCCCTGCCCTGTGTGGCGGATATGGGACAATATGGACATCAAAAACCGCAAAAAAGTAAAAAAGATTAAATGGATTTCTCAAAAAATTCTTGAGCGGGTCTTGCAGGGTAAGGATGTGGACATTGACGGGATGAGGCTTCTGGAATGCGGTATCGCGATAACGAAAGACGAGGAGCTGATTCTTCCCGAAGCACTGCCTGGACCGGCGTGGGCGATAACAGAACGCCAACGTGTAACCGTTGACCGTTTGGGCCTCAAAGATGGAGGCGATACGTTTTTCTTCGGGCTTCAATTTTTCGACCCCTTTTCAGGGCTCTATTTTCTGGCCCAGGAACCTGACGACACCCCAGGTTTTTTGGAGAACGCCCTTACCTTTCTTGGGGATTCAGGGATTGGAGCTGATCGCAATTGTGGCCTTGGACATTTCAAAATCGCAGGGGCTGGCACATGCAATCTGAATATTCCAACGAAAGCGGAAGGTTCGTTCACCATTTCCCTTTTTAACCCTGGTCAAAAAGATAACCTGAAGACATTAACCTCTGCATGTGCGTATTCATTGGAAACCCGCTCGGGATGGATTCATAATTCCACAGTAGGACGTCCACCCATCAGGGTCTTTAGCGAAGGTGCATATTTTTCTGGTCATCCAGTTGGTCACGTTGTCGAGATGCTCCCTAAAGATACTCGTCAACGCTATCAGCTTCCCATATCGCATTCCGCACCCAGAGATTTCAGGGTATTTTCCTTGCCCTGTAAAAAGCCATCCAAGGTGAACAGCGCGGAGGTGCATCATGAATAACGAGGTGCAAACATGGAAACTGACAACGCTCACGCCCTTGCATATAGGGGACGGCAACGAGCTGCAGTATAATCTGGATTACACCAAGGGCCGCAATGAAATTGAGGTTCTGGATGTCGACAGTATCCTGGAAGAACTCGGTTCAATCCCCGGTGCGATCAATGAGATGGGGAAAGAAAATTTTGATCTTCTCCGGTTCATGAGAGATTTTCATATCACGAAACAATATCTGTACACCATGCCCTATCGTGGCGATCGAGCTCCTCGGAGTATACGCAGTTTCATTAAAGATGCCTGCGGTCGGATTTATATTCCAGGAAGCTCTCTCAAAGGAGCGTTGCGTACTGCTTTATGGGTCACTGCCTTGGACAGAAAAGACCTCCCGCGGGCACAAGGAGCAATCAACGACTATAAGAAATCCGTCCATAACATTATGAGCCCATCTCCTCATACTGATTTCTTACGTTCGTTTCAGGTCAGTGATTCCATAGGGCAGACGCCACAGAACTATCTAGCGGCTACAGAAATCAAGTTTTTCAATTTATTGAACGGCAATAGAGCTGGATGGATTGATTTCGGACAGCGAAGGCAAAACAAAACGTCTTTTCAGGAAGCTCAAGGCATTGTGGTCGAGACAGTACAGCCCGGACACGATTTCGTGCTCAAATTCCGGGCAAAAGACTTCCTGCAAACCCCTGTGATCCAGCAACTCGCACACATACCAAACTGCCCATCTATTCATGACAGAAAAAGTATATGCGAAGCTGTCAATAGACATTCTCTGGATATCATATTCAAAGAAAAAGACTTTTTTAGCCAATTCGGCACTGAAACGGCGGGAGTAACATCATATTATAACGCATTAAAAACGATACTCCTCGAAGAGTCGTCTGAACAAAACACCATAATTACAAGGATGTCGTGGGGAAGCGGCTGGAAAGGAATGACCGGGGACTGGATGGATGAAAATCAGCTGCGGTATGTACGCGAAAAAGCACATCTGGGGAAACAAGGGGTACCTGTTTTCCCTAAATCTCGCAGACTGGCCATGCAGGACGGCGTTCCGTCTCTTCCTCTGGGATGGGTCAAGCTGACATTATGTGCTGATGACTCTAGCTTTATACAGAGCGGTCGAGCCCTCGGGATACTATCTTCTGCAGAGGTACCACAAATTCACAAGGAAAAAACCACGCCAATTCAACAGCCCCTGCAACCTGTAAAATCTCTTGAGGAAATACGTAAGGAAGCACAAGAATCCTTCGACGCATATCTTTCAAAAGTTGCCAATATTGCAGGTGAAATTGCAGGAATCGAAGCAAAGATCACTTTACAGAAAGACACTGAAGCCCAAAAATATATGGTGGAAAAACTTGTGAGCAAAGCTAAAAACGTCCCCAATTTCAAAAAAGCCAAAAAAAATAATAAACAATGGGTGCTCAAAATTGCGGCCTTGGCTACAGAGCATAAAATACCTTTTTAGCTCATGCTGAGAGGATGCGTTTTATTTTGGTAATGCCGAGTGCCGGCCCTGCAACGTACTTCAGATATTACTATAAACAAACGGTGCTCTCAAGGCCGACCCGACGATCGGCGTTCCCAGATACGTACCTGGATTCCCACGGGCAGTCTTATGCTCAATAGTCACGGAACGTTGAATATGTAGGACGTTATCCCCGAGGGGAGACTGCTCAACACAAATCCTTTGATTTGTATGAACATCATCTTAAACGCGATGAAATTTCTGCCATCAGATCAATCAACACCCTACAACGTTTTGTTTTTCAGAGCCAATTCGTACAGAGATAATCAGTCCCATGATCCTCGACATACAGCGTACGTGAAATAGAACGAAGGATTCATCATAAATTCCGCTCCGTAACACCAAAAAGGGCCGCCATCCTTTAGCAGGATGGCGGCCCTTTTGTTTTGGACGATTAAACCAAACCCAGTTTGAGGGATTGAGTTTTTTTCACCGCGAAGAACGCTAAGGAACGCGAAGAAAAGCAACAAAACAAAGCTCAATCTATCCCAGATTCTTCACCCTTCGCGTTCCTTCGTGCCCTTCGCGGTGAAAAAAAAATTGAACAGTGATAACCTGTTCAAAACTATGGGTCTGAAACTGGGTTTGGTTTAATGCTGGTGTAGATTTTTCAATCCCCCTCAAGTCGGGACAATTTTTCAGACTCTTAGTCCCAAATCCTATGTCCTGCAAGGGCTAAAAACGGTTTTGCCATCCACCTCCCCCTTTTTGAGGGTTCGGGAAATTTTTTCTTTTAAAAATTTTGCCTATTTTATATGTAACTATACATAATAGCAGGTAATACGTCTTGCCATCCACCTCTTTTCATTGATGTGTATAAAAACAGGATCTTAGCTATAAAAGCGGTTTGTGCAAAATCATGGATGGGTACACCTCTTCATACGCATCAAAAATACCCACATGAACCGATAAAAGGCTTATCGCCCACTCCGGACCATTCAAAAATCTCTAAGCAGGCCTTGCATTGGCGGTAATACCGGATGCTGTCCTGGGTGTGGTCTATAATCCCCTCGAGCACATCTTTGAGTTTGAGAAACTGCTTTTCCGAAAGATCCGGGCACTCGAAAACCGATTTTTGCGCTCTGCATCCCACGCCCTTGAGTTGTTTGACCACCTTCTCTCTAAGGCGATCGTCAACGATATCGTAGCAAATAATATAGAACATGCTCCACCATAATACGGGCCATATCCAGAATACTTCCCGCGCCCTTCCGATACCAGGGCCCGTCGACAGGAGACCCGCCCCTGGTACGTTCTTCTCTTTGTTACTGGCGTTCTTTTATCGCCATACAGCCCATTCAAAAGGGATATATTCCGGAAGCTCCCCCAAAAGATGCCGTTCAAAATTTCGGACCTGTTCCAGGCAGACTTTTGGCTGTTCGAGCCTGCATATCCGGATCGGAAAGTTTGAGATATTGAGCCTGTCTTCTTTGGACATGCTTATGTTCATCAATAGAAATACGGCCCTCAAAACGCCCTCTGCCATTGAGTAGCACTGTTTCCATCCGGTGACGGATAAGTTCACGGATAACAGCACCACTCAGGGAAGTGTAGCCGATAAGGGTGAGCTGTTGCAGACCTTCCAGAGCAAATTCTTCGGCGATTTTCTTGCCGCGCATCAGGGCAATATTGGGTCCTGATTTACGCAGATAGGTGCCTGGTTCAAGAATAGAGACTCGTTGCATGTGATCCCCCCGGGAAACATTTCGGAACATTTGTCCTGCGGTTATTCATTCTTCGACGGTCAGGTCAGCCTATACAATCCACCATCTTGCATCTTGAACATGTCTTACCCTGCGGCTCTGCGCCTCTGCTCAATCCAATTTCTCCCATACGTCCCATGATATCCCAACTCGTCACCCCGGTTTCGGCAAAAACAGCCTGACAACATCCAAACTCTGCTGAAGCTGCATAAGAGCGTCCTGAAGATTTTCCGTTTTTTCTGATCTGGTCATATCCGAGAGAAGCCATTTTTTACAATACAGCAGGGGATGGGCATACGGCTCAGGGGATTCGAACACGCAATAATCAAGGGTACATTCCAATAAGGCATGAATACGTTTGCAGCCCAGAGGTGTTCCTCGCAACCGGGAAAGCTTGAGATCCACAAGATGCGGGTTGTATTCCGGTTGATCCTTGAGCAAGGCATGGACCAGGAGTTTGCCCCGGGTCAAAAATGCAATAGTCCCAAACACTACCTTTTCCTCTTTGAGGGATAGAGGCCGCCCTTCCCGGCATAACGCAATGACCTGCCCCAAGGCCGGACACATGTTCACCAATGTCCCCAGTTCAGGATAGGTGGTGCACCATTCTTCATAGCGGGGATGCAGGGAAACAACGGCGTCACGGGATTGTTTCTCCTGCACCGTCACTAAGGACTCGGATACAGGTTCAATATCTTTGAGAACGGCCATCTGTGCCCAGACATCTCCTTGAATTTTAGGAATAAAATAGGATAATTTACCGGTCTTGCGATGGATTCCCAAAGGCAGTTTGACCAGATTGCCAAGTCCTTTACCCGCGAGACGATCCTGTTTGGGAAAGACTTCCAGATGAAAGGAGGTCAAATCCGGAGCGATTTTTTTGGTCATGGCCGTCAACACATTTCTGGCCCGGGATGCGCTGATCGGTTCATGAAAAAAATACCAGAAATGATACCCTTTTCCCCCACTGAATTCGGGCAGGCATGTCATCCCGGCGCGGGAACTGAGCTCTCGGACTTGCTGAAAAATATAGTGCTGTTCACGGCGGATGGTATTTTTTTGACCGACGCTCAACTGAGATTGGCGCAAAGGTTTAACCAGATCCACATCAATAACGCCAAGGCTCACCCTGCTGTCTTCCTGGAGAAGATAGATGCCGTAGGTCATTGTTCCCCGAAGATGGTCACGGATATCCTTGTCGGTCATCGGCCTGCGAACCGGAACATACCCGCTGGTTTTCTCTTTGGTATTGGCCCACTGCCTGGCAAAACACTCCTGCCTTCCATGGAACAGTCGGGCATACAGATCAATCAACCCCTCTTCGTGTTTGAGATGAACAAAGGGGCTATCAATATCATCCTCGTGAGCATCCGCATCCGAAGGAATGGAGTCTGCACCCGATGCAGAAAAAACAGGCAGACATTCCGGAGCGATCTGACCAGCCAAGGCCTTGAGCCCGGCCAACTGTTCTTTTTTCTGGAGCATGACCAGCAGATCAACATGTTCCTTCCAGGCATCCCCATACTCCGGCCGGATGCGATGCAGGGTGTTCAAAATCTCTGATGCCAGATCATGGTCCCCGCAAATCTGAGCCAGACGTGACCATTCCAGGCACTGCTTTGGGGACAATGCTCCCCACACAGCCTGCTTTCCCAGAATGCGCCTGGCTTTATCCGGATCATCACCGGACAGAACAAGTTGCCGAACACGCTCCACAAGAAGCTGATAATCCAGCACCCCACTTTTCGGGTCGATGTTCAGTAATGCTTCAGACATTGGTCACGTCCCCTAGGAATACGTTGCAGGCCAAGGCCAACCGAATTTCTCGCTTCACCCTTCACGCCTCCACACCTCACCCTTTCTCAGCCTTGGCCACTGCGGCCTCCAATTTCCCCAAAAAAGGATATCGTGGCCGATGGATTTTGATTTCCCGGATACCATTCCTGGCTTCGGCAATATTTCCCAGAGCCAGATATCCGCCCACGACCCAGAACAATCCATCGGCATAAATGGTTGTAAACGTTTCAAGATGAAATTGGTTGGCCTCTGTGCCGTACTGAATCACCTTTGCAAAATCATGTTCCTGGTAGGCAATACGGGCCAGCTTCAACAGGCTTTTATGCCGCGAACGACGGTCCCGTTGAGCCGATTGTACAAGGATGTTCTTGGCTTCGGGCAAACGTCCCAATGCTCCGAGACAATCTGCCAGCGTCCAACACACAAAAGGTCTTCTGGCTTTCAGGGGAATACTCGCAACCGTGGCATAGGCCTTTTCCTTTTCGCCAAGGCCCAAAAGGACCCGCCCCATGAGTTCCCGGATATAATTTCCTTCCACGGGATCAATAAATGTGGCTGCGCACTCCAGAGCCTGCCGTGCCTTGTCCAAACTATTCATGGCAAACAGGGTCTTGCCCAGGGCAAAATACTTGTGCTCGGATTTAACGTACCCGCTTTTTTCATCTTCCCGGATACATTGTTCCATATGCTCAAGGGCCACACTGTTTCTGCCCTGCCCCAATGAACAGGAAGCCAGATTATACAGCGCCTTGATGTAATTTTTGCGTTCCTGAGTTCGTGTATTCCGGATCTCGGGGCTATACCCATTCCAATTACTCACAGCCTTGGCAAAAAGGGGCAGGGCCGCTTCGGGATTGCGTTCCAGATCCTTATACACCTTACCTTCACGATAGAAATTGGTGACCCGATCGGGCATCAGAGACTGCGCTTTTTGCAGATGAAGATGGGCCTTGGCCAATCGTTCCTTCCGGGCGGCCGGGAGAAGAAAAATCTCTTTATTGGCGGCTGCCATGAGGCTGCGATAGTAATTGAAGGCCAATGCAGAATGGACCAGAAAACTGTTCGGCTCCATGACCAGACAATAGTCCAACTCTTCAAGAGCCAGGTCGATCTTACCCAACTGGCCCAGGGCAAAAGCAATCTCTCGACGAAGCCGCACATCCAACCCGAATTCCACCAGATCAGGTTCCTTTTCCGCAACCGGATAAAACAGATCCACGATGTCCTGCCACTGCTTGTTCCGCTGCAATTCCTGGATTTCCCCAAGAACTCTTTCCTGACGATTCTTTTCCCGCTCCTGGATCATGGGATCGGAGGCAAGTTTGGCGAACAGGTCATCGATCACGCCATGATCGCTGGAAGTATTCAGGGGAGATGTAGGGGCCGCATCGGCGGGAGGATAGGAAATGACTTTGACGGGTTGTGCACTCATGGCTGCGCTCCTTTGCTTGAATGTCGGCATTATGTGCTGTCAGAATACAGAACGGGAGCGTAAAGGAGATTTTCAAATATTTCGTTCTCAAAAAAGAGTGTGCATGGAGATACACATTCCTATGTTCCTAAAATTATACAGTATCTGAAATAGAGGAAAGCATTCACCGTAACATTTTGATTTTTTTGACTAATTCCAGATAACACGATTCACATTGTTTCATCTGCCATCCATGATTCTGAAAAAAGCCCGATATACCCTAATCATTTGATTTAGTTACCTTCCGGGTAAAGAGGTGGATGGCAAGACGTATCGTATGCTATTACGAATGGTTACATATAAAATAGTCAAAATTTTTTAAAGAAAAAATTTCCCGAACCCCAAAAAAGGGGGAGGTGGATGGCAAAACCGTTTTTAGCCCTTGCAGGACATAGGATTTGGGACTAAGAGTCTGAAACATCGCCCCGACTTGAGGGGATTGAGACTGCGTTCTTCCCTTCCGGAAAGAACCTGACATTGTCAGTCTGAAACATCGCCCCGACTTGAGGGGATTGAGACTTGCCGCCATTCTCGTTTAACGCAGACTCGATGTCGGTCTGAAACATCGCCCCGACTTGAGGGGATTGAGACACTTCGACATAATGCCTTCCTTTATGAACCATATTTGTCTGAAACATCGCCCCGACTTGAGGGGATTGAGACTTTTTTTTAGCTTAAGAAATACATAGTTGACATTTCCAAGGTCTGAAACATCGCCCCGACTTGAGGGGATTGAGACCTGTGTAGTATAGCAACAATACCCACAACGGTACGTAGTAGTCTGAAACATCGCCCCGACTTGAGGGGATTGAGACCCGATGAATAGGGCCAACTCTTCCTGACCAACTTCCGTCTGAAACATCGCCCCGACTTGAGGGGATTGAGACTTCTCGACGAACTCGCCGCTATTGGTGAGCTGTCCCTGTCTGAAACATCGCCCCGACTTGAGGGGATTGAGACTCGAACGCCAAGATGAAAACATCCATCGCTTCTGAGTCTGAAACATCGCCCCGACTTGAGGGGATTGAGACGGCATGGTCTGCCCACTCGCGTTCTTACTCTCATTGAGTCTGAAACATCGCCCCGACTTGAGGGGATTGAGACCATCCCATACATTGATAGCTTCTAGTGCTATCCTGTGTCTGAAACATCGCCCCGACTTGAGGGGATTGAGACTCAAAAAACTATGCTGTTGGGATTAAGGCACATAATGGTCTGAAACATCGCCCCGACTTGAGGGGATTGAGACTACGTGACGACACCGACAAAACTTTTCATTTTTATTGTCTGAAACATCGCCCCGACTTGAGGGGATTGAGACCGGATGTTATCTGGACCTACGAAGAGAACAACTTCCGTCTGAAACATCGCCCCGACTTGAGGGGATTGAGACTTTAACCCCCGGTTATTTAGTATTAATTTCGCCTTCGTCTGAAACATCGCCCCGACTTGAGGGGATTGAGACTTCATTTTCAAGATTCATCTGCATCCTCCGACATACGAGTCTGAAACATCGCCCCGACTTGAGGGGATTGAGACTATATCTTTATAGGTGAATCGCAAGCTTGCACTTGCGTCTGAAACATCGCCCCGACTTGAGGGGATTGAGACAGGGTGCATCTGTCGAGTATGTCATTGCTGCTGCCGGTCTGAAACATCGCCCCGACTTGAGGGGATTGAGACTTTCTGACATAGGTCTTCACGAATTTCGTAAAGATGTCTGAAACATCGCCCCGACTTGAGGGGATTGAGACCACAATCAAATATTAATTGGGTTTTTGTAATTCTTGTCAGTCTGAAACATCGCCCCGACTTGAGGGGATTGAGACTCATAATTCCACAACTCTACCAACTCATCAAAATTCACAGTCTGAAACATCGCCCCGACTTGAGGGGATTGAGACTTGAGGACTGGCATAACAGACTCCTGTATACTACGGTCTGAAACATCGCCCCGACTTGAGGGGATTGAGACACTGATATTTGATGGAAGAGCAGATGACAGTGCGTTAGTCTGAAACATCGCCCCGACTTGAGGGGATTGAGACAGACTTGTTGCCTCACTCGCCGGTGCCGTGCCAGGTGGTCTGAAACATCGCCCCGACTTGAGGGGATTGAGACACAATCTCGGGTGGATGCCTCTTAAATAGTCTGCGGGTCTGAAACATCGCCCCGACTTGAGGGGATTGAGACAGGCGTGGACCTGTAAGGTCTGAGTGCCTGACAGTGGTCTGAAACATCGCCCCGACTTGAGGGGATTGAGACCTGTCCTCTTCAAGACAAGCGGCCGCTTCAAGCCAGTCTGAAACATCGCCCCGACTTGAGGGGATTGAGACTTTATTTCTTCTGAGAATTACTTTGTGTTGAAAAATGGTCTGAAACATCGCCCCGACTTGAGGGGATTGAGACTTCAAAATTAGAATGAAAATCACGAACATCTTTTAGGTCTGAAACATCGCCCCGACTTGAGGGGATTGAGACCTTTGCCTGGGCCTCGGCGTCTGCATTGGCACGTAAGTCTGAAACATCGCCCCGACTTGAGGGGATTGAAACCTTTGCCTGGGCCTCGGCGTCTGCATTGGCACGTAAGTCTGAAACATCGCCCCGACTTGAGGGGATTGAAACCTAACTCAATTACCGATTACATTCTCCGTTTGATAACAAAAACACAAAAAAGGCGGGCATTCCGATTTGGATGCCCGCCTTTTTTGTGTTTAAAGATCACGTTGAATGTACAGAGTTTTTTAAACCAATACCAGCCTGTCTTGACCGTAATTCTGTTAGAAAATGAGTCCTTGTATTGAATCGAGCAACGATTTTATCCGAGGGCACACACCGCATACCAATCCCACAAGATCATCCTGTTTTACTCCGATTACATCAAAAGCATTTTCAAATGCGTTGTTTTCTGGCGTTACGCAACGTCGTTCACCCCTGATCTTGCGGGAACCTAAACCTATCCGAACCATTTTTTTGCCTGCACATCATCATGTCATTACATCAGGTATTCATAGATACAATACAGTCCTACATATTCTCCAAATAAAATACGACACTATTTTTTTATATACAAAATACTGTACGTGAAAAGCGTTTAGGATTTTTTTGAACAACTTCGCTCTCAATCTTCACAAGACATTGATTATTAGACACTTATGACTATTTCATCGTAGTAATTTTCATATTGCAGTAGGGATAAAAAGTCCAAAACCCTACCATATCATGGCATATAACACTGTATTTCTTTTTTGTATCAAAAGAGGTATGGGGTCATATTTATTTCATTCTAGCCTCAATTCGTAAAAAAAATATGAACAAAAATAATAACCTCTTGTCATCACTCCTTTTTTCAAGCCTGGACGTTGTCCAGAGTTCCTGTTGCCTCTGGGCAAAGAAACCTGGATGGCTCTACAAAAAAAATTTCAGGAATACGGAACAATCACAGATTCATTCGTCTGGCAGGATATGAACCGTTACTCAAATCATCAGCACTGCAAGGTTCCTCTCGGCGGCCTTGTCGGACCATTCTGTACGTCCGATGCCGCACCCTGGGTAGCGGAATGGCTGCATGCAGCACGCCTGGTTCACGTGGGCAAAGGAGCGGTTATGGGATTGGGGAGGATAGAAATGCGGATATCTCAATTCCCAATACCCGTCTTTGGCACTTTTCTAAAAAGATATTTACCAAAACATAAAAAAATGCCTGAAACTAACCAACAATTTTGTACTAAACCAAACCCAGTTTCAGCCCCATAGTTTTCGAACAGGTTATCACTGTTCAATTCTTTTTTCACCGCGAAGGGCACGAAGGAACGCGAAGGGTGAAGAATCTGGGATAGATTGAGCTTTATTTTGTTGCTTTTCTTCGTGTTCCTTAGCGTTCTTCGCGGTGAAAAAAACTCAATCCCTCAAACGTGGTTTGGTTTAATACCATTTCCTGTTTGTATTGAGACCATCAAGAGACGATCTGTCCCTCAAGGTAGAAACGGCTTCCAGCCGCTTTCCTCGGTCATTAAGAAATGAAAATGGTATAACATATCTACATAACAGTATATTGTGCTACATTTTTTTGATTCCCTGTTACCATTGAAAACGCATAACGAATACATGAGCTCATTTTTTTCAGAGAATAATCTTACATATACCTATTCAAAGGAGAACGCCATGCGATGGGAAATTGATATGGAGGTCCCAACACCCCCAGAGATATCGCCGCCGGAACAAATCCGCAGCGAAATGGAGTCATTTCAGGTGGAGAATCTAACCTTGATCACCCCCATACTAGGGGGAGGCGTACACGCGCTTGAGAATGACGCAACGCTGCCGATACGCGGCCAGGAAATCAAAGGTCAGCTTCGTTTTTGGTGGAGAACCTTCCAAACAGCAGGATCAGTGAAAGAACTCTGGGAAAAAGAATGTGAGCTCTGGGGAGGCCAAGAAAATGCCTCACAGGTATCCATCGGTATTGATATAACAGCGAACAACTGGAACCATATCACGTATACTAAAGAGACAAAAGAATCCTGCATTCCAAAATATGTCATTTTCCCTCTTGATAATGCAAAAGATGCATCTGGCTCTTTCTCCTTGATGGATAAAGGATGTTTTTCCTTGACCATTGCCTATCCTGCAAGCCGCAAGCAGGAAGTTTTGGACGCCCTCAGACTCTGGATATTATTCGGAGGCCTGGGTGCCCGTACCCGACGGGGGATGGGATGCGTCTATTCTCCCAAATGGCCGAAATGGTCTGAATCCGAAATTATTGAATGGCTCCATCAACTGGTTCCGTATACAGAAGAACCGATCACATCATTCGTTCCCGAATGGCCGTCACTGCTTGGAGCGCATTTCTTTTGCAAAAAAGAATCGATTATAAATAGCGCCTGCGGCATAAAAACAAATTGGAAGCTCTGGCTGAACCAGTACCAGAAATTCAGACAACACAGAGTGGACAAAGATACCGGCAAGACGAGTCCTTTTGGCAAAAGCACCTGGCCCGAACCCGATGCCATACGGGACATCGATAAGAAAAAGAGCCCAAAGGAGACCTCATGGTTTCCCCGAGGCGCCTATGGGCTGCCCATACTTTTTCATTTTCCTCCAAACCACGATGATATGAATTATACATTATCGGCCCAAGACCGGGACGGCAATGATCTGGACCGGTGGTCAAGTCCCTTGTTCATCAAAGTCCAGCAATTGGACGCTCAAAACTGTCTGAAAATATATCTCAAATTGAATTCGCCAATGCCGGCAACGTGGACATTGAAAAATGATGATACTACGGGACCGGCAATGGTTCTGCATTCCATGCATTCTCCTCTGGCAAAACATCCGGCATCAGATCCTCCTCTTCAAGGCAAAGATCCCTACACGGCTCTCTTCACACACATGAGCGGTAATGCAGCGCCAATAATTCTCGGGAATGGAGGGATGGAATGAAAGCATATCTCATAGCCGTATCCATCGGCCCGGTTCAGGACTTTATTGCAGCGGCCAGAAAACTCAGAGACTTGTGGTTCGGCTCATACCTTCTCTCGGAAATATCAAAAAAAGGGGCATGGTACCTCCAGAACCAGGGTGCACAGCTCATTTTTCCATACACCGAGCATCCAGAAATTGATCTGATCCCGGGTTCTCTTCTCAAAGCCCCGAATAAGATCCTCGCTTACATGGAAACAGATAATCCCGGACAACTGGTTCAGAAAACAAAAAAGAGCATTCTTGAATTCTGGAAAAACGAGTTGGCGTTAAAAACTATCAAAAACTATCAGTACAAGGACATCAACCAAGAGTTGTTTGACCTCCAGGTTAATGATTTTCTGGAAATATACGGGGCATGGACGCCCCTTGCAGACAAGACATATGCTCAGGCCAGGGAACGGGTGGAAGCTATCCTTGCCGCCCGCAAAACACTTCGGGAATGTAATCAATGTGATGCATGGCCCGAAGGACAGGGAGGGCTGCCGAAATCAAGTCTCGATGGTATCCGGGAATCGATTTTGAATGCCCAGGGCAGAAAAAAACATCAGGGGCTCAAAGAGGAAGAAGAGCTGGATGCCCTTGGATGGATCAAAAGGCACGGGGAAAAAATAGATTCAGATTACGATAATCGTCCTGAATTTGAAAGCCTTTCGGATCTGGCGGCAGACAGTTTTCTCCGGGGTGCAGTGCAAAACAAGAAAGCCCTTGCCCTGCTTTCAAAATTACCCAACCTGCTCACCTCCGCGGGCATCATCCTGCCACGGGTAGCGGATCGAACCTACAGACAATGCCTGCAATGCATGTCTCCCCAAATTCTTTTTCGTTCACGCCTAGACCAAATTTTTGATGAACAGCAACATGAAATCCCAAACCAGGACCGACAAGCTGTCCGATCTGGATTACAGGCACTCTTCAAGGCAACAAACAACACGGAACCATTTCCCTATGCGGCAGTACTTGTAGGGGATGGAGACAATATGGGTGCATGCTTGGCCAAGTTCAAAACCCGCGCAAAACATTGTCAATTTTCGATGGCATTGGACAGATTCGCACGAGATTGCGAGAATCTTGTCAAAAGTCATCATGGGGGCCTCGTATACAGTGGAGGCGACGATGTGCTTGCATTCGCACCTCTGGATACAGCATTGGAATGTTCCGAAAAATTACGACTACATTTCCAGAAACACATGGCCCCGCTTTTTGAAGGGACCGACGAACAACCCCCGACGTTTTCCATCGGCATGGCAATAGTTCATCATTTGAAACCCATGGGCAGTTCCCTCGACCTGGCACGGAAGGCTGAAAAAATTGCCAAGGCATATCCCGGCAAAAATGCCATCGCATTGATTTTGGATAAACGAGGAGGAGCACCCGTTGAATTATGTGCAGGATGGGACTGCAATATCATCAACACATTGAAACGATGGATCGAGTGCTATGTTCACGATCTTATCCCTTACAAGATCGGATACGAATTGAGAACATTGGCTGAAAAAATCGGCAGTCCATTGCAATGGCACGAAAACATGCCCGACAATGCTGCCACATATGAGTTTCTACGTGTTCTTAAAAGAAAAAAATCAGGCCACGGCCAAAATGAACTTGCTATGCAAGAAATTGATACCATCATCCAAGCTGCTTCCCAGACGAACAATCTGGATGATCTGGCCAAACAACTTGTCATCGCCAAAACAATCGCCACTTCAGTCATTCTTGGCCAAGGAGCATCACATCATGAAAAGCCATGATCTCGATATCATCCCTCGCGACCCCCTGGTTCTGCGAGACGGTCGTCCTTTTGGACAGTCCGGCGTTGCCACGACAGGAGCGTTCTTATGGCCACGTCCAGGAACGGTAATCGGTATGGTCCGATCATATATAGGAAAATGCAGAGATACCAAATATTTTGACAGGCCCTGTGCAGAGCACATCCAGGAAATAAAAAAAATACGATTGGAGGCGTTCACCCCCTACCTCGATGAAAAACAGGGGTGTCAATTATGTTATCCCGCCCCTGCCGATGCCATTGCATTTCCTGTATCCACTCAGGATAACTCAGAGATGCTGGATATCAAACCGATTCGTCCTACTACTCTGGACGAAGACGAAGGAACAGATATCAGTCACACTGACTGGATGTACCCATGGATCAATGACCCTCGCAAACCAGCATCAATGCCTCTTTTCTGGCGATGGGATTACATGAAGGAATGGTTGGAAAAGGGATCATTGAGTTCTTCCCGGGGATTCTCACCAAAACAACTCGGCATTGTGTCACCCGAAGAATCGGAACGAACACATATCGCCATCGACAAAAAAACAGGTGCGACTGAAGAATCAAAACTTTTTACATCGAGCGGCATTGAATTTTCCCAACCCGTTGGTATTGCAACAAGAATAGGTCTTGCCGACGAAGATAAGGTTCCGGAAAGAGACATGGCAGTGCTCGGTGCAGATCGGGGCCTTGTGGGCCTGCGATGGGCGAAAAAAAGATTTGAATGGCCAACTCTTCCTCGGATTTACGATGATATTATGGGGTTGCGTCTCATATTGCGTACTCCGGGACTTTTCAAAGGAGGCTGGGTTCCTGAGTGGCTCAAGCCATCACTCAATGGGTCCTGGATAACCGCCCCAGGTACAGATTATCAGCTTCGCTTGCGTTCAGCATGCATTCCTCGATGGCACGCATGTCATGGATGGGATATGTCCATAGGTAAAAACGGTGCGCCCAAAGCCTTACGAAAAATGATTCCGGCCGGAGCTGTTTTCTTTGTAGAATTGGCGGACCCGGCATCTGCCAAAGAAATCGCAGCTACCCTGTGGGACATGAGCATGTGTGAGGACGAACAGGACATACGTGATGGATTTGGAAGAATTCTTGTGGGCAATTGGCTGCGTACATATTGAGACGACCATTTCATTAAAAAGGGGTTATATAATGCAAACCACATTACAAAAAATCTATACAATCAAAGCGCTCAGTAATCTCCATTGCGGCATAGGTCAGGGTGTCGACGATATTGATCTTCCCACTGCCAAGGAGAAAAGTACGGGATTTCCCTATGCCCCGGGCTCAAGCATCAAAGGAGTACTGCGGGATCATTTTTCTAGAATCAAGGAAGCAGAAGTTGTCCGAACCGCATTCGGTCCCGATTTTTCAAATGCAACCGAGGATCAATTTGCATCAGCCTTCATGATCACGGATGCGAGAATTCTTTTTTTACCGGTCCGCTCTTTTGCCGGAGTCTTTGCCTATTGCACCTGCCCGTTCGTCCTGGAACGATTTTCTCAAGATATTGAGCAGGTCGGTTATCCTGCCGTTCCCTCAGTCCCCGATGTGACACAAACACAGGCACTGGTGCCGGAATCCTCAGAAAACAGGATTTCAAACAAAATTCTCCTTGAGGATCTTGATCTTACCGCTATCACAAACAATCAAGAATGGGCTCTTTGGACCTCTTTTCTAAAAAAGGAAATCCTGAATCAAAGATGGGCACAACAAACGATCTTCTCCAGAATAACTCTCGTCTCAAATGACGTATTTTCCTTTCTCTGCCGCACAGCCTTGCCTGTAGTTGCCAGGACCAAAATTAATCAAAAAACAGGCACTGTGCAAAAAGGAGGATTATGGTATGAAGAAAGCCTTCCTGCAGAAACCATCCTGACAGGTATAACAGCCACTTCAGATTCCTATAACGGTAAAAACCCCCTGGATAAAAAAACGATCATGGATGACCTTACTCTGGAACCACTATTTTTCCAGTTAGGCGGCAAAGCAAGTACGGGAAAAGGGTTATGCCTGATGGAGTTCAAGAAACCTGGAGGGAACTAAACGATGAAAACCATACGAACCAGGGATCAAAAACGGGCGGAATTGGTTTTTGAAAATATCCGATTGCTCACCGAAAACGAGCCCGAACTGGGACCAAAATATGGTACACTGGCCCTTAATGCTCCGACATTCATTAGAATATCCGGGCTTATTCAAGTTCTGGCTTTTTATACTTCCAAAAAAGAACAACACCACCAACTGTTCATGGAACATCTCACCCAAGAGCTTGGCGACATGCAAATCATCGCAAAAACATGTACAGACCTCTTGGATTTCGCAACCACGTGCGACCTCGTTCACTATATGCACCTGACGGACGAAGTACTGGCCCTGACACAATGGCACAAACGTTTTGCTCAAAGCGTCCTCAAAGCAGAAACCGGAGGAGATGCCTAATGGCTATTCAAGCGATACGCGAAACGATAAAAAATACCATCACCACCCATCACCCCGACCATCCGGGTTTAACCCTGTTTCGATATAATAATTATCTGGATGAAAAAGGGAATCAACATGAACATCGCGAAAATACCTTAAAAAATATTACGGATCTTCCAGAATCATCCACAAATCTTTATAAAACAGCCTTTGAAGAATGGAAATTACTACTCGAAAAGGATGAGGCGTGGACACGATACAGGGAGCTGGAACTACAGGACAGAATGTTCATAGGCCTTGGCATGGATTCTCCGTTGGAATTTGGAATCAGCCTCAGCCATACTTTTGGAATGCCTGTTATTCCCGGATCAAGTATTAAAGGAGTATGTGCTGCGTATGCAGATCAGGTCTGGGGTAAAAAAGATCCTCAATGGAAATCGAATGGTGATATATACTGCGTTCTCTTTGGATCACCAGAAAATGATGTTCCTAAAACAAAAGAACAAGCTGGTGCCATAGATTTTCTGGATGCATGGTGGGTTCCAGAAAAATCCCCTTTTACACAGGAAATCATCAATTGCCATCATTCCAACTATTATAAGAACGGCGAAAATTCCCCGGCAGATTGGGATGCGCCTATTCCTCTCAAAATACTCGCAGTCACTGGCAACTTTCTTTTTTGTGTACGTGGGCCTGCATACTGGAATGACCTTGTTTTAAAACTGCTCATTGAGGCTCTCTGCTCCTTTGGCATAGGAGCAAAAACACGGACGGGCTATGGTCGTTTCAAGATGGATAAGGAATCCCAAAAACAATCCAATACTCTTGTATGGGAAAATGCCGATATTTCGTTCACCCCGAATGATGGATTAATTACGGTAAAAAAAAACAAAGGTGTGGCTTCTTTCAAGGACAAGACTCTGATTCCGGAAAATTTCCATAAAAAACTTTTCAAAAAACCAAAACACATACAGGCAAATGCTCAAGTAATAAAAGAGGGCAATCTTTATTCCGTAGTAAAAATTTTTAAGTAATTTTTTCAGTCGCAGCATCTGCATCAAGTACATCGGGTAGGGTAAATTTGCCCTACCCGATTCTTATCACGCAACCATATTTACTAGGCATCGTACACGCTTTATTTCATCATAGAATCAATGATGTTACTGAAAAAGCAGATGTTGATAGCAAGTCAATATCTGCTTTTTTATTTTTCAAACCTCAGGATACTACGTTTCAATCCTGTAATAATGCGTTATGCTTTCTAGTGTTGTATCATTTTCAACGTCTCGCAACAGTTAGCATTGAGACAGCCCTTGAAAATGCAATCCGTATGTCCAGAGAACCCTGACCGCCTGGTCGATCTTTCGAGCACAGGAGAAGAACATACTCTTATTCTATTTCAAGCACTTTTTTCCCTGGTTTGTTGCCAACTCAAAAGCACGTTGCCGAGCAGACGCTCAGCGTTCCCAGAAAAAAAACGCATACGCGCTGGATCATTTATACGATACCACAGCCCATGCAAAACGATTCTCTCCCTGGTTGAATTTTCCAGAGTAGGCGATAGTCATTTTATGAGGTTCATCCGGTTAATGCGTACTTTTGACAAATAGGTGGACATGATGAAATCCCGAAGATCACACGAATGAACAACGGGAGGATCAATCACCATGTCCACAAGTTTCCTTTATCACGCATTTGGCCTGCCCGGCTATGAGTTTCTGAGCAATGATTTTTCAAATGGAAAAATCACTATAAAAATTAAACCTAAAGACAAGTTGCTTCTTTGTCCTTGTTGCGAAAGCAAAAGGTTCCTCGCTGTTTCACGTGGGTAGACCGAAATTTAACCGTCCTCCAATGAGATAGATTATAGCGATGAGATTGCGGGAGGATCGATAGCCTCGCGCTTTAGATTTTGCCGACTGAACCAAGCTG
>Ga0265294_10001457_pt1 | contig 31784 bp, 33 predicted proteins | sample MunlanPumphouse3_FD_192504 | JGI IMG/M metagenome (GOLD analysis project Ga0265294, IMG submission 192504) | Groundwater microbial communities from a municipal landfill in Southern Ontario, Canada - Pumphouse #3 | ecosystem: Environmental > Aquatic > Deep subsurface > Groundwater | place...
CGGGATTTAGATGCCTGCCTGGTCGAAGGCCTGCTTGAGGCGGCGGCGGTACTCGCGGCCCACCTCCCACTGCTTGATGGGCCGGGTCTTGAGCCGCGCCTTGATGATGACGGCGGATTCGGTGAAGTCGTCGATGCTGAATACCTCCAGGTCGTCCGCCATGAGCGGCCCGAACTTGAGGTCGGCGCGCAGTTCCGCGCCCACCTGTTTCATGATGTCCACCACGCGGTCGATGTCTTCCTTGTATGCCACGCGGATGTCCATGACATAGGCTGACCATCTCCCCCGATCGGGACGCAAGCCGGGTTCAGTGCGGCATCGCCGCCGCCAGCCGGCGGTACTGCAGTCCGTACAGCATCTCCAGGTAGCGGCGGGTTTCGTCCCGCTCCAGGTTGGTGACGTATTTCCAGAAGCCGTAGACCCGCGACAGGGTCATCATCCGCTCGGCATAACGCTCCCAGGTGTAGCGCTGGCGCACGCGCTCCACGCCGCCGCTGGAGATGCGCTCCCAATTTTGCGGATCGGTGCGGCAGCGTTCCAGGAAGTCCGCGATGGCGGCGGCGCTCGCCTCGCCCTGCTGCGGATCGATGTGGAAGCCCGATACGCCGTGCTCGATGATCTCCAGCGGGCCGCCGTGACAGGTGGCGAAGGTGGGCAGGCCCGACACCATCGCCTCGATGACGGTCAGGCCGAACGCTTCGAACAGGGCAGGCTGCACGAACACGCCGCGCCGTTCGGCGATGTGGCGGTACAGTTCTCCTGTGACGTTCTTGTCCAGGCGCAGTCCGAGCCAGCGCGCCTCGCCGTCCAGGGCGTAGCGGTCCATCAGTTCGTGCATGCGGGCGATCTGTTCCTGTTCCTCGTGATCGCTCGATTGCGTTTGGTCCACGTACCCGGCGACCACCAGCAGGTTCGCCTGCCGACGCAGCCGCGGGCTGCGTCCGTACCACTCCATCAGGCCGGTGACGTTCTTGACGCGGTCGAGCCGCGCCATGGTGAAGATCAGCGGCTTGGTGCGGTCCTGCAACGTGCCGCGGGCATCGGGTCGTGCGCCGCCGTAGATCAGTTCGTCGATCTCAGCGGCAAGTCCCGTCAGGCGGCGTGCGGTTTCCGTATAGGGGAAATACACCTCGGCATCGGCGCCGGGCGATACGATGTTGAACTTGGGATCGAACACGTCGATGCCGTTGACCACGCGGTACAGGCCGGGCAGGGTGAAGGCGCCGTAGCTCTCGTACTGGCCGATGCCGCGCGCCGTGCCTGCGATCTCCTGATAGGTGCTGGTGATCACGAAGTCTGCCGCGTTCATGGCGATCAAGTCGGCGGTGAACTGACAGGAAAAATGGTACTGGGCCTCGTGTTGCTGCCAGTGCAGATCGGCCAGCGGATATTTGGTCTTCTCCAGCGCGTGGGCGATGTTGCACTGGGTGACGCGCAGATTCTGCGCCAGCAGGGTGGCGACCAGGTTGCCGTCGGAGTAGTTGCCGATGATGAGGTCGGGGCGCGCGCCCAGTTCGGCCAGGATTTCCCGCTGCGCGTCGAACGCGAAGCGCTCCAGGTACGGCCAGACCTCGAAGCGCGAGATCCAGTGGGGCACCACTTCGCCGCCGGGGTTGCGGAACGGCACGCGCAGGATGCGCGCGTTGCGCGTCCCGATGATGGGTTCGATGCGCTGATCGCAGGTGGTGCCGCGCGCCTCGGGGATGAGGCGGGTCACCACCAGGATCTGCGGCTCGATGTCGAGGCCCTGATCCGCCACGCGCCGGCGCATCTCCTGCTCCAGGGCGCGCACCTGATCCAGGATGTAAACCACCTGGCCGCCGGTGTCGGGCAGGCCGAGCACGTTCGCTTGCCCAAAATAGCCGTGGGGCGAGAGGATCGCCAGGTTGAAGATCATGGGGACGCGCGCCAGGAAGCGCTCCAGGATTCCCGGCTCCGGCGCCTCCAGGATATCGGTGAGCAGGCTGATGGTGTCGCGCATGCGCGCCACGGTCCGGCCCCAGCCGGGTTCCAGCCCCAGGTAATGGAGGCGCCGGCCCACTTCCTCCCATCCCGCGTCCTGCGGCTGGGTCGCGAGATAGGATTCGGCCTGGCGCAGCGCCCGGCGCAGCTCGTCGACGGTGTGGATGCTCGCGCCGAGCATGAGCTGGCGGCCCTGCACCTGGTGCGTGCGTAGGAACTCCAGCAGCTTGCGCGTGCCGTTTTCCTGCTCCTGGAAAAGCTGGCTGGACAGCCGGCGGTTGAGGAACTCCACGCCGCGGCCAATGGAGCGGGCCTCGCGCAGGCGGGGAAAATCGCGGTTGAAGGGGGCGAGATCAATCTCCAGGGTCCAGGTGTCCGGTTCGCAGGTGGGGCACGCCAGTTGCTCCTTGAAGCGCAGGAACTCGCTGATGGTGATCTCTTCGTATTGCAGCGTTTCCGTGTGCAGGCGCGCGTGGGTCCAGCGGGCGATGGCCGGGCGCATGGCAAGATAAATCCAGGGCGAGATGACCACGGCCTGCTGCGTGACGGCAACGGCCGCGGCGAGTTCGGTGCCGGCCAGGGGCGCGCCTTCCGGCGTGGTGCAGTAATGCGCGAACAGGTCCGCGATCTCCTGATGCCGTAGCAGGGGCTGGCCGAGCTGGATGACGCGGCGCAGCAGCGGATAAACGGCCTCACGATTGGCTTGCAACAGGTCGTTTACGCTGGTGTGCATTGCTTGGTTTCCTTATCTCCGGGGATGCGGATCGATCCGAAGAAATCGTAATGCTCGATGCCCTCCAGGATGCCCTGCGCATAGGGCGCCGCGGCGAAATAGATGCGGGGGCGCCCGCGCAGCGGGGCAAGCTCGGGGCTGTGGTTGCCCACCACCACGCCGAGGGTGTCGCCGCAGAGCATCTCGGCGTCGTTCCCCGAGTCGCCCGCCACCAGCAGCCGCTCCAGGGGCAGTTTGTTGCGGGTAGCCAAGTAGCGGATGGCGTAGCCCTTGGAGGCGCGGATCGGCAACAGGTCCAGGTAGGCCTGGTGGGAGTAGATCACGTTGGCATGCAGGTTGGAGCGGCGCAGGTGGGCCTGGATCTCCTCGACGGATGGGGCGAGGGCCGGGTCGACGAAGTAACTGAGTTTGTGGCGGCGCTGTTCCGTCGCCGCCTGCGGGCGGATGCCGGGCAGGCCGCGCAACGCCTTGCGCAGCGCCTCGGGTTTCCAGCGGTAGTCGATCTGCCGCCGCCAGTGCAGGTCTTCTTCCAGGGCGGGGCCGTAATGGATCTCGGTGCCCACGGCCGTGATCAGCACGTCGGGTACCGGCATCTCCCATTCTTCCAGCACCTGCAGTGCGCTCTCCAGCCGCCGTCCCGTGGCCACGCCGAAGCCCACGCGGCCGCCGGCGGCGCGCAGTCTTTCCTTCAACTTGCGCAAGCCTGCGGCATCCCCGAGGAGGGTGTTGTCGATGTCGCAGATCAGCAGCCGGTCCGGCGCGGGCCGGCGTGCGCGGATGCGGCACGGGGCGGGCGGCCGGGCCGGCTTGTCCAGCAGCTTGCGCAGCGCGCGCAGATAGAACTTCACGTGTCCTGTCCAGGAGTAGCGTTCCGCGGCGCCGCGGATTCCGTTGCGCGCCCAGCGTTGCCAGCGTTCCCGGTCGGACAGGGCGTCCAACAGGGCCGCGGCGATGGCGTCCGGATCCAGCGGGTCCACCAGCAGGCCGTTCTTGCAGAACTTGAGTATATCCCGCGGTCCGCCATCCCAGGTGGCGACCACCGGCAGGCCGGAGGCCGCCGCCTCGATCAGGGTCAGGCCGAAGGGCTCGGTCAGGGCCGGGTTGACGAACACGCCGTGGGATTTGGCCGCCAAGCGATAGAGATCCGGGATGTCATCGGGCTCGTGGTGCGGCGGGTAGGCGATGGCCCCGTACAGATCATAGCTGTCCACCTGCACCAGCAGATCGGTCAGCACGTCGCGCGGTCCCGGGTCCATGTCAGGGATGTGGTCGCGATTGCCCGCCACCACCACCAGGTTGGCCAGCTCACGCAGGCGCGGGTGCTCGGCGTAGGCCTGCACCAGCGTGCCGATGTTCTTGCGTTCGTCGGCGCGTGATACGGCGAGGATCATCGGCTTGTCCGGATCCTGGAGAAATCGGATCAGTTCGGCCTTGATGGGCGGGTCGGGTTCATTGCGCCGCGGCGGGCGGAAGCGGGTCAGATCGACACCCGGTGGAATTGCCACCATGCGTCGGGGCTGGTGGTTGTCGTACAGGGCGTACTGTTCCTCGATCTCCTGATTGGTGCTCGTGATCACCAGCTCGGCGGCGTCCAGGGTGAACTCCTCCGCCGCGATGCGCCGGGTGATGTGGTACTGCGCTTCGATCGTCTCCGCGTCCACGCCCTGTTCCATGAGGCGCTGGCGTTTCACCCGGCCCAGGGAATGGCCCGTGAACACCAGCGGAACGCCCAGCACGCCCGCTACCCGCGTTCCGGCATAGCCGGCGTCGGCGTAATGGGCGTGGACCACGTCGGGTATGCGGCCGATGCGCTGGAAATACTGCAGGATCTGGTCCGCGAAGCCGTCCAGGTACGGCCAGAGCAGTTCCTTGCGCAGGTAGCGGTGCGGTCCGCAGGGCAGGCGCACGATAGTGGCCTTGGGGGTGAGTGGTTCCTGCGGCACTGCGTATTGCGGGTCGACTTTGTCGTCGAGGATTCGGCGGGTGATCAGGTCCACCCGCTGCACATCGGGGTGGGCGGCGAGCGCCCGTGTCAGTTCCACCACATACTTGGTCTGTCCGCCGGTGTCGGCGTCGCGGCCGAGTTCCAGGTGTTCGCCGCGGATCAGTCCGTGCACGCTGATCAGAGCGATGTAGAGACCCGCGTCACGGCTGTTCATTGTCCCACTCCCTGAGATACGAGGCGTAAAACGCCCGGTCGCGGTTGGTGGCACCGCGCTGTTGGCAGATGGCGCCGGCGAAGTCCGTGGCGCGGCGCAGCGCGAGCGCGAAGGGCCAGTTGCGCCACAGCCCCAGGAGCAGTACCGCGCTGAAGGCATCGCCCGCGCCCACCGTGTCCACCACTTCCAGTGCGTGAGGCATGATGCGCAGCGCGGCCCCTTCCGTGACGATCAGGGCGCCGTCCGCCCCGAAGGTCACCGCCAGCATTTCCAGGTGGTGGGATCTGCGGAGATTGTCCGCCACGTTCCTGGCCTCGGCCTCCGGGACGGGGCCGCCCGCTACCGTGTCGAACTCGGTATCGTTGAGTTTCAGCCAGCGCGCGCCGTCCACGAGATCGAACACGGCGGGGAGGTTCCACCACGGCGCGCGCAGGTTGAGATCCAGAAACACCGGCAGGTCGCGTCCGGTGCGCAGTGCCTGCAGGCACGACCTGGAGACGGCATGACGCGCGGCCAGGCTGCCGTGGTAGAGGCAGAAGCCCGCCACGTTCTCCAGCGCCCGCAGCGCGGGCGCCGGTTCGATGAAGTCGTAGGCCTGGCGTGGCAGGATGTCATAGCGCGGCTGGGCGCCTTCCAATGTCACCTCCACCACGCCGGTGGGATGGAGGGGATCGCTCTGGAGCCCGCTCAGATCCATGCCCCAATCCGCCATTGCTTCCCTGACGCGCTCGCCCAGAGGGTCGGCGCCGACCCGGCTGATGAACAGCGGATCGAGCCCGAAGCCGCGCAGATGCCAGGCGACGTTGAAAGGGGCGCCGCCGAGTACCGCGGTGCCGTCAGGGAACCGATCGAACAATACCTCCCCGAATATCACCGGGCGCCGGGACGCGCCCGTTCCGGTTGTTTGAATGTCTTCCACCATGCAGTCCAATCTCCAGGAAAACATGCTGCCGGTCCGATCCGGCAGGAGCGGGCCTGCCAAGACGAGTGGCTATGACGCGCGCGGTAGCTTGGCCGCGCGGCACATCGCGTCGTATTGATCCTGGAAGAAGAAACGCTCCTCTCCCAGAGCGGGCTGGAGGTCATCCAGCCAGGTCGCCTCGGGATCGAAGCGGGCGAAGAATGGGCGTTGCACCCAGCTTGGGTCGCGCGCTTGGAGAAAGCGCAGGACGAAGACCTTCTCGCCGGCCACCTCCGTAATGCCCTGCACCTCGATCTTGCCGGGGCCGGCGCTCATGGAGGGGCCGCGCACCGTGCGCGCGACGCCGGAGACCTGTCGGATCGCGTCCCGGTAGATGTTGTGGGCGCGCGCGAGAGGCACCTCGAAATAGCGCTTCGCCCCGGTATCGCGTGCCAGGAACATGTAATAGGGCACCATTCCCAGGCGTACCTGGGTACGCCACATGCGGGCCCAAACGTCGGCGTCGTCGTTGATGTGGGCCACCAGCGGCGACTGGGTGCGGATCACGGCGCCGGTGGCGCGCACCCGGCGGATGGCTTCGCGGGCGATGGGGGTGTCGAGTTCGCGCCAGTGGTTGTAGTGAGCCATGATGGCCAGGTGCTTGCCGCCGCGCACCAGCCGCTCGAACAGCTCCAGCAGTTGGTCGGCGTCCGGATCAGTGACGAAGCGGTAGGGCCAGAAGCTCAGCGACTTGGTGCCGATGCGCAGAGTCTGGACATGCTCGAAGCCCGGAGCCAGCAACGGTTCCAGATAGGAGGCCAGGGTGGACGCCTTCATCACCAGCGGATCGCCCCCCGTGACCAGCAGATCCGTGATCTCCCGGTGTTCCGCCAGATAGCGCCGCAGGTTGCCCGCCTCATGCGCGGAAAAGCGCAGCTCCTTGTCGCCGATGAACTGTGCCCAGCGGAAACAGAAGGTGCAGTAGGAGTGGCAGGTCTGTCCCTGGCTCGGGAAGAACAGCGCCGTCTCCCGGTACTTGTGCTGAATGCCTTCGAGCGGCTCGCCTTCCAGATGCGGCACGTTGAGCTGTTGCTGTCCGGCAGGGTGCGGGTTCAGGCCGAGACGTATCTTATGGGCGACACGCCTGACCGTCTCCCGGTCCGCGCCGCTTCGGAGCAGATCCGCCACGCGCCGGAACGCCGCAGGCTCAAGCATGCCGGGCTGGGGGAACACGAGCTGAAAAATAGGGTCGTCGGGAACGGCGGACCAGTCGATAAGTTCGTCCACCACGTAGCGGTTGACGCGGAAGGGCAGCACGTTGGCGACCACGCGCATCGCAAAACGCAGGTCTTCCGGCAGCCGACACAACTGCGGGATCTGATCGAGTTGGCGCTCCGTGAAAACTTCGAAACGCCGCGAATGCTCGTATGACGTTACGTTGGCAGGGGACTGCCGCGAGAGATTCGAAACATGCAACATGTGTTCTCCTCGGTCTCGTTGTCGTCCCGGGCCGGTGACGGCGTCGCAGCGTCCTCCCGTTCGCTTGCCACAGGACAGTGTTATCGGAATAGCGGCGTCCTGGCCGCGATCACCCAGGCTGAAACACCGCACAGCCTGGTCAGGGCGATGCCGGGCGGTATCACCGCCCGCGGGATACAGCAGTGCGGGCAGAACCCGCACAGGGGAGGCTGTGTCGATGATGTCGAAAAATGAGTGGGCATCCTTGCGTCAGCCCGCGGGCTGCATCCTTTGCCTTTTCGCTTCGAAAACCGTTCTAAACCATGCGGTCGTTATGGGATATAAGGCGTATTTGCCAAAAAAATACCGATTTGTTGTGTAAGTTCAATTACTTACCAATGCAAACCCGGCGCTGGCCTGAAAATCGTTAGTCACAATAACATTTGGTACAAAAGTAATCAAATCGCAAGGTGCGGAATCGCGCCGTAGCGACGTTGAACTCGGCGTGCGGGGATTCATGAATTCAACGACTTGTTTGGCGTTTGAGCGGCATTGGGACACCTCGGCGACGTTTCCCTGCGTGGATTATTCTTGATCAAATTAGTCTGGATAGCTATTGTCGAGTCTGTTTGTCCAGGAGGACGCACGGTGCTTGCGTGCCGTGCGTGCAAGGCCAAACGGGTGAGGTGATGGCGCCGCTGCGGCAACTGACAAACCGGTTCCGGGCCCGGAATCCCCTTTCCGGGCTCGCCCTGGCGCCAGAAAGAACTCTCCCGGCGCTGCGGCGCTATGGGAGCGTGGTGCTGGCGCTGCTGGTGGCGACGTTGTTGCGGGTGTATCTCGATCCAGTGGTGGGCGAGAGCTATTCGCTGCTGGCCTATTCCGCGGCGGTGGTGTTCGCCGCATGGTATGCGGGGGTATGGCCGGCGCTGCTGACGCTCGGTGCGGGGGCTCTGCTCGTCAATTACTTGTTTGCCTCTCCCCGCGGAACCCTCGAACTGGAGGGCCCAGCGGATTGGGTCGGGTTCGGCCTCTACGTTGGCACCGGGTTGATCATCATCGGCCTGATGGAATCGTTGCGCGTCAGCCGCGCCCGCACGGAGGCCAGTGAGAGGCGCCTGAGGCTGGCGGTGCGGGCGGCGGAATTCGGCACCTACGATCTCGATCTGGCAACGGGCGAGCAGATCTGGTCGCCGGAGCTGGAGGCGCTGTTGGGCTTGACGAAAGACGCGCCGCTGGAGCCCGGTGTGGCGATCATGCCCGGATATGTCCATCCGGCGGATCAGGAGTCGGTGCAGCGGGCCTTTCGGGCGTCGCTCGATCCGGGCGGTTCCGGGGAGTTCAGCAGCGAGTGCCGCATCGTCCGGCCCGACGGGAGCGAGCGTTGGGTGCTGGTGAAGGGGCAGACGTTTTTTGCTGGGAGAGGGCGGAACCGGCGTGCGGTACGCGCGGCAGGCGTTGTGCTCGATGTCGCCGAGCTCAAGCGCACCGAAGAAGCGCTACGACAGGCCAACGCCCATAAGGATCAGTTTCTCGCCATCCTCGGGCATGAACTGCGCAATCCGCTGAGCGCGATTTCCAATGCCCTGCAGGTCGTGGAACGGCAACCCCGCGCCCCCTTCCTCAGCCGGGCCGATGCGTTGATCAGACGGCAGGTGGACCATATCACCCGGCTGGTGGACGATCTGCAGGATCTGTCCCGCATCGGGCGCGGCAAGCTCGCCCTGCATCCCGAGCGCGTGGATGGTGTCCGGTGCATGCGGCACGCCCTGGAGACGGTGCGCCCCTTGATCGAAACGCACCGGCACACGCTGGACGTTTCGTTGCCCGACGAGCCGTTGTGGCTGGAGGCCGATCCGGTCCGGCTGCAGCAGATCGTCGTGAACCTGCTGACCAATGCGGCCAAGTACACGCCCGAAGGCGGGCGCATCGAACTGAGTGCCGCACAGGAAAACGGTGAGATGGTGATCCGGGTGCGCGACAACGGCATGGGGATTGCCCCGGAACGGCTGTCCCGCATATTCGAACCGCTTCAGCAAGCCGCAGCGTCCGAGCACTCACGGGGCGGATTGGGGGTGGGGCTTGCCCTGGTCAAAGGGTTGGCGGAACAGCACGGCGGCCGGGTGGCGGCGGCGAGCGCCGGTCCCGGAAAAGGCGCCGAGTTTACCGTACGGTTGCCTGCGGCGTAGGGCGGCCGGCTTGAACCATAATGATTTTGGATATGCCGTTTCGGCGTTTGGCAGTGGTTTACATGGAAGTCATGAATCCTTTCCATTTGGCGTTTCCGGTCCACGATCTCCATCAGGCCCGGGCCTTTTATCTGGGGGTGTTGGGTTGCCGCGAGGGGCGCAGCAGTTCCACCTGGGTTGATTTCGATCTTTGTGGACATCAGATCGTCGCCCATCTCGCGCCCGCCCGGTGCGGGGCAGAGGCGTACAGCGCGGTGGATGGCGACGATGTGCCGGTGCCGCACTTCGGCGTGGTGTTGACGCTGGAGCAATGGCATGCGCTCGCGGACCGCGTGCGGCGGGCGGGCATCCGGTTCGTGATCGAGCCTCATGTCCGCTTCAAGGGCCAGCCTGGCGAGCAGGCCACGATGTTCTTTCGCGATCCGAGCGGCAACGCCCTTGAGTTCAAGGCCTTCGGGGACATGGACAGGCTGTTCGCGAAGTGAGGCCTTGGCGGCCCGATGCCCGTGGCGCTCGCCATAACGAAGGCAAACGCTTCTGTTGGGAGGTGTTCCTAAACGCGTATGGGGACAATGCGAGAGCGGCAACTTGTGGCGAGGGACGAACCGTGCGGTCGCGACCGACGCGGTTTTCTGCAGTCGCCGTTTCCACACATTGAATATAGCGGGCACCACTGTTCAATGGGCGCGCTTGCGCGCCTCCCGGCGAATCCGCCTGCGCCCCGATCCCGGGAGGAACATCTCGGCTAACCGCAGCGTGGCCGTTGCGCTTCGGCGTCGAGCGCCCGCAACGCCGCCCGCGAGTAATCGCCGGGCTGATAGCAGCAGACCCAACTGGAAAGCAGCGGCAGCGTCATGCCCGCATAGAAACGATCCTTCCAGATCCGTTCCAGTTGCCGGGCAAACTCGACGTTAAGCGCAGGGGACCAGGTCGCCCGCACACGCTTCAGCACTTCGTAGTCGGCAGCGGGGTCCGAGGTGTACCAAGGGACATCCGGAATCATCGGGTTGGCTGCGTCTGCACGCGTGTTGGACCGCCGCTCCTGTACGATGTGGGGTTTCCACCCCATGATGCGGCGCGCCACCCTGGCGTCCAGTATCCTGTCATTCATGCGGGAGTTCCGCCCGGAAATCGAAGAGGCTACACGCATGAGTGTAGAACAGGTCCAAGACGCCCGGTGCGGTGCAGGTGCGGCGTGCGCGGCGGCGCGGCAAGGTCCCGGTGGAAAGCGCATGAACAGCGGCACGGCGCCGCTGCAACGATTGCGCGATGAACGTAAAACGGCTGTCCCGGCGGGGAGAGACGCTACCAGTGTATGTAACCGGAGGCGGCAGCGGCCCAGAAGAAGGCAAACAGCAACACGATGACCATTTCTTGCCAGAATTTCATCCCTGCTCCCTTATTCGGCAGTACGACAAATGTCCGATAGGTTAGCAGGACGCAGGCGGCGCGCTGAGTCCCGGCGTTTGTCTTTTTGCGTACGCCAAATCTAGGAAAATATGTAAGAGTTTTCTTACGAGAGGAAGGAGGGGCGCATGGGTCAAAGCACCCGGGCGGACGTCATCGTAGTGGGAGGAGGTATCTCGGGGCTTACGGCGGCCTTCTATCTCGCGAGGCGGGGAATCGACGTGCTCGTCCTGGAAAAGGACCGGCGCTTCGGCGGAAAGGTCGAGAGCAGGCGGGTGGATGGATTTCTGGTGGAGGACGGCCCCAATACGGCGCTCGAGACCACGCTGCTCTTGAGCGAACTGGTGCACGACGTGGGACTGGAGGGCAGCAAGACCTACGCCGACGCGCGGGCGAAGAACCGCTTCATCCTGCGCGATGGCAGACTGGTGGCGCTGCCCATGTCGTTGCCGGCGTTCATCGCGACGCCGCTGTTCTCCTGGCGTGCGAAGCTGCGGTTGTTCAAGGAGCCGTTTGTCGGCCGGGCCGGCAAGGAGACGGAAGAGAGCGTTGCTGCCTTTGTCGAGCGGCGTCTTGGCGGCGAGTTTCTCGACTATGCCATCAATCCGTTCGTCGCCGGAGTCTACGCGGGCGATCCACGCGCGTTGAGTGTACGGGCCGCATTTCCCAAACTCTTTGCCCTTGAGCAGCGTTACGGCGGGCTGATCAAAGGGACGATCTTCGGGGCGGTGGAGCGTCTGCGTCGGGCGGAGACATCGGCGCAGTATGCGCGGCTGTTTTCGTTCAGCGAGGGCATGGGAATGCTGCCCGAGGCGCTGGCGGCAAGATTGGCGCGCAAGGAGGCGGCCGTCGCGCCGACGCGGATTGCACGGATCGCCTCCCCAGAGGAGGCGGCGCCTGGCTTCGAGGTCACCGCGCAGACGGCAAGCGGCGTCAAAGTCTACGAGGCGCGGGCCTTGGTGCTGGCGACACCGGCACAGGAAACGGCGGCGCTGACGGAAGAACTGGCGCCCGGGCTCGGCGCGGCGCTCAACGCGATTCCTTATCCGCCGGTGGCAGTCGTGTCCTGCGTGTACAAGCGGCAGGAGGTTGCGCATCCGCTCGACGGCTTCGGTTTTCTGGTCCCGGAGAAGGAGCGTCGGGGCATTTTAGGCACGATCTTCACCAGCACCCTTTTCGGGAACAGGGTGCCGCAAGGCCATGTGCTGCTCACCTCGTTCGTGGGCGGCATGCGCAATCCCGCCAATGCCCTGCTTCCCGACGATGAACTTGCCGCGCTGGTGGCGCGTGAAATGAATCAACTGCTGGGCTGCCCGCCGACGGCGGATTTCGTCCACGTCGCCAAATGGGAGCGGGCGATTCCGCAGTATACGCACGGGCATCTGCAGCGCATCGGCGCGGTGGAGCGCGCCGAAGCGGAGAATCCCGGGCTTTTCTTCTGCGCGAACTACCGTGGCGGGGTCGCTCTCGGGGATTGCGTGCGGTCCGCCGCTGCGACCGCCGACAAGGTGGCGCGTTACCTCAAAGGCCGCGCGTGATCTTCCGTGGCCATCGGCACCTTCGCAGTCTGCGGAAGTCAAAATAGTGGTCGATACCAGGGCGAGCCGGTTCCGCGGAGAGCGCATATGGGCGTAAGACTAGGGATGTCGGGTCTCGTGGCATTGGTTGTGCTGGCGCTGCCTGGACCAGCGCCTTGCGCAGCCCCGGAAAGCGCGAACGGCGACGTGGCGGCGCCGGGGCGCACGGAACTGAATGCGATCGACCAACAGTTTGTCAGGACGGCATCGCTCCGTGGGTTGGCGGAGGTCAGGCTGGGAAAGCTTGCGGCGGCGAAGGGGGAAAGCGTCGAAGTGAAGCAGTTCGGTCAGCGCATGGTGGATGACCACCGCCGCGCCAACGACCAGTTGATGCAGTTGGCCGGCATCAAAGGCATCACCATACCGGCGCAACTGCCGCGCGAGCACAAGGCCAAGGTGGATCGGCTTTCCAGACTTGCCGGCGCGGCCTTCGATCGCGCCTATATCCAAGAGATGGTGCGAGGACACAGCGACGCGATCGCGATATTCGAACGGCAAATCAAGGGCGGGCAGGATCAGGACATCAAGAATTTCGCGGCGTCCACGTTGTCGCTATTGCGCGACCATCTGCAGGAAGCGCGCAAGATCCACGATAAGATCACCGGCGATCGTGCCGCAGTCCGGTAACGCCGCGGAGCGCCGCGCTGCGTCGAGAATGCTATGCCCGGCTTTCGGTCAAGGCCGCGGGTGCCGGCACCGCGCCGGAGGCGCGCAGTTGAACTGCGCGGGCCGCGATCTCATAGCGGTTGCGATGGTAACCGACCCGACAGGTCTCCGCCATGTAGTGCAGCCAGAAGGTCCAGGGATGGGTGCGGAACTGTACTACGTGCATCAACTCGTGGCACAACAGGGCCGCATCGTCAGGGTCCTTCGCGAGTATCAGCGGTCCCAGCGCCATACCGCGGAATCCATCGAACCACCAGGGCCAGTACTGCACCACGGCCCACGGTGCAGGTAGTCCCGAAGCCCGGGTGAAGGCCGCGCAGTGCTCGTGTGGGACACGCTTCATCGGCTTGCCGATATTCGTTCGGTGTCGTGTTCCAAGCGATGACAGGCACGCGACGACCTGTGTTGCCGCACTCACGGCTCGTTACCGCCATGCGCAGTGCCTTGCAGCCTAGCCGGAATCGATGTCCGGCTCGAAGCGCCAACCGCAGAAACAGCAGATGCGGGCGCGCGCGTGTACGGATTCACCGCAGGCGGCGCACTGCTTTTGCCGTGCGGCGTGCATCAGGCTCTCCGCGATGAGGAGTTCTCTCCAGGAGACGAATGCCTTCCTGAATGTCCAGGCCGATAACGCGGCCGTGATGGCGAGCAGAAGATCGGGGAGCCCGAGGAACACCACGCTAAAAAAGAAGAGCAGAAGAAGGAGTTGTAAACCCATGACCGTCCCTGCCGTCTGGATGTACGGTACATGCGTCTCGTGATCGTTTGAGTATAGCCTGGATGGCGCAGCGGCCAGTGCGGTACTGTGTTCTGCAACAGATAAAATGTGTTATGTCGGCGTGAAAATGTGGAGGCATGCGGCAAGGTGCAAGAGGCGGCCAACTATACTCGATATAGCGAAGCTGGACGAGGAGGAATTGTCATGCCCACAGTGGAAAAATCCATTAACGTACATGTGCCGGTGAGAACCGCCTACAATCAATGGACGCAATTCGAGGAGTTTCCGAAATTCATGGAGGGTGTGGAAGAGGTGCGGCAACTGGACGACACCCATTTATATTGGCGTACGCGGATCGCCGGCAACGACGAGGAGTGGGAGGCGGAGATTACCGAACAGATCCCGGATGAGCGGATCGCGTGGCGCAGCACAGGAGGAACGCCCAACGGCGGGGTGGTGATGTTCCGGCCCGTCTCCGATGTGGATACTCAGGTGATGGTGCAGATGACGTATGAGCCGCAGGGAGTCGTGGAAAAGGCCGGCGACATGTTGGGTATCGTCGAACACCGGATCGAGAAGGACCTGGAGCGGTTCAAGGCGTTCATCGAGAAAAGAGGTGCGGCCACCGGCGCGTGGCGGGGTGAAGTGCCTTGATGGCGCGTCGATGGTGCTGAAGCCAACAGGGTGATGGTTGGCTACCGCAAGGCGGCCAACCTTTGGGGAAAAGCAGTGAAGCGCTTACCCACGCGCCAGGAGATCGCGCAAATCGATGATGGCGGCGTTGGCGCGGGAGATGTAGTTGGCCATGGTGATGGAATAATTCGCGAACAGCCCGAATCCGTCGCCGTTGAGTATGACCGGCCCCATGATGGGCTGTTGCGACGCTTCCAGCTCGCGGATGATCTGACGCACTGACACCAGTGCGTTCTTGTCGCGCAGCACTTCCTCGAAATCTATCTCCACCGCTTTGAGCAGATGCAGCAGAGCCCATGTAGTGCCGCGCGCCTCGTAGAAGATGTCGTCTATCTCCAGCCAGGGCGTTCTTACGACGATCGTCTCCGGGGCTTCGGTGGACTGGCGGGCCGTGCGATCGCCGGCAAGATCGGTGTTCAGGCGTACCTGGCCCGCGCTGGCGCTCAAGCGCTGCGACAATGAACCGAGGCGCTTTTCCACGATCATGAGCCAGTCGCGCAGATTGTCGGCGCGCGCATAGAACTGGGTGTCCGGATGGTCGGTGTTGGTGAGCCGCTGCAGGTAGCTCTGCAGGTGCGCGATGCCCTTTTCATATTCGGACTCTGTGGCAGGGAAGAGCCACGAGTCGTTCTGGAAATTGAACTGCGGTTCGGCGCGGGCGAGGTCGCGGTCTTCCACGGACTGCGATTGCGAACGGGAGAAGTGGTTGCGGAACGAGCCGGCCATGTCGCGCAGGACCACCAGCGCTCCGAACTCCCAGTTGGGGATGTTGTCCATGAGAACGCCGGGTGGTGCGACATCGTTGGAGAGATATCCGCCGCGTTTGTAGAGCAGGGTCTCGGCAATGCGTGCCAGGGTGGAGGCGGTGACGTAGCCCACGACCAGCTTCGAGGCATCGCCGTTCACGCGCTCCAGCGCGGCCTCGCGCACGTCGAAAGTCGGCGGTTCGCTGTCCCAGTAAAAGCCGAGCGCCGACAGCGCCAATACGATGGTCATGGCGACGACGCCGGTCGACCAAAACAGCCCTCGGGCTTTGAAGGTGGACGGCCGATAGAGACCGATGAGGCGTTTCAGGGACCGGGCCGCCCGGCGATGAAACGCGATGCCTTGTTGTCCGGCGCCATCAACGAACATGCGATTTCCTTTAGAAATGGTTTGAGCTTGTCTGTTTTTGCCGCGGTCGGGCATATGCGCCACGCCCGGCGGTGCCCGAGCGTACGACACAATCTACCGTATTGTACAGGGTGAAACCACCGGCGCACGGCAAGGGGGAGGGTTGGTGCGGGCGGGCAGTTACGCCGGGGCGCGGGTTCGGCTGCGCAGGAGCGATGCCCGGCTGTGCGATGGCCGTTTAACGCGGTCCGGCGCTGTGGTCTTGCTGCAGGCAGGCGCGGATTCTGCGGACCGTGGCCGGACCGATGCCCTTGATTTTCAGCAACCCGCGATCTTCGGCCTTGCGCAGATCGTCCAGCGACCGATAGCCTGCCGCGTAAAGGGCCTTTACCGAATTCACTTTCACCCGAGCCGAGCGCAGGCAGTCCAGCCACTCCTGGTCCAGCCCAGCCGCGGGAACGGGTGGCTTGGCGTGTGATAAGGCACCCGCGGAAGCGGAGGGGGGGCGAACGGTTTGTGCCGGGGAGGCGTCTTGCCGGTCGGGACCGGCGCGTGTGGGATTGGCCGGAGCGGGCGGTAGCCGCTTCGCGCCGGTATCCTTTGCACCCGCGATGCCGCCCCGCGCGGTCTGGATGGTGAGCACGGTGGCCGCCATCACGCCAAGCAGGGATGCGATGTAGGCGACGGCGAGTTCCGGGCGCTCGGCAAACATGGTGGCGGCGATCACGGCGACCGTTACCACCGTGGGCACTGCCCAGGCAAGGGCGGAGGGCAGGGTCGCCGCAAGGCACGACCGCGGATTTAGCCGGGGCGGCAGTTCTTTCAGCGCGATGCGGAAGAAATATTGGGCCGCCAGGATGGCCAGGGCGATGGCGCCGGCATCGCCGAGAATCGGTTCCCAGCCGGAATAGCCGTCCGGTCGCAGCCCGCGGGTCGCGAAACCGTGGGTGAGGACAGCGGCCCAGACGTAGAGCACGGCGGCAAATGCCAGAAATATCGCGGCCCAGAGCGCGCGTTCGTGCTTGCGTGTGAAACGCCGGATTCTCCGGAGCGCATCCTGATGACAAAGAATGGGCGGAATCCAGTTGAGGGGACGAGCCGGCGGGGACCATGTCATAGGGACAAATCCTCGTTCTTGTTTTCAGTGGATTTTCTCCGGTAAAGAGCGGATGGGATGTGATGCAGTTCTCATAACCTCGGGTTCCGCTTAGTAAGGGATGGGCACAGAATCAACTAAACTTGCTTGAAGTGTTCCTTTCGGCAAGGAGGCGCCTGTCATGTACCACCTCTTCCACATCGCCGGCCTCCTCGTCGTAGTCATCCTCGCACCGTCTTTGCCGGATCCTGTCTGAATGCGCGTCCATCGGTCCATGCGCGCTGTACGCCGGAAGAGCCGGGAGTTCCTCTGGCCCGTTGTGCGCTACGAAGGGCGAATCGCGACCGGCGCATGGCAATCGGACGCAAGCATTCCCCGGACCGGTGGAGATGGCGAAATTTTTCGGGTAGCGAAGGAGTGAGCGCGATGATTTTCCCTGTTCGCCTGTTGCTGGCAATTGCCTTGATCGGTCTGCCGTCTGCCGGCGCTCTTGCCGAGGAATCTGCCCCCGATGCCGCCGGTAAGCGCATCGCATTCGGAAGTATCGACACCGACCAGGATGGCCGCATCAGTCTGGAGGAGTTCAAGGCCGGTGCAATGGAGCGGGTCGAGCGCCAGTTCAAGTGGATGGACAGTAACGGAGACCAGTACATCGACCGCCCCGAGCTGGAGGCTGTGGTGGAACAGATCCACAAACGCCGCGGAGTGCCGGGAGCTGCGGAATAAAGAGGCGTTTGTGGAAACCGTCCTGTTGATCGTTTTGATTCTCCTTCTGTTGGGATTGGTGCCGATCTGGTCCTATAGCCGTGGATGGGGCTATTACCCGAGCGGGACGGTCGGGACGATCGTGCTGGTGGTGATCGTGCTGCTGCTCCTGGGCTATCTGTGAGGCGGGCGCGTCGGCAAGCCGTTGGGCATGACACGACGGCGGGTTTCAGGTCAGGGGCGGCGCCGGTTCAGCGGAAACGGGCAGGGTGAAGTGGAAACAGGTGCCGCGTACGGTGTTCGGCGTCGTCCATAGTTGTCCCCGGTGGGCCTGGATGATCGACCAACTGATGGACAGGCCCATGCCCAGGCCCTTTTCCTTGGTGGTCTGGAAGGGGTCGAAGATCTTGTCTTCTATGGCGTCAGGTATCCCCGGGCCTGTATCGCATACCAGCACTTCTATCGCATCGCCATTGATCCTCCGTGTGCAGAGGGTGAGCCGGCGTTCGCCGGGCGGGGTGGCCGCCATGGCCTCCATGCCGTTCTGGATCAGATTCAACAGCACCTGTTCGATCTGGACCTGGTTGGCGAGTACCGGCGGCAGGGTATCATCCAACTGCAGTTCCACCATCACGCCCTGACGCAACGCTTCGCCATGGAACAGCCGCACGAGTTCGTGGACGGCCGCGTTGATGTTCACCGGCTCCTGTTCGGGGCTTTCCTTGTGGACCAGTTGCCGCAGATGCAGGACGATGCGTGCGGCGCGCATGGCCTCGTTGATGATCTCCTGCATGGCGGTGATGACGCCAGGCGGGGCGGAGTTCGTCGCCTGCAGCCGGCGCAGGCTGCCCTGAGCGTAATTGACGATGGCGCCGAGCGGCTGGTTGAGTTCGTGGGCCAAGCCGGAGCCCAGTTCGCCGAGGGCGCTCAGGCGCATGACATGGGCCATCTCCGCCGCCTTTTCCGCCTCCTCGGCACGGCGCCGGTCGGTACGGTCGAGACCGGTGACGATCACGTATTCCACCGTCCCGCGGGGATTGGCAAGGACGCGGCAACTCCAGGCGATCCAGTGGCGCACCCCGTCCTTCGCCACCCAATAGTGTTCACGCTCACAGGGGATTGCCTCTGCCACCATGCGGTGAAATGCGATCCTGACGGTTTCCACATCCTCTGGCATCAGGAACAGATCCCAGTGATGCCTGTCCTTGACCTCGTCGAAGGTGTAGCCCGTGACGATTTCGCAGGTGCGGTTGAACCCCACAATACGCCCCTGCGGATCGAGCACCATGACCAGGGCACCGGCCGTATCCAGGATGGTCGAGAGGAAATCCTGGTGGCGTCGGGCCTCCAGTTCCATACGGCGCCGTTCCGCCACTTCCCTTCTCAGTGCCCGCACCAGTTCTCGGGTTTTCATGTTGTGGGCCGTCAGGGTACCCAGATAGACGACCAGCAGCCCGGTGAAGAGCAGTCCGCCCACCATGCCGCCCCAGGGCAGCCAGGAAGCGGCATAGGCGTCGCTTCTGGCGGCGGGGGTGAGCACAATGTGCCAGTCATGGTCGTCGACTGTGAAGGTTTTGTGGATCTGGGGCTTGCTGTTGGCGTCGGGCTTCTGCCACGGGGGAGCCTCGGGCATCCCGGATTCGGCATAGGTCTGCTTGTGATAGAGCAGTTCCCGGGTGCCGTCCGGCATGTTTTCAAAGACGTACACGTCCAAATTGTGATGCTTGAACTGCCTGAGACTGGCATCGATGGTATCGGCCACCAGGTATACCCCGAAGACCACCCCGACCAGATTGGCGCGGCGTGCCTCGACGGTCTCGATGGACACTCCGCGCCGATAGACGGGGCTGAAGATGAACTGGCCGGGCACATGGATATGGTCGCCGTGGTCGGGCAGGTCCACATGCACACCGATTGCAAGCGCACCGATGTCCCGCGCCCGTTCCGCGGCCTCCCAGCGCGCAGGGCTGAAACTGATGTCGAAGCCCAGGGCGAACTGGTGGGTTTCCAGTGGTTCCACGTACCAGACGGGAAAGTACTCCGGCCGCTCGGCGGCGGGAACGCTACGATCCGGTTCCAGGCGCTCAATGATGCGGAAATCCGGGATTTCTTCGCGGGCGCGCGCCTCGAACGCCTCCCGTTCCGTGGCCGGCACGCGTGGAATCCAGCCCAGGGCGTGCAGCGACGGATTGTTGGCGAGCAGCGGAGTTGCAAAGGCGCGGAACTCTTCGCGTTCCACGCCGTGCGACGTCTGGTGCAGCGCGGCCAGCGCCCGCACGGCATCCAGGTTGCGGTCGATACTGCGCTGAATGGAGGCCGTGATGTCCTCGGCTGCCATGGCGAAGGCGAAATCCACCTGATTTCTTTCCCATGCGCGCAGACCGAAAAAGATCGCCGTGGACATGAGTACCCCGGCGACCAAGGTGGCGGCAGTTACCAGTAATTCCTCCCTGAGCCTCGCTACCGATTTTGCTTGCCATAGCAGGTGAGAATGGGAGTCAAGCGCGGAAATGGTTGTGCATCTCTCGATATTATCGATTGTTGTGGTAACGCCCGGCGTATTTCATCAACCTGAAATAATAGACGGGGAATCACGATAGGCAAGGCACACGATCAGAGGTGCCGACAGGGCCGCCGTGGGCGCTTGCCAATGGTCCGGGCAACGGATAGCTTTTAGCTATGGCCACCGCCTTGGTAAACTCCGGGTGGGTCGCCCATGCGAGCGGAGCCAATGTAATTTCATGCCGATATTCGAACACACCGTAGAAATCAAGGCCGAACCCGAGCGGGTCTTTGATCTGATTGCGCGGGTGGAGGACTTCTGCCACTACACCGACATGATCAAGGAGGTCCGCGCCACCGGTCCGCGCACCTATCATTGGAAGGTCGGCGCCGTGGGCGTGTCGCTGGAGTGGGACGCGGTGGTGACGGAGTGTGTCCGGCCCATGCGTTTCGCCTGGCAATCCATCCGCGGCATCGAAAATGGCGGCTCTTACGTGCTCGTGCCCTCGAAGAACGGGACGCTCGTGTCGTTGAGTCTCGAATACCACCTGCCCAGCCGCTTGGTGGAACGGGCCGTTACGCGGGTGGCCGATCCCTTGATCCGCAGGGTCGAGGCCCAGGTGTTGGGCCATGTCAAGGCACGACTCGAAAATCAGGCGGATTCGTTCCCGAAGGATATCCGATGAAAGGCAGAGTTCTCATTGTTGCGGGCTCGGATTCGGGCGGCGGGGCAGGCATCCAGGCGGACGTCAAGACGGTTACCGCGCTCGGCGGTTATGCCGCCACGGCAATCACGGCGTTGACCGCACAGAACACGCAGGGGGTGTTCGACGTGATGGGCGTCGAGCCTCCCTTCATTGCCCGACAGATGCGTCTGGTGCTGGAGGATATCGGGGCCGATGCCATCAAGACCGGCATGCTGCACAGCGCGGAGGTGGTGGCGACGGTGGCCGAAGTCCTGCGTGCGCTGGCGCGGGACATCCCGCTGGTGGTCGATCCCGTGATGGTGGCGAAGTCGGGAACGGCCTTGCTCGACCGTGAAGCCCGGAACGTGATCATTCGGCATCTGATCCCGTTGGCGACGGTGGTGACGCCCAACATACCCGAGGCCGAGGTGTTGACCGGGCTTGCCATCCGCAATCCCGAGGATATGCTGCGTGCCGCGGAGGTCTTGCTGGGGTATGGGGCGAAGGCCGTGCTTCTGAAGGGCGGGCATCTGGAAAGTGATCAGATCACCGATGTCCTGCTCGCGCCGGAGGGTGTCGAGCTATTTCGCAATCCGCGCATCCACACGGCCCATACCCATGGAACGGGTTGCACGCTGGCGTCGGCCATCGCCACAGGTGTGGCACAGCGGCGACCCTTGAGGGAGGCCGTGGAGCGGGCGCGGGCCTATGTTCAGGGCGCGATCCGCACGGCGCCGGGATTCGGCGCCGGTCATGGTCCGTTGAATCACGGCCATACGGTAAAGGATTTCTAAAACCTCTTGCCTCGATCTTCGTCCTGCACGATGGGGAGAGCGAAGGACTGGCTCAGAGGTTCCTTGGCCGGGCGAGCGCCTGGCTGGTTCGAATCATCGCCGCCATCCATCCCGATGGCCGGACAATACAGCGTGAGGTGTGTCAGCTATGGTAACAGCGATAATCCTGCTCAACGTCAGCCGGGGTCGGGTCAACGAGCTTGCCGGGAAGGTTGCCGACCTGAGTGGAATCTCGGAGGTCTACTCGGTGGGCGGGCGTTATGATCTCGTGGCCATCGCCCGCACGGGCACCAACGAGGAATTGGCGGAGCTGGTGACGAATCATCTCGCCACGTTGGACGGTATCCAGTCCACCGAAACGCTCATCGCGTTCCGCGGCTATTCCCGTCATGATTTGGAGAGCATGTTCTCCATCGGGCTTTGATCCAGGTCCATTCAAATAAAGCCTCCCGCCACCCGGCAGGCAGCCGGATGCGGCGTCCGGTGCGGCAGTGACCGATCGGAAGGCGCAACAGGGGCGTGCAGGAGGGGCAGAATCCATAGTCTCTTTGTGCCCTCGGCGGCCTTGGTGCCTTTGCATCAAAGGCCGCTTTGAGCTGCGTCTGGATGGCGTTCGGGTCAATCCATCTGCCAGGAGAATTCCAGCAACCTCTTCATGCGGCCGGTCAAGGTTATCTTGACGTCGTTATTGAAGTGGTAGCTCAGTCCCTTGAACTTCCGTGGCGAAAATTCCAGCGTGAGGTGATTCGACATCCGTCGGCTGGGGATCAGACGGGCAGGCGATGCGGGCGTTGCATCTTCCAGTGTCGGGTCCTGCTCGTGCATGGCCTGGGGCTGGAGGCCGCGGATGGAGAACGCGAAATGGTCGTCTCCCAGAGGTATCAATAAAGGGGAATCGCGCAGCTCGGCCATATCTGCAGGATCTTTTCCGAAGATACGGTGCTGTTGCAGCTCCATGGCGAGCGCCCGGTCTTTGAGTCGTCCCCGCCGCTCTTCCGGATCGTAGATGTTGATCACGATGCGTAGCGGCGCGATGGGAAGGCCGGTGGCAAGGAATCCCGCTCTTGCGGGTTCACCATATGAAGCCGAGTTGTAGAACAGAAGTCCGATGCCAAGGAATATCGTGGTTGGAGATGGGTAGCTGCGGACGGGTGTGCCTTTCCCTTCCATAGGCCGACTCGCTCGAGGCTGCTGGTCAGCGCAGCCTCTTTTCGTCCGGTTTCGCTGTATTACGCCTCGCCTGCAGGGATAGTGGGCGCCGGATCGGTCAGCGGGGGACGGGCACGATAAGCCGTGCCGCAATCCGGCGGCCACGACGAATCCACGTATCCCGAAGTATAGCCGATGCGGCATTGCCTCCCGGCGGGAGGTGCTGCCGCGGGCGGGTCAGCGGCGGATCAGGTCCATGAACTCGGCACGGGTGCGCGCGTCGCTGCGGAACGTCCCTTCCATGGCGCTGGTGATGGTCATGCTGTTCTGTTTCTGCACGCCCCGCATCATCATGCAGAAGTGGCTCGCCTCCATCACGACGCCGACACCCTTGCAGCCCAGCGCCTTCATCAGCGCATCGGCGATCTGGCCGGTCAGGCGTTCCTGCACCTGAAAGCGCCGCGCGAACACATCGACGATGCGGGCGACCTTGCTCAGCCCGATGATCTTGCCGTTCGGCAGATAGCCCACGTGGACCCGGCCGAAGAAGGGCAGCAGATGGTGTTCGCACAGCGAGTAGAACTCGATGTCCTTGACGATCACCATCTCCTCGCAGTCGTCTTCGAAGATGGCGTCCTGGATGACGTCGTCGACCGTCATTCTGTGACCGCTGGTGAGAAAATCCATGGCCTTGGCGACCCGCTGCGGCGTGCGCCGCAGGCCGTCGCGTTCCGGATTGTCTCCCAGGCGCACCAGCACCTGGCGGATGAGATTCTCGAACTCGGGATCGTAGATCTCGCCCGGCACAGAATCCAGATTGTTGGCGTAGTGGCCGTTGGCGAGTACCTGCATCACGTTCTTGCTCATGACCGCTCAAATCTCCTTGTCGGGTCGTGTATGCCTCGTTGTTATCGCTTGGAGGAAAATCGGTGTCGTGTGCTCGCGGCGGAAGACCGGAAACGCACGGCATACACGCGTGGAACATACGTGCTTCGTGCAGGAATTGCCGCTGCAGGAGTGCCGATTCGTATCCTTCCGTTATTGGGGCCGCTACGCGGAAATCAAGCCCGATTCCTTCCGCACACTGACGAAGACGGCGTGCGGGCTGCGCAGTGCAGCCTGATAGGGAAGTATAGAAAAGCGACGGACCGCGGCAATCACGGCTATGCGCCGAAAGCCTGTGCGCTCGCCGCGCAGCGCCGGCGGTCAGGCAACGACCCCGCCGTTGACATGGAGAGTCTGGCCCGTGATGAAGGAGGCCTCGTCGGAGGCGAGATAGAGCGCGGCGGCCGCCACGTCTTCCGGCGTACCCCAGCGTCTGGCGGGCGTGCCCTCGATGACGGCGCGGTAGGCCGCGTCGTCCATCCGCGTCGCGGCGAAGGCCGTCTCGATCCAGCCCGGGGCGAGCACGTTCACGCGCACCTCGGGCGCCAGCGAGCGGGCGAGGGATTTGCTGAAGGCGAGGATGCCGCCCTTGACGGCGGCGAACATGGCCGGGTTGGCGCCCTCCATGCCGTGCTGCACGTGGTCCCAGGACATATTCAGGATCACGCCGCTCCCCGCGCTGCGCATGAGCGGCCCGACGCGCCAGCAGCAGTGGATCGTTCCCCGCAGATCCACGTCGATCAGCAAGTCGAGTTTCTCGGGATCGCTGAGTTCCGCCCCGGGGCCGGTGAGGATGTCGGCCCCGGCGTTGTTGACCCAGATGTCGATGCGTCCCAGTTGGCGCAGCGCCGTCTCCACCAGCCGCTCGATGTCCTCGGGACGGGAGACGTCCCCCTGGACGGCCAGGGCCCTGCCGCCTTTGTCCGTGATCTCGCGCACCACCCCTTCGGCCCGGTCGGCTGAGCGCCTGTAGTTCACGATCACCTGCGCGCCGTGGGCGGCGAAGGCCAGGGCGATGGCGCGCCCGATGCCGCTGCTGGCGCCGGTGACGACGGCGGTCTTGCCCTGCAGGCGTGGTCCGGGGGGTGAGGATGAATACGGCGCGGCCATGGGGATGCTGTCATTCCTTGTTCTGAAGGTTGCCGCCCCGCCGGGAGAGAGGGCGGCGCCATTCCAGGAAAATTCTAGTCCAGGTTGCACACGCCGGGCTGGCGGGGCGCTTCAGTAATGAATCTCCGCCGACGCCTTGCCGCGGAATATGCGATAGGTGTGCACCGTATAGCCCAGCACGATGGGCAGCATGACGAGCACGCCCACCAGGACGAATAGCTGGGTCACGGGCGGCGAAGCGGCGTCCCAGATGGTCAGGGCGCGCGGCACGATGTAGGGCCACAGGCTGATGGCCAGACCGAAAAACGACAGGAGGAACAGCCCGACGCTGAGCGCGAAGGGCGCCCGTTCGCGCCGCGCTTGCAGCGCACGCCAGAGCGCGTACGCCATCACCCCGGTGACCACCGGGACCGGGGAGAGATAGGCGATGTTGGGCCAGCCGAACCAGCGCGCGGCGATGGCGGGGTCCGCCAGCGGCGTCCAGACGCTCACGGCCGCGATGAAAAACAGCAGGGCGAACATGAGGCGCCGCGCGATCCGGTAGCACCATGCTTGCACGGCGCCTTCGGTCTTGATGATGAGCCAGGTGGCCCCCAGCAGGGCGTATCCCGTGGCCAGCGCCACGCCCGTCAGCAGCGTGAAGGGCGTCAGCCAGTCGAAGGGCCCGCCCGCGAACGCACGCCCCTCCACCGCGATGCCCTGCACGAAACTCCCCAGTATCACCCCTTGGGCGAACGCGGCGACGCTGGAGCCCGCCGCGAAGGCGGACCCCCATACCCACTTGCGCCTGGCCCTGGGCCGGAACTCGAAGGCGACGCCGCGGAACACCAGCGCGAACAGGAACACGATGAGCGGGATGTACCAGGCCGGCAGCAGGATGCTGTAGGCGGCCGGGAAGGCGGCGAACAGCAGCGTCCCGCCCAGCACCAGCCAGGTCTCGTTGCCGTCCCACAGCGGCGCGATGCTGTTGATGAGCAGATCCCGGTCCGCGTGGTGGCGGGCGAAGGGGAACAGGATGCCGACGCCGAGATCGAAGCCGTCCAGGATGACGTACATGATGACGCCGAAGGCCAGGATCAGGTAGGAGAGGAGGGCAAGGTCCATTGCTGTGGGAGTGCGCCGCTCATGGAGTCGGATACCAGGCGGTGCGGGTCATGGCGCGGGCGACCTCCGGCACCGTCTCCTCCGGCCCGTGGTCGACGATGCGGTAGAGGATATAGAGAAAGGTCGCCAGCAGCAGGTTGTAGACCAGGAAGAAGAGCGCGAAGGAGGTCATCACCGAATTGACCGGGAGCGGCGTGGCGGACTCGGCGGTGCGCATCAGCCCCTGCACCACCCAGGGCTGGCGGCCGCTCTCCGTCACCACCCAGCCCGCGACCACGGCGATGAAGCCGAGCGGCGCGGAGAACACGCACAGGCGCAGAAACCAGGGCCGGTCGAACAGATGCCCGCGCACGCGCAGGACGATACCGATCGCCGCCACGGCTAACAGGAAAAAGCCGATATAGAGCATCACGCGAAAGGCGTAGAATACGATGGGCACGTAGGGCCGTTGATCGCGCGGCACCTCGTTCAGCCCCAGCACCCTGCCGTCGGGATGGTGCTGCAGGATAAGGCTCGCCGCCTTCGGGATCGAAAGCTCGAAGTGGTTCATCTCCCGCTCGGAGTCCGGTATGGCGAACAGGACGAAGGGCGCGCCTTCAGTGGTTTCCCACAAGGCCTCGATGGCGGCGACCTTCATGGGCTGATCGCGCTGCGCCTGCAGCCCGTGCAGGTCCCCGAGCAGGATCTGGGTCGGGGCAAAGATGGCCGCGAGCAGGGTGGCGGTGGCGAAGGCCTGACGGGCGGGGACCATATGCTGCCCGCGCAGCAGGTGCCAGGCGGACACACCCGCCACCACGAACGCTCCCGTGAGGAAGGAGGCCATCAGCATGTGCGCCAGACGATAGGGGAACGACGGATTGAAGACCACCTGCCACCAGTCGGTCACGGAAAAGACGCCGGCGTGCAGCGCGTAGCCCGTTGGGGTATGCATCCAGGAGTTGGCCGACAGGATCCAGAAGGAGGAAAGGATGGTGCCGAGGGCGACCATCACCGTCGCGAAAAAATGCAGCTTCGCGCCCACCCGCCCCCAGCCGAACAGCACGATGGGCAGGAAACTCGCCTCCAGGAAAAAGGCTGTCAGCACCTCGTAGCTGAACAGCGGGCCCAGCACGTTTCCCGTGGCGTGGGTGAAGCCGTTGAAGTTCATGCCGAACTGGAACGTCAGCACGATGCCCGACACCACGCCCACGCCGAAGCCGAGGGCGAAGAGCTTGGACCAGAAGCGGTACAGGCGCAGGTAGACCTCGTTGCCGGTGCGCAGCCAGCCCCCTTCCAGGATGATCAGAAATCCCGAGAGGCCGATGGTGAACGTGGGAAACAGGATATGGAAGGCCAGGGTGAAGGCCATCTGCAGCCGGGACAGCAGGGTGGCGTCGATTTCCATATCCAATATCTAGACCATGCAGCGCAGGACGCGGCGCATGGTCGGCGAAAATTCGGGGCTTGCGTCCCTGCGCAACCGCCGGGCGTGCCACCCGGCGCCCCGGTAGAGATAGAAGATGCGCTACGCGGCTGAAGTCTTGCGCACGAGGAACACGTACTTGCCTTCCTCGTGACGCTCGTCCAGCACTTCATAACCGGTCTGCTGGACCAATATCTTCAGCTCCCGCACCGAATCGCTGTGCGAGTAGGTGATTTTCAACACTTGGCCCTTCTGCATCGCGGCAAAGGCGGCTTTCGTGCGCAGGATGGGCAACGGGCAGTTCAGGCCGGACAGGTCGATTTCCTTGTCAAATCCCACAGCTCCATTGCCGGTGTCGTTGATGTTCGGTTCCATTCAGCACTGCTCCCAGGGCAGGCCGCGAAACCGCCAGCCGCCCACGCTGCTGCGATGGTGATGCTCGTCCAGTTCGCCTTCGAACCCTTCGTCGATATGGTAGACGTTCTTGATGCCCGCCTCGATGAGCGCCTTGCCCGCCTCCTTGGACCGCTTGCCGCTGCGGCAGATCAGGATGATGGGCACGCAGCCGGACTCCGTATCGCAGAGTACGCCGCCCAGGAGCAGTTCCCGCACCCGGGTGACGAAGTGGGGGTTCACGGTCCAGTCCGGCTCGTCGATCCAGGGGATGTGCACGGCGCCCACCGGGTGGCCCACGAACAGGAATTCCATGGTGGAGCGGATGTCGATGAGCAGCGCGCGCGGGTCGTCCTGGATCATCTGCCAGGCTTGCTGGGGGGTAAGGGAATGCAGCGACGTCATGGACTGTTTCCTTCTTGTTGTTTGTCGTCCGTCTACCGTAGGGATAGCCCAACCGGGCGATATCGCAACGGTATACCGCAACGTTCTTGCTGCGCAAGTCGTGCAGGTTCGGGCGGGACTGGACGCAGGCAGCCGCTCTCCTCGGACTTCGCCGCGCCTCCATCGGGCGACGGCGGGGAGGTGGCGGCAGGTTGCGCCGATTCTCCTTGCGGAAATGCGCTTGAGGCCCCGCCCGCACACCCGGTAAAGTGGACGCCCCTTCTTTTTGTGTATTTGCTAATTATGGAGTTTTTTGCCGAGATCGACTTCGCCGTGGATGAGGCGGCATTGCAACGCCTGCTCACCATCGAACGGCTCCCGCAGTTGTGCGCGTCCATTGACAGCGTGCTGGAGGACGGAGGCGAACAGGGGCGGATTTATTGCGTGTGGGGAGAATTTCCCGTGCGCCGTGAGCCCATCCGGGGCGGCGCGCGTTTCACCTTGCCCACCTGCCCCAATGCCCTCGCCTGGACCGTGACCACTGGTCTGCCGCCTGCTCCGGGGCGGGTCGTCATCCACTGCACCATCAATCGTCGGGAACATGATCCCGACTTCATCGAGTCCATCGAGACCTTCGTTCAGGATTGGCGGCAAGGGCTGGAATCCGCCGTTCTCGCGTGCGCCGAAGCCTGAACCGGCGCGCGCATTCACGGTGGCCGCGACGGTAAAGCCGTTATCATGTCTCCCAGGCCCGGGGATGTGTGGCCCCGGTGAACTGGACGGCTGGAGCCGCGCACGAAACCATCAGCTTGTGATCCATGTTCGCTCTGATACTCACTCTCGTCGGCACGCTGTTGCACCTGTACTGCGCCTGGCGTGCAGGCAGCCTGCCGTGGATAAGACGGCGCGTCGGGGTTCGGCGCTGGTGGCTGTTCGCGTTCGTTGCTTGGCTGGCCTACGTCGTTGGGATCGGGATCGGCGACCACCCCGTCGGTCCGATCGCCACGCTGCTGGCACAGTTCGCGTTCCACTGGCTGGGCGTGCTGTTCCTGCTCGCCATCTGCCTGCTGGCCGTGGATCTGGTGACCAGTGGCGGCCGGCTGTGGGCGCGGCGCACGCCGCTGCTGCGGGCCGGCGCCCTCGCGCTCGGGGCGCTGCTGGTCGTTATCGCGCTGATTCAAGGCCACCGTGCGCCGGTAGTCACCCGTCATGAATTGATGCTCGCCGACCTGCCGGCGGCCCTGGATGGCACCACCCTGGTGGCCATGTCCGACCTGCACCTGGGGACGGCCCTGGGCGCCGACTGGCTGGCGGCGCGAGTCGCGCAGGTCCGGGCCCTGGCGCCGGACCTGATCGTGCTGATCGGCGATCTCACCGAGGGTGAGCCGCCGCGCGCGTCCGGTTTTGCGGAGGCGCTGCGGGGCCTGCAGGCCCCGCTCGGGGTGTGGGCGGTGACGGGAAATCACGAATTCCACGGCGATACCCTCGCGACCATCGCCCTGTTCGAGTCGGCCGGCGTGCGCTGGTTGCGTGATCGTGCCATCGTGGTGCAGCCCGGCCTGCGCCTCGCCGGTGTGGACGATCTCACCCGGCGCGCCCGCAACGGCACGGCCGATCCCGCCCTGCTGGAGGATCTGGCCGGCGCGGGCGGGGAGGCGGCGGTGCTGCTGTCCCACTCCCCATTGCACGTGGAGGCGGCCGCGCAGGCCGGTTTCGATCTGATGCTCTCGGGCCATACCCATGGCGGTCAGATATGGCCCTTCGGTTACCTGGTGCGGCAGCGCTATCCCTATTTCCTCGGTCACTACCGGGTCGGGGCGATGCACTTGCTGGTGGGGCGCGGCACGGGGACCTGGGGGCCGCGCATGCGCCTGTGGCAGCCCGGGGAGATCCTGCAGGTGACGCTGCGCGCGGGAAAATGACCGCCGGCCCGCTATCGCAAGTGTACGAACAGTAGTGCGTTACCCTTTGCCGCCGGGCTGTCGTCCGCGCTATTCTGAAGGGCGATTCGATCTTCCAGCCGCTTCATGAAATCCATGTTCCCGCTCGATATCTGGCTTGCCTATACCACCGCCTGCGTGCTGCTGGTGCTCGCCCCGGGCCCCGACAACCTGCTCGCCATCGGGCGCGGGCTCAGCCAGGGGCGGATCGCCGCGGTGGTTTCGGGGGCGGCGTCGGGGGCTGGGATCGTGTTTCACGTGCTGGCGGCCACCTTTGGGCTCACCCTGCTGATACAGACCTCGGCGCTCGCGTTCGTGGCGGTGAAGGTGGTAGGGGCGGGCTATCTGCTCTGGCTTGGGTTCAAGGTGCTGCGCTCGCGCGGGCTGATCGCCATCGATCCCGTGGCGCCGGTGCCGCACCGATCCATCTTCCTCACCGGCTTCCTGTCCGCGGCGCTCAACCCCAAGCCGGGTTTGTTCGTGCTGGCGTTTCTGCCGCAGTTCGTCAGCCCTGCGCGCGGCTCCGTCATGGCCCAGATGCTGGGCTACGGCCTGTGGTTCGCGTTGATCACCGCCGTGGGGTTTTCGCTCATGGGCATCTTCGCTGCGCGGCTTTCCGCTTGGCTGCAGCGCCGGCCGCGCGTGGTGGGCGCAATGAATATGGGGGCGGGCGTCTCTTTCATCGCGGCGGGGCTGTCCGTGGCCGCGCTCAAACAGCGCTGAGGCTGCGGGATCACTGGGACGAGGTCAGCTTCAGCCCGATGATGCCCAGCACCACCAGCAGGATGCTGACGATCCGGCCGGCCGCCATGGATTCGTTGAACAGGATGATACCCATGATGGCCGTGCCCACCGCGCCGATTCCCGTCCATACCGCGTAGGCGGTGCCCACCGGCAACACCCTCATGGCCTGGGCCAGGAAAACGAAGCTGACCACCATCGCGGCCACCGTGATCAGGCTCGGCATCGGCCGGGTGAAGCCTTCGGTGTACTTGAGCCCCACCGCCCAGATCACCTCGAAGAGCCCTGCAATCACCAGATATATCCAAGCCATTGTGCGTTTCTTACGTTCGTTTTCGTCAGGCCGTGAATGCGGCATCTTACATGGAAGCTGGAGCACCGGATAGCCGGTGCCCGCGCGACTGGCAGGGTGCTTAGCAATACGATGGCGCGGCGTTCGCACCGTGGACGGGGCTCCCACACGCCATCCGCGGTACGTGCCTGTTTCCGGGGTGAGATTCAGGAAGAGGAGGGCTGCGCGTGGCGCGCCAGGCGCCGCAGGGCTGCGCCGAGGTTGGCGTCGTTCACGCGGTCGGCCAGTTTCTGCAAGGCTTGGCCGCTGCGGGCGGACATGTGCTTGCGCCGGCGCCGTGGGGACAGTGCGAAGAGGGGCAGGGGACGGACGATGACGCGCACGTGCCGGATGTCCTTCATGCCGCATTTGGCGCGCAGGTAACGCGCGATGCGCGGTGCCAGCGCCCTGGTCTGCGCGGCCCAGCCCTCCGATTCGGCGACGATGATGGCGCAGTCGCCGCGGATGTTGGCCAGCGAGACGTAGGGCCGCAGCTTCTCGGGCAGGGCGGCGGCAAGGCGGGTGTCCAATTGCGCCAGGGTGCGCGCGCGCTGCGTTGGCGTCGCGCCGTCGTCGAGCAGCGCGCTTGCGCGTTGGGCCGGGGTCTTGGCGTCTTTGCTTGCCATAAGCTTGTCTCCTCGTAGGCCGCCTGCCGGTGATCCGGTGCGCCTTACATCCGGAAAAAGGCCGATCGGGCTCGGCGATCCCGGCAAGTCCCGATCGGCAGGGCGCACCACAGGAGCTTCCTGCAAGGCGGCTGGTGCAAATGCTGCTCTCCCGTTTCGCTGCTACGCATGGCCTTCCGGCAGGGCGCTGCACAGCAGCGCCTCCAATTCGGCGGCCAGTTCGGGCCGCTCCGCCAGGCAGGCGCAGGCGTTGTCCATGCCCTGTCCCAGGCGGGTGTCGCCGTAGCCGTACCAGGCGCCGGATTTCGTGACGTAGCCCTTGTTCACCGCCATGGCGATGATCTCGCGCGGCCGCGAGAT
>Ga0265294_10001458_pt1 | contig 31775 bp, 29 predicted proteins | sample MunlanPumphouse3_FD_192504 | JGI IMG/M metagenome (GOLD analysis project Ga0265294, IMG submission 192504) | Groundwater microbial communities from a municipal landfill in Southern Ontario, Canada - Pumphouse #3 | ecosystem: Environmental > Aquatic > Deep subsurface > Groundwater | place...
CATCAGGTGCCAGGGCTTTGAAACAAGCTGTTATCAATGGGTGCGGATGGGGGTATATGAACTACACGACAAATCAATCTTTCCCTTTTGTCTTTAATGGTAGTAGCGACGATATTGAGGTTTACAGAATGTTTAGCAAAACAACTACCCCTGGCAACCATTTCACTGAATAAATGTGTGGATTAGTCTTTTTAATTCATGTATCAGGGAATAAAATACGGCAGTTTCCCTTTCCGCTCATACTTTTTTCCAGCTTCAAGGATTTCAACAGGTTGACAGTTTGTTTGCAGGCATACTGGATGCTCCGGTCAGAATGAAATATCATTCCTTCTGCATTCAAGATTTATGGATATTTAGATAGAATTGAACCATTACTTCCATGTAAACTTGAGAGAAAATATTTAAGACTTTGACAAGCAAATAGACAAAAGACAATTTGGATAAATATAATTATTTAAGTCCGAAACTCTAATTTTAAACTGTCCTTTTTTTCGGGGGGAGGTCACTAGCCGGATCACTTGAATAATAAAACACTTATCGGATATCCGGTAAGTGTTTTTTCTTTTACCGAAGATTCTGAATTGCTGTTAAACTACAAAATCCCACTCCCTGGTGATCGCAAAATTCTAATTCTAAAAAACGACGATTAATTAGAACTAAATGGTTCTAATGCCAAGTTCTTCTGCTTCTGTTGTAGACTTCATTCAGGAGTTAATGGGTAATGGACTGGTAATGGGTCGTTATCTCCTCGTTGATGAATGAGGTTTATACGAGGTATATACGGAGAGATACCGAACAAGGTAGGGACAAGGTAGCAAGTAAGTCCGTTTCATGTTAGATCAAGAAACGGCCTCTTTATTTTACGGCCTTCACCCATTCGTAGTTGTTTTGACAGTAGCTGCAGTGGGTTTTCTCACCGGCATTTACCTGTTGCGTATGTCCACAGGCGGCGCAGGCATAGGTGTCGGTTTCGGAAACAGAGGCTACTTTTTTTGCCAGATAGTCGGGCCACACGGGTAGGCCGGGTCTGATATCATTTTTGGGATAAAGCAACAAGCTGACGTTGCCGCTTGTTTCCAGTACTCCTTCCTTCACTTCTCCCAATTGAAAGACCTGGTTGGCACGCAAGTACGAAAAAAATTCATCCATGGCCAGTTCTTTGTGGGTGAGTGACTCCCGGGATGCTCTGCCCTCACGGATAATGTAGAGGGGTTTTCCTTCGAGGATGGTTTCTATTTTTTCAGAATGTTCAATGAGTTGTGTGAGAAGCCAGTAAACCAGAAAGATCACGGTGAAAACCACCACGGCATTTAGTATGCCCACCTCTTTGTAGAGCATGGGGTCGCCGGCAGCCGATCCCAGGGCAATGATAATGAGCAGTTCAAATATCGATAATTGTTTAACCGCCCTTTTTCCGGTGATGCGTAGTCCCAGAAAAATAAGCAGAAACATGATCAGGGAACGGATGGCAATTTCTACCAGAAAGAATGCGTTCTCGTCGCCGAAAAGAATTTCCTGCCAATTCATATAAATCAGTTAAAGGTGAGCTTCTTAGGTTGTAAAACAAGCAGAAGCGGGAATTAGTTTGATATCAACCTATGGAGAATCTTTTATTTTCTTTAAAAAACAACAAAACGGAACAATAACGCCAAACTTTTCTCAATGTGCGAAAGTTAATAGATAAGACGATGGTTGAATTAAATGGATTGTAAGATGGCAAAGTATTCGAAAAAAGCACAGGACAAAATAGGGGAAGTCATGAAAGAGTTCAAGGAAGGAGAACTCAAGACTTCAGCGGGTAAAAAAGTAAAGAATCGGGATCAGGCAATTGCTATTGGCATCTCCGAGGCCGAGCAGGCCGGATATAAGGTGCCGAAGCAAAAGAAAGAATCTTCTACATCGGAAAAGAAAAATAGCAAGAAAAAAGGATAATATTCCCTCTATTTCTTACCTTTATGGCGTAATTAATAGCTATTCTTTATCAATAAGAAAGGAGATCACGATGGGAAACAACAGAACATGCGGTTCAGCAGGTGACGCTGTATATGGACTTGGGTTCATTGGCGCCGCTATTTACTTCATCTCTACTGCCACAGGCTTTTGGATGGGGGTACTTGGAATTCTCAAAGCCATAGTCTGGCCGGCTTACCTGGTCTATCTGGCATTCCAGCAAATGCTTTGATTGACATTTACATTATTGCCATTTCCCGACATTCGGCAGCGCAGTTCCTGCACGCTTCGGCACATTCCTGACAGTGTCGGTGAGCGTGCTTTTCGCATTCCGATGCACATTCGTCGCAAATTTCGGCGCACAACCGGCATATTTCTGCTGCTCTTGAGCTTCCCAGGCTCATCAGTTCAGCGGCAGTATAACATATGGCGGCACACTCCATATCTGTTCTGATGCATTTGGCCATTTTATTTACATCTTCCTCCTGCGTACAGGCAGAAGCACAGAAATTGCAAGAGCTTGCACATAGCAGGCTGGCTTCAATGCAGGATGTATAATCGATGTAGGGTGTTGTATTCATAAAATAAGTTTTTTAATGAAGAGTAGTTGCTCGGGGGCAACTACTCTAGGTGTAACATATAATTTACATCAAATCAAATCCAGCTGTCTGTCGAACCAGTCCCGGATTTCGTCGCGGGCTTTGCCCGTTCTTGTCTGGATTCTGCCCAATAGTTCATCTTCCTGTCCTTCTTCATATAGCAGGTCATCGTCTGTCAAATCAGCCCACTCTTGTTTCGCGCGTCCTTTCAACTCGTTCCAGTTGCCTTTGATTCTTAACTTGTCCATAAGTGATAATTTTTTGGAGGCTTTCTTCATTGAAAGCTCATTTTTCTAACAAAACGCGTTTCGCGAATGTTCGGACTTCTCTCGACATATAGTTTTATTTGTGATAGGTTAACGAACATTATGCGCATAAGATGCTGTGATTGTGCAATATTCACGAACCATATCTGTGAAGCCACTGTTTAAAGTAGTACGTGGTATTAAAACAGAAGCGCATGAAATCGATTTGGAACGGAGCCATTGCATTTGGCCTGGTAAATATACCCGTGAAGTTGTATGCGGCAACCGAAAGCAGTTCACTCGATCTGGATATGCTCGATAAGAGGGACCTGTCTAATATCCGGTTTAAGCGGGTAAACGATAAAACGGGAAAGGAGGTGGGCTGGGATGACATTGTCAAAGGTTACAAGCTGGAGGACCGGTATATCGTATTGAGTGACGAAGATTTTGAAGCAGCCAGTCCGGAGAAAAGCAAGATCTTTTCCATACAGCAGTTTGTGCAGGAGGAGGAGATTGAGAGTATTTACTTTGAAACACCCTATTTCCTGGAGCCCCAAAAACACGGCGAGAATGCGTACGCATTGCTGCGCGAAGCACTGAATAAAACCAATAAGGTGGGTGTTGGCACCTTTGTCCTCCGAAACAAAGAGAATCTTGGCATTGTAAAGCCTTATCGTGATCTTCTGATAATCAATAAAATACGTTTTCCGGAAGAACTCAGGGAGTATGATGAACTGAAAGTACCCTCCATAAAGACCAAACCGGGAGAGTTAAAACTGGCCATTTCGCTGATAGAACAGACCTCGGAACCGTTCGACAGCGAGCAGTTTACAGATACATACACAGCCGATTTGCTGAAGATCATCGAACAAAAAGCAAAAGGAAAGAAATTGAAAGTAACCATGCCGCAGGAAGCGACAGAAAAAACGTTCGATCTGATGGAAAAATTAAAAGCAAGTCTCGCGAAAAACCGAAAAAACGTTTCCTGATGGCACTCGAAGCATACAAAAAGAAGCGCGACTTCAAACATACTCCCGAACCGGATGCAGAGAAAAAGAATGCGTCCGGGAATAAAATTTTTGTGGTGCAGCGGCACGATGCAAGCCGGCTGCATTACGATTTCAGGCTGGAGATGGAGGGGGTGCTCAAAAGCTGGGCAGTGCCCAAGGGTCCTTCACTGAACCCGAGCGACAAGCGACTGGCTGTGATGGTGGAAGATCATCCCTATGCCTACCGCACTTTTGAGGGAACTATCCCGAAAGGGAACTACGGAGCCGGGGAGGTGCAGATCTGGGATGAGGGGACCTATGAGCCGGTGCACCGGCAGGAGGGAAAAGATGACGACGAGATCCTCCTGGCGGAGCTGGCCGGGGGATCACTCAAGATAGTCTTGCATGGACAGAAGCTGGTGGGGGAATTTGCGCTGGTAAAGATGCACAATGCAAAGGAAGAAAATGCGTGGCTGCTGATCAAACACAATGATTCTCACGCTGTACACAAAAAGTATGATGCCGAAGATCATTTATCGGTATCTCATAAACAGGAGCGTTATCTTACGGGAGGGAAAAAACTTTCCCACTTTGTCAAGCCCATGCTCGCCACGCCGGGAGGAACACCCTTCGACGACGAGGAGTGGATCTTCGAGATTAAATGGGACGGGTATCGCGCTATCGCTGATCTTCGTGAGGAGATTCAATTCTTTTCAAGAAATGGATTGTCTTACTTGGAGAAGTACCCCGTTCTTGAAGCAGAACTGCGAAAGCAACCGCAGAAAATGATTCTCGACGGAGAGATTGTGGCCTACAATCATCAGGGTGTTCCCGACTTTCAACTGTTGCAGCATTACGCAGAAAACAGAGAGGTACCACTCACATATCATGTGTTCGACTTGCTTTTCCTTAACGGACACAGCACGCGCGACCTGCCTTTGATACAACGGAAAGAGTTGCTCAGGGAAGCCCTTCTGGAGACATCTCATGTGAAGTATTGCGATCATGTGGAGAAATCGGGTAGGGAGTTTTTTCGAGTCATCCAACAGGAAAAAATAGAAGGGATCATGGCCAAAAAGAAATCAAGTACATACATTGAAGGACACCGTACTTCGGAATGGATCAAGATAAAGGATCATCAAACAGACGAAGTCATCATCGCCGGATACACGGAACCCCGTGGATCGCGTCAATATTTTGGATCACTGATCCTGGCGACCTACGAAAAAGGGGTACTTCGTTATGCGGGACATGCCGGCACCGGTTTCAGTGAAAAGTCGCTCAATGAAATTCACGCCCTGCTGCAGCCCCTGGTAACAGATGAGATGCCATTCCCTGAAAAGCCTGTCACCAATATGCCACCCACATGGGTGAAGCCTGTCACGGTATGCACCATCAAATATACCGAAAAGACGGAGGAGGGACTTTACCGTCATCCCGTTTTTATCGGGATCAGGCAAGACAAGGCGACCAAAGATCTCTATCAGGAAAGTATGCAACAATCTTCGGGCAGTTCAACTGGCAAGTCGAAAGCTGCTTCAAAAGGAAACAAGGGCAGGAAGCAGTCACCTGAGAAGAAAAGAACCGGAATGCCTGAACCGACGTACACCAACACCGATAAATTATACTGGAAAAAGGAAAAAATCAGCAAGGGCGAGCTGATTGATTACTATCTCTCCGTAAGCGATTATATTTTGCCGTATCTCAAAGATCGTGCACAGTCGTTGCATCGCTTTCCCAATGGCATCAACGAGCCCGGTTTCTATCACAAGGATGCGGGTGATACGGCACCACCCTGGGTGGACACGGTCTCCATTTATTCTGAATCGACCGACAAAGATGTGGAATATATCGTTTGCAACAATCGGGAAACACTGGGATATCTGATCAATCTGGGTTGCATCGAGCTAAATCCATGGAACAACAAAATTGACGCTCCCGATCATCCCGATTACCTGATCATCGATTTGGATCCATCGGATAAAAATAGTTTCAGTCAGGTTATAGAAACCGCAAAAGTGACCAAAGAGTTGCTGGATGCTGCCGATATAACAGCTTTTTGCAAAACATCCGGCAGTACGGGCTTGCATATTTTCCTGCCCATGGGTGCAAGATATACCTACGAGCAGGTGCGTGATTTGGCACATCTCCTGGTGCGGATGGTGCAGAAAAGATTACCCAAAATCACCACCCTGGAGCGAAGCCTCAAGAAGCGAGGCGCTAAAATTTATCTCGACTACCTGCAGAACAGGGTGGGGCAGACTGTTGCGAGTGTCTACAGTGTGCGGCCTAAGCCCGGTGCGCCGGTATCCATGCCCATTGCATGGGAGGAACTCACCAACGATTTGTCGATGGGTGATTTCACCATGCACAATGCACTCCTCCGCTTGCAGAAAAGAGGTGATCTTTTCCGGCCAGTTCTGGAGAATCACATCGATTTGGGAGAAGCACTCAACAAGCTGGAGAATTTGCAGTAATCGAAACTGAGCGTACGAAATACCCTGTGGAGTGGAGGATTTCATCGTTGATACTGTAGAAAAACTTGAATTTCACCTGGGTGTGGAAAAATTCCTCAATATGCGAAATGCATTGCAGAATTTTATATTAGGTTGATTGAATATATTATTTTTGCCTCAGATTCATTGAATAAAGAATAGAATTACGCGCATTGATTTTTATTTAATCCAACCAAAATCTTAACTATGTTTTTATTTTTTTCGTAGTGATTACGCGAGACTTAAAAGCATAGTTTTTTTATTTCCTTCAGTGAAACCCGACAGTAGAATATTTTTTTCTTACAAACATAAAAAAAGCGGCCGAAGCCGCTTCATTTATTTTATGATACAATGGTGACCCAACCATGCACATCGGGCTCGTCACCATACTGAATGGCACGAAGCTTGTGATAGAGCTTCTCGCAGATGGGACCTGCTTTTCCATCTTTGGAGATCTCGTAACTTCTTTGTTCACTCAAGTCGTCGATCCGCAGAATGGGACTGATTACGGCGGCAGTACCGCATGCTCCGGCTTCCTCGAAAGTGGCGAGTTCTTCTTCAGGCACGGCGCGACGTTCAACCTTTAAGCCCATGTCCTCGGCCAGTTGCATCAGACTCTTGTTGGTGATAGAAGGCAATATGGAGGTCGATTTGGGCGTGATATAGGTATTGTTTTTGATTCCGAAGAAGTTGGCCGGTCCACATTCATCGATATATTTTTTCTCTTTTGCGTCGAGATACAACACGGCTGAGTAACCTTTCTGATGGGCCAGCTCGCCCGATTTCAGGCTGGCAGCGTAGTTCCCACCCACTTTATAAGTTCCGGTACCCAGGGGGGCAGCTCGATCATATTCCCGCATGATGACCATGGGCGTTGGTTTGAATCCTTCCTTAAAATAGGGACCCACCGGCGTCACAAATATCAGGAAAGTATATTCCATGGCCGGCTTTACGCCCACTTGTGCACTGGTTCCGATTAGTAGCGGGCGGATATACAATGAAGCCCCACTCTCGTATGGTGGTACAAAACGTTCGTTATTCTTCACGGCCAGCAGCACCATCTCCTCGAAAAGTTCGACCGACAATTCGGCCATCATGATGCCGTGACAGGAAGCCTGCAGACGCAGGGCATTGTCACGCATCCGGAAGATACGTATTTTCCCATCTTTGCCGCGAAAAGCTTTCAACCCTTCAAAAGCCTCTTGTCCGTAATGCAGACAGGTAGCAGCCATGTGAAGATTCAGATATTCTGATGTCTCCAGAGAGGGTTTGCTCCACTGTCCGTCGGAGAAATAACTGCGTACGTTGTAGTCGGTCTTCATGTAGCCAAACGAAATGTTCGACCAATCAATTGCATTCATCTTTAATATTTTAATATAGTTTGGACTGGGTTTCCTCGTGCAAATGTAGGATTTTATTTTTTAAAAATGTGATTTCACAACATAAATCATTAATTTCGTATTCCCAATGATTGATCAAATAACCATAGCCCGTATTCAGGACGCAGCCCAGATCATGGATATTGTGTCCGACTTTGTTACGCTTCGTCGACGAGGAGTGAACTGGGTGGGATTGTGCCCTTTTCACGACGATCGAACCCCTTCTTTTTACGTCTCTCCGTCGAAAAATATCTGCAAATGTTTCGCCTGCGGTGAAGGGGGATCACCCATCCACTTCGTGATGAAGCATGAACAGCTCTCCTATTATGAGGCATTGAAATATGTCGCCCGCAAGTATGGCATCGAAGTGATTGAAAAGGAATTCACCGACGAGGAGAAGCAGGCACAAAGCGACAGGGAGAGCATGTTCATCCTCAATGAGTACGCTCGCGATTATTTTGTCAAGACGCTGCACAACCATCCCGAAGGAAAGGCGGTGGGGCTCACTTATTTTCGGGAAAGGGGTTTCCGCGACGATATTGTAAAAAAGTTTCAGCTAGGCTATAGCTGCGAACAACGTGATGCCTTCACGGTGGAAGCACAGAAAGCAGGATACAAAAGGGATTACCTGCTCAAGACCGGTCTTTCGGCAGGAGGTGAACACAACCAGCCCCTGGTGGATCGTTTCCGGGGTAGGGTAATTTTTCCGGTACATACCTTGTCGGGCAAGGTGGTTGCTTTTGGGGGGCGCATCCTCAAGAAAGTGGAGAATGTGGGTAAGTATGTCAACTCCCCCGAAAGTGAGATTTACTCAAAGAGCAACGAGCTGTATGGCATCTACTTTGCCAAGAGTGCCATCGTAAAACAGGATAAATGTTTTCTGGTGGAGGGATACACCGATGTGATCTCCATGCATCAGGCAGGGATTGAAAATGTGGTCTCCTCATCGGGTACCGCACTGACACATGGTCAGATACGCATGATCCACCGTTTCTCGGAAAACATCACCCTCCTGTACGACGGTGATGCGGCCGGTATCAAAGCAGCGCTACGGGGTATTGATCTTTTGCTGGAAGATGGCTTGAATGTGAAAGTGGTTCTGCTCCCCCCGGGAGAGGATCCCGATTCATTCGCCAAGAAGCAGAATGCAGAAGACTTCCATCGTTATATTTCCGAAAATGAGGTTGATTTCATTCGTTTCAAGACGCAGCTCTTGCTGGAGGAGGTGGGCGACGACCCCGTAAAACGGGCAGGAATGATCTCCAACGTGGTGGAGAGCATTGCCCTCATTCCAAATAGCATCACCCGTTCTGTCTATATTCAGGACTGCTCCCGCCTGCTCAACATGCAGGAGCGGGTACTCATTTCAGAAATCAACAAAATCACAAAACGCATTTACGAAAGGAAGCAAGAGCAGAACGACAAGGAAATCGCCCGCAATGAGAAGCAGAAACAATCTGCTCCTTCTCCCGGTACAAATGAGGGCAAGCCACGGGTATTCTCCAAGAATCCTTTCGATAAATATGAACTGGAGATACTGCGTTACGTGGTTCGATATGGCAATACCCCCATCTACCAAAAGTTTGAAAAACAGAAAAGGAAAGAGGGAAAAAATGTGGTAGAGGAGGATGTGCTGGTGGAAGAGGGACTAGGAGTGACTGAGTTTGTTCACTTTGACCTGGAGCGTGATAACATTTGCTTTTCCAATGAGCTCTACAGGCAGATGTTTGAAGAAGCCGTGGCACACATGAAAGACGCACAGTTTGATTCGGGTCGATATTTTTTGTCTCATTCCGATCCCCAAGTGAGTAAATTGGCTTCGGAGCTGATGAGCGACCGGTATCATCTGAGCAAGATACACGCGAGAATTTTGGGTGAGGAGATGGGTGACAAGCGCTCGCGGCTGCTTGAGAGGAACTTGCTGAATTCCTACGTTCCCCGTGCTACCACCGAACTGAAGAATTTCTACGTTCTCCAGAAAATTGAAGAACTCAAAGAAGAGATGAAGTCGGGCGACAGGGACGATTATGTAACACTCATCACCCGGCTGAAGCAGCTGCAGGAGATGAAAAAGGTGCTCGCCAAAGAGCTTGGAGAACGAATTGTGTTGAAATATTAGCAATTGAATAAAATAAATATGTACTTAGAAACGAATGAAGTCGTAAAGCAATACGCGAACCACTTGGCCCTCAACAAGGTGAGCATTCAGGTTCCCAAAGGAACAGTTTTCGGTCTGCTGGGTCCCAATGGGGCAGGGAAAACCACCCTGATCCGGATCATTACCCGCATTACTGCTCCCGATAGTGGGAGTGTGGCAATTGACGGTCGACCTTCACGGGCTGAGGATGTGTACAACATCGGGTACATGCCGGAGGAGCGCGGACTGTATAAAAAAATGAAGGTAGGCGAGCAAGCAATGTACCTGGCACAACTGCGCGGCCTCTCGAAAAAGGATGCCCATCGTGAGTTGATGATCTGGTTTAAGCGGTTCAATATCATGGATTGGTACAACAGGAAGGTGGAAGAGCTTTCGAAAGGGATGCAGCAGAAGGTGCAGTTCATCTCTACCGTGATACACAATCCCGATCTGTTGATATTCGACGAACCTTTCAGCGGCTTCGATCCCGTCAATACCGATATTGTGAAAAATGAAATGCTTCGTCTCAAAGATGAGGGAAAGACCATCATTCTCTCCACCCACAACATGGAATCGGTGGAGGAGCTGTGCGACAACATTGCCCTCATTCACAAGTCACAGGTCGTTTTACAGGGAAATGTGTTTGACATACGAAAAAAACACCGGCCCAATATATTCAGGTTCCGCTTGTTGGCCAGCGAATTTGATTTCGTACACCCTGACATCGAGGTTCTATCAAAAGAGCCCTATCATGAGTTTATCGATCTGCGGTTGAAAAAATTAAACGGTCTCAGTCACAACGACCTGGCCAGGCTCATTTTCGACCGGTATGAGGTTGTCAGCTACGATGAGGAGCTTCCCACCATGAACGATGTCTTCATCAAAACTGTGACCGGGAATGCTTGAATAAGGCAACTATTCCCGTATCAACTTATTCCGGTCGAGGATGCTGACAACGCGTCCTCTCAATTGGATGATTCCCTCCTCTTCCATCTCTTTCAGGGAACGGGCGAGCGATTGTCGTTGAACCCCGAAATATTCAGCCAGTTGGGTACGCGAACGTTTCAGCGTGAACGTGTCTTCCTTCACAGTTGTCTTATCCAGAAAGAAGGTAGCCAGCTTCTTTCTCAGGCTTTTCAAAGAAATCATCTGTAACTTGTTTGTCAGAAACAGGGTTAAATCGGCATTCATCGTCAGGAAGTTGGTCAACAGTTGTTTGTTACGGGCCATCTCATCGAGCCAGGCTTCCTTCGATATCTTCAGGAAGACGGCAGTCTCTATCGCGATCACATCGACCGGATAGTTGTTTTTAGTCCCATAAATGAACGAAGGGGCGAGGGGTATGACCGCCTCCAGAATATCGATATCCAACACGTTTCCTTCCATGGTGATCATCTCCGTCCGCACGCTGCCTTGCACCAACAGTAGCACGGAGTGAATGGGGTCTCCTTGCCGTACAATAATTTCTCCTTTTTCATAGGTAAGTATTTCACTCACATTCCTGTCCAGAAATTCGTCGTGCTCCCGCTGGGTCATCCCCCTGAAGAGTGGACAGTAGGAAAGTTCCTGATTGTGCTGGTGATGGTCTACCTTTACGTCATCCAGGGGGAGATGAAATTTCTCCAAAAGATGATGCAGGTGGTCGTGAGAATGACCCTGCACAGAATACTTTATTGTCTGAGTCTGCTTCATCATATGCTCGCTTATCTATTTGATCAGTGCCGGGGAAACGTTAAATAATTAAAAAGAAGTTTGGGTGTCGCCTGGGTGACAAAATCACGGGCCATCGGTATCTACCTTTGCCATACAAATTAACGGAAAATTACGAACAACTAAAAATTAAAAATGATGAAGACAAGCAACGACAAGTTATCAACAAAAACATTGAACGCCCTATTTGTGCTATCGCTTATCGTGTTCTTTTCCCTCATGGGCATCCAGCCAGCGTCGGCTCATTGTGATTCATTCGACGGACCGGCCTTGATAGATGCGGCCAAAGCGTTGGAGACAAATAACGTGGATTTAATCAAGAAGTGGATTCGGGCAGAAGATGAGGCAGTGGTGGTGCCGTTGTTTCACAAGACCTACAGCCTGAAAAGTGGCGATGTGACGGTGTATGAAATCGTGAAAACTCACTTTTATGAAACATTGGTCCGCTTGCATCGTGAAATGGAAGGCGCTTCTTTTACCGGACTCAAGCCGGCCGGTACTACTGCTCACATCACAGTGATGAGTGACAAGGCACTGGAATCGGGTGATTTCAAAGGGTTGCTGGCGGCACTTAACAGACATGTAAACGGACAGCTAACGGAAAAATATGAAAAGGTTGCCGCCTTATATTCCGTGAAGGATCGTTCCGTGGAAGAAGGCCGTGCATACGTAGCCGCTTATGTGGATTATACCCATGCTGTGGAAGCAGTGCACGATATTCTGGAAGGTGGCGGAAATCACAATCATTAATTTCTTCCCGCGAAAGAATAACCCGCTTATTCCTGATTCCGGAAGGCGGTGGGAGTCATGCCCGTATGGTGCTTGAAATAGCGGGTAAAAAAGGATTGGTTGGGAAAGTTAAGCTCATTGGAGATCTCCTGAATCGACTTGTTGCTGTTCTCTAACAGGAATTTGATCAGGAGGATGGTTCGCTCGGTAATCCATTCCATGGGAAGCTTGCCCGACCGTTTCTTGATGAGGGTTGAAAAATATTTGGGTGTAAGAAAAGCCTCAGCAGCGTAGAACTCCACCGTGCGCTGTGCTCTTACATTCTTTGCCAACGAGATGGTGAAGTTGCGGAATACCTGCTCCTGGCGCGACAGACGTGGCTTTCCTGCAGGTTGGTTTTCGGAAAAGAGGGTGACGATCTCGAGGGAGAGCAATGTCATCAGCGTGTTCTGAATCTCACTGGTTAACGGCCCATTGGCTTCCCTGTAGAGCCGCTCCACGAAGAGGTAGATATCTCTGACATCTACCAGCTGCTGTTCACTCAACTGAATGCAGGGCATCTCCCTGATTTTCTCCGCGTAGTTCTCAACCGGATGCGACATGGCAAGCTTCTCCAGGAAGCCCATGCCCGTGGCTATCAAAGTGATGCGTGCTTCTTCTGAAATATCTACTACCTGAATGACCGAGTAAGGAAGCAAAATGACAAAACTTCCCCGGCAGAAACAGATCGTCTGCATATCTGCCATGATCTTTCCTTCTCCCGCGAGACAGACAAAAACGACTACCCCATCATCCAGAATGAATGGCATCTCCTCCTCGAGGGAGTGAAAATCGGTGGTGGTGCTGTTGAGGATCAAATAGCCATGATCGCTCAATCCTTCCCGTTTAATATCTCTCCGCAGGAGCCTGATATCTGTTTTCATTGCCTTTTCGATTTTGTGAATAACGCCAAATATACTATTAATTGTCTATTTATACTTCAAAAAAAGACTAAAATAAGACATATAGGACAATTGTACGGTATTTTTGACAAAAACAGATGCTCCGTTTCACCTACCTTTGTACCCTTAAATAAACAAACGAAATGAAGATGAAGAAAAGTACGATCATAGCGTGCTGTCTGGTTCTCCTTGTGGGATGTCGCGAGAACCATCAGGCCAGCAATGAGGTGAGAAGCATCAAAGCCGACACGGTGAGGGTGTATGGTTTGGCTGGAAGCATCCACTTTCCCGGTAAAGTGACGGCGTCCTCCGATATCAACCTCGCCTTCCGGGTGGCTGGTCCCATCGGAAGGGTCTATGCACGGGTGGGAGCCCATGTGAAAAAGGGAGATCTGCTCGCTCAGATCGACCCGCGCGATTATGAACTGCAGCTGGCAGCAACCGAGGCGGAGTATAACCGGATCAAAGCAGAGGTCGACCGCATCACGGAATTGCACGAAAAAGGATCGGTCACGCCCAACGATTACGACAAGGCGCGTTACGGTTACCAGCAGATTGCCGCGAAGCTGCATGCTCACCGCAATGCGCTGCAGGATACCAGGCTGCTGGCACCGGTCGATGGCTATATCCAACAACGACTTTTTGAGCCAGGTGAGACTGTGGGAGCCGGCACACCGGTGATCTCGATGATCGCAGCCGGCTCGGGCGAGGTGGAGATCAATATTCCCTCGGCCGATTATATCCGTCGTGAACAGTTTGCGGACTATTATTGCAGGGCAGAAATCTTTCCCGGGAACACCTTTCCGCTGGAGCTAATAGGAATCACACCGAAGGCGAATGCGAACCAGCTCTATACGATGCGGCTCCGCATGAAAAAAAGTACAGATGAACTGCCCGGACCGGGCATGTCGGTGATGGTAACCATCCAGTTTCAGAATGAGGGAACCCAGACATTTTCCATTCCTCTTTCTGCGATATATGAATCGCCCAACAACTCCACGGTGTGGGTTTATGATCCAGTTACCGAAACCGTCGCGACACGGGAGATCACCCTGACGGAGATTTTGAAGGATGGCAGGGCTGTGGTCTCCGCAGGTCTGCAAGCTGGTGAACTGGTGGTTACAGCGGGCATCCATTCATTGAAAGAGGGACAAAAAGTGAAACTGTTACCACCGGTGACAGTTACAAACGTGGGAGGTATGCTATGATGGATTACGGAACATGGGGATTGAAAAACCGGAAACTGGTGCTTTTTCTGGTTGCTTGTTTGCTGATTGGCGGCATCCTGGCAATCCGGAGTATGAGTAAGCTGGAAGATCCTGAGATTGTAGTGAAGCAGGCGCTGGTAGTGACCACCTACCCGGGTGCCTCGGCGCATCAGGTGGAACTGGAGGTGACGGACCTGCTCGAGAAGTCGATCCGCACCATGAAGGATATCGAGTTTGTGGAGAGTCGCTCTATGAACGACCTCTCGATGATCACCATCGGCCTCTCCACGTTGGTGCCCAATGATGAGGTGGATGACAAATGGACCCTCCTGCGGCGTAAGGTGACCGATGTACAGGGGAAGCTTCCCGAAGGGGCATCGGTGCCGGTAGTCAAGGATGACTTTGGCGATGTGATGGGCATGTTCTATGCGATGACTTCCGACGGATATACAGACCGGGAGATGGGCGATTATGCCGAGCTGATCAAGCGGGAGCTGCTTGCAGTGGAAGGGGTGTCGCGGGTAGATATCTACGGCCAGGGAAAAGAGTGCATTTACATCGAGCTGGTTGAAGACAAGCTGGCCAACCTGGGTGTCTCGCCGGCGGAGGTACTATCCACCCTCGGTGGACAGAACAAGACAGTCTATTCAGGTTATTACGAAACAGGGGATATGTCGCTCCGGGTGAGTGTGAACGATCGCTACAAGAGTGTCGAAGAAATTGGCGAGCTGTTGCTGCAGGGACATCAGGGTGATCAATTCCGGCTGAAGGATATCGCGAAGATACGGACCGGATACGAGAGCCCGGTGCGCAACGAGATGAAATATGACAATCAGAAGGCACTCGGGATTGCGATATCGGCCAACTACGACACCGATATCACCCAGGTGGGCAAAAGAGTGGAGAAGCGACTCGGAGAGCTTACCGGAAGCCGGCTGCCGGTGGGGTTGGAACTGCACAAGGTGTTTTTTCAACCCGACCGGGTCAATGATGCCCTGAATGGTTTCATGGTGAACCTGGTGGAGTCGGTGTTGATCGTGGTATTGCTACTCATTATCTTCATGGGGCTTCGCAGTGGTATGATTATTGGGATCAACCTGGTAATCATCGTGTTGGGAACGCTGCTGATCCTCAACCTCACCGGGGGCACCCTGCAACGGGTGTCGCTTGGAGCTTTCATCCTCGCCATGGGGATGCTGGTAGATAATGCCATCGTGATTCTCGACGGCATCCTGATCGATATGCAGCGGGGTATGTCCCGGAAGGAGGCACTTACCTCCATCGGGAAAAAAACCGCCATGCCGCTGTTGGGGGCAACATTGATAGCCATTCTGGCCTTCTTCCCTATCTACCTCTCTCCAGACACTGCGGGCCATTACGTACGCGACCTCTTTATCGTGCTGGCTGTATCTCTGTTACTAAGTTGGATACTGGCACTGGTCTACGTACCGGTGCAGGCCGACAGGATGCTAAAAATAAAAAAAGAGAACGTAGGGAAGGATCCCTACGACAACTTCTTTTACCGGGGACTGCGTGCTGTGCTTACCTGGACTCTCCGGCATCGGTCGGTTACTATTGGAGCCACCCTGTTGCTGATGCTGATTGCGTTGGGCTGCTATCGCTTCCTGCCGCAAGGATTCTTTCCTGATATGAATTACGACCAGCTCTATATTGAATACAAGCTGCCGGAGGGCTACTCGAGTGAGCGTGTTTCGAAAGATTTGAAGTCGATCACCGACTACCTGCTGGCGCGTGAGGAAATTACCCATGTCACCACCTCCGTGGGCGGCACCCCGGCACGATACAACCTAGTGCGGAGCATGGCCGACCCGTCACTCTCCTACGGGGAGCTGATCGTGGACTATACCTCTCCCAAGGAGCTTGTCGCTACCATGGAAGAGATACAGCAGCATCTTACCGCTAGCTACCCCGATGCTTTTGTCCGGTTGAAAAGGTACAACCTGATGTACAAAAAACATCCCATCGAGGTGCAGTTTAACGGGCCCGATCCGGCTGTACTGCGAGAGCTGACAGCACAGGCACTGCAGATCATGGAAGAGAGCCCCGCCATCCACCTCACGCAATCGAACTGGGAGCCCAAAGCGCCTGTGCTGATGGTCGACTACAACCAACCCGTTGCCCGCAACGTAGGGCTCAGCCGACAGGATGTGGCGCTGTCACTCCTGAGTGCTACGGGCGGCATCCCGGCCAGTGTTTTTCACGACGGTAACCAGCAGCAGACTATCTACCTCAAGAGCGTGGATAGTGAAGGAAATCCGATTGAGTATCTCGACAATGCACAGATATTTGGTATGTTGCCTTCACTGGGTTTCCTGAATAAGGATCTGTTGCAGGGGTTGCTTACCGGGGCATACTCTGGAGAAGATATCCTGGAAGAGGCGCTTCGCACCGTACCATTGAGCCAGGTGACCGAAGGAATCAAACTTACCTGGGAAGACCCGCTGGTGATACGGTATAACGGGCAGCGTGCCATGCGGGCACAGGGAAGCCCGGTGAAAGGGATTGGCACGGAGGATGCCCGGCAGACCATCGTTGCACAAATAGAAGCCATTGAACTGCCTGAAGGGTATACGATGCACTGGGAGGGTGAAAGAAAGGCCAGCGAACAGTCTGGCTCCTATCTCTTTAAATACTTTCCCCTGGCCATCATCCTGATGATAGCCATCCTGATCATGCTGTTCAAGGATTATCGAAAACCGCTCATCATTGTTTGTTGTATTCCACTTCTGCTGATCGGTGTGATCTTCGGAATGCTTATTTCTGGCAAGACCTTTGGTTTTGTGGCCATTGTAGGGGTGCTGGGTCTGGTGGGGATGATCATCAAGAACGGCATCGTGCTGATGGATGAGATCGAGCTGCAGTTGCGCGACAGCGTGAATCCGGTGGAAGCGCTGCTTACAAGCTCCTCGAGTCGTTTCCGCCCGGTGATGATGGCCTCGCTCACCACCATCCTCGGTATGATTCCGTTGCTGGGTGACGACCTCTTCGGACCACTTGCGGTGACCATCATGGGAGGTCTTCTGGTAGGCACGCTCATCACGCTGATTGTCATTCCTCTGTTTTATTCACTCTTCTTTAAAATTAAAATTCCAAGATAATGAAAAAGGTTCTGCCTATTGTGATAGTCTGTTTCCTGATGGTTGCCGGATCCCCGGCAACATCGCTGCAGGCACAGCAACTGATCACCCCCGAGCTGAGTCGGGAGATGGCTCTTGAGAACAACAAACAGATGGTCATCGCTGCCGGAAAACGTGAGATGGCTTCCTATGAGGTAAAAGCTTATAGGGCAAACTTTTTACCCAAGATTACCGCTACCGGTAACTATCTGTTCACCACAGCCTCGTTGGAAAAAACCATTCCTCCTCTTTATCTTCCCACCTACGTGCCTGATGGAGGAGGACAGCTGGTACCCAATATCCTGACCAGCATGGACGGGGTGCCTCTCTTCAAGGAGTATGCTTTCTTTCCAGGTATGGAGTTGAGCCTGAAGCCTAACAATACCTACATTGCCGGGTTGAGCCTCGAGCAGCCGCTCTACGCGGGAGGGAAGATCTCTGCAGCTTATCGTATGGCGCGGGTGGGCCAGGAGATGGCCCAGTTGAATGAGGCGAAGACCCGTGCGGAGGTGATTCTGGATGCGGACGAGGCTTACTGGACTTACGTGGAGACGTTGGAGCTGGAAAAGACAGCTCGTGCCTACAGAGAATTACTGACCCAGTTGCAGCGTGATGTGGAGAATGGTTTGAACGCTGGTATGGTACCGCGTAACGATTTACTGAAAGTACAGGTAAAGGTAAATGAGGCGGATCTCCAACTGATGAGGGCAGAGAACGGGGTAAGGCTTTCCCGGATGAATCTTTGCCACGTGATCGGCCTTCCGCTGAATAGCGAGGTGGCAGTGGATAATACACCAGTAAGCACCGGTTTGGTTGAGGTGCCGCTACCCGATTTGGCTTCACGTCCTGAGTACGGGTTGCTTTCAAAGCAGATCACGCTGAAGGAACTGCAGACTGATCTGGAGAAGAGCGACTTCCTGCCTCGTGTAGGGATAGCCGGCAACATGGGGTATGCAAACGGACTGGAGCTGAATGGAAACAAGCTGCTCGATCACACCGCCTTCTCGGCGGTGGTCTCGGTCAGCATACCACTATTTCACTGGGGTGAAGGACGCAATAAAGTCCGCGCTGCAGAATCGGAGGAGCGGATGGCAGCACTCCAGCGCGAAGAGCTGGAGGAGAAGATGAACCTGGAGATAGAGCAGTCGCTGCAGGCTTACAACGAGTCGCAGGCACAGGTGATACTCACCACCCGTTCTCTTGGGCAGGCGGAGGAGAACTTACGCGAAAGCAGCGATCGATATGAAACGGGACTGGAGACCTTATCGGGCCTCCTGGAAGCACAGACCATGTGGCAGCAGGCACACGCCGAGCTAGTGCGTGCCCGCAGTGCTGCCCGAATTGCCGAAACGCGCTATCTCAAGGCAGCAGGGAGGTTGTAAACTTGTTTTGGAAAATAACTTATCTCTAAAAGTATAATTGTATCTTTGTCAACCATATCTTTTACAAAAATGAATACAGTAGGATTAGTTATACAAAGGGAATACATTACCAGGGTACGGAAAAAATCGTTTATCATCCTCACCCTCCTCATGCCATTGCTGATGGTGGCGCTGTCGGTCATTCCATTTTGGCTCTCCACGCTGAATGAGGGAGGAGTCAAGCAGATCGCGGTGATCGACAACACGGGTGTGTATGCACCGCTGTTACAATCTACCGAAAATTATGAATTTCAGATTATAGGGTTCTCAGAGAAACAAGATCAGGAGTCCCGCCTGGGGAAAGATCTTTTTGGCATCCTCCAGATTACCGGTGATTTGAATAAGAACCCGCAAGCTGTTTCTCTTACATCGGAGAAGCAGGCACCGCAGGATTTGCAATCACTTATCAAGCGCACGCTCAATGAGAAGGTAACCCAGCAAAAGCTCGATGAACTCTCTGCATCCGGAGATGTGGATGCGGAAGCAATCAGCCGGGTTCGCTCCATTGTGGAGGATGGTTCGGCCATATCGTTGAAGACCCTGCGACTGAGCGAGGATGGAAGTGTTTCGGAATCATCGACTGAGCTTGCCACCATCATCGGAATGATTTTTACCATCCTCATCTACATGTTTATTCTATTATATGGTAATATGGTGATGCAGGCTGTGTTGGAAGAAAAGAAAAGCCGCATTGTGGAGGTGATGGTCTCCTCCGTAAAGCCAGTGAACCTGCTGATCGGAAAGGTGGTAGGCATCGGTCTGGTTGGTATAACCCAATTGCTTATTTGGGGAATATTACTGGGCGTTTTGTCCACGGGTTTGTCATTCTTCATCTCTTCCCCTGAGCAGGCAGCAGCCATGTCGACCGACATGGGTGATTTTAACATGGAGGAATTGGTTAACGCCATTATGGGCGTCAATTGGTTTGAAATTGCGCTCTACTTCCTTATTTTCTTTGTAGGGGGATATGTTTTGTATGCCTCCATTTTTGCAATGTTTGCATCGGCCGTGGACAGCGAAGAAGATACCAGTCAGTTTATGACACCGGTGACACTGCTGATCATGTTTGCTTTCTTTGCTGGATTTTATAGCGTGAGCAATCCCGACGGCCCTCTTGCCTTCTGGACTTCACTCATCCCCTTTACCTCTCCCATTGTGATGATGGTGCGCATTCCATTTGGAATACCATTGTGGGAGAAGATGCTGTCGGTGGTTCTGCTCTATGGTACATTTATATTGATCTCAGTCTTCGCGGCGAAGATTTACCGCGTGGGAATACTCATGTATGGAAAGAAGCCTACCTTCAAGGAAATGATGAAATGGGTGAAATATAAATAAAACATTTTGCTTCATAAATAAGGAAAAATAAACAAAAAGAATTATTTTTGTAGAAAAATAAGCAATTGTCTATAAAGGCACTGCTTTTTGTTATAATCTTGAACACTTGCCTGATTCTATGGAATCACGCGGGTGTTTTTTTTAACTCCTAAAATGAGCAATATGAAGTTCGAAAAAATGCATGCTGCCGGTAACGATTATATTTATGTCAACTTGTTTGAGGAACAGGTGGATAGCCCCGAAGAGCTTTCACGCAGGCTTAGCGACCGCCATTTTGGGGTGGGGAGTGATGGGCTCGTACTCATCGGACCTTCCACGGATGGCGATTTCTCCATGCAGATGTACAATGCCGATGGCAGCGAAGGGATGATGTGTGGGAATGCGGCAAGGTGCGTAGGTAAATATTTGTATGAGAGGAGATTGACAAGCAAGAAGGAAATTGCCCTGCATACAAAATCGGGCATCAAACATCTGTCGTTGTCTGTAAATCCCCGCACCGATCTGGTGGAGCGCGTACGGGTAAATATGGGCGCCGCCATCCTCTCAGCTGATGCTACAGGAGTAACTGCCTACTTTCAGACTACGCTTCCGGAAATGATCGATTTTCCCGTTGAGGTTGATGACCAGCAATACCGGATCACTTTTGTCTCCATGGGAAATCCTCATGCTGTTATCTTTATGAATGATATCGATAAGCTGGAGATTGAAAAGATCGGACCAAAAATAGAGTACTTCCACCTTTTCCCGGAGCGCACCAATGTGGAATTTATAGAAGTAGCTGATTCCACACATCTGAAAATGCGGGTATGGGAAAGAGGAAGTGGAGAAACGCTTGCCTGTGGTAGTGGTGCCTGTGCGGCACTGGTTGCAGGGGTAATCACACACCGATGCGAGCCGGAAGCTACCCTGCAGGCCAAAGGAGGTATACTCGATGTGGCGTGGGACGAATCCAACAATCAGGTCTTCCTCACCGGAGATGCACATTTTGTGTTTAAGGGAGAGGTAAATTGATTAGCAGATTAGCAGATTGACTCATCATATCAACACACCATTTCATCATCACATCATCACATCAACATATGTTCCGAATCAACGAAAACTATCTTCAGCTCAACCAGAGCTATCTTTTTAGTACGATTGCCAAAAAAATAGAAGCCTTCAACGCTTCCCATCCTGGGGCCGATCTGATACGATTGGGAATTGGTGATGTGACATTACCGCTGTCGCCTGCCGTGATCGGTGCCCTGCATGCTGCTGTGGATGAGATGGCGATAAGCGACACTTTTCGTGGTTACGGACCGGAACAGGGATACGACTTTCTGCGGGACAAGATAGCCGAGATAGATTTCAGGAAAAAGGGGATTGACATCTCTGCTGATGAAATTTTTATCGGTGATGGTTCCAAGAGCGATACTGGCAACATCGGCGATATTCTGGGTGACGACAATGTGGTGGCCATTACCAACCCGGTCTATCCTGTTTATCTTGACAGCAACGTCATGCGACTGGGCAGATCCTCTCGCATTTTGTTGCTCCCATGTAGTAAGGATAGTAACTTCTTACCTGAGCTTCCTGCAGAGCGGGTGGATGTGATCTACCTATGTTATCCCAACAATCCTAGCGGGACAGTAATGACCAGACCGGAACTTAAAAAATGGGTGAATTGGGCTTTGGAAAACGAAAGTTTGATTCTATTTGATGCGGCATACGAAGCCTATATCCAGGATGACAACTTGCCCAAAAGTATTTACGAGATTGAAAACGCACAACACTGTGCCATTGAATTCCGCTCTTTCTCGAAGAATGCAGGCTTCACCGGACTGCGATGCAGTTATACCGTCGTCCCCAAATCGTTAAAGGTGCGTGCAAGCAACGGAGAAATGATCTCACTGCATGGATTGTGGAACAGACGGCAGTCCACCAAATTCAACGGCACCGCCTACATTGTGCAGCGTGCCGCCGAGGCTGTCTACTCGCCACAAGGCCAGCAGGAAACCCGTGAGATGGTGGCATATTACATGCACAATGCAGGCGTAATCCGAAATGGGCTGATAGAAAGAGGCTGGACCGTTTTTGGTGGCGAACATGCCCCCTATATCTGGCTTCAGTGTCCTGCCGGGCTCGACTCATGGAGTTTTTTCGATCGTCTCCTCGAAGAATGCCATATCGTGGGTACGCCCGGAGTTGGCTTCGGATCTGAGGGAGAGGGTTATTTCCGGTTGACTGCCTTCAACACTTATGAAAGAACCCTCGAGGCGGTCGAGAGAATAAAACGATGGAATTGCTGATCCTTTGCGCGAATACCCATTAATGACCAGTTTATAAAACAAAAAGAAATATTTTATACCCAGATATGGGTATTGAAAGCTGTTGTTCGCTCTCTTATCTTTGTTTCTTATAAAATAGATTCTAAAACGGAAGACCGGTAAGCACATTGCCGGCCTTCTGTTTTTTTAAACATAGGAGGTTGTTTGAGAGCGCTTATTCTTACAATTGTTTTACTGATTCTGGCTTTTGTCTCCCTCTTCGTTGGAGTGGGTGACCTATCCGCTTCCCTTATTACCGTCAGCCGTGTACCCCGTACAGCCGCACTGATTCTGGCCGGGGTGGGGATGAGTATCTCCGGTGTCATCATGCAGCAGATGACACAGAACAAGTTTGTGTCGCCCACTACCGCCGGCACACTCGAAGCCGCGAAAATGGGACTGCTGATCTTTCTGATCTTTACGCCGGGAGCCGGCATGACACTTAAAATGTTGTCGGCCTTCCTCTTTACCTTCCTGTCCAGCACGGTTTTTTTGGCAATTGTGCGAAAGATACGGCACCGGAATGTGATATTTGTACCCCTTGTGGGACTTATGTTTGGAGGAATTATCGGGTCGATATCTACCTTCTTCGCGGTACAGCTGAATATTGTACAGGACACCAACGCCTGGCTGATGGGCGACTTTTCGGGAATCCTGCAGGGACGCTACGAACTGATTTATCTCACGTTGCCGGCAATCCTGATCACTTACCTCTATGCAAACAAGTTCACCCTGGTTGGGATGGGAGAAGATTTTTCCCGGAACCTGGGGTTGAACTACAACGCTATCATGAATATCGGTCTGTTTTGTGTCTCACTTACGGTGAGCTCCGTGGTGATTACAGCCGGAGCTATTCCCTTTTTGGGACTAATTGTACCCAATGTGGTGAGCATGATTTTTGGGGATAATTTAAAGAAGACATTGCCCCTGGTGGCTTTGTCTGGTGCCATCTTTCTTTTGGTATGTGATGTCATCGGCAGAGTGGTAATCTATCCATATGAGGTGCCGATTGGCGTGACCGTTAGCATCATCGGATCCGTTCTGTTTCTTTTTTTGTTATTATGGAAAAAAAGATAAACATCAGAAGAAATTTATGGATCGCATTGTTGCTGATGATAGTCAGTGGTGCGCTATTCCTATTCTACAACCTGGGAAACAGCTGGGAGTTTGCGCTCCGGCTTCGGGGGCTCAAGGTGGTGGCCATCCTGGTTGTAGCCGCCTGTGTGGCTTTCTCCTCGGTCGCTTTTCAGACGCTCACCAACAATCGGATACTCACACCTTCCATCATGGGTTTCGAGTCGCTCTACCTGCTGATACAAACGTTGATTGTCTACATGTACAGCGACCAGACCTACCGTGTGTTGAGCAGCATCGACAACTTTATGGTCTCTGTCGCCGGAATGATTGGATTTTCTTTTCTACTTTATCTACTGATTTACAAAAAGGGAAAAGATAATCTCTATCTGCTTTTGCTGGTTGGAATTATATTGGGTACGCTCTTCTCCAGTCTCAGTTCCTTTATGCAGTTGCTGATTGACCCGAACGACTTTTTCATTGTGCAGGGGAAGATGTTTGCCACCTTCAACAAGATAAACAACAAGCTGCTCTGGCCCTCCCTGGTTGTGATGACAGCCACGCTAATCATCGGATTCAGGATGACCAGATATCTGGATGTACTGGCGCTGGGCAGGGATCAGGCAATCAATCTGGGAATGAATTATAATCGGGTGGTAAAGATCTTTCTAGTGATGATCGCGGTGTTGGTTTCTGTGTCTACTGCGTTGGTAGGACCGATTACATTTTTGGGGCTACTGGTCACAAACCTCACCTATGAGTTGTTCAGAACACATAAACACTACCTGTTGATTATAGCTTGTATCATGGTGTCGGCCACCTCATTGCTGATCGGACAGTTTTTTATGGAGCAGGTATTCAATCTCTCCATCCCGCTGAGCGCGATCATCAATATTGTGGGTGGATTCTATTTTATCTACTTACTTTTAAGGGTAAAAAAATTATGATTGAAGTTCAGGAAATTACCAAGCAATATGGGGAAAAGGTTGTGCTCGACAAGGTGGGACTGCAGTTTCAAAAGGGAAAGGTTACCTCACTGATCGGCAGCAACGGCGCCGGCAAGAGCACCCTACTTTCCGTTATCAGCCGTTTACTCTCGCAAGACGAGGGAGTAGTGATGGTGGATGAGAAGAATGTCACAGAGTATAAGAACCGGATACTGGCACAGCGGCTCTCCATTTTAAAACAGTCGAACCATGTCCGGTTGAAACTGACGGTGCGTGAACTGGTCTCCTTCGGCAGGTTTCCCTATTCACAGGACAAGCTGACCAAAGAGGACGTAAAGAAGGTGGACAGGGCAATCGATTTCCTTAATCTGAGATCGATTGAGCATGCCTTTATCGATGAACTAAGCGGGGGACAGAAGCAGCGTGCTTATATGGCGATGGTGGTCGCCCAGGATACGGAGTACATATTACTGGATGAACCGCTGAACAACCTCGATATGAAACATTCGGTGCAGACCATGAAATTGATGCGTCAGCTGGCCGACGAATTGGGAAAGACCATCATCGTCGTGCTGCATGACATTAATTTCGCGTCACACTATTCCGACTATATAGTCGCCTTGAAAGATGGGAAGGTGGTCTATTACGATACCACCGACAACATCATCCGTGAGGATGTACTCAAAGATGTATTTGATGTTCGGGTGAAAATATGTGAGTTTGACAATAAAAGGATTTGTAATTATTTCTGAGATACAGCAATCAGCTTTTTGGGGGAATTGATTCCATATTCAATGCTCTGGAAAATTAGTATTTAGCGCTCAGCTTTTTTAATGGAGTTTGGTGTCAGATTTGTGGTTTTGGATTAAGGTTAAGAATTTAGTCATATAATTTCAATACAATAAAAGATAATTTCAGTATGAACAAGAATAGTTTATTTGTGGGGCTTACGATGCTCCTTGCTTTTATGATGTTTCTCAGCGCATGCGGAGGTAATCAAAAAAAGAGTAGAGCCGGAGAGGGTAATGAAACCGTAACAATCACCCATACACTGGGTGCAGTAGAAGTAACGAAAAACCCGAAAAGGGTGGTAGTGCTCGATTTCTCTGCCCTGGAAAATATCGATTATCTTGGGATAAAACCGGTGGCGGTACCAAAAACCAGTATGCCATCCCATCTGCGTAAGTACAAGGATGACGCTTCTATTGTGGATGTGGGAAGCGTGGTAGAGGTTAATCTGGAGAAAATAAACGAGGCACGGCCCGATCTGATCATCATGGGCAACAGGCTGGTCGATTTCTACGATCAACTCGCTGCCATTGCACCGGTGATATATCCCACGGTCGTGGATGCAGGCGATTTTATGCATGCCTTTGAAAAGAACCTCGATGATCTGGCGCTACTCTTCGATAAGCAGGCAGAGGTAGAAAAGGCAAAAGCCGATATCCGGTCGAAAGCGGAGAAGGTAAAAATGCGTACTGCTGCCTCTGAGCAGAAGGCGTTGATCCTATTACACAATCGTGGTCGCTTCAGTGCCTATGGCAGTGGATCGCGTTTTGGTATCGTACACGATATGTTGGGCGTTAAGGAAGCGGCTGTAGGTCTGGATACGCACCGCCATGGCAATCCTGTTTCGAGTGAGTTTGTGCAGAAAACTAATCCCGATGTCATCTTTATCATAGATCGAAGTCGGGTGGTAGACAACGAGATTACCAATAAAGAAGAGATTGAAAACAGCCTGATCAAACAGACCAACGCATCAAAAAACGGGAAGATCTACTACCTCAACCCCGAGATGTGGTATCTAGCCGGAGGAGGCATCACCTCCGTTAGCGTAATGATTGATGAGGTATCACAAGCATTTTAAATTGTTATCTTTGTCTCATCTAACTGAAAATTATGAGACTAAAAATAACACTGATTTTATGTGCGGGCGCCCTGTTGCTTTCTGCCCAACAAAAGCCGTCGCAGCAATGGCTTGATCAGAAATTCTCGATGTTTATCCACTTTGGCCTCTATTCCGCTTACGGCGGTGTATATGAAGGAAAGCCTGTCACACGCGGTTATAGCGAACAGATTCAGTCGTTTGCCGGCATCTTCAGCGACTGGTATGCTCGTACGGCAAAAGGATTCAACCCGCTACAATGGAACCCCGATAGCATTGTGTCGCTCGCGAAAGAAGCGGGCATGCAATCGATCGTCTTTACTTCGAAGCACCACGATGGGTTTTGCATGTATCATTCCGATTATACCGATTTCAATATTGTGGATGCCACACCTTACGGTAGGGACCTGATGAAAGAACTTGCCGAGGCCTGTAACAGAGGTGGAATAGGCTTTGGAGTCTATTACTCGCTGATCGACTGGCATTATCCACAGGCTTATCCAATCTCCAGTCATAATGCCGATCCGCTGACTCCTGAACATTATGCCTATAACCTCAAACAGGTGGAAGAGATCATGACCCGTTACGGCGATATTTCTGAGATATGGTTCGACATGGGATCACTGACGCCCGAACAGAGCAAAGGACTGTATGAACAGGTGAACCGACTGCAACCGCAATGCATGGTCAGCGGCCGGTTGGGAAACGACTATGTAGATTTTGCGGTGATGGCCGACAATGAATACCCCGATTATCAGTTGGGCGTACCCTGGCAGACGGCCGCATCCATGTTCGATGAAACCTGGGGATATCGCTCCTGGCAGGAGCGGGGGAGTGTGAAAGAGAAAGTAAACGAGAAGATTGCCAGCCTTATCAGGGTGGTGGGTGCTGGTGGTCACTACCTGCTCAATATCGGTCCCCGTGGCGACGGCTCGGTGGTGGAATTTGAAAGGGAGGTGCTCAGAGGTGTCGGTGAATGGTTGAAATCCAATCCGTTGGATCAGTCTCCATCCTGGAAAGACGATCCGGCGAAAGCAACCTATCTGCATGAGACCGCTTCACCTCCTGTCATTAAAAAGGGTCGGTTGTCATCGCAAAACGCCATGCCATTATACGGTCATTCCAGCCTCAACTATTATGCAGGGTACAAGAGTGTCATTGGTTACGACTGGTTGTTTTCTGCCCGTAAACAGAAAGTTATCCCCGAAATATTCTTTACCGACAATGAAAGAGGTCGAAAGATTGTGATGGAGATTGATGGAAAAAGATTTCCAGTGACACTTTCAGCGGATTCCTTTGAGACAGAAAAACTACCTGCAAACACAGTAATCTGGGGTCCTGCTTTTCGGAAAGCGGGTCGTGGGGTCTTCGGAAACGTGGTAGAAGAAGGGATGGCACCTGTCGATTTGGATATATTGAATACAGAGTGGACGGCTCTGCCTGCTTTTCAGCCAGGTATTGTCTATGCCGAGAAGATTGAGCCTCGTGGAAGCGTGATCTTCCTGCATGAGATCTCTTCGTCACGCGAACAGATGGTTGCGGTGGAGATTACTTGCGGCAACGGAGTCTACATCCTGCTTAACGGAGAGTACCTCACGGCACATCTTTCACCGATGAGAATCAGTGCACAAAAGGAACTGTTGTTGCTGCCCTTGAAGAAAGGAACGAATCAGTTGATAATCAAATATTACAACGGTTTCGATAAGACGTTCACTTATGGTGTGAACCCCCTGTCTTCATGGAAAATCTATTCGCAGAGGCTGGATCCTGTGACTGTTCAAAAAGAGAAGGACCATGCTGTTTCGCTACGTGCCGGTGATGCATCCTCCCATGTTTCACCCATGCGGCTGCATAACCTGCAGGTAGAGATACACTAACCTGTTTACACTTGTTAGTTTTCACAATTTTATTTTTTGTATCTCTTTGTGTATCTTTGCACCCTAAAATCACAGCATAACGGCTTCCTGAATGTCTATGAAGGAGCCATGCAATAAACTGACTGTCAATGAAACCACTTTTTATACATTATCCAAAGTGTAGCACTTGCCGCAAGGCGGCCAAATGGCTGGAAGTTCACGGAGTTGAGGTTTCGGCAAGGCACATTGTAGAGGAGAATCCCAAAAAAGAAGAACTCTCCGAATGGATCAATAAGAGTGGCCTGCCCATCAGCCGTTTTTTCAATACTTCCGGCATGATATACAAGGACCAGAACTTGAAAGAGAAGGTAAAGAGTGCATCCGATAATGAACTGCTCGATCTGTTGGCCTCAAATGGAATGGTGGTGAAAAGACCCATCGTTGTGGCAGATGACTTTGTGCTGGTAGGTTTCAACGAGAAAGAGTGGATGGAGAAGCTTGGCTGATCGTCAGCAGTCGAGGTTATCGTGGAATAATTGATTTAAACAGAATCGAATGAAAATTGCCCATATTGAATTTCCGGAAAGGCCGGTATTTCTTGCCCCGATGGAAGATGTGACTGATATTGGTTTCAGGCTGCTTTGCAGGCAGTTCGGGGCCGATATGGTCTATACTGAATTCATTTCCAGCGATGCTCTTATTCGCGATATCAAAAAGACTAAGCGGAAAATATTTTTTAGTGAGGAGGAGCGCCCTATCGGCACTCAGATATATGGCAGTGATCCCGATGCGATGGTAGAAGCTGCCAGAATCTGTGAAGAGGCCGATCCCGATCTGATCGACATCAACTTCGGATGCCCTGTGAGGAAAATAGCCGGCAAGGGAGCGGGGTCTGGCATGATGCGTACGCCCGATGTGATGCTGGATATTACCCGGAAAGTGGTAAAAGCGGTGAAGAAGCCGGTGACAGTGAAGACCCGACTGGGATGGGACGATAACTCGAAGATCATCGTGGAGCTGGCTGAGCAGCTACAGGATTGTGGTATTGCAGCACTTACCCTGCATGGTCGCACCCGCGCACAGATGTATAAAGGGGAAGCCGACTGGTCACTGATTGGAGCTGTGAAGAACAATCCCCGGATGCATATCCCCATCATTGGCAACGGTGATGTAACCACCCCTGAGATGACAAAACAACGGTTTGAAGAGACAGGAGTGGATGCAGTAATGATTGGTCGCGGCAGCATTGGGCAGCCCTGGATATTCCGGGAGGTGAAACATTTTTTGGAAACCGGAAAGCATGCCCCGAAGGAATCGTTTGGCTGGTATCTCGACGTATTAAAAAAACAGGTACAGGAAAGCGTAAATCGGCTGGACGAAGTACGTGGCATCCTGCATATGCGTCGTCATATAGCGGCTACACCCCTTTTTAAGGGTATACCTGATTTCAAACCGACCCGCATTGCCATGTTGAAGGCGGCGTCAATCGAGGAATTGTTTGCCATAATGGACAGTGTGGAAAATGCTGTTTTTTCTCCGGCCGAACCGTAGAATACGGTTTAACTATGGCATCAATTTTTATTTTTATGCTATCTTTGTTTGCTGGGTAAAAGGGAATGAAAATTAACACCAAAATACGATACGGGCTAAGGACAATGATTGAGATTGCCGATTGTCAGAGTTCTGAAGGTATCCTTCAAAAAGATATCTCGCAGAATCAACAGATCTCGGTCAAATATCTCGATTATATTATCAGTGCTCTTAAACTGAAGGGACTGATAAGAAATGTAGGTGGAAGAGGAAGCGGTTACGTACTCGCCCGGCCCGCTGAGCAGATTACCATGCTGGATATTTATACGGCATTTGAATCTATTCTCGTGGTACAATGTATTTCAGATGAATCTTTTTGCGAACGATCAACGCTGTGTTGCAAAGCAAATCTTTACTGGAAACTTTTTCACAAGCAATTTGTTGAAATGCTTGCTGGTAGGAATCTGGAACAGATTATGCAGGAAACGAAAGAAGATTGTGCATTGTGTGATTAGTTTTTTTTTGTACGCAATCCTATTAAAACTATAGTATAGATATTTTGTTATAGTTAGTAGTTTGACTAACTTACAATATGAAGGGGAGTTTGATTGAATATGTACCAAACCGGATCATTCTTTCCATTTTTCATGTAGCATAAGCTATAATCCCAGCAAAAATATAGGAATACTAAGATTATTAATAAACTATTTACATTTAATTATGAAAACGATTTTATTGAACAGACGAACTGCATTGGTGCTCATGTGCATGTTTTTCACGGCAGGCATGCTGGTTCATGCCCAAACTCTTGCCATCAAATCTTCTACGGTAACCATTAATGGAGAGACAAATGTGAATCACGATTTTGCAATAAAAGCGACCGAGGTGAACGGCAAAATGACCGTGGCCAACAATCGTCCACAGACACTGACAGTGGAAATACCCGTCCGCTCTCTAATCAGCGGAGAAAAGCTGATGGACAAGAAGACACACGAAGCATTTAATGAGCCGAAGAACCCGAAAATCCTTTTTCAGATGACCGAATTAAAGTCTGTTCAGGTGAACGGTGATCAAATCGCTGTGACAGTCACAGGGGATCTTTCGCTGAAGGGAGCCACCAATAAAGTAACGCTAAAAGCAGATGGAAAAGAAGTGAGCCCCGGTGTATATACATTTCAGGGAGCGTTACCTATAAAGATGAGCGACTATGGGATGAAAGCACCCACTGCCATGCTGGGTACCATGAAAACAAAAGACCAGGTAACAGTGAATTATAAGGTGACTTTTGAAGGAGCAGTGATTGATTTTAATTCAACAGCATATACACAGAACAACTGATTATTTACCATATAACAAAGAATGAACGAAATGAAAAAAAGAAGTCTCCTTACGATAGTCGCAATTCTAACAGCTTGTGTTGCGTTTGCTCAATTACGTCCTACGAACAAGGATGGTATCAACGTTTTTGAAACACCGAAAACAGATACAGAATTTGATGGATTGAAAGTGAAGATCGGCGGTGCACTGACACTCCCTTATTCCGCACTCGATCATAGCAACGCACATGGAGAATATGTGAGTGACAATCCGCTGACTTTGGTTCCACTGACGAATAACTTCGGTCTGCCGCAAGCCAACCTGTTTATCAAATCAAATCTATCTGATGGGATTTACCTGAATTTTGAGCTTTACCTGGCTTCTCGACATCACAATGAAACCTGGGTAAAAGGCGGTTTCCTCCAAATGGAGAAATTACCGTTTCTGCCCTGGGATTTTGTCGACGAACTCATGGAGATTACCACCATTAAAGTTGGGCAGTTTGATGTGAACTACGGTGATGCACATTTCCGTCGTTCCGACGGTGGTCTTACCTTCTACAATCCGTTTATGGAAAACCAT
>Ga0265294_10001459_pt1 | contig 31770 bp, 32 predicted proteins | sample MunlanPumphouse3_FD_192504 | JGI IMG/M metagenome (GOLD analysis project Ga0265294, IMG submission 192504) | Groundwater microbial communities from a municipal landfill in Southern Ontario, Canada - Pumphouse #3 | ecosystem: Environmental > Aquatic > Deep subsurface > Groundwater | place...
CAACGACCACGAGGGTACCCAGCAGGAGGAGGGAAAAAAGGCAACCAATGCTTTTTCTCGAAAAATGCGTCATGTCAGTTCTCGTATCTCACTCAGGATAGACTAAAATTTATGGGTTACCTGTGTATGTGTACTTTTTATTGAAAAATATCTTTCTTCTATACTGCCTTGTCATGGATTGCATGTCGTATAAATGATCCAGCGCGTATGCGTTTTTATCCTGGGAACGCTGAGCGTCTGCTCGGCAACGCGCTTCTGAGTTGGCAACAAACCAAAGGGAAAAAGTGCTTGAAATGCAATGGGAAGCATAGTTTCTTCCCCGGTGCTCGAAAGGCCGACCCGACGGTCAGCGTTCCCAGGACGGATGAGCTCACGATATTCTTTCCCCGGATACACCGAACCTCTTTTAACCGACGAGCAATATCCCGCCCCCGTCCGAACCGTTTAATATTCACGGCAACCGATCCGCCCCGGCTAAGTTCCCCATAAAAAGCTGTAGCCTGCTCCAGGGAAGCCAACTGTTCTCCGTTAGCACCAAGGATATAATGCCATTGTCCCGGAGATCCTGTTTTTAGCTAAGGCACTGCCTTTGGCCGTGCTGCGCAATCCACTTTCTGGTCCCCTCTAAGGATAGCGCTCAAAGCGGGCAGATCTCAACAAATCTGGCATAGTTCGCTAGGTTTTTCCGCTTCTTCCAAGCTACTGGTTACGACCGGGGCAGGGATTGTACGTTTAGAATTGGCAGGCGCAGGGACATTTTTTTTATCATTGGCCTTTTTCCCGGTATCCATTTTCAAAACTTCATCTCGTTTACCGGTATTCACCACCACGGCATTCCGAAGAATTTTTTTAACCTTGGCACCTTTGACACTCTCTCCTTCCCGGTACATCTGTTCGTTGCGGCCGTTCGCCTCCGCGATAATCGCCGTACTCATCCCCGCCTCGCTGGCAACAACAGTTCCCAACAATTTGAGTTTTAAAGACGCAAGCGGCATATCTTCAATGACCAGCTCCTCTTCCTGCCCTCCAGCGTTATTATCCAAAGCACCTTTAGTTGTGGCAAAGAGATTTCTGGCAGCAATACCCGCATAGTCATTGAGGCGCGTAACCGTCCCTCTGCCCTGAGGCTTTTGAGGAATATTTTCAGAACCAGACATTGGCCGAGATACCACCAATTCATTTTCAAGAATACGTTTGCGTGTCTCCAAATGTGCAGAAACAAGCATACCTACAATCAAAGCGATCACCACAAGATTAAATCCCCGGGTAACCACGGGAGAATCCGGAACAAATACATATCCTATCCATCGCGATCCCGACGCGGGAAAACGCGTACCAAGACCACGGATCTGATCCATCAACCTATCCAAAAATGCTCTCATCATTACCACATCGCGTGATTAGTCGTTTCCAGCCGAATTCGCCGGGCACTCACCCATTTTCTGTAACTGTTTGTAACGGGCACACAGCCCCAATGAACATGCCTGGCTCAAATCCACGCAGCCGAGACTTTTACCCCCGAGACGACGATACAAAAGTCCACGATTATGATACGCAGCGGCAAAATCAGGATTAATCTCAACGGCCGTTGTATAATCGGAAATAGCTTCATCGTAGGAGTTGCTCTCCTCGTGCGCTATTCCCCGATTGAAATAGAGATCGGCATCAGTCCGGGTCAGTCCCAGAGCACGTGTAAAATCCATAACCGCCTTTTCCGTCTCCCCAAGAGCAATGTAGGCATTACCACGATTGACATATGCATCAGCCAGGAATGGATCATGCGTAACGGCCTTGGAAAACTCGACAACAGCTCGATCATATTGGCGTTTTTCCACATAATACAAACCAAGATTATAATACGCCGGTGCAAAATCAGGATGCAGACTCACGAGCTGTTCCCATTCCTGTCGGGCTTCCTCTTTTTGATTATTTCCATATAGGGCCCCCCCCCTGTTGGAAGCGGCAGCAAGCATACCCGGAGTATTTTCAAGAGCACTCGTATAATCTGAAATGGCTTTGAGGTACATTTTTGTTCGCTGATAGCCGTAGCCACGATTATACAACGCCGCTGCATTTTCTGAATTTTCAGATAACACATCAGTAAGATTATATATCCCTTCAGAGAATTTACCCTCATGCATTTTCTGTACAGCAGCATTGATGCGAGTATTCTGGGTAGCTTTAGGTACATCTGTTTTTTGAACTTTCGCTGCGCAACCCCAAGAAATAACGACCGATGCCCACAACAATACAATGAGTCTGATCTGATAAACTGATCTATTTTTTTTCATTCCTACACCTATTTCAACATATCTAAATTTATCTAAAAAATTAGAAATTATATATGTATATTTTTTACTAATCCACTAATAGACGATTTCAGCATGTATAAATGCACTATGCTCTTATGCATAATATATTGATAGGATTAAATATGTTTTATATATGACATAAAATATAGCACGTATGCACAATGAGGGTTATCACAATATATGCAAAAAAAATACAAAATAAAAATTTATTCTCCGTAAGACAAAAAAAGTAACTTTTACTCATCTGAAAAAAATCAATATTACCAGTAAAAAAAAGGAATCCACACAATACAAAATGTATCATATGGATTCCTTTGTTCACAATAACCGTCAGTCAGATACTGATTTTTATCCCTCTATTCCATAAAAATTTTACGGAACCGTTCCAGAAAACTCATATCCACATCTTTTTTCCCGTCAAACATTCCCTGTCTATTTCTATCCAGCATGCGTTCGTTGAACATATTCTGGATATTATCATAAATAAGGGGCGACGCGGACAGGATCATGCGGAATCCTTCCCGGTCCACGACCAGACAGCGGGCATATTCCACGGCCTTGATATCCGCCGATCGCGGTTCGCCGGTCAGAAGGGCCATTTCGCCAAAAAAATTCCCGGCTTCAAATTCCGCCAGTTTTTTGCCGTTGCATGCCACCTCCACTTTGCCCTCCAGAATGACAAAAAGAGTTGTGTCCGTGGCCCCCTTTCTCACAATGGCCTGGTCATGTAGAAATCCTTTAACATAGGACGACCGGACCAAAAGGTCGAGATTTTCATCGGTCATCCCTCTGAACAGGGGAATATGCTTCACCGTCTCCACAATGGCCGGGGTATCGTCCTCCCGCTGGTGATATTCCTTCACGGCCAGTTCACTCTGGGGGTAAGGCACGGGGATGTGCTCTTTACGGAACTGATACCAGATGGAGGTATTGATTTCATCAATGGCCCGTCGGGCCGACTCGAATTGACGCACGTAAAAGATAATCTGGTACTGCATCCGGTACGGGCCATATTCTATTAACCGGACAATGGGGGCGGGTGTCATGAGAATAATGGATGACTTTTCAAGCACTTCCATGAGGGCCGCCTTAACCCTGACCGGGGGAATGGAAAAATCGACCCCGATCTCCGTCTGCCTGCGGACATAGGGAATGGGGCGATTGAAGTTGACCAAGGTGTCCTTGGAAATACTGTTGTTGGGTATCAGGATGTAATCTTTGCTCAGGGTCATTATCTTTGTATACCGCCAACTGATCTCCACCACCTTGCCCTCGTGGGCGGCAACGGAAATCCAGTCCCCAAGCTCAAAGGGCTTTTCTATCTGGATCAACAGACCGGAAATCAGACTGCCGATGGTATCCTGCATGGCAAAACCGATAACCGCCGTCAGAATAGCCGAGGATGTCAGGATGGAACCTGGATTAATATCAAAAGTGAACTTCAGGATGACGATGCCCAGAATAACAAAAAGAACCAACTTGGTCAGGTCAATGAAGATATGATTGACCTGCCGGTGTTTAATCTTTTTGAGATAGATCTCCACATACCAGCCATCAAGAAAACTGATCAGCACAAACCAGATGACAACGGCCTTGGCAGAGAAAAAAGATTTTTCAGGGGGGGAAATTGCAAAATGAGGAAGCAGCCAGCTTTCAAGAAATATGAGACAGGAAAGGACGAGACACCATTTAAGAAACCGAACCGTTTTCGCCGCGATCCCCAACCGTTGGCCAATAACGTGCAAGCCCATGGAAATCGCAGCATATAACGCACAGAGCACTGCCAAAAAAAGCCAGGCCTCTGTGGTAGCTGACGCAAAGAGTTCCGTACAATGATGAAAGAATTCCATACAACGTTGCTCCCATGATTGAGGGCATAAAAAAACTATATATACCAGAGCATACAAAAAAAGCAAAGGGCTCAAGTCCCTTTGCTTTTTTTTGCAGGCCAGGTGGATACATCTGCCGCTTATGCCAAACCGATTTGCTCTTTAATATGTTCGAAATCCAAGAGTGAGGCCACCAGTTGGGCTCCGTGCTGGATTTTGACGGCATCTCGAAGTTTACATCGGGAAAGGATGGCATCCATTTTCTGGGCGACCGTGTAGGTGTCGTCACGGACCACGATCAGGGGGATACCCAATACTTCGGCCCGGGTCATAATGATATCGTTGGGATACAGATTGCCGGTGAGCACCAGACACTCGCAGTTTCCTTCCAAAGCGACCAGATGGACATCCGCGCGGTCACCGCCGACAATGACAGCAGACCGAGGACTTTTTTTAAAATGGGTCATGAAATTTTCCACCTGCATGGTCCCGATCAAAAAATTCTCGACAACCCTGTCTTTTCTATTCTGCGCGGTTACGATTCTTCCGCCCAGACGTTCACACAGGTCTTCCACCCGGATAGCACCCATCAGTGGATCGCTGGTTATGGTCCCCTGGATATGGATTCCCTGCTGTTCAAAAAAAGGAATAAGCATTGTCGTCAGTTCGCTCATAAAGGCAGGAGGGATATCGTTAAGGATCGCTCCCAGGAAATTATCACCCAGCACTTCCTTCATCACCGCCAGATAGTCATATTTGACTTCCTTATTATAGCGGTCGATCACCAGGGCCCTGGCTCCCAGACGGTTGACAATCGCAACCCCGTCCAGATTACAATATTTGCCTGAAAACATACTCCCGGAACCCGAGATAATCATCACATCTCGATCTTTGGAAAGCTTGACGTAGGCTGCTTCAATGCGGGGCATGAGGTCTTCCATCCTGCCGGAAAAAGCCTTGACCATAAAATCCTGATCCACAACCACAGGGGTCACGTCTCGGGGGTCATCGTTAAGGCCAAGAAGCTCCTGGACAAAAAAGGCATCCTCATCTCCCACCTTGCCGTCCTTTTTAAAGGGCAACGCCCCCACAGGCTTCATATAACCGACACGATATCCATCTTTCTGAAGTTTCAAACCCAATCCCATGGCGATCAGGTTCTTTCCGGCATAAGCCGATGTGGCCCCGACATAGATTCCAAGCATTCTAGGCTCCTAACCCGGTAACTCCGGGGAAAATTCGTATGGTGTTGTAATACTGCTAAACCACTGATCGGTAAAAACAACGGATAAGTCCCCACCCTGGTTAGGGCGGGGCAAGAGGCGGGTTGTGTCATCGGTCATTTCCGCTATTTTGAGACCGGCACAATGGCATCCCATGGAGCAAGCACAATTTTTGCGTCGCCCACAACAGCCTGGGTATGGTCCACAAATACCGGGCTTAATTCTGCCTCGATAATTTCCGGACAATCCATAGCTAACTGAGACATGGTAAGCAACATGTCTTCCAAAGAACGAAGATGTACCCGAGGAGCACCCATTGGCCCCTGAAGCAGGGGAAAAGCCCAGAGTTCACGGATAATATCGTGGGCATCCTCAAGACTCAAGGGCGCCAGCCGGTAGGCGACATCTCCTTCTTGTCCTGTACAGCCATCATCTGCCAGGGAAAAAGAAATAAGTGCCCCAAACTGGGGATCACGGATCATGCGAATACACACTTCTTTGGATGAGGGGCCAGCCATTTTCTGGACCAGACACCCGGAAATAAATGTTTCAGGCCAAACCCGCCGGATTCTTTCTGTCAGTTTCCAAAAAGATGAGTACACCTCTGAATTGTCTTCTACGCCGATAGCTACTCCCCGCAGGGAGGTATCCGTTGTCCGCAGAGGAGATGCCAGTTTGAGCACGACAGGGAAACCGATCTTGCGCGCCATTTTGGCCGCGCTTTTTGCCGTCCTGGCCAACTTCATTTCCAAAACGGGAAATTCATAGGCCAGGAGCAGATTCTGCAATTCCAGGCCACCGATCTCAAGGATTCCGCTCATTCTGGAATCATCCAGAATTTTTTTGATCTTCGGGCTGTCCCTGCGATAGCAGACTTCCACGGGATAGGGTTTACGCTGCCACATCCGGTACTGATTCATAGCGCATAACGTATCCAGAGCCCGAGCGGGATTGGGATAACAGGGTATCCCCTGCTGCTGCAGAAAGTGCAGGGCATCCCCATTCGTCTCACTTCCCGGCAGGCAGACGCACAAGGTCTGCAAAACATTCCTGGCGCTCCGGGCAATGGCCTTGGCGATACCCATGACATCGATTCCCTGTCGGGGGGTCAAAATAACCAGCAAGGCATGAATGCGGGATTCACCAGCCACAAGCTCCATGATCCTTGCATATATTTCTTCCCCGGCATTTGATCCCATATCCACAGGATTATAGACATTGCAAAACCCGGGAACCAACTCACGGATACCGGCAACACACGAAGCATCAAGACGCGGCAGATCCAATCCACAGGCCTCGCAGGCATCTGCAGCCATAACCCCAAAACTGCCCGAATTGGTAAGCACGGCGACATTGGAACCTTGGGGGAGCGGCTGTTTGGAAAAACCCTGAGCCAGGGCAAGCAGGGAGGGGATGTCCGGAACCCGGATTACTCCGGCCTGTTTTAATGCAGCATCATATGCAGCGGAAAACCCGAGCATGGATCTGCTGCGGAAAAGGATAGATCGTGCTCCGGCCAATGTACTTCCCGGACGGATCATGATCACCGGTTTTTTTTTGGCCACGTTCTGGGCCTTGCGCAAAAAACCGTGGCCATCAGAAACTCCTTCGATATAGCCCACAATAAGATCTGTGCAAGGATCATCCAGAAAAAAATCCAGCAGATCACACTCGTTGACCAGGGACGTATTGCCTAGACTTACGCATTTGGAAAATCCGGTATGATTGTCCTCCGCCATATCGATAATAGTGCGGAAAATTGATGCCGACTGCGAAAAAAACCCAATATTTCCAAGAAGATCAATCTTCATATCAAGAGATGCATTGACTCCGTTTTGGGTGTTGAGTACACCCAATGTCTTTGGACCTAGCAAGGTAATCCCCTCTTCCCGAGCCATATGAACAATGGCTTGCTCACACATAAAATCTTCCGGAACAGATTCTGTTGTATCCAAGGCCAAAGCAATAACAGTGCGGATACCACCACGAGCATATTGTTTGAGGGCCGGAAGAAGCAATGTCTGAGGGAAACACATAACCGCAAGATCCACCCCGTTCGGCAAAGCATCCTGGCCGGCAAAAGTCGCCAGGCCGCAGACCTCAGGGCAATCGGAAACAACGGGAAAAATTTTCCCCGTGTACCCGGATGCAAGCAATGAATGTATAACAGTAGATACAGCTCCCCCCTTGAGACCGGAAGGTCCACAAACAGCTATGGATTCAGGAGTAAACAGGGGATTGAGTAGTGTCACTCGCATGGAAAAAACCTATGGAGCAAGGATTGGAAAACAGCATAAAGGAAGTAGAAAGCCTGCAGAGGGCTATTCATTATGAATTCTCCCAAGTCAAGCTTTTAGTCACAGCATTGACACACAGCTCCTTTGCCAATGAGCATGACATCGAAAGCAATGAGCGTATGGAATTTCTTGGCGATGCAGTAGTCGAAATCTGTATCTCAACGGAACTGTATCAAAAATTCTCAGATATCCATGAAGGAGAATTGACCCGTTTACGAGCCCATCTGGTAAGCGAACCGGGATTAGCCCGTGTCGCTCGGTCCATTAATCTGGGGAGCTGGCTCATGCTGGGAAAGGGCGAAAATGCACAGGGTGGAAGAGATCGGGATTCGGTGCTCAGCGATGCGTTAGAAGCCGTTCTGGGCGCTGTATATCTGGACGGTGGATTTCTGGCTGTACAGGAATGTATCCGATATATCTTTACCCCGTTCTGGCCATCATATCCCGAAAATCCCCGCCCTAAAGACTATAAAAGCAGGCTGCAGGAACTCACCCAGAAATATGACAAAGCCAGACCGACCTACCAGCTGATTTCCAGCGAAGGCCCGGAACATGCCAAAATATATGTCGTTCAGCTCATACTGCCTTCGGGAGAAATCCTGGTGGCCAGGGATACGAGCCTCAAGAAAGCTGAACAGCAGGTAGCTCACAACGCGTTACTCGAAATGGAAAAAATACATCCTGCCTGATAACAATCACGGCCCAGAACAAGAATACTACACCCCGGCAAAAAGGTCTTCCTTTCTGCCGGGGTGTCTCGGCCATCATCACACAATACATAGATTCCGAACATTCGCATCGCAACCCCTCACGATCAACCGGCTCTCGGGCTCAGCTCTCGGCTGTCCAGACTGATGGTCACCGGGCCCCAGTTGCACAACTCCACGTCCATATCCGCACCGAAAATACCGGTCTGAACAACCGGACACATGGTCTTCAGATCGGCAATAAAACGGTTATAAAGCACACGGGCCGTTTCAGGATTGCCGGCCTCTGCAAAGGAAGGGCGGCGACCTCTGCGGCAGTCCGCATACAGAGTGAACTGGGAAACCAATAAAATATCCCCGCCTGCCTGGAGCAGGCTCTGGTTGAAAAAGCCTTTGGTATCGGGAAAGATGCGCAGGTTAACAATTTTATTCAAAAAGGTCTTCCAGTGGGGCGAAGCGGGCAGTTCAGGGTCATCTTCCCGGCCAAACCCCAACAAAAGAACAAGCCCGGGGCCGATGGAGCATACCGTTGTATTCTCCACCGAAACCTTTGCCCGCCGGACGCGCTGGATAAGGGCCTTCATCGCGGGTCTCCACTGCCGACATTACGCACCCGCCACCTCCGCGCCTCCAGGAATACCATCATCATACAATTCATAGGTAGCCATGGAGGACCCCTTTTCCGCGACCATGACCGAGTGCAGGGTCACGGGATATTCCAAAAGAAGTGTGCTCAGAGCATCAAAAACATACCGGGCAAGGACTTCAGATGTGGGATTGATTTTTTGAAAGGCAGACAATTCATTTAAAAATTTGTGATCAAGAGTCTCCAGAACCTGCTGTAAACAATTTTTGAGTTCTTTGAAATCCATGAGATACCCGATAACAGGATCAAGGGTCGTGCCGATAACCTCTGCTTCAACGCTAAAATTATGTCCGTGCAGGGCCTCACATTTACCTTTATAATGTCTGAGCTGATGGGCGGAACTAAAATCTGAACGGACCTTGAGCCGCCATCTTCCTGTAAGTGCCATACGATAGTTGTCTCCTTCCTAAAGCAGTCAAAACAATATATTTTCCGGCCTCCCGGAAACATTCTGTGCGAGTGGCTACCCACTCTTGCGTTCTTCACCAGGCCCCGGAAGGCTTGCTTTCCATGTCCCGATATCCTTCCAGAATACCGGACAGGGTGCCACCAGATAGTCCGGTCCGAGCTGCAACAGGCAGGTAAATCCATCCATATCCAACATCAGTTGCACCGGATTCTCCCCGGGATACCGCGATAAAACCTGCTGGAGTCCTTTGATGAATGCAAGCCGATCACTTGGCGGTCGGACCCGGATACTGACGGCAGCAGTTCCCTCCATCACAGCCGTGGCCAGAGGCTTGAGAGAAACCGCCCGAAGCTTGAGGATCTGCGGCCCTTCCTCCTCCCTTGCCTGTCCCCGGTCATCCTTGATGACAGCAGCGCTCAGCAGCATGGGTTCTTCGCTGGAAAGCTCCGCACGGAACTGAAGAAAAGGCTCCGGGAATACGATTACCTCCGCCGTTCCTGTCAGGTCTTCCACCTGACAAAAGGCCATCCGATCCCCTTTTTTGGTCATGATTTCTTTTTTGGCGGTAATGGTCACCGCAATCTCGGCCTCGTAGCCCACAGAGGCATCGCGTAAACCGGCCAGGGTAGCATATTGGTGCCGATGGATTTCTTCCCGATACGGGGCCAGAGGATGTCCGATAAGATAAAAGCCGAAGGCTTCTTTTTCCAATCGAAATTTTTCTTCATCAGGATATTCCACCAGACCGGCTTCCTCAATATCCATCCCCAGGCCAGGCAAGGCACAGGTCTTTTCGGTGACCATGCCCATAAAGGAAAGTTGACCTCCGGTCTTCTTCTTTGAAGAGCGCTGGGCCATGGCCATGATCCGTTCCATGCCCGCCAGAAGAGAGCGCCTGGAGCATCCCAGACAATCCATGGCCCCACTCTTGGTCAAGCTTTCAATAACTTTTTTATTGACCTTGCGCATGTTCACCCGCTGGCAGAAATCCAGCAGACTCACATAGCCCTTCCCTTCCTGACGCTCCTGAACAATGGACTCTACAGCGGCCGCACCGACCCCCTTGATCCCTGAAAGCCCGAAACGAACTTTTTCCCCTTCAACCGAAAAGGCATTTTCACTGCGGTTGATATCCGGGGGCAGAATCGGGACATCCTTATCCCGACAGGCATTCACATGAACCATGACCTTATCGGTATTGTTGACCTCGGAAGTGATCATGGCGGCCATAAACTCCGCCGGATAATGCGCTTTCAGGTACGCGGTCTGGTAGGAAATCAGGGCATAGGCCGCACTGTGGGACTTGTTGAATCCATACCCGGCAAATTTTTCCATGAGGTCAAAAATATACTCGGCGGCCTCGTCCGGGATCTCATTCTCCCGGGTGCCCTGCAAAAATCTGGTCCTCTGCTGAGCCATGACGGCCGGATCTTTTTTCCCCATGGCCCGACGGAGCATATCACCTTCACCCAAAGAATAATTGGCCAGATCTGAAGCGATCTTCATCACCTGTTCCTGGTACAGGATAACTCCGTAGGTATCTTCAAGAATAGGCTGCAGGACAGGTTCCAGACTGGGGTAGGGGTATGCCACCTTTTCTTCGCCATGTTTACGGCGCACAAAAAGATCCACCATCCCGCTTTCCAGCGGACCGGGCCGGTACAGAGCCAACAAGGCGATAATATCCTCAAAACAGCTGGGCCGCATACTACGCAGCACATTTTTCATACCAGAACTTTCCAGCTGAAAGACGCCGTCACTTTCCCCTCGGCACAAAAGTTCATAGGACTGAGGATCATCCAGGGGCAGCCTCTCCACATCAGGTACGGGTTTGGCATTCTTTTTGATCAACACCAGTGCGTCGTTGATCACAGTCAACGTTTTAAGCCCCAGAAAGTCAAATTTGATAAGTCCGACTACTTCAACTTTTTTCTTGTCGAACTGGGTAATGATTTCTCCTTTTTTCCCTTTAAAAATAGGAAGATATTCCGTCAGGGGTTTTTTTGAAATCACAATCCCGGCCGCATGGGTCGAAGCATGGCGTGCGAGGCCTTCAAGACGCTTGCAGATGGAAATCAACTTATCCACCCGTGCGTCACTCTGCATCAGTTTCCCGATTTCAGGCTCCACTTCCAAAGCCCTTTTAAGGGTCATGCCCAGATCATCGGGAATAAGCTTGGCGAGCTTGTCCACTTCTTTCAGGGGAATATCCAGGACACGACCGACATCGCGCACAACGCCCTTGGCCTTCATGGTCCCCAAAGCCACGATCTGGGCTACATGATCCTTGCCGTATTTGCGGGTAACATACTGGATCACCTCTTCCCGTCGGTTGTAACAGAAATCCACATCGATATCGGGCATACTCTCGCGTTCGACATTGAGGAAACGCTCAAAAAAAAGATGGTACTTGATGGGATCAAGATCTGTTATGCGCTGTGACCAGGCCACGATACTGCCCGCAGCCGAACCACGGCCCGGCCCAACGGGAATTCCCTGACTCTTGGCCCAGTTGATGAAGTCCTGGACAATGAGAAAATAGGCAGGAAAACCCTTCTGGCAGATAATTTTCAGCTCATAGTCCATGCGCTCCCAATAAATCTTTTCATCCACCGCATACGGCAGCTGATCCAAACGCATCCGGAGCCCGTCTCGGGCCAGCTTGATGAACTCTTCGTCCAATGTCCGTCCTTCCGGGACATCGTACACAGGAAAATAATGCTGATTCAGGACAAGGTCGAGATTACAAGCTTCGGCAATACGCCCGACATTCTCCAAGGCTTCGGGGCAATCCCTGAATTCATGCTCCATAACTTCTGAAGACTTATAATAAAGAGCATCCGTATCGAATTTGAGTCGTTTAGGATCACTGGCCAACTTGCCCGTTCCCACACAGAGGAGGATATCATGGGCCTCGGCATCCTCTTTATACAGGTAATGGCAGTCATTGGTGGCAATCAAAGGCAATTTGGTGGCTGCGGCAAGCTCTTTGAGCTGTTCGTTGACCTTGTCCTGCTCCTTAAGACCATTTTGCATCAGTTCGAGATAAAACCGGCCCGGATACATGGATGCGTATTCCCTGGCCGTTGCCAGAGCGGCATCAAAGCCTTCGTTCCGCAGCTTGTAGGGCACCTCTCCCTGCAAACAGGCCGAAGACGCGATAATTCCTTCGCTGTATGCACGCAGCTCGGCTTTATCCACCCGTGGCTTATAGTAAAACCCATCCAGAAAACTGTCTGAAACCAGTTTGACCAGATTCTGATAGCCCTGATTGTTCTGGGCTAAAAGCAGAAGATGGTACCGCAGTCGGGTATCCCTGTCCGCCATATTCCCGGGCGTGACATAGACCTCGCACCCGATAATGGGTTTGATCCCGAATTTTTTAGCGGTCTGGTAAAAAACCATGGCTCCGAACAAATTCCCATGATCGGTAATGGCAGCCGAGGAAAAGCCAAAATCAACGGCCTGTTTGCACAGATCGTTAACCCGGATACCGCCGTCCAGAAGAGAATATTCGGTGTGACAATGCAGGTGGGTAAAATCAGTCATGAATGTGGGATTGGAGTTGGAATGCATGCGTGGCAGAGCGCCACAATAAAAACTATTTTTTTAGAGAACAACGCCACAGAAGGCAAGGATGGCCAGGAATGAAAAAGCGGAATCCGACCCAAAAGAAACGGATTCCGCTATAATTCCAACATGCTGTAAACCATGCAACAATCTGGGCGATGATGCAGGGACCATCAGCGCGCGGTGCGTCTTCTGCATACTGAACGCTGGCGCTTTTCTTACATGTCTTTGGCAACCATGCGTGTCAGCCGCAGCAGCTGGTTGGAAAAACCGGCTTCGTTATCGTACCAGATCAAAAGCTTGAGCATGGTTCCATCAATGACTGAAGTACACAAAGAATCCACCACGCCGCCGTGGATACTTCCATTATAGTCAATGGAAACAAGAGGTTCTTCGGTGTAGCCCAGAGGACCGTTCATCACGCCCTGGGATGCGGCCTTAAGAAGTGCGTTGACCTCTTCGATGGAAGTTGCAGTCTCCAGTTCACACACAAAATCCACAAGTGAGGAATTTGGTGTGGGTACGCGCACGGCCATGCCGTCCAGCTTGCCTTTGAGAGACGGGATAACCTGGGTCACTGCCTTGGCCGCACCCGTGGTGGTCGGGATCATAGACAAAACAGCAGAGCGGGCCCGGCGCAGGTCCTTGTGGGTCCCGTCCAGAATTCTCTGACTCATGGTATAGGAATGGATAGTCGTCATCAGACCGTGTTTGATGCCCAAGGCGTCATGGATCACTTTAGCGGCCGGAGCCAGGCAATTGGTGGTGCAGGACGCGTTGGATATCACATTGTGGGCTGCGGGATCATACTCTTTTTCATTGACTCCCATGACGACAGTGACATCCGCATCAGGGGCTGGTGCACTGACAATCACTTTTCTGGCACCGGCAACCAAGTGCTTGTCGCAGCTTTCCCGATCTTTAAAAATACCGGTTGTTTCCAGAAGGATGTCCACATTATATTTTCCCCAGTCCCAGTCGGCAGGGGCATTACGCTCAAGGGCCACCTGCTTGCCTTCAAGCAAAAAACCCTGGTCATTGGCTTCTACTGCCCCCTGAAAGGCACCGTGCACGGAGTCGTAACGCAACAGGTGAACAAGATCGGCATTGGTCCCGCGATGTGCATTGACCACCACGAGTTCCAAATCGTTATTCCCAGCCAGCAACCTGGTCATATACCGACCAATCCGCCCAAATCCGTTCAACCCAATTCTGATCGCCATAGTGCGTCTCCTTTTTTTGGATGAAGCCATCGCCAAGGCAGCGATTCAAAGCAAACCATATCTCCATCCCGACAATTTTCATGCAATGCAGTCTACAGAAGCTTCAATGAGTACATCGACCAAGCACGTACATTTCCCGGTCCGTTCCTCAAGCGTCTTCTGCACCGTGCATATCATCATTATTATCATAATCCAAAAATATCTCCCGTGACAAGGAATATACACTGCTGCGCGTATTCCTCGCCACAAGAGACGGATTATCCCCAAGGTATCCCCCAGGCACAAAAAACCTGTGCTATACGTTGGGTATCAACCCACCGACTGTGCCCTGAAAAAGCCCCTGACTGACGACAAAGGCTTTTTCAGGGGTTAGATCTTGTTGGACGATCCGAGCACATTTTTGATCTTGTGCTGAACCATATTTTTCACGGCCTCTCGGGCGGGCCCAAGATATTTTCTGGGATCAAAAACGGTCGGATTTTCTGTCAGAGACTTGCGGATGGCCGCAGTCATGGCCAGACGAATATCCGTATCAATATTAATTTTACACACGGCCATAGAGGCAGCCTTGCGCAACAGATCTTCAGGAACCCCCTTGGCTCCTTCGACTTTGCCCCCGCAAGCATTGCATTCCTGGATAAATTCCTGAGGAACAGAAGAAGCTCCGTGCAGCACAATGGGATAGCCTGGCAGACGAGAACCAATGACTGCCAGACGCTCAAAATCCAGGGTGGGCTTGGCGTCCATCTTGAATTTGTAGGCCCCGTGGCTGGTTCCAATGGCAATGGCCAAAGAATCACACCCCGTACGTTCCACAAATTCTACGGCCTCGTCCGGATCGGTATAAATAGATTTTTCCGAATAGACATGTTCCTCCATACCGGCCAATCGTCCCAGCTCAGCCTCGACCCACACGCCTTTGTCATGAGCATATTGGACAACTTTTTTGGTCTCGGCGATATTTTCCTCAAAAGGAAGATGGGAGCCATCGAACATGACCGAAGAAAATCCACCGTCAATGACTTCCTGGCAGATCGCAAAATCGGCCCCATGATCCAGATGCAGAACCACGGGCAGATCCTTGTCTTCCACGGCCGCTTCCACGAGCTTGCGGATGTACACGAGGCCTGCGTACTTCTTGGCACCCGCAGAAACCTGCAAAATAAGAGGAGATTTCTCCTCGTCACAGGCTTCCATGATCCCCTGAATGATTTCCATATTGTTAACATTAAAGGCACCTACGGCAAAACCTTCTTTATAGGCGCGTTCAAACATTTCCTTGGGTGACGTCAATGGCATACCTTCCTCCTTACAACGTTCGTATTCAGATGACAGACGCAATCCGGTCCGGCACCTCTCTAAAATCCTGCATGTAGTATGCTGGTTCAGTATCAGTCTCTGTATTCAAGCATACATACAGCACAAAGGGCTCCGCATAGAGAGCCGATCTCTGCCTTTTTGTGGGGGGCATCGGAGCGGGCCCCAAAGGCCGCAGCATCAGCCTCGGGCTACAATTTCGGTCAAATCCTGCAAAAATTTCCAGTGAGTGAAATCAAAAACAAGTGGCGTCAACGTGATGTACCCCTGGGTAAGGAGCTCTCTGTCCGTGCCGGGAGCAACATCTTCGGGCGGAATTTCACCCTGCAGCCAATAATAAGGCCGACCCCGGGGATCTTCACGAACCTCATAACCATCCCGGTACACGGCCCCGGTCTGGGCACAGACACGCAGCCCCTTGCAGTCTTCTATGGAGATGCGCGGAAAATTCAGATTGAGCACACATTTTTCAGGAGCATGTTTCCAGGCTCCACGGTCAATGAACTTGCGTACAAACACGGCCTGCTCGCCAAGATCCTGCGGATCAAAAGTATCAATGGATACCGCCAAGGCAGGAAATCCGGCCAGAGCCCCTTCAGTGGCAGCAGAAACCGTACCTGAGTACAAAATATCCACGCCCACATTGGCCCCGTTATTAATTCCTGAAAGAATCAGATCCGGCGGGCTATCCAACAGCGTGGTCAATGCCAGCTTGACACAGTCCACCGGAGTTCCGAAGACACCTTTGCCTTCAAACCCGGTTTCAACAACCTCCTTGACCCGCAAAGGGGTTAAAAAGGTGACCGAATGCCCTACAGCACTCTGCTCGGTCATGGGAGCAACCACGGATACCCGATGCCCGGAGCGGACCATTTCCGCATATAGAGCCCGTAAACCAACGGCCCGGATACCGTCATCATTGGTCAATAAAATATGCATACGCATCTCGGATGTAGTAATTTTACACGTGTCCCGCAGACAAACCCTGTCCATACGTCGAACAGGCGCCCTCCCACACGTTGACCACACCGGTTTTTATACCCGAACGTTCGCGGGCTGGACTTGCCAAAACAGAATCCGTATACGTACAGATTATATTTTTCAGTGTGCAACACTTTGCGAGGCACATACATAAAGCCCCTTACCTTGGCAATATTGATGATAGAAAAGAAAATATATATTCGTGACCTCAAAGCCGGCATAGTCTTTGATGATGTTTTTGCCCTGACCCAGGCCCAGTTAAACCAGGCCAAAAACGGTCCCTACTGGCAGCTGACGCTGCAAGACAGAACCGGGTCCCTGGGAGCCAAAATCTGGAGCCCCCTGAGCCAGAACTACGAAGGGTTGACTGCAGAACAATTTGTCCGCATCCAAGGCAGAATAAGTACATTCAAGGATCAGTTGCAAGCCACCATTACGACACTGGCCGTCCTTGACCCTGTTGCCGAAGCCATTGATCGGTCACAGTTTTTACCAAGTTCGGCTGTGCCTCCAGAAGATCTCCTCTCCAGCATCGAAACAATTCTCCATCAGGAAATCTTATACCCGGACTGGCGAAAACTATACAAAAAAATTCTGGGAACGCCGGCCATCAGACAGGCACTGCTGACAGCCCCGGGAGGAAAATCCATCCACCATGCCTATTGTGGCGGGCTGCTGGAACATACCCTCGGAGTAGTCAATATATGCCGATCCATGAGCGACCTGTATCCGCAATTGGACCGGGAAATGCTGCTTATCGCCGCCACCTTCCATGACCTGGGCAAGGCCTTTGAACTCACCCACGGCATATCCAGAGAATACACATCTCCCGGCAAACTTCTCGGACATATCCAGATGGGACTCGAAGTTATAGAACCTTTTTTGCAAAAATCAAAACTGGAACCAGGACTCATCCTGCATTTCAAACACATCATTTTAAGCCATCACGGGCAGTATGACTACGGCTCACCCAAGCTCCCCATGACCACAGAGGCCATGGTCCTGCACATGGCCGACAATCTGGATGCCAAAATAAACACCATGACCCAGGCATTACACGACACGGAAACCGAATCCTGGTCAGGTTTTCAGCGTTCCTTGCAACGGGACCTGTTCCAGCCCCAGCGGACCCCGAAGCCGACAATTTCTAAAATACACCCCGCAAAAAAGGAAGACCAATGTTCATTACCCTTGAAGGTATAGAAGGCTGCGGCAAGTCCACCCAAATCAGGCGGATCAAAACATTTCTGGAATCCAAAGGGATGACCGTTGTCCAGACCCTGGAGCCCGGCGGCAGCGCCTTGGGGGCCACTCTGCGCGCGATTCTCCTTAATCCCAAAAATAGCGATATCACGGGCCTCACGGAACTCTTCCTGTATCTGGCTGACAGGTCCCAACATATTTCGTCCGTCATTAAACCGGCTCTGGACCGCGGCGAAGCCGTCCTTTGCGACCGGTTTGCCGATTCCACAGTGGTCTATCAGGGATATGGGCGGGGACTGGACCCCAAGCTTCTGCACCAGCTCAATTCCGTTGCTGTCAATTCCATCTGGCCGGACATAACCTTTCTCCTGGATCTTGAACCGGAAATAGGTCTCAAGCGCGCCCTGACGAGAAATTTTCAGGAAAACAAACATGCGACTGAAGGCCGCTTTGAAGCCGAAAATTTGGCCTTCCACACCCGCATCCGTGAAGGCTATCTCACCTGGGCAGCCCTCAACCGGGACCGTTTTGTGGTTATCGATGCAACGGGTTCCCGGGAAGACACCTTTGCCGCCATCAAAAAACACATACATTTCAAATTACAGGCTAACAAAATATGAATGACTCTATTACCGGCGTCGTTCTTACACTTAATGGCGAACGTCATCTCGATAAATGCCTTCAAAGTCTTAATTTTTGTTCAAAAATTATTGTTGTCGATTCCCAAAGTACAGACAGTACTCCGGAGATTGCAAAAAAACACAATGCTGAATTTCTAGTCAATCCATGGCAAGGCCCTGCAACCCAGTTCGAATTCGCGTTTAAACATGTAACGACTCCCTGGGTAATATCCCTTGATCAGGATGAAATTATCTCGATAGAACTCCAGAAAAGTATCATGGATGCATTAAAAAACCCGTCAGGTGGAGGATTCCTTTGCCCTAGAATTTCCTTTTATTTTGACAGATTTATTTACCACTGTGGCTGGTATCCCGACTATCTTTTACGCGTTTTTAGATTAGATCAGATGCGAGTGCATATTTCAGGACCACACTATGGTTTCCGTACGACAGGAACGGTACAAAAATTATCCGGAAATATTATCCATTATCCTTACAAAGATATTGGGGAACACATTGCAAAAATTAATTCATATACTCAAATCGGTGCGCAAGATCTGTTTGAAAAAGGACAATCTTCTGGAGTTATTAAAGCATTCAGTCATGGAATAGGCAGATTTATAAAAATATATTTTTTGAAAAAAGGATTTCTAGACGGAAAAGCAGGGTTCATTCTCGCAATCAACTCATTTTTCTATGCTTTCAACAAATATATTCGCCTTTATGAACTCAACCTTACTGATAAAAATAAATTGAGCTCTCCAAAAAGCACTTAAACGTCTCATGACGAGAGATTGGTATGCTCAATCGTATTCACGGATTCAGGTTATACGATAAGACTTTCGCCCAAAGAATCGACATTGAGCAGCTTATGGAGAACAAAGAACATGAGTAACCCGTTACGATGTCTTGTACTTGGAGGCCGAGGATTCATTGGCTCACATCTTGTTGATGCGCTCCTTGAAGAAGGCAACCATGTCCGCTGTTTCGGACGTTCTCATGGCGTCTCCCTAACTAATACCAACTGCATACAGATACATAACAAAAATTTTGAAATGTTCGAAGGCGACCTTATGAGTGAGGCTGACATTACGGAAGCATTACAGGGATGTGACATTTGTTTTCATCTCGTTTCGACGACCCAGCCGAAGTCTTCAAACGCAGATCCTATATTTGATGTTGAAAGCAATGTATCAGGCACAATCAAATTACTCAATCAAGCAGTAAAGGCCGGGGTAAAAAAGGTTATTTTCACATCATCGGGAGGTACAGTCTATGGCGTTCCGGTTCGGATACCCATTACGGAAGAGCATCCCAATAACCCGACATGCTCATATGGTATTACCAAACTAGCCATAGAAAAATATCTCGGATTATTTCATACTTTACACGGTTTGGAATACAGCATTCTCCGCATATCAAATCCTTTTGGAGAAAGGCAGCGAACGCATGCAACTCAGGGGGCGGTAGCTGTTTTTCTCTCAAAAGCACTTCGAGGCGAAACAATAGAAATATGGGGAGATGGCTCTGTTGTTCGAGATTATATTTACATCAAAGATGTTATATCTGCGTTAATAGCCGTATCAAAATATTCAGGTCCAGAACGTGTTTTTAACATAGGATCTGGCATTGGAATAAGCCTGAATGAAGTATTAAATGCCATAGAAAAAATCACTCAACAATCTACAATAAGACATTATGTTAAAGGCCGATCATTTGATGTCCCTGTAAGTATTTTGAGTATTGAAAAAGCAAAATTAATATTACATTGGTCTCCGAAAACAACATTTGAAGAAGGCTTGGATCATTTTTCAAAATGGATTGAAAAGCAAATACAAAACGAAAAAGCATGTCATAGTCAATAATTTTAGAATCAAAATAGGTTAAAACCACTTTTACCTTTTTTGAAGTGACAAAATCGATTTAAACCAAACCCAGTTTCAGACCCATAGTTTTCGAACAGATTATCACTGTTCAATTCTTTTTTCACCGCGAAGGGCACGAAGGAACGCGAAGGGTGAAGAATCTGGGATAGACTGAGCTTTATTTTGTTGCTTTTCTTCGTGTTCCTTAGCGTTCTTCGCGGTGAAAAAAACTCAATCCCTCAAACGTGGTTTGGTTTAGCCTGGAATTGCTGAGTTAATTGACTAAACGGTTAAACAAGGATGTTTATATGAATAAGAACGTCAAGCTCTATGCCCTTTCCACCTGTATCCACTGTAAAAATACCAAAGAATTTTTGGATGAAAGCAACGCCGAGTACGATTGCTGTTATGTGGACAAGTTGGAAGGTGATGAACGAACACGGGTGATCGAAGAAATTAAGAAGCTCAATCCCAGCCTCTCTTTTCCCACCTTGTGCATCGGAAATACGGTCATCGTGGGGTATAAAAAAGACGAGATAAAAAAGGCCCTGGAATCATGAACGCTGAACAACTCTATGAACAGCTCAAAAAATTTCAGGAATCCAAGGGCTATTTTTTCAACAAAGACAAAAAGATGGTTCTCGCCCTGCTGGAAAGTCTGCTGGTGAACAAAAAACGCTATGGCCATATGGCCTGTCCCTGCCGCCTGGCAAGCGGTGATTATGAGCAGGACAGAGATATTGTATGCCCCTGCGTGTACCGGGAAGCGGATGTCAAAGAATACGGTACCTGCTTTTGCGGCCTGTATGTATCCGAGGACTGGAACCAAGAAACCATTCCCCATGAAGTGGTGCCTGAACGTCGAAATCCTGCAAAAGTCCTGGCAGGTCTGGGAATGTAAGGTTGATTGACAACCCGGTTCCCCCTCACTATGCAACCCCGATCATTCAAAGGAGAACTCTTATGGAACTAAAAGACAAAATACTCGCGATTCTGGACAAAATCCGTCCCGCTCTGCAGACCGACGGCGGCGATGTGGAATTTGTGGAACTCACCGCAGACAACGTGGTTAAAGTCCGTTTGCAGGGAGCGTGTAAGGGCTGCCCCATGTCCCAGATGACACTTAAACAGGGCATTGAAAAATTTCTGCTCAAAGAGATTCCCGAAATCAAGGCCGTCGAATCTGCAGAATAGCAACAGAATAACAACACATGCACCTCTGCCGGCATACGACCTGCGTTCCCTTGCCCTGGGGCTGGAACGCAGGTTTCATTCTATCTATAGACAGGTATATACAGATTCATAACCACCTGTTACCATTGCCAGAAAGGTTATCCCCACAAAAGCAGGGAATACCCCCAAAGGTGTGCCATCGGCCGTTCCTGCCCACTGCGCGCTGACAACTGCCCACTTCTTCCTTCTATGTTCTTCATCTTAATTTTATTCTATATTTCTGAGGAGATATCAACATGTCCCATTTAGTCACCCGCTTTCCTCCCAGTCCCACCGGTTTCCTGCACATCGGCGGAGCCCGTACGGCCCTGTTCAACTGGCTGCTTGCCCGGCAACAAAAAGGCACCTTTGTGCTGCGCATCGAAGACACGGACCGGGCCCGATCCACCAAGGAAATGACCGACGCTATCCTGGACGGCATGACCTGGCTGGGCATGGACTGGGACGAGGGCCCCTACTTTCAAAGTGAACGAACAGACATCTATAATACGTACATCGACCAGCTCCTGGAAACAGGCCACGCCTATTATTGCGAATGCACCCCTGACGAGGTGGACGCCATGCGCGAACAGGCCCGCGCCCAAGGGAAAAAGCCCAAATACAACGGCCGCTGTCGAGAACGACATCTTGGCCCCGGTCCCGGACGTGTCGTTCGTTTCAAAACCCCTCTCTCAGGCAAAACCATCTATCATGACCTCATCAAAGGCAGCGTTGCCGTGGACAATGAGGAACTGGACGATTTCATTATCCGCCGGGCCGACGGGAGCCCCATCTACCACATGTCAGTGGTTGTGGACGATGCGTTGATGAAGGTGACCCACATCATCCGCGGAGATGACCACGAGAGCAACACCCCCAAGCAGGTCCTGCTCTACGAAGCCCTTGGATTCACGGTCCCCAAATTCGGTCACGTACCCATGATCCTCGGCCCGGACAAAAAAAAGCTGTCCAAGCGTCATGGTGCCACATCGGTCATGCAGTACAGGGACATGGGGTATCTTCCCGAAGCCATGATCAATTATCTGGCACGATTGGGCTGGTCCCACGGCGATCAGGAAATTTTTTCCCGGGATGAACTCATCAACTACTTTTCCACGGATCACCTGGGGAAATCGGCGTCCGTCTTTGACATGGACAAGCTCAACTGGCTGAATAGCCATTACATCAAGGAAGCCGATATTGACCGCCTGGCTGACATTCTGATCTGGCATTTTGAACGTATGGGCCATGCCCATCTGGATCGCGAGTATCTCAAGCGTTTCATCCCCCTGTATCAGCCCAGGGCCAAAACCATGCAGGAAATGGCCGACCAGTCCCTATTTTTTATCCAGGACGCCAAAGATATCGAATACGACCCCCAGGCCGTCCAGAAATTCCTCCAATCTGAACACCGAGACCACCTCGCCAATCTGCGGGGACTGTTCTCAGAGCTGCCGGTCTTTGACCAAAAATCCATGGAAGACGTTGCCGCCGCATACATCGAGGCCAAAAAAATCAAATTCAAGGCCATTGCCCAGCCCATTCGGGTTTCACTGACAGGGAGAACCGTCAGCCCCGGTCTGTTCGAGACCATGGACGCCCTGGGCAGGGAACAAACCCTGACCAGAATGGACAGAGCCATCAATCTCCCCTTGGAAGAGGCCTAACCACAAACGTGAAATATAGGGGCGACCGGCCGGTCGTCCCCATATTCTCGCTGCTCATATCCTTCATCTTTTATCTCGCATCCCCGGAATCCATCCATGTATGACTACCAGCAAACCAACCGCTATTTCGCCCAGATCGCCGACGGGCTCGAACCCATGGGGGCCGAAGAGCTGGCTGAACTCGGGGCTACAAATATCGCCCAGACCTTTCGCGGCCTGTTTTTCCAAGCCGATACCAGGGCACTCTACCGGATCAATTATATGTCCCGCCTGATCACCCGGGTTATCGCACCCCTGAGCGGATTTGACTGTCACGCCACCAAATATCTCTACAAACGGGCCCAGGAAATAGATTGGACTGATTTTTTAAAGCTGGACCAAACCTTTGCCATTTTCAGCCATGTATCCGGTTCTGCCATCACGAATTCTCATTACGCATCCCTGTGCCTCAAAGATGCCATTGTGGATGCATTCCGGGAAAAATTCGGCGAACGCCCCAGTATTGATTCCAAAACACCAGACGTCTGGTTCCACCTGCATATTCGTGATAATAAAGCCACTATCAGTCTGGAACTTTCCGGCGGTTCCCTGCACCGTCGGGGATACAGGGCCAAATCGGTCGAGGCTCCCATGCAGGAAACCGTAGCCGCAGCCATCGTCCGGCTCTCCGGCTGGTCAGGGACCACTGCTCTTTGTGATCCCATGTGCGGATCAGGCACCCTGCTCTGCGAGGCAATCATGCATGCCAGACACATGCCTGCAGGCTTTTTGCGCAAGCGTTTCGGTTTTGAAAACATGCCCGAATTTTCCAAAGAAATCTGGCAGGAAGTCAGAGAAGACGCTGACAGCAAGATTATCGACCTGCCGTCCGGCCTGGTCATGGGCAACGACCAAGACACCCGTGCCATTGAAGCCACCCGTGCCAACCTGGCAATTCTTGGCATTGACAATCAGGTCCAGCTCACGACCAAGGATCTACGGACCATCCCCGACCTTTCCGGCACCACGATTCTGACCAACCCTCCCTACGGCATCCGCCTGGGTAAGGAAGAGGAACTCAAAAAATTTTACAAGGATATCGGTGACTTTCTCAAACAGCACTGCCTGGACACCACCGCCTATATCTATTGCGGGAACCGCGAACTCATCAAATCCATAGGCCTGCGTACCTCCTTTAAAAAAGCTATCAAAAGCGGCGGTCTGGACGGCAGACTGATCAAAATCGAAATCTACGCCAAGACAAAAAAGCATACAGCATAACTCTCGACACAAAACACAAGAAAAGGCGATCAGATATGACCGCCTTTTTTTATGTCTCCCTGCCTCTTGTTTCCTGGTCACACTATCTCATTGTCATCTCCGGCCATGCGTATTTTTTTCCATTTGCCTCCCCGGTATCGCATCGTCATGGCGGTACTCAGAAATAACGAATAACAAAGCACGCAGGTCCAGGCGAAATACACGCCCCGACCAAGCCAGAAGACACCTACCCCCAGGGGGACAATCATGCACACAATAGCGGCAGCACCATGGGCATACACGATAAAAGCGATATCTCCTGCCCCCTTAAGCGTTCCCGCCAGAACAAAGGTAAGAACATCAAAGGCAAGGTAGCCAAGCACAAAATACAATAATTCAGCACTCATTCCCAGAACAGGAGCATACGCCTCAAAACTCAGATTCGCGGGCTTAAACACCCCCAGCAAGGGTCCGGGAAATACGAGGTATACCATCGCCACAAGGACCGTATACATCCCGGCAAGGTGCAGGCTGGACCGCGTCATGAGCTGGGCTTTTTGCGGACATCCGGCACCCATGGCCTGGCCAACCAAGGTACTCGTCCCCATGGAAAATCCGACCAAAGGCATAAAGGCAATAGCGTTGATATTAAGGACAATATTTGTCGCTGCCAGTTCCTGGACCCCAATATGCCCAACGACTGCAGCGAAAACAGTAAAAGCAAAAATGTCCAAAAAGAACTGGAATCCATTGGGAAAGCCTACACGCACCAGCCTCAGCAGACGAGCAGCATCCAGCTGCTTCGTGGACAACAGCGAAAAATGTCGGACCTGCTGCGGAAGGAAAACCAGTACCCCGAGCAGCAACATAATTATTGCCCATGATATTCCAGTGGCCACGGCCGCGCCCCTGATTCCCCATTCAGGGAACAGCCAGATGCCGTTGATTAGACAATAATCCAGGGGAATGTTTACAAACATCCCCAGCATTGTGACCAACAGCACAGGCCGGGTTCTGCCTTGGCCGATATAAAAACCACTGAACACCGCTCCCAGAATATCGCATCCCGCGAATACACATAATATTCTGAAATACTCGGATTCAAGAGACCGGATAGCCGGTGCATGTCCCATCAGATCAAAGATGAGCGGCCCGAGCATCGAGAATCCAATAAAAATCACTGTAGCCGCCAGAGAAAAATATATCCCCTGCCAAAGCATCTTTCCCACGCTGTCAAACCGATGCGAACCGATATAGTGCGCGATAAAGACAGATATATACCCCGCTGTTCCAAGAAAAAATGTCATGACCAGCAGAACCATAAAACCGGAGGGAACAGCTGCTGCAATAGCATCCAAGCTATAACGGGCCAAAAAAATCCGGTCCGTGAATTCCATAAGCGTAGTCGCCCCCATACTTAAAACAAGAGGCAGACTAATGCGGACAACCTCCTTATGGGAGGCAGATATCAAAGATAAGGATTTCATATACCTATGAACACAACGTATACTAAAAAGAAGGTAACTATTCGATAACGGAAGCCTCGACCAGCCCTGCGTACGAACGGTCCCAGCAAAAAAACCTTGCAGATGTACGACATACTGTTGCCATGAACAGGCTGCAAGCAGAACAGAAAAAAGGCCGAAAAGACTATTTTACTTAAAAAGGATCAAGGACTAACAAAAAAAAGGCGACCATTTCTGATCGCCTTTTTTTGTGTCTCTCAGAAGAGACTGAAATTACTTTGCAGCCGGCTTGGTCACAGCACCGGAGCGTATACAACTGGTGCATACGGAAATCTTTTTCACTTCGCCCGAAGGAAGCTGGGCCCGAACTTTCTGGAGATTGGGCATAAAACGACGCTTGCTCTTGTTATGGGCATGACTGACATTGTTTCCGACCTGGGGTTTTTTCCCGCAAATGGCACATTCCTTTGACATTATATCCTCCTGAACTGAATCTAAATTTTACTGTGCATATCTGTCTCTGGGATGTATAAAGCAGAAAAACATCCCACGCAGGAGCTGAAGAAGACGGTTTCTTATCCGCAGAGTAAAAAAATAGCAAGCCCAAAATCCTTGACATTGAAATTGTTCTCACTATAAAAACTTCACCTTTGAGGCAAGTATGCAAACACAGTGGATAGATCTTCATGATATCCCGGCAAATGGCCGGGAATTTTCTTTTCATGACCAGACCGTATGGGACGAGCTCTGGATCGAATTCGGTATGGAATGCCGGTCGGAAACAACTGTTACCGTCGATTTCACGATCCTGCCCGCTTCACACGGTATCTTTGTCAAGGGAAAGATTCACGGTGAAGTCATTGTTCCCTGTACCCGGTGTCTGGAAGATGCCCGGGTGCCCATGGACAATGGCTTCGAGTTTTTCGAACCCGCAACCACCGAAGATGACGGTTTCAACTCCGCCTTGCTCCGTGAGCAGGATGGAACACGGGAACTGGATATCATTGCGCTGGTCTGGGAACAATTTCTCATGGCCCTGCCGGACAAACCGCTCTGCTCACCTGCATGCAAGGGACTCTGTGTCCATTGCGGCCAGAACCTGAATACGGCACAATGTGCCTGTGACGAGGAAATCGGTGACATCCGTTTGAGTGCTCTGAGAAACATGAAAGTACCAACCAAATAATATTTAACATCATAATTTGAGTATGAGGTGTAACCATGCCATTACCAAAGAAGAAGACTTCAAAATCCAAAAGAAACATGCGCCGTTCCCACGATCACGTGAGTGTACCTAACTTCGTATATTGCGAATGTGGTGAGGCAACCCTGCCTCACACAATCTGTCCCGGTTGCGGTACCTACCGCGGACGGACATATGTTGTTAATAAGGACACGGATGCCCAAGAATAGCAGCCTGCCTCGTATTGCAGTCGATGCCATGGGCGGTGACTTCGGACCTGGCGTCATTATTAAGGGTGCAGTCGAGGCAGCACAAACGAAAAAAGTATCCCTCCTCTTGGTCGGCCGGGAGGAAGAGCTTCGTAAAGAACTCGCCAAGTACAAGGTCGACCATCTACCCATCGAAATTGTCAACGCCACACAAGTTGTTGAGATGGTTGACAAACCTTCAGAAATTCTGCGTAAGAAAAAGGATGCTTCCATTCATGTGGCCTGCCGCCTGGTCAAGGAAGGCAAAGCAGACGGAGTTGTCAGCGCCGGAAATTCCGGCGCAACCCTGGCATGCGGCATGTTTGTCCTGGGCAGAATCAAAGGGGTAGAACGCCCGGCTCTGGCAACGATACTGCCCACCGAGGGTAATCCGGTCGTTTTTCTGGATGTCGGCGGCAATGTGGACTGCAAGCCCTTTCACCTGGTTCAGTTTGGCCTGATGGCTGAAGTCCTGGCCAAAGATCTGCTGTGCGTGCCCAACCCCAAGATCGGTCTCTTAAGTATCGGTGAAGAAGAAGGCAAAGGCAACGCCCAGGCCAAGGAAGCGTACAAGCTTTTCAAGCTCTCCTCTATGAATTTTATGGGCAATGCCGAAGGAAGGGACGTCTTCGCAGGCAAGTTTGATGTCATTGTCTGTGACGGATTTGTTGGCAATGCAGTGCTCAAAGTCAGTGAGGGAGTTGGTAAAGCCATCTCGAATATTCTCAAGGCTGAAATCAAAAAAAGCTTTTTGTTCAAGCTGGGCTGCCTTTTGGCCCTGCCTGCATTCAAGCGTTTGGCTCGCAGACTGGATTATGCCGAATACGGTGGAGCCCATCTTTTGGGACTTAATGGCATTGCCATCGTATGCCACGGAGCTTCCAACTCCAGAGCCATCCGTATCGCCGTTGAAAAGGCCGGAGCCTTTGTGACCAGCAAAGCCAATGAGCATCTCGTTGAAGGGCTTAAGGCGAATAAGGAATTGGCATTGTTCACCAAGCGTGCTCTCCCCGAAGGCAGGCAATAACTCTTTTGCATCACCTTAGAGTGTGGTAAATCCGAGATCTTCCATATGACCAAACAAAGTGCTCTCAAAGGGCTGGGATTCCATGTCCCGGATAAAATCGTCTCCAATCAGGATCTTGAAAAAATCATTGATACTACCGACGAATGGATCACGACCCGGACCGGTATCAAGACCCGTCATTACGCCGAACCTGGCATTGGGACCTCTGATTTGGCACTTGAAGCCAGCCTTAAGGCCCTGAAAGATGCTGGCATGTCCCCTGGCGATCTAACACACATCATTGTTCCCACCTTCACCCCGGATTCCTATGTCCCCAGTGCGGGATGCATCCTACAACACAAGCTGGGAATTCCCGGAATCCCGAGCTACGATATAGCTGCAGCATGCTCTGGATTCCTTTACGGGCTTGAAAACGCCAGGGCGTTGGTTGCCCTGCATCCTGAAGCCAACGTCCTGGTTGCTGCCAGTGAAGTTATTTCCTCGCGCACAAATTTCAAAGACCGTTCCACCTGTGTCCTCTTTGGCGACGGGGCCGGGGCCGTTGTGGTCGGAGCTTGCGATAACGCAGCGTCTCCCGGACGGATCATTGATATTCTGCTCACTGCCGACGGTGCCCTGGGAGAACTCCTGACGGTCAAAGGCGGTGGCTCATGCACCCCCCCCCTCCTGGACACCACCATCGGCCCAGAATACTTTGTGCAGATGGAAGGCAGGGACGTCTTCAAACATGCGGTTCGTTCCATGGCCACTGTGTGCAAGGATATCCTGGCAAAAAACAGTCTTTCCACTGACGATATCGATCTGGTTATACCGCACCAGGCCAATATCCGGATCATCCAGTCCCTGGGCAAAAAACTGAATGTTTCCCCGGACCGTATCTTCGTCAATGTGGACCGATATGGCAACACCTCAGCTGCTTCCGTGCCCATCGCCCTGGCTGAAGCCAGAGATCAAGGACGCATCACTCCAGGTTCCAAAGTCCTTTTGACATCCTTTGGCGGAGGATTTACCTGCGCATCTACACTCCTTCAGTTTTAATCAAGCAACAGAACGAAAAGGTGGTCGCCATGGCAGAACAACTCACCAGCACGGCATTGGTCACCGGGGGATCTCGGGGCATAGGAAAAGCCATTGCCCTCAGGCTGGCTCAAGCTGGATATCAAATTTTTTTAACCTATGTTAGCAAACCCGAGCAGGCCGAAGAGGTGTGCGCTACTATCCGCTCCCAGGGCGGAAAGGCCAATTCCTTCAAACTGGATGTGGGGAACTGGGATCAGGTTGTGGATTTCTTTAAACAAGAAATCAAAAGAAAGGTCCATCTTGACGTGCTGGTCAACAATGCCGGGATCACCAAAGACAGTCTGATCATGCGCATGCACAAAGACCAGTGGCAACAAGTGCTTGACGTAAACCTCACCGGATGCTTTGTCTGCCTGCAGCAGGCAGCTCTTATCATGCTCAAACAACGTTCCGGCCGGATTATCAATATTACGTCGGTGGTAGGCCAACGCGGAAATCCAGGGCAAGCCAACTATTCGGCTGCAAAGGCTGGGATCATCGGGTTGACCAAAACTGCGGCCCAGGAATTGGCCTCCAGAGGCATAACCGTCAATGCCATTGCCCCTGGATTTATCCAGACGGATATGACAGCAGTTCTTTCAGCAGAGGTGCGGGAACAATTTCAGTCCGTCATCCCTATGAATACTCTGGGTACTCCTGAAGATATCGCTGAGGCAGCTGCTTTTCTGGCATCCCCGGGAGCTGGCTACATTTCCGGACAAATCCTAGGCGTCAACGGCGCTATGTACTAATTGAACAGTTGGCTCATCCGTCCTGTACGCGGGGGGATGTAATTTTATCCAAAAAACTAAAGCATTACACACTGTGGAGGCAAATATGTCCGTAGAATCCAAAGTTAAAGAAATCGTAATTGAACAGCTTGGTGTCAGTGCCGACGAAATTAAAGAAACATCTTCCTTTGTCGAAGATCTGGGTGCCGATTCTCTGGATCTCACCGAACTGATCATGGCCATGGAAGAGGAATTTGATATCGAAATCGATGATGAAGACGCTCAGAACATCCAGACGGTTCAGGACGCGGCAAAATACATCGAGGCTCATATATAAGTCTGCTGCACAACGGGTGCCTTTCTGTTTTAAGGAGCAAGGTACCCGTTTTTGCATCCATTCGGGACCAATGACTGTTACCGTTTCCTGTCTCAACATCCCAGTCATCTTGCCTTCTTGCGAACACTTCCTTCACAGAAGTTCGGAAAGCCATGACTTTCCCTATCTCACTCCGATTTCGCCCATCCCGATAGCAACAGCAGCCCCCCATTAGCAGCCACTGCGCACAGCGTGTGATATGTGTAACTGGCCTGCAGCACTCTGAACATCAACAATAGTAGTAGAGTCATGAGGATACCATGATTGGAAAAAGGGTTGTAGTTACAGGACTTGCCGCCATCACCCCCATAGGGAACGATCTGGAAACGAGCTGGTCCAACCTTGTACAGGGGATCTCTGGCATTGGCCCCATCACCCTATTTGACTGTTCCGAATTTCAGACCAAAATTGCAGGGGAACTGAAAAATTTTCAGCCAGAGGAATACATCCCGGCCAAACAGCTCAAACGGATGGACAGATTTGTCCAGATCGCAGTTATAGCTTCCAGGCAGCTTATGGAGGATGCTGATTTTACCATCTCAGAAGAAGAGGCTGCCCGGTGCGGTGTCATCCTGGGTTGCGGACTGGGTGGCTTAAAAACCATTGAGGACTTCCACTCCAGACTGCTCAAAAGAGGTCCCACCAAGGTCTCTCCTTTTTATATACCCGAACTCATCGCCAATATGTCCGCAGGCCAGATTTCCATATTCACAGGAGCCAAAGGACCAAATCTTACCACGACATCGGCCTGTGCCTCGGCATTGCACGGTATCGGATATGCCTATTCAGACATCCGGCTAGGCCGCGCCGATGTCATGATTACCGGTGGCGTGGAATCAACCATCACTCCCATGGGAGTTTCCGGCTTTAATGCCATGAAAGCCCTTTCCACACGTAACGATGAACCGGAGAAAGCCAGCCGCCCTTTTGACCGGGATCGTGACGGATTTGTGATCGGTGAAGGATGCGGTCTGCTCATGCTGGAATCTCTGGAACATGCCCAGGCCCGTGGAGCAAAAATATACGCGGAAGTCAGTGGCTACGGAGCTTCTTCTGACGCCTATCACATGACTGCTCCGGACCAAACCGGTTCAGGCATGGCCATGGCCATGCGTGCGGCGCTAGCGGACGGAGAGGCATCTCCTGAGATGATTGATCACGTTAATGCCCATGGCACATCCACGAAACTCAATGACCTGAGTGAAAGCCGGGCTTTAAAGACTGTTTTTGGCGAACACGCACAAAAAATTTCCATCACAGCCAATAAATCCATGATCGGCCACCTGCTCGGTGCTTCGGGCGGTGTAGAAAGTGTCTTCACGGCCATGAGTATTGCCAAAGGCATTGTTCCCGGGACCAT
>Ga0265294_10001460_pt1 | contig 31741 bp, 26 predicted proteins | sample MunlanPumphouse3_FD_192504 | JGI IMG/M metagenome (GOLD analysis project Ga0265294, IMG submission 192504) | Groundwater microbial communities from a municipal landfill in Southern Ontario, Canada - Pumphouse #3 | ecosystem: Environmental > Aquatic > Deep subsurface > Groundwater | place...
AACAGCATGCAGACCCCCAAAAACAATTCCTAGGTTCTCTCCCCTTAAGACAAATTCTTCAGGATTAAGTGTTTTATTCATCTGAAGTCCCTCCTCGTCTAAAGAAAGTTTTAATATTGTTTCCCATCTTTATAAAAACCTTTTTCATGTTAGGACGAAAATGTTTAAAAAAATCCTTAAATTTAATTGCCATTTTTTTCAGATTTTGTGGCAAGTTTTGAATATTTTGTGGCAACATTTTGAAAAACCTAATCATTTTTTTATAAGTCGTATAAGCAGAAAACTCATATCTACCCAATAAACCATTTGGTTTGGTTAACATAATGATGATTAATAGTGTTGAATATATGATTAAACGATAATCTTGAAGAAACCGTAATACTTCAGGTAAAAGCAATAATACAATTGTTGCTACAATGGAACCAGTAAATGAACCCAATCCTCCTAAAACAACAATTACTAAAATTTCGATTGAATAGTTAAATTCAAATTTTATTGGTTGTAAAACCCCAATGTTTTGAGCAAACAAAACACCTGCAATTCCTGCTAATGCAGCTGAGAATGTAAATGTTCCTACTTTATATTTTGTTACGGGAATTCCACTTGCTTCAGCAGCAATGGCATCTTCGCGAATTGATAGAATTGCCCTACCATGCCGTGATTTCATAAATGTAAAAATAATTGTTACTATTATAATAACTACAATTGCATATAGCATAATATTTCGATTCAGAGGAATTCCTGTTAGTTTTCCTGATCCATCAAAATTGAGCAGTTTAATAATAGTGCTAATAATCTGACCAAACCCTAAGGTAATAATGGCTAAGTAATCTCCTCTTAGTCTTAATACTGGTATTCCTACTAAAAAGCCAATCATTCCTGCAGAACCAAAGCCTATTAAAATAGCAATGATTGTTGCTATATTATCATCAGCAGCTGCACCTGAATACTTCAAGAATAAACTACCTGCATAAGCGCCAACTGCCATAAAACCAGCATGCCCAAGAACCATTTCTCCCAGGCAACCTGTTGATAAATTTAAGGACACAGCAAGAATAATTGTATATAGAATAGAAATAAAGATCGAAACAAATTGTCGATAATTCATTCCAAGAATCGTTTTAAAGATATCTTTCGAAAATGAAGCACCAAAGACTACATAAATCAAGGCAAGTAATAATATCAATGATACAAGATTAACAAGCCAACGCTTTTTCTTTAGATTAGGATTAACCATAGAGCGATAAATGATTTGCTTTTCCATCATTACACCTTCTCTCCAATATTCTTACCTAAAATTCCTGTCGGCTTGAATAATAATATTAAGATCAATGTACCAAATAAAATAATATCAGAATATTCAGGAGCTATGCCAACCATATATGGCAATACTTCAATAATACCAATCAAAAATCCACCGAGCATGGCTCCTGGTATGATACCAATTCCCCCCACAACCGCAGCTACAAATGCATACAGACCAAGTTTTCCCCCTAGTGTTGGTGTTAAATAACCAGAATAAGCATAATACATGATTGCTGCTATTCCTGCTAAAAAAGTACCTATTGCAAATGTAATTGTTATTGTTTTATTATTATTTATTCCCATCAAACGAGCTGCATCGGGATTTTCACTTACTGCTCGCATTGCTTTACCTGTTCTTGTTTTATTAACAAATACTGCCAACAATATCATCGATGCAATGGAAACACAAATAGTGATAATTGCGATGTTGTTTATAACAACATCACCAATATGATAAATTTTTAATTCAATAATTTCACGAGCAATTTTGGGATTGCTAGTGAATATCTTTTGTGAAACATTTTGAAATAAAAGACTAATGGCAATCGCAGTAATAAGAGCTGTTATTCGCGGTGAATTTCGCAAAGGCTTATAAGCAACTTTTTCTGTTATAATGCCGAGAACTACTGCAAAAACTAAAGCTAAGATTAGTGACAGCCATATTGGTAATCCAAATAATATTATTCCCGAATAAGTTACAAAACAAGCCACCATAATGAAATCGCCATGAGCAAAATTAATTAACTTTATTATTCCATATACCATCGTATAACCAAGCGCCACTAAAGCATAAATACTGCCTTTTTGAATGCCGTTTATTAGTTGATTAATGATATTACTCATTTTTTTACCTCCTCATAGCATTAGGAATCACTATTCGTGATTCCTAATTCATCATCTAATTATCTTAATTTATTTGCTTTCTTTAAATGTAACCTTACCATCAATATATTGGCAAATAACAATCTTCTTAACAGGATTTCCTGTTTCGTTGTAAGTAAATTCTCCTGTAACACCTAAATATGTTACTTGGGCAAGAGCAGCTGCTACAGCCGCTTTATCAGTTGTTCCTGCTTTTTCGATAGCAGCTTTGGCAAGATATGCTGCATCATAGCCTAATGCAGCAAATGCATTTGGAGTTTCATTATATTTTGCTTTATATGCAGCAACAAATGCTTTTGCATTTACTTCATCTGCAGCGTAGTGATTAGAAAAATATGTATTATTAAGTGGAGTGACATCGCCTTCGCCATCTTCACCAGCTAATATTGTTGAAGCGCCATCCCAACCATCAGCACCTAGCAATGGAAGTGTATAACCAGCAGCTCTAACATCTTTAGTAAGTGTAGCAATACTACCTGCATAAACAGGAATAAATACTGCTTGGGCATCGCTATTTTTAATCTTTGTTGCTAGTGCTTTGTAATCTGCAGAATCAGCAACAACTCCTCCGTCATAAAATACAACTGTCATTCCGTTTGCTTCAGCTTGAGCTTTAAATGCTGCAGCAACACCTTTTGAGTAGTCATCGCTATTATCATAAGCAACTGCCACTTTAGTAACTTTTAAAGTTTCAGATGCAAAGTTTGCCATCGATACACCTTGGTCAGGATCTAAGAAGCAAACTCTAAAAACATAACTTCTATTTAATGTAACACCTGCAGCTGTTGCTGATGGAGTCAACATTGGTAAGCCATCTTTTTGGGCTTCAGCAGCAATAACTTCTGAAGTACCTGAAGTAATTTCACCAATTAGAAAATCAATGGAATCAACCAATTTGTTATACGCATTAAGTGCTTTTTGAGCATCGCCTTCGTCATCTTCATCATGAAGTACCACTTGTTTCCCTAAAATTCCTCCTGCTGCATTGATTTCTTCAACTGCTAACGCTACTCCTTTACGAGCAGGTTCCCCATATTGACTTAAACTCCCTGTGAAAGGGCCCAACATACCAAAGTCAACTGTTTCTTTTTCATCATTTTTGCCACAAGCAGTAAATACTAACGCAGCAACTAATAAAACTAAAAAGCTAAATAATTTTTTCATAAATTCTCTCCTTTTTTTTTAATATAAGTATGCTAGAGAAAAAATAAAAAGCCCCATCTTTATAAGAGACAAAGGCTTAAAGCTTCTGCGGTACCACTCTTCTTATTGTCCTTCTTGAACAATCGGCTTGGCGATAGTGCAAACACACTATCGGTATTTTAACGCTTACCAAACGTTCCATCTTAATAGAAATCTTTTCTTTTCAGACGACTGCTAACAGAATGATTTTCACAAATACTTAGTCATTATCTTACACCAAATGATAACTCTCTAGAAACTAAATCATTAGCTACTTGTTTCTGCTCATGGCATTTACTTATATTATTGTAACCATTATAACAAAAAAAATAGCATTGTCCATATGTAAACGTTTTATATTTAAATATTTTTCATTCTTCCGTAGTGTAAAGCGCTTTCATTCGAAAAACAAAAAAATAGCTGGTAAAGCTATTTTTGTTTTTCTATAAATATTCCATACTTTTCTTTCACCCGTGCAAACTTTTTTAAAAGAGGTTTTCCTAAAAGAATGAGAAAAATGGCATTTGATATCATATATATTAACGTAATGGGAAAACTACTAGCGATGATTGCTAAATATCGAGAAAAATTAAAACCGTTATCAATAAGGAGCATTGTTTGAATATCTAGAATTAAAGAATATATCAATCCAGCTAGCACACCAAAGACTGTTAGAAAAACTACATTTTTCATAAGAAATGTCTTGCGTAGCATACCTGAAACAAAACCGATAAAGCCCCAAGCAAACATTTGAAAAGGAGTCCATGGCCCTTGTCCAAAATAGATGTTTGATAACAATGCTGTTAAAGCCCCAACCATAAATCCAGTTTCTTTTCCAAAAGCAATTGCAGTAATGATAATAACTGCCGCTACTGGCTTAAAACTAGGAGCCCAAGCAAAAACTATTCTTGAAGCAACAGCAATTGCAGTAATAACTGCAATTAAAACTATTTCTCTTGCTTGTGGAACCCGGTTCTCAAAAGCAAGAAAGAAAGGAAGCAAACTACAAATTGCAATCGCAATATAAATGATATCGTATTGTTGATCATCAAAAACAAAAACTCCGATTAACACCAATGCTGGCACTATGACAAAAGCGATTAAATAAATTAAATACTTCTTCATAAAACTTGATTCTTTCTGATGATACTTATTGCATCATCAACTGTAATTATATTGTCATACATATCTCTTGTAATACGATTAGCTGCTGTTGTATAAAAGCTATTATTGAGAAAAAATTCGTCTCTTATCGCTTTATTGATAATACTATTATCAAAAAGCAGAGCACACTCATCACAAATCATTGCTGAAAATTCAATATCATGGGTTACAAGGACAATGGTAATCCCTTTTGTTTGCAATTTTTTAATAATTCCTGCTAAATGAATTTTAAACATTCCATCAATTCCTTTTGTCGGTTCATCTAGTAAAATTATTTTAGGATTCAACAAAAGGATTTTTGCTAGTGCTAACTTTTGCTTCTGACCACCACTTAGGTCAAAGGGATGTTTGTTATACAATTCTTCTAACTTTAAATCCTGAGAAACTTCATCTAGTCGTATTGCAAAGTCTTCATCTTGATTACTATTATTGTTTTTCATTTCCATAAGTTCTTCTCTTACAGTATCAAAAACAAATAAGTCGTCAGGATTTTGAGGCAATAAAACTAAATTGTCACGATATAATTCATTGTTTTTATATTTATTAACATCCTTGCCATCGATAATGATTTTCCCTTGATAAGGTTTTAAATTACCAGCAATCAAATGAAGGAGTGTTGATTTTCCAGCACCATTACTTCCTACCACTGCCAAAATCTCTCCTCTATAAATATCCAACGATAGGTCATCAATGATATCAGCATCGTTTTTACGATATCTAAAAGCTACATTTTTCAAAGAAATCATTTTCTCTGAAGATAGTATTTGTTTTCTCGATTCAAGGCTTTTAATTTTATTTGTAAAATTACTCTCAACAAATCGCTTTCCTTGCCTAACGTTTAAAGGGCATTCTCCCTCGCAATCAACTGCACTATATAATTGCACTGATGTTGGGAAATTGGAAATCAAAGGAAAATTATTGTAGTTTTCTTTGATAATTTGACATGTTTTTTTGACAGTATCTTGAGAAAAAATATTGTTCATACCCATTACTATAATTTTATCAGCCAAAATCAACACATCTTCTAAATGATGTTCAACAAGAATAATAGTAGTCCCTAGTTCATCGTTTATTTTTTGCAATAATCTAAGAAAATTATCACGTGAAATCGGGTCTAGTTGAGCAGTAGGTTCATCTAGCAACAATACTTTCGGTTGCATAACCATCACGGAAGCTAAGTTTAGAAGCTGTTTTTCTCCCCCTGATAAATTAGAAGTATTTCTTCGAAATAGATCTTCAATATTGAAGAAACTCGCCATTTCTGCTATTTTCTGTCTTATTTGCATAGTAGGAACACCTAGATTTTCTAATCCAAATGCTAATTCATTCCAAACCTTATCAGCAACAATTTGATTGCTGGGATTTTGGAAAACAAATCCTATTTCTTTCACTGATTTATTCTTATCAATATCGATGAATGAAACTCCATTATAAAGAATTTCTCCTTCTAACTTACCATGAGGTCGTAATTCGTTCTTCAACATTTTCAATAATGTTGTCTTACCACAACCTGTCTTACCACAAATAACAGTAAAGGAGCCTTTTTCAATTGTCATATTGATATCTTTTAGAGCTGGATTTTTTTCACCAGCATACGTAAATGTTAAATTTTTGATTTGAAAAAGTTCCATTTTGCATTCTCCTTTACTTCAATTATTGTTGGAATTAACATTAGCAATCCTAATGCGAGATAAAGTAAACTATTAATTAAACTAAAACTTAATGGAGTTAAATGTGGATAATATTGATAATCCAAGTAGTTCAAAATACTACCAGCCATAATAAATGTCATTAGTGATATCATGATAAATGTCAGTAAAAGGTCCTCTATCTTATATCTAAAGACAGAAAATCTTGTTTTTTGCTTCAATCCATATCCGCGAGCATTCATTGAATCTGCTGTATCTAATGAATTTTCTAATGCCCATGTGATTAATGATGAAAAAACTCGTAAGTTTAGCTTAATTTTTCCTGCTATTTTTTGATTATATAAACCTAGGTTTCTTTGTGCCAAAGAGATTGCTTTTCCCTTTTCTATAAAACGAGGAATAAAAGCTATGCCCATTGATATTATTGTTGAAATGTTAGGTAATGCTTTTCCAAATAAATAAGTAAACTTATCCATTGTCATTATTTTGTTATAACATTTAAACCAAGTAATGATAGATCCTAACATCATTGCCATTACCGCTCCATAAACCAAACTTTCTTTGGTTATAATCTTTTTGCCCACAGTAAACAAAATAGTCTCGCCTTGGGAAACAAATAGTGGGTTTGTAAATGTAATAATAATAATAATAAATAATATAAATAAAAGATGTTCTAAAAATTTCTTTTTTTCTTCTATTACCAAATAGAAGAGTAGAGAACAAAACAAAGATAACATAATTGCTAGGGGGTTATTCGTGTACATTGTATAAAAAATTGAGCAGATAAAAAATATAGCAATCACTGTTGGATGAAATTTTATCATTCTTTGCATTGACACGACCTCCTTTGTAAAATAAAAAATACCCACCTAACGGTAGATATGTAACAATTGCCTGTCAACCGTCATTTCCCACCGAAACGAGTTTATTCATCACTATTGGCAGGTCTCCTGGCTCAAGCGTCATCGCATACAATCTCGTCTTCCCAAAACATGGTGACTTTATCATTGATTTATGCTCTTCTCTTACAGTAGCGGGGGCTGCTATGGTTTTTCACCATATTCCCTATTAATGCATCAAATGCAACCGATAGTTATAAATTTTCTTATACTGACATTCTATCATATAAGTATAAAATTTACCATATAAATATAAAAAAAGCTGCTTTTTAAAAAGCAGCTTGAGGGCCATTAAATCCCATTTTAATAAAATCAATACAACTATTATAATATGATTTAATTTCTTTTTCACTAGCTTGGTTAGCTAGGTATTTTTGCAAGCAGAAAAATCCAATCATTTTAATGATTTCTGCGAAGCCATTGACATTTTTAGACTTTTGCTGTGCTTCAGGAAAGTTAATGATTCCTACAGGATTTTGTTTTTCCATCATGCCGGGATGCATTCTGGATTTCTTGGAATCATTAAATAATGTTGAAAAAACATTAATTCTAAATTGACGATTTTCTTCACTAGTTAACTTATCAATTTCGTTTGAAAATTTCAGCTTTAAAGCTTCATAAACATCGCCATTTTTTTCTTCTACATATTTGATAAACCTCTTTTGATCAATACCATACATATAATTAATTAAATATATGAATAGATCATCTACATTCTCAAAATACTGATAAAAACTACCCCGAGGTATTTCAGCATCTTTAACAATGTTTGCAATAACAGCTTTTTCTAAAGGAACTCTAGAAAACTCTTTTTTTGCGGCACGCAAAATTCTTACTCTTTTTTCTTTAGGTAAGTTTGTAAATGTTCTTGTAGGCATTTTGTTCCTCCTTTACAATAAAATAGGATTACTCCATTCAATTACACTGTTACTATTATATATTATCACAATTCTTTTGAATTGTCAATAATCGTTTTGTATTTTTTTGTATTTAATTATATTTTTAAATATTGTATCTTACACTTATTATTATACTCATTTATCTTAATCATTCCTTAAAAAAAGCGAATTTCTTCGCTTTTAATATCCTGGTTTTCCTAGCAATTCGAACATCTTCTTTTTATAAGCTTCTACTCCTTCTTGATTAAAAGGATTAACCCCTAATAAATATCCACTAATTCCACAAGCAAACATAAAGAAATATAAAAGAAAACCGATATCATGTTGATCAATCTTTTCTAAATGAATCAAGATATTAGGAACATCTCCTTCAACATGGGCTTGAATTGTCCCTTCCATTGCCTTTTTTGCAATATAATCTAATGACTTATCAGCAATAAAATTAAGTCCATCATAATTATTAATATCTTTATTTAAAAGCAAATTTTTTTCTGGTTTTACTATATTAATGACCGTCTCAAACAATTTTCTTTGGCCATCTTGCACATATTGACCCAAAGAATGAAGATCAGTAGAATAAATTACACTAGCAGGGAATAATCCTTTGTGCTCTTTCCCTTCGCTTTCTCCATATAATTGTTTCCACCACTCTGCAAAATATTTTAACTTTGGTTCATGAGAGACAAGCAACTCAATATCTTTACCATTTTTATAAAGAATATTTCTAATTGTTGCATATAATAATGCATCATTTTCCCAAAATGGAGCATTGCTATATATTTGTCGCGCATCCATAGCTCCTTTAAGAATTTCATAAATATCATATCCAGCACATGCAATTGGTAACAATCCAACCGATGTTAAGACAGAATAACGGCCACCTATATCTTTAGGTATAAAAAATTCTTTGTATCCACTTGCCTTAGCAATGCTATGTAAAACACTATTATCTGCAGTTGTTGTAACAAAAATTCGTTTACTCGCTTCATCACCATATTTTTTCTCTAACAACTCTTTTGCTAGACGAAAAGCGATAGCTGGTTCTGTTGTTGTTCCTGATTTAGAAATGACATTGATGGAAAAACTGCGATGTTGCAAGTACTCCAGCAATTCTGCGGTGTAAGTTGATGAAAGAGTATGACCAGCAAAAATAATTTCCAAACCTTTTTTTGCTGGATAATAATTATCTAACATAGAAATTACAGCTTTAGCACCTAAATAGGATCCTCCAATACCTATAACTAACAAGCATTCACTTTGCTCATTAATCATATCTGCTGTTTCTCGAATATCTTGAATTTCACCAGGACTAATTAAAACTGGCCAATCAATCCAGCCAACAAAGTCATTTCCTTCACCTGATTTATGAATTAATTTGTCTAATGCAGACAAAGCATCTTTTTGATGTTCATCAATTTTTTCTTTACTTACAAATTTTAATACATTTGTATAATCAATTTTCACAATACTCATATTATTCGTTTTTCCTAAATTGTCGAGATATAAATTCTGGCATTACTTTTTCCAAAGATGTAAAACCAATCGTGTATTTAGGAATTTCTCCCTTCACTCCTCGAGATTTGTTTAATGCTTTATAGCTAAGTCGCAACTTCTTCTCTTCTTCATCTACTTCTAAAACTTTTAGTTTTACTTGTTGACCGATAGCTACATAATCGTTGATACTTCGTACAAAATTGTCAGAGAATTCTGAAATGTGAATTAGGCCATCATAATCATCAACAGTAACAAAAGCACCATAGCCTAAGATGTTTGTTATTTTCCCGTAAACAATTTCTCCCTTTTTAATCATTTTGCTCACCTTTTATCTTAATTGTATTATAGCATAAAAGATTTTTTTTGTTAAGTCAATTTTTTTCAAAACGAAGACGATAGCTACACTTTTGGCACAGTTCTTCAACAATTTTCCCATTTTCAAACCCTTTTTTCATTTCTAAAAACCGTGGTTTTGCGAGAATATTTGTTAAACTTTCATCAAATATGTTCCCAAATTTAATGATTCCTTCAGCATCTAAACAGCAAGGAACGACATCTCCATTGGTAAGAATTGCTATTTGATCTCTTGTTCCTAAACAACGACCAACATCAGAAAGATATGGCAAATCCATACTCGGCCAAACAAATTCCTCATCGCTGGAAATATAAACATTATCAATGATACTCTTATCACCGATAATTATTTTTTTGGCTAATTTCATTTCAAGATAATTCAAGATATATTTATTTAATTCTTCGTTTTTAATCCATAGTCTTAAAGAAACAAAAAAGCTTTTTAAATGTGATACGTTATCAATAAATTCATATATATCGTCTAAATATTTGTCTTTTTCATTAGCACTTAAACACACCAAGGAATGAAGAGATATATTAACTTGATGAATCGCTGGACAATTTAGTAGTCCTTCCTTCACTTTATTTATATCAACTCCGTTTGTTGTTATGTTTACTTTAATATTGTTTGCTGCTGCTATTGATAAAATCTCCATAAATTGGGGATGAATGATTGGTTCACCTTTAACATGGAGATAGATATAATCACTATATTCTTTTACCTGTTTGAGAATCGCACTGAATTCTTGTGCTGTCATTGCTAATTTTTTTCTATTGGTTTTAGAACAAAATGGACATTTCAAATTACAGATATTAGAAATTTCAATATATATTTTTTTAAATTGCTTTTTCATGATTATTTTTTAACTACAGTTGATGTTTTTGTTGTAGGGGCTAAAATATATACAGCACTTAACATAGCACCAAGCATAGATAGTTGTGCAGTTCGTAAATCCCATAAGATGAAAATCAAAGCTGAACCTATTACAAGGGCCGCTACACCGATTATCATCTTCATAATCATCTTTTTCGCAACATATGCTCCACTTGTATATTCTCTAACTAAAGCTGCTAAAGGTATCAAAAAAGTAAACATATAAAATGAAACTAGATAGCGGTAAATCCATGTTTCGATTAATTGTTCTTCAGGTAATACATTCCCTGAAGAATCTTTTGTCTTAAACAGCAAAAATGCAGCTAGTAAAATAACTACACAAATGATTAAGCATACATTATAAAATGTTTTTCCGAATTTAACTTTATCCATTATCTATTTCCAATCCTCTTTCTTAACCAGCAATATTCTCTACGCCGATAATACCAGGGACTTCTTCAAGTAAAAAGGCCTCAATACCATCTTTTAATGTTGTGTCAATACTAGAACATCCAACACAGGCACCTAGCATTTTTACATATACAATTCCATCTTCAACTTTAACAAATTCAACATCTCCGCCATCACGTTGTAAATATGGGCGGATTTTATCAAGGATTGTCTTTACTTTGTTTTCTATTTCTATTGTGTTCATAATCATTTCCTTTCTAAATACATATTATATTATACTAATTTTCCCAAAAAATGTAAAGTGATATGCAAAGCAAAACAAAAAGGGCTTTCGCCCTAAAGTTTTTTCAATTCTTTTTTCCTAGCAATTAATACTACCGCTTCTGCTGCAACTCCTTCACTACGACCAATATAGCCTAGTTTTTCTCCTCTTGTTGCTTTAATATTAACTTGTGAATCCTCAATATCGAGCAATGAAGCAATCTTTTCTTTCATGTTTAAAATATATGGCCTTAGCATTGGTTCTTCAATAAAAATAGTTGCATCAATATTTACTAGAGTATAGTTATTCACAAATAACATTTTCTTAACTTCACTAATAAAATAACTCGATGGCTTATCTTTATATTGTTGATCGCTGTCAGAGAAATGTGTTCCTAAGTCACCTAGTCCCAAAGCTCCTATGATTGCTTCTGCAATCGCATGCAATAAACAATCAGCATCAGAATGACCCAACAATCCTTTGGCATAAGCTATCTCTATTCCACCTAAGATGAGTTTGCGATTGCTTTCCAAACGATGTATATCATATGCATGTCCTATTCTATAAGTCATTTTCTACACCTAAATTTTTCGTAATATACTTTATATCTTCAATGGTAGTCACCTTTAAATTATAAGGACTCCCTGCTATAATGTTAGGATTCATCCCAAAATATTTTTCTAATAGACTCAAATCATCATAAGCAACATAGTTCTCCTTTGTTGCCTTTTCAATTGCTTGTATCATTTTTTTACGATTAACCCCTTGTGGTGTTTGTACAAGATACAATTTTTGACGATCTAGTGTAATGACATGTTCTTCTTTCATTTCTTTGATTGTATCTTGAGCTTTATAGCCTAAGCAACATGGGTAACCTTTTTTTAATTCCTGATAAATAGTAACTATATCAGCTTTTTTAATCATCGGTCGAGCACCATCATGAATTAGAATCAAATCACTTGTAGCTGCCAATAATCCTTGATAAACACTATCTTGACGAGTAGCTCCACCGATTACCAATTCAAGCTTATCCTTAGGAATATCATAAGTATAACTTTCTACCATCTTTTTTTCGCTTTCTCGATAAACAAGAATAATTTTATGGCATTGTGGTACTAGTAAAAACTCATCTAGCGAATAACGAAATACAGGTTTTCCTCGGATAACGTAGAAATTTTTATTGTATGAAAGCTGTGAACGAGAACTGCTTCCTGCTATTAAAATAACCGCATCAAATCTTTCGTTTGTCATATAAAAACTCGTTATTGATATCTACACGATACTTGTCGAACTGATAATTAGGTCGTTCTTCACGTTTTTCACGATATATACTAAAGGGTCTACCATAATCTGGATTTGTTGCATAAGATAGTGCTTCATAACCAGCAACGATAAATCTCTCTGGACTTGGATTAACAACACTTTCACTCTTAACAATTCCCAAAGCATTGTTCATTTGATATTTGTTGCCATTAAAAACAACCTGCGTATTCACTAGTTCAGAAACGTTACTATTAATTTCACTAACAATTCTTTCATAATCAGCTATCCCAGTAAATAATAAACAATAATCAACATTAGATAATTTATAAACACGAGATTGATTCATCTTAATTGATGTCAATTGTGCAAAATAACGATCTGCTAACACATTGGCAACATCTTTACCCAATTTCTCAGCATAACTAGCTATTTTCTTTAATGTTATAAACACTAAAATAAAACTATGGTTGCTTTCTTGATTGTTCTTAATTTCATTTTCTAGTGCTTCTTTAGGCAAATACTTCATTTGTCGCGGTGTAAATTTTGCCCAATGAATGATGTTATAGATATACATTCCTTCAACTGTTCTAGTTTCTTCAAACCATTCAATCCCATTTATTGTTTTTAAACGATAATAATAAGTGTTACTGCCTTCTTTTTGCGTTAGCATACGTTTATAGTTAGCAACATCTTCTTCAACAATATAATTTAACAAGCCATCAGTCGTAATAACAGCATCGCTGGTTCCCAGTGCTTTTTTCATTAAATCAGTTAAAATATAATTACCATTTGCACTATCATAATAAGCCAATGGTTCATTTAATGAATCAAAGAAATTAAACAAATGGGAAGCATATTCCTTCATAATACTATCTTTATATAATTGAGCAGGTGTCAATTTTTGATTATATAATAAGTAACCCCGTAATTTTCCATTCTCATTAATCATTGCCTTAGCAACTTCTTCTTTTATTGAAGCAAAATCATTGAAGGTGATTTCAATATTAAATGTTTTTTCACCAAAATCACGCAAATGGTTCATAAATTTCTTATATGACATTGTCTCACCATCGCAAACGATGCTCTTTACCAGACGATACCATTTTTTCTTGTTCTTATAATTTTTAGGTAACATATCATAAAATTGATCGGTAAACATTAACAATTTTGATTTTTTATTGAAATAAGCATAGATGTTACTTTCAATATTTGACGGAGTTAATTCATAAAACCGCATTTTGTTTTTGTAATTTTGTGCTCGTATCAAAATGATAACATATATTAATAAGCAAGCAAAAACCAATTCGACTACCGCCCAAGCAATCAAATTAATTCCCAACAAAGTGACTATTAGTTCTCTAGTTAAATATCTTGTGAAAAAAGCCAATCCAACCGATAATAAAATGATTAGTGTTTCAATAATTGGAAGCTTTTTAAAAATCACAATTGTTGATATGTACAAAAGACCTAATATGATGAATGCTAAAATTGCTATGTCATTTTGCTTTTGGATAATAAAATTTACAATGTTTTCTAACATTATTTCCCCTCCTATCTAACTAATAAAGTAGCTGTTTTCTTGTTTGTAGCTAAAGGAATTTCATAAACATCACAAAGCCGCAACAAAGCTGATATATCCGGTTCATGTGGTTGTGGTGTCAATGGATCACGAAAAAAGAAAACCATATCAATCTCTCCATTCGCAACGCGTGCTCCAATTTCCTGGTCACCACCTAGAGGTCCTGACTTATGGCAATGTATTTTTAAATTTGTGTGTTCCATAATTAGTTTTCCTGTTGTTCCTGTTGCATATAAAGTATGTTGGCTTAGAAAGCCTTCGTTTTCTTTCGCAAAAGCAAGTATATCAGGTTTTTTCTTATCATGGGCAATTAAAGCTATTCTCATACATTTCCTCTTTCTTTTATATTATTATACCATGTTTTTCTAATAAAACAAATATTGTTTATGGAAATAGCCACAATTATTCATCCTTTGCCATAAAAAAAGATTTAAGGTTCCCCTTAAATCCCATTGTCACTTGATTACTAAATATTGATCTAGTATTTCTTTTAGCCTTTCACTCGTTAACTCTAAGTTGATTACTCCAGAAATTGTTATTGAGACATTTCCTGTTTCTTCCGATACAACTATAGTTAAAGCATCATATTTTTCACTAATTCCAATCGCTGCTCGATGACGCGTTCCAAAAGACTTGGGAATATCATACTTATCAGTGGATGGAAAATACGCTCCCGCACACATTATTCTATTTTTACGAATGATTATCGCTCCATCATGACAAGCTGTTCCAGGAGTAAAAATGGTTGTAAGCAATTCTTGCGTAATAATCGCATTAATCGGAATTGCTTTTTCAATAAATGTATTCAAACTATCTTCTCTTTCAAATGTTATCAAAGCACCGATATGACGCTTTGATAAATAATCTACGGTTTGAGCAATAGTATTAATAATAATTTGCTTTTCTTGAACCGAAGAGAATGCATTGTCAACCTTTGACTTAACAAAAACTGCCTCCCAAATATTTCTAATTTCTTGACTATAAATAATGATAAATAATCCAATCATCCAAAAGGCAAAAACCCTAATCAATGCTCCAATCATTCTCAAATCAAACAAAATAGTAAGTAGATATATAAGCAAGAAAATAAACAGAGCAAAGACAATTTTTTTCGGTTTTATGCGCTTTTTAATTAAAAAATATAATGCAATTAACAATCCTACAACTAATAATAAATCCAGTACCGCTTTAACAATCCCCAAAAAGCTAAACTCATTGGTATATTCTGATAAAATCTCAATAAAGTTATCAAACATTTTTTTCACCCTCTCTACTTAACATCAAGTCAATTTGATTTTTTCTTTCTTGATCTAGTTCTTGTTTATTCATAAAATAGCGAATCATTTTCTCATCTTTTTCTTCAATTGCATAATCAATAGGTAAACAATTAACCTCATCTAACATATCAATATCGGCACCATGTTCAACCAAATATTTAACTATTTCAATATTGCCATTTAACGCTGCTAAATGAAGTGGAGTTTGTTCTTGCGAAGCACCAATATTTAAATCACACCCGCTGTTCACCAAACTTCTAATAAACTTTATTTTCCCTTCGTTAACTGCTTTATGGAGGGGGGTATCGCCATATTCATTGGCAATGTTCATATTTACACCAGCTTTTATAAATAGATTAAATAACTTAATATCATTTAATTTTAAAGCCACATGAAGTAATGTCTGCCCCAAATAGCCTTGTGTACTAACATCAATATCTTCTTCCTTCAATTTTGCAAGAGTACTTTTAATATAGAAATAACGATGAGGATCTTGTTTCACTGTATCAACAAATTCTTTGAATTTTTTCTTGTCTCCTCGTTTAATCATTACTTATTGCCTCAACAATTTTTTTCGCTGCATAATCGATGCCTTTTGTAAAAACAACTTTTTCAAGAACTACTATTTTCCAACCATTATTAACATTAGTGTAATATTTATCACGATAAATATTCAGTACCTCTATTCGGTTAATATCGTCAAATAAAATCATTACTCCATATAAATTATCCTCTTTCCTTAAGATTAAATTTACATTGCCATTATTTGCATAAACCTCATAGCCATATTTTGCTATCTCTTGAACTAGTAATTCTTTACTACTTTCACCAAACTCTTGCGAGAAAATTTGATCCCGACCATCAAGAATTTTTTTTAAGCCAATAGCAAATTTAAAGTTTTGTTCTTCCAGTAGAATTTTTTTACTATCGTAAATAATAATCTTTTTTCTACACAACAAAAGATTATCTAGCATATTGTCATAAATATAATCAACATCAACCATATAATAGTCTTCATAATCAAGAATATTATAGTCAGCATTGATATGATATGCGTTGGCAAGATCGCTAATATTGAGATTAGTTAGTAAAAACTTATATATTTGTAAGAAATTATAACCGCTTTTGCTTAATGCTTTTGCCAATTCCTGATAAGTTGCTTGTTGCTTAATTATATCTTTAATAAAATAGTTAATCTTTACATTTTCATCATTAACAAACAATTCCAAGATATAATCATTTACCTTTTTCTCAATTATTTCAAGACCGATGTTTCTTGAATAATGATTGTGGAAAAGCCCCCTTTGACCTTCCATAAAATTGATTAAGCCTTTAGGAGTTAATGAATAACGATAGTCAAGATAAAACTTTTGTGTGTTTCTAATAATCGAAATTAAGTTGTTTGAAATTGACTCGTGTAGTTGATATTCACCAGAGATAATAACTTGTGCTTTTATTTGTGACAAAAACTGTAAATTAGAACTTGGAATATGCGCATCATCAACAATAACCAAATCGAAATCATTTGCATTTATATACTTGTCGACTAACTTTGTACTACCAAGAAAAATATGCTTTATTCCCTTTGTTCGGCGAATATAGCCTTGATAATCTAAATGCTTAATTCCATTTAAATTTAGGCGATGAAGGCTAAACTCCCAAATATCACTTAAAATGTTCTCACCCTCATGAGCAATTAAACTTGCTTCAAGCTGACTTGTTTCCTGTAAATATGCATTTATATCCACAATTTGAATTAGTATTTGATTGGTTGCAAGATATCTGTTTTTTAGTTCCTGTAAATAAACAGAGCAAAAATCATCAACTAATTTGTTCTTTCTTTTTGTCGTTATTACGTGCTTAATCAGTTTACCAAGTTTAAATTTATTTAATATACCAATTCCATCTGTTATTGCTAAGTAATGTAACAATTCTTCTTTCGCGTTTAATAGTTTATTGGTATATTCTATTGTCTCTTCAAAATCACTATAATAATAACGAGAAATACCATCTTTAAAAATCTTACAATACATTTTAAATATTTCCGTCAAAGCATTGCTAATCTCTTTGCAATTGTTAATGTGTGTCACAAGCAACGCATGTCGTTTTACATTAATACTATTTACAAAGAAATTGGGATTTACAAAGCAATTTACATAAGCATCAAAACTCTGCATTACTTTCGAAATCAATTGAACATCTGTATTGGCATTATTATATAGTTTACCAAAAAGCCATTTGTACTTTTCATTACTATTTAAGTAATTGATATATTTATTCTTTTCATTTAGTGTATCCCGAATATCTAAATATGTTTCTGCTTGAATATAATCCTGCTCTCTTGTCCTAATGAGAAATAACATACGGTCATTAGAAAAGTATAAGTTTTGAATATATTCAAAAACATTGTTTAAATTATCGATTTTTTCATATACATTGTTACCTGGAACTACCAAATGATATCTTAATAAATCCTTCAGTAAATCTAGCAATTCTAGATACGATTTTTTATACATCAAAAATGTTTTTAGAACCCGGTCATAATCCTCTTTTGCAACTACTTCTTTTTCTGCCAGACGATACAGCATTTTTGTGATAAATCCTCGATATTCGTATCGACCTATCTTAACGAAATATTCTTTTAGTGCATCAAGTTCTCCATATAAATCATTACTACTATCATATTTTACTTTTGTTAGATTAAAGTATTGTTCTTTTAGGGTCTTAAACTGATGTGATGCTTCAATAAACTTTTCTATTCTAACAACCAATTCATCAATTTTAATATTATCAAACCTTTTTCTAATGCTGTTAAGAGTCTTGTTTTTAAGTTTATTAGACTCGATTTTTTTAGCATCATTAATGCTTTTTAATGCCATAAAACATTCTTTGATTGTTAGTTTTGGATATCTTACTTGAAAATCATCAACAATTGCTTTTGATTCATTAATACCATCAGTAAGTTTATTTAATTTACCAATAAATGAATCATATTGATTATTGACAATGACATTTACAAATTTCCGATTAATCTTGTGTGAGCTGATATAATCAGTAAATCTAATTATTTCATCATATCCTTCACCTGTTTTCCAAAATTCCCAATTAGAAAAAGTAAAGATTTTTTCAAGCGTTTTAAAAAAGATTTCCTGTTGAATTGCTCCTTTGTTAATTTTAATCGTTACATTCTTACGATCAGCATTTAGATTATTAATATAATGTAACTCATTTACACTAAAATAGTTTTGAAAAATTGTTGTAATCTCATTGTCAATATTAATCGTTTCAAGATTAACGTATCTATGGTTAATGTAATAATTAATTTCTTGTATCTTATGAATTTCGCTTTTTAAATTTTTGTATTCAACTTGTGCTTCTTTGAATACCTTTAGAGTTTCTTCCACCCAACTATCTGGTATCAATGCAATATCTAAATTTTCCAAGTAATAAATAACATTCTTCAACATCGCATAATTTTCAATTTTCTTGATTCCAAAATTAGTTTCAAAAGAATTCTTTTCTTCAAAAAAAGTTCTAAAACAGCGGTCAATTTGATAAATTAAAGTTATGATTTGGTTTGGATATTTTACATTATTAAGAATAGGAATTTCTTTCCAAATGCTCTCTTTAAAATTATCTATCTTTCCCAAGGCTGTTTGAATCTTTTCTAAACTCTCTTTGATAGAAAAATATTCATGTTTATATAAGTCATCTAGTCTATCTATTTCTATTTTTTCTGATGGTAAATCGTGAAATTTAATAAGTTCATCGATTATCTCTAAGTATTGAAAATTGGCTATTCTACCATTCATTGCAATTTCGTACTCTTTTAATTTCTGATAATGATTCAACAAATCATCTTTTAGTTCATCTGTTGAGAAATTACTATCAGAAATCGTCTCAATGTTAGTAGCCAATAAACTTGCAAACGGCTGTGACAAATTAGCAATATAGTTGTCCATATTTTTTTGTTTCATAGAAGTTAAGATATCTGTTAATGTATCTTCCATATCAGAAATAAACAAAACCCGCTTTTCTTGATTCACCGTGTTTATCATAATATCCTTCAAGACTGTTGTTTTTCCTGTCCCAACACGACCAACAATGGAAAAACTCTTTCCTAAACGTGAGTTGATTAAAATTTCTCTTTGTGTTTTGTTCAGCGGTAAAGAATAATATAAATCACTTAAATTGGGTGAGTATAATTTATCCGATAATTCATTTTCTATTTCTTTATTTCTTTCTAGTTTTGAAAAATCAAGTAAAACATCTTTCTTCCTAACATTTCCATAGGTTAGATAGTTCTCTAGTATCACGCTAAACTCTTCATTACGCATAAAACTCATGCAAAATTGATCAATAGCAAAAACACTATCTAGTTTATTATTCCATATAATATTACTTTTTGTAATTTCAGTTAACGTAGATAACAATAGGGGATTTTCAATTGGTGAATTTAACAATTGAAAATATATATTTTCTTCTACAATGATGATATCGACTGGTATTAAAACGATTGGCATAAATACTTCTTTATTGTCATTGTTTTCGTATTTCAAAATACCATAGCTGATAAATAGTTGTTTTAATTTATCTTTGTCAGCAATATTTTTAAAGAATAGATATGGTATCTTATTATTTAATTCTTCATTTTGAATATTCATTCGTCCGATGCCAATGTTTTGAATCGCAAAATCAGTAATTTCATTGATATTAATCATTTCATAATTAAGCAACTTCTCTAGAGCTTCATAATCAACATTACCCAATTCGAGATAAGCTTCTGTATTAAATATGCTTTTTAAATGCAGGTTGTTAGATGATAGTTTTAAGTTGGCTACAATGTCTCTAGTCATATTCATTACCTCATTATTATTATATCAAAAAAAGTACAAAAGTAATATAGTATTTTGCTTTTTTAAAAAAAATTATGATTTTCAGCCTTTTCAATAAATATTTTCACTGAATAAATGAAAAAAACGCTGTAAATATTTTCATTTTTTTTCTTCTTTTAATTTGCTTTTTTTCATAGTATAATTAGTTAATGATTTTTTTTAGAAAGGATTTTTGCGATGAACAATGTAGACAGAGTTTTCTATAATGACCATATTATTGAGAAGTTAAATAATGACATAAGGAATTTTTTTCCCCACTTATTTTTAATTGATAAAGAAAAAATGCATATGACTTTTACGGGAGTATCGCGATTGGTTTTACTAGATCGCTATGCCCAAAAAGATATCAATCATAGTTCAATAGGAATTGGTGATGTTGTTGTCTGTATTGTAAAAGATGACCCAAAATTTCCAACTAGAGGAATTGGATACATCAAAGAAATCGATTATGAATCTGGTTTTTTATATATTGAAGTCGAGCAAGAATATACTGGAATGTGTCTTGACATTGATGAAAAGAGAGTTATTAAACGTCATTTAAATGAAGTTGACAAACCTTTAGAGCTATTTTTTGAACAAATTTGTCATCGCTTAGCAAATAATTTAGGCCAAGGAGAAAAGATGGAAGTCGTAACTGATTTTTATCATGAACTTTCCGAGTTAAACCTTGTTCCAGCAGGAAGAGTCTTATTCGGTGCTGGTTCTAATAGCTCTGTTACTTACTTCAATTGTTTCGTAATGCCTTTTATTCATGATTCACGTGGCGGCATTAGTATTCACCGTCAACAAGTTATGGAAATTATGTCTCGTGGTGGTGGTGTTGGTACAAATGGCTCAACATTAAGACCAAAAAACTCACTTGCGAAAGGAGTTAATGGAAAATCAAGTGGTTCGGTAAGTTGGCTACATGATTTATCAGAATTAACTCATTTAGTTGAACAAGGTGGCTCTCGCCGCGGTGCACAAATGATAATGTTAGCAGATTGGCACCCTGATATTATCGAATTTATCATTAGTAAAATGCAAAACCCAAAAATATTACAGTTCTTAATAAATAACCTTACAGATGAAGATATCATTCGTGAAGCAAAAAACAAGTTAAAATTTATTCCGTTATCAAATGAAGAAACAGAAATATATGAGGCCTTGATTGATATTGAAAGCACTCATCCTGGTACTGTAAGCAAAGCTACTTTAGAAAGAGCTCGAGAAGTACTTTCTATTGGTGGTAAATATCAAGTGAATAATCCTGATTTTCTCTCTGGTGCAAACATCTCTGTTGCAATCACAAAAGAATTTATGTATGCCGTTGAAAACAACTTAGAATACCAGCTAAAATTCCCAGATATTGATAATTACAACCCTGGTCAAAAAGAAGCATACAATCAAAAGTGGTCAGACATTGGTGATGTACGCGTATGGGAAAAAATGGGATATGGCGTTAAGGTGTATAAAACTTTTAAAGCCAAAGAGTTATGGAATTTAATAAATATTTGTGCCACCTATTCAGCCGAACCAGGCATCTTCTTTATTGATAATGCCAATGATATGACTAACGCAAAAGCTTATGGCCAACAAGTAGTATGTACAAACCCTTGTGGAGAACAACCACTTGCACCATATTCTGTTTGTAACCTAGCAGCAATTAATCTTGCTAATATGGCAAATCTTGAAACCAAGGATGTCGATTGGCAAAAACTAAAAAAGACTATCGATGTTGCAATAAGATTGCAAGATAACGTTATTGATCGCACGACCTACTTTTTAGAAGAAAACAAAACGCAAGCTTTAGGAGAAAGACGAATTGGTCTTGGTGTTATGGGACTACATGATTTAATCATCTATTGCGATCTTCTTTATGGCAGCAAAAAAGCAAATCGATTTGTTGATAAATTATTTGAGTTTGTTGCAACAAATGCCTACAATGCTTCTATCAACCTAGCGAAAGAAAAAGGAAGTTTTCCTTTCCTAGATCAATATGGATCTCGTGCTAAGTTTGTAGAGACTGGCTATATGAAAAAAATGCCATTGCAAATTAGAGAAGACATTTTAAAATATGGAATTAGAAACTCCCATTTATTAACGATTGCTCCAACAGGTTCTACCGGAACAATGGTGGGTGTATCAACAGGTCTTGAACCATACTTTGCTTTCAAATACTATCGTAGTGGTCGTCTAGGTAAATTTATGGAAGTTAATGCTCCTATTGTTGATACCTACATCAAACTTCATCCGGAATATGATAATGAACATCTACCTAATATTTTTGTTTCCGCAATGGAATTATCAGCTGATGAACATGCTGATGTGCAATGTATCATCCAACGTTGGGTTGATTCTTCGATTTCTAAGACAGTTAATGCCCCGAAAGGCTACACTGTTGAAGATGTTGAAAAATTATATTTACGCTTATACAAAGGAAAAGCCAAAGGTGGAACTGTCTATGTTGATGGCAGCCGTGATACTCAAGTCTTAACATTGAAGAAAGAAGATAATCTTCCAAAACAAGTTGAATTATCTGATTTGGGTATTGAAATTCAAGAGAACAAAGTTGAAAAAGAGAAAGATGAAATTAATCCTGCCAACACCAAAGCAAATCGTAACATTGGTGTTGAAGTTGGTGATATTTGTCCTATCTGCCTTCAAGGTGTTGTTGAAGACATTGGTGGCTGTAACACATGTACTAACTGTAATGCACAATTAAAATGTGGTTTATAAAGATCTCAATTTGAGGTCTTTTTTTCTTTACTAAAAAATCTTTTTTTGGTATAATAATAAACTAGGTGAATTAATATGAATAGTAATGTAAAAAGTATCAAAATGAGAACTATGCCGATAGGAAAGTTATTAGCAGCAATGAGTTTGCCAGCTATCTTTTCCATGTTTGTTCAAGCAATGTATAATGTTGTTGACACAATGTATATCTCGCGTTATGATATCGGTCAAGATAACATGATCACAGCATTAGGATACGCTTTCCCTATGCAAATGATAATGATGGCCTTGTCCCTGGGAATTGGGATTGGTTGTAACATCTTAATCTCACGCAAATTAGGGGAAAGAAAACCCAACGAGGCATCCAATATCGCTCGAACAGGTATCATTATGGCTATTATTGCAGGGTTAATGTTTTTAGCTTTCTCCTTTTTCTTACCTAGAGTCTTTCTAGATTTAATGTCTAATATTGAAATAATTAAAACATATGGCGTTCAATATCTATCTATTATTATGATGTTTAGTGTCTTTATTTTTATTGAAATTAGCGTTACCAAAATGTTGCAAGGAATGGGAAGAATGCTTATTCCTATGATTGCACAATTAATTGGAGCAATCACAAATATCATTCTTGATCCAATCTTTATTTTCACTCTTGATTTGGGTGTTACTGGTGCAGCCATTGCTACCATCATCGGTCAAGCTGCAGCGATGCTTTTCGCTGTTGGCTATATCATTCTTAGAAAAGTTGATATTAGTTTTAATTTTAAAAATTTTAAATTCAAAGGTGTATATGTAAAAGAAATCACAAGAGCAGGTTTACCTGCAATGGTGATGAATTCAGTTGCTGCTTTCACTAATATTATATTAAATAACATTCTAAAAGCATTAAATCCAGAAGAAATAGCAAATGCTGTATTAACTATTTATTTTAAATTGCAAAGTTTTGTTTTTATGCCTATTTTTGGGCTAACTCAAGGTGGCTTACCGATTTTATCTTATAATTTTGGTGCTAATGTTAAAAAGCGATTTATAACATGTGCAAAAATTTTAATTTCTGTTTCTTTGACACTAATGACAATCGGCTTTCTTCTATTTCAAATCTTCCCCAAAGAGCTATTAGATATTCTCGGTCCCGAACCTCAAACGATTGCTTTAGGTATACCCGCCTTACGAATAATCAGCTTTGCCTTTTTCCCAGCTGCTTTTGGTGTAATTATGATTTCAATCTTTCAATCAATCGACCATGGATCAAAAGCATTAATTATGTCCTTATTAAGACAAGCTGCTTTCCTTGTTCCTTTGGCCTTTATCTTAGGTAAAGCGATGGGAATAGAAGGTGTTTGGTTATCCTTTCCAATTGCAGAAGCTCTTTGTTTAATACTATTTGCAGTTCCTTTGATAAAACTAATCAAACAAAGTTTTGCTAGGAAAGATGCTGAATTGCTTAACGCAGTTGCTTAGTCAACTGTGTTTTTTTATTTGATTTCATAATCATAGTGAAAATGATATTAATTGACTATTTGGAATACAAAATGTATAATATTTATAGAAAAGAGGTTTATTATCATGGAAAAAGCGATAATCATTGGTGTTAACACGATAAGTGAAAGCCATATTTTCCTTGATGAGATTGAAGAATTAAAGAACTTATGTTTGGCTTGTGATATTGAAGTAATTGATGTCATTACGCAAAATCTAAATGATATAAATTCCTCAACTTATGTTGGCAAAGGAAAAATTGAAGAAATAAAAATAGCAATTAATAGTTTAGATGCTGAAACATTGGTGTTTAATGACGAGTTAACCCCTTCACAAATTAACAACCTTCAAGAAGCACTAGAAATTGCCATTTATGACCGTACATTTATTATTCTAGAAATTTTTAAACGTCGTGCAAAAACAAAAGAAGCTCTAATGCAAGTGGAAATTGCAACTTTAAAATATAGCCTTCCCCGCTTAATGGGTCTTAGACAAGGTCTATCACGACAAAGGGGTGCAGGTGGGGGATTTGCTCATGGAAGAGGTGCAGGAGAAACAAAATTGGAACTAGATCGTCGAATTACCAACGATCGAATCGTTGCTCTAAAAAAAGAGTTGGAAGCCGCGACCATATTACGTAAGCAGCAAAGAAAAACACGAAAGACAAATAATATGCACACAGTCTGCCTTGTTGGATATACAAATAGTGGTAAATCTAGCACACTAAATGCTTTATTAAATCACTCAAAAGGAATCAAAAAAGAAGTGTTCCAAAAAGATATGCTTTTTGCAACCCTTGAGACTTCAACAAGAGCGATTCAAACAGAAACCAACTTTCGTTTTTTAGTTACAGATACTGTAGGCTTCGTAAATAAACTACCCCATCATTTGGTCGAAGCATTTAAGTCTACTTTAGAAGAAATAACGGAAGCTGACTTAATTGTCCATGTCGTCGATGCCACCAACAGCAACTACAAATTGCAAATAGAAACCACTGAGCAAGTATTACAAAGCATTGGTGTACTAAATATTCCTACGATTTATGCTTTTAATAAAATTGATTTACTCGATGAATATTTATACATTCAACCACAATACATAAAAGCAATTAGAATCAGCGCTACTACAGATAAGAATATTGATAAACTAATTGAAATGATTCAAAAAGAACTAGAACGAGACTTTATTGAGATTACGTTAAGCATTCCTTACAAGGAACAAGAAATCATTGAATTTTTAAAAGATAATGGCTATGTTAAAGCAATAAATTATCTAGAAACTAGAATTGAAGTGTTAGGAAAGCTACCACAGCGTTTATTAAGTAAAGTGGAAAAATACAAATAGAGCATCTTTACCACTAGGAAATCCTAGTGGTTTTTAATAATTAAAAAAATGGGTGTATTTCACCCATTTTATAAAACAATATTAAATTCTTCCTCTAGCATTAATCGAAAGATTATTTGTTTGTCGAGATATGAAAAATCAATATTAACCAATTCATATTTATTATAACCGATAAAACCAAACTCATTCAAACTAACATTAATGTCAACCAAATAGCAATGGTAAACATCCTTCTTCTTCCCAGTAATTGTCACTACACCATATTTCTTAATCAGTTCCTCTGGAACTTCTAGTTTAAATTTTTGATTGATGTCTTCCATCATTTGGTCAACAAATGATGTTTTTTTCATTTTTAATACAATCCCTTTTTTGTTCTTGAGGAATACTTGAGTACCAAATTTGTAAACCACATATAGATACTCGGTTTTATTTGTTGTATATACCAATTTCTTCTTTTTAAAATTGAATCCTTCCCGACTTCCCTTAATAAATAATGTTGTGGGGATAAAAATCGTATAAAGCAAAGAACTTCCAGCAAACATAATATATATTCGGGGATAATAAGCTACCAAATAAACATAGTTATCAAGAACATATGCTATCGTAAATAGTAATGTAAGAACTACTCCAATAATCAAATGAATGAATCCTCTAATTTTTGGATTTATGGTTGTAATTATCCCATTAACGATAAAAAATATCAGTCCTAGACCTAAAACAGCACTAGCTGCTTCGCGCAAATAAATCATATATCATCTTCCTATCATTTCATGTATTGCAGAATGGCTTTTAAATATACCTCTACTCCTAGTATAAAAACATCTTCATCAACATTAAAATGGGAATTATGAAGGGGATAGATACAGTTTTTTTCTTCATTACGAGTACCTAGGCACATCATTGCTCCTTTTGCTTTGTCAACATAGTATGCGAAGTCATCAACACCCATCGAGACTGTATCCAATTCTAAATAGTTATCAACACCAATTGTGTCCATCACGACTTCTTTTAAAATCTCACAAACTTCAGGCGTGTTGATTGTTGGTATAACACCATCACGATATTCTAATTCATAATTTCCTTGATGAAGATTTGTTACGCTTCTAACAATCTCTTCGATTTGGTTTTTAATTTTCTCTTTAATCTCTTTATTATACGTTCTAACAGTTCCTTTTAAGTAAGCATAATCGGGAATAATATTAAATGCTTTTCCTGCTTCCATAACACATACTGAAATAACTGCTTTTTGTGTTTGATCTAATTGTCTATTTTTCATGCTTTGAATCATATTATATACTTCAACAGCCATTTGAATAGGATCGATTGACAAATGTGGATAAGCAGCATGCCCTGATTTACCTATTAATTTAATGGAAAAATCATCACAACTAGCATTAAACTCACCAAATTTAATTCCTATTTTTCCAGCATCAATTGCTGGGTTAACATGGAAGGCAAGGAATACATCGACATCATCCATTAATTTGTCTTGACAAACCAATTCTCCACCTGCAGTGGGTCCTTCTTCAGCTGCTTGAAAAACGAATTTCAATTGTCCATTTATTTCAATCTTTTCTTCTACTAAATATTTTGCTAACGTTAAAAGAATTGCTCCATGAACATCGTGTCCACAAGCATGCATTCTTCCTTGAATCTTAGATTTGTACTCAATATCGTTCATTTCTTCAATCTCTAATGCATCGACATCAGCACGAAAGCCAATTACTGGCTTATCCGTTTTCGTTCCAAGAATAGCTACAATACTACTACGCCCTATTCCAGTATAATATTCAATTTCTAATTTATCTAGTTCTTGAGAAATAAACTTTACTGTGTTATCAATATCAAATCCAATTTCTGGATGCATATGGATTTGTCTTCTAGCCCATACTGCATATGTTTGATATTTATCATAATTTTTAAGCATTTGTTTCTCCTTAGTCTATTGAATTGTAAATGATGTTTCCTTTACTAATAGTCATATAGATATTTAAATCTTTATCAATAATTGTTAAATCAGCATCTTTTCCCAATGCAATAGAACCTTTTACGTTATCAATACCTAAGTTTCTAGCTGGATTGATAGTTGCTAAATCAATCGCTTTTTCCAAACTTATGTTAAGTACATTGATGATGTTTTTGATTGCTTGATTCATTTTTAAGGTGCTTCCTGCCAATGTTCCATCTGCTAAACGAGCTTCTCGTCCCTTAACGATAACATCTTGACCACCTAAATTATAAATACCATCAGGCAAATGTTTTGATTCAATTGCATCTGTTACTAAAACGATCTTATCTAGTCCCTTGACTTTGCATAAAACTCTGATCGCTTCAGGGCTAACATGAACCAAATCAGCAATCAATTCAGCATAAATAGTATCAGCTAACATGACACCACCGACTGTTCCAGCCTCACGATGATGAAGTGGCTTCATCGCATTATAGGTGTGTGTAGCAGAAGTTACGCCATTTTTTGCTGCTTCTAACACTTCTAGTGCAGTAGCATTTGTGTGACCTATACTAGCAACTATTCCTTGTGAAAACAAATAATTGCACAAATCCTTACCATTTTCTTCATATGCTAATGTAACTTGTTTGATATTATTTCCACTTGCTGCTTGATAATACATAAATTCTTCCACGCTACAAGGAACAATGTATCTTTCTGGTTGTGCTCCTTTAAATTTAGGAGAAATAAAAGGACCTTCTAGGTGCGTTCCTAAAACAAACGCTCCTTCTTTGTTCTCTTTTTCAATATATTCTTTTATATTTTTTAAAGCTTTATCAATATTCTCTTCACTTTGTGTCATTGTCGTTGGCATATATGATGTTACACCTTCTCGAGCAATTGTTATAGAGATATTTTTGATATCGTCTAACGTAGGATACATAGAATCAGAGTGATTTGCTCCATGTATGTGTTTATCGATAAATCCAGGAACAATAATGAACTCATCACTTAATTCCCTTGCATCTTTTGTTTCATTAAAAGAAACTATTTTACCATTTTCAATAGCCAAAGAACTCTTTACAATTCCTTTTCCTTCAATATAAATATTCGCATTTTTAAAACCTTTCATAAATTCCTCCATTTTTTTATAATTTAAAGTTCATTGACATAATTTCAACAAAAGTTAACTCTTTTGTAATGTCATTTTTAATGTCTTTAAATTCAAAGACCCCTTCACTTGCTTTACGACCAACAACAATTCTATTTCTAACGCCAATTAAGTCAGCATCTTTAAATTTAACTCCTGGACTTTCTTGACGATCATCGAATAAACAATCGTATCCTGCTTTACTCAGTTTATCATAAATATTGAAAGCAATGTCGTAATTTGCTGTTTGTTCTTTATCTAAAGGTAAAATATGTACATCAAACGGACGAACTTCTTGTGGCCAAATTGCCTTCTCATCGCGGTAATGTTGTTCTAAAATAGCCATTAATAGCCTACTGATTCCCATACCATAACAGCCCATAATGACGGGCTTAACTGTTCCATCAGTATCGATGAAATTTGCTTTCATTGGCACTGAATATTTTGTGCCAAGCTTGAAAATATGGCCTGCCTCAATTCCTCTTGCATGTAAAATATGCCCTTTGCCATCAGGAGATAGGTCACCAACTTGAAGATTATGCAATTCCAAATTGCTAGCGAATTCGCTTTCGTCACTATAAACAATAGTATCTTCTCCAATTTCACACAAGATCATAAATTCTTCACTTGAAGATCCACCAATGTTTCCACTATCTGCACTCACGATACGATAATGTAATTCCATACGATCTAAAATATTTTGATAGGCTTTTCTTACTTTCAAATACCACTCATCTAAATCTTCCGCAGTTGCATGAAAAGTATATAAATCTTTCATAATAAATTCACGACCACGCATCAAACCAAATCTTGGTCTAAACTCATCTCTAAACTTTGTTTGAATTTGATATAAAGCCAAAGGAAGTTTCTTATAACTATTAATAAAATCACGAACAATGCTGGTGATGACTTCTTCGTGAGTTGGGCCCAAACAAAAGGCTCGTTCGTGACGGTCCTCAAGACGCATCAGTTCTTTACCATAAGCTTCCCAGCGACCACTTTCAACCCACAAATCTTTAGACTGCAATGCTGGCATTAACAATTCACTACAACCTATCTTATCTAGTTCTTCACGAATAATATGTTCAATTTTCTTAATAATCTTATATCCCAGTGGTAAATAAGAGTAAACACCAGCAGCACTTTGTTTTATATAGCCACCCCTAAGTAATATCTTGTGACTAATTACTTCTGCTTCTTTCGGCATATCTCTTAGTGTGGGAACAAATAATAGCGATTGTTTCATATATTTAACCTCTAATTCCTAATAATCTTAATATATCACCAAAAGTTACAACTATCATCAATCCAAATAATAAAAGCATAGTTACTGTAATCAATATTGTTTCAACTTTTTGGTTCGGTTTCTTTTTTGTAATGGCTTCATAACCTAAAAAGACAAGTCTGCCACCATCAAGAGCAGGGATTGGTAGCAAATTAAGAAGTCCAATATTGACACTTAATAGACCTATTAAATTAAATATTGGCGCAATCCCTTGTGCAGCTACATCTTTTGTTAGACTAAAGATTCCAACAGGCCCTGATAAATTTTGAATTCCTACATCTCCACTAAATAGCAAGTCAAATGTATCTATAATTGCAGTAAAGGATGCTAATGTTCTTTTACCACTATATCCAAAACTTTTCAAAAAAGAGAACTTATATGTAGGTGATATTCCCATCGCCACTTTAACAGCAGGTATTGGTTCACCAGATGTTGTTGTTTGCTTTTCTAATAATGTCTTACTAAATGGTTTTATCGATATTTCTTTTTCAGTACCTTCTCTGATAACCTTCAATGTTATCCAGTTTTCTTCTTCACCATCGCCAATATAATTTTCAAATACATGATATACATCACCCCAAGAAGTAACTGCTTGACCTTCTATTTCAATTATCTGATCACCTGCTAATAATTCTACATTATTTGCAAGGTTATTTTCTACTGATGAAACCAACAATACAACAACTTTATCAGTAATTGTATAGTCACCAACAAATCCTCCATTATATACATATACAGCAGGAGTTAGTACCGTAGTATTTTCCTGGCCTTCACGAAGATATGTGATCTTAATTAATTCCAATTCTCCTAAAGTTTGATAATCATCCATAAATTGTGAAATATCATCCCATACTTTAACTTCTTGAATGATGGTACTGCTTTCAAGTTTTATTATTTCATCACCATCACGAAGTCCAGCGATATATGCAGGGGTTTCTTCTGTTAAGTCATCAACAACTGAAGAATCATAATTTGCATATCCTTGAATCAAACCAGCAATAAAGAATACTACTAAAGCTAATAGAAAATTCATTAATGGTCCCCCAAACATCACCATTGCTCGTGCTCTTTTTGGCTTTGCATTGATTGTTCTATTATAAGGAGCAATTTGAAATTCAATTTTCTTCTCATAAATCATTGCTTTTGCATCAACAGGATATTTCACAATCAAGTCACCATCAATGACTTCCATATATAGTAATCCCGTCTTTTCAACATCAAAAATATCATAGCTAATAATTTTATATATTGGATAATCTACTTTCACATCATCTACATCTAGATAAAATCCAGTAATGACTCCATTTTCAATTCTCAATTTTATTGTTTCCCGATTTTTGAAAGGGTCGTTTTCTAATTCTTCCCCTGCAATAGCACAAAAACCACCAATAGGAAATGCTCTAATAGAATATAGTGTTTCTCCTTTTT
>Ga0265294_10001461_pt1 | contig 31740 bp, 25 predicted proteins | sample MunlanPumphouse3_FD_192504 | JGI IMG/M metagenome (GOLD analysis project Ga0265294, IMG submission 192504) | Groundwater microbial communities from a municipal landfill in Southern Ontario, Canada - Pumphouse #3 | ecosystem: Environmental > Aquatic > Deep subsurface > Groundwater | place...
GGGAATACCATCCAACACACTACCTACAATACTAATGATACATGACATGATACTACCGATATTCAACATATACTCAGAGGGAAGTAAGATAAAGAACTTTATCAAAAAACAACTCTACTGGTTTGAGTTAAATAAATCCAAAAAATGCAAAGGAATAGTAGTTAACAGCCAGTGTACAAAAGATGACTACCTAAAATACTACCCTAAGTACGATGAAGAGAAAGTAAAAGTAGTATATTTGGACGCAGAGCTAGAAGGAACAGACTCAAATTGGGATGAAAAGCTACCATCTGATTACAAACAGAAAGGATATTACATATATATGGGAGGTACGGTATATAAAAATAAGAATTCTAAAGGTGTAGTAGATGGATATGTAAGCCTTTTAGAGAAATTATCCTCCAAGGAAGATGCCCCGTACTTAGTAATAGCAGGAGGGAATTTTATAAAAGATAATCTTCAAGCTCAAGAGTTTAGAGAATATATAAGACAGAAGGGAATAGAAAGCAATGTTTTATTAACAGGCTTCTATGAAGATAATCAAGCTCAACAACTACTATCGAACTCAATAGCAATGCTACACCTATCACTCTATGAGGGCTTTGGCATATCTCTAGTAGAGGGTATGAAGGCAGGAACACCAGTAATAGCTCATAATGGTTCATGCTACCCAGAGGTCCTAGATGGAGCAGGTCTACTAGTAGATGGTGAGAACGATGAAGAGGTCGGTAAAGCAATGTATGATGTTTATAAGGATAAGGAATTAAGAGAGGAGTTAATAGGGGAAGGTCTAAAAAGAGCAAGAGAATTCTCGTGGGAGAAAACAGCAGAGGAAACCTATCAGTTTATTTTAAACTCTGTGACCCAATAATTACCCAAACTATCTCTACTCAGTAATCTCTTTAAATTAGGAGACAACATATCTATCTCATAACTCTTTATCTCATACAGTTCATCTTGGAAACTAAAATATCTTTCCTCAATTGGGAAAACTGTTTTTAACAAAGGATCACTCCTACACTCTACAACCTCTACAGTAGGTCTAAGCTCGACATCCAATATCCTCTCACCATCACTACCATCAACCCTTAGATGAGTAGAATACTCATCAGGAGAACTAATATCTCTATTCTCCCACCCACATAGAAATACTCCCTCCTTACAGTATCCCCACAACTGATTCTCTTCTCTTTCATACTCATCTAGAACTTCTCTATTAACAACATCGTACCTGTAAGATCTCTTTTGCTCATTTACAAATATACTCTCACTATCTACCCAATAAACAGGGGCAATTGGATTAATATCTAACTTAATTCTTTCTGTTTTTAAAATATTTATTTCTACTAAAAAGAAAAGAATTGAAACTATTAACTCCTCCATTTATATTAATCTTAATTTATCTAAAACTTCGGATGTGGATTATCCCCACTCAATCTCCCAGGAAAAACATCCTTCTTATTCGTTTTCACTAAATTCCAATCAATATCGATAAAAGGTACTGGATCTATATGAGTACTCTGAGCTCTGGCCTCTCTTAACTCAAAATGTAGATGATGACCCAAAGGCTGACAGTTATGAGCCCCGCTATTACCACTTAGTGCAATTAGATCTCCTTTCTTAACACTCTGCCCATTCTGCACGTAGATCTTCTCTAAATGCATATATGCCATATGATGACCGCTATTATACTTAACAACTAGATAGTTTCCACCGCTATTACACTCTCCACCAAAGTTGTCATATCCTCGAGCTACAACTGTACCACTATCACTTGCATAGATATTCTCTCTGACAGATGCAAAATCTATACCCTTGTGGGGACATTGATAAACTGTACAACCGTGCCACTGATTAACATAGACTATCTTTGAAAATGGGAAAGAATATATACCATTACTCACATCCTTTATCTCTTCAAAAGTTGTAGATTTTTTAAAAGCCAATTCTTGGTCTAACCATTGGTTTCTATGATTGATAGAGAAGTAGCCTTTAAATATTAAATCTGTAGGCAACTCTTTTACTAAAGTAGAAATTTCAAAGTAATCATTTCTAAATATGTAGCTACTTGGTGATATTATTTTTTCCTTAAGAAAATACACCTCATGGCTTAGGTTAATTTGATAATTATCTGTACCAGTAACTACCTCGTTACATTTAAACCAAGTTTTACTATCTAAAATATCAAAATCACTACATATAAAACTATCAATATATACAGTTATACTATCTCTGTATGTACCTTTGCTATTAACAATTTTCTGATTGTTGTATGTATAGTATGTGGAAGAAGTAATATTTGGATGATCAATACTACACTCTAGTAAAGTAAATAGTTTTTTCTTAATGTCATATTTATATTTACAGTAGTTCCTCTCTTGAGGAGTTTCTCTCTCTTTTGGTTTTTTATTTTCTTCACTGCCTCCAATCTCTTTCTCCTCCTCAAGAAATTCTTTTTTAGCAATATACTTCTCTGTAGATATGCCTAAAACTTCCTCTTCCCAAATATCCTCTTGGATATCTCTAGAGATATGTACCCCTTCCTCAATCCGTGGATTAATATCCGTAACGGGTTGTTCTTGGGTAAGATACAGATCGAAATATCCAGACTCCATATTGAAACATTGATACTCATTACTACTACATCTTTTACCAGCTTCTTTAATATATACTTTCCATAGATATGAGCCCTCCTCATCAATCTCTATATCTAAATAGTTATTTAAAAGCCAGTCTGAGGTATATATTAGTTCCTCTTTACTATCTTTGAGCTTATATATCCCAACCATATATTCACACTCCTGTGCATACTGGCCCCACTGTATATGTACAGGGTTTGCATTAAACACCTCAATATCTACATGAGCAAATATTGGAGTAAGAAATGCTAAAAAAATTTTCAGTACTGATTCCATACCCAATTATGATTTGCGAAAATGAACAGACGATTAACTACAGATGTGAGATACTAAGGGTATGTTGGAAATATCTATATATATAATTGCTGGAGGAATATCCTTAATAGGATTGGTTTTAACAGTGATATCTCTGCCAGGTGTATGGTTAATATTCCTATCAACCATACTCGTTGCTATTGTAGACAAATTTCAAACCATTACACCATTAATATTAACTTCCATTTTCCTAATATCATTGTTTTCAACACTCATAGACAATATCGTTAATCTACTTGGTGTTAAAGTAATGGGGGGAACCATTTGGGGGATGGTAGGTGCAGTACTTGGCGGCATAGTGGGATTGATAATTGGCAACATAGTGGGCCTAATTCTTGGTCCATTACTTGGAGCTTTCTTTCTAGAATTTCTCTTGGGTAAAAAAAGTTTTGAAGAGAGTCTTAAGGCCGGACTTGGAACCTTTATGGGCGTACTCTTAAGTGTAATTTTGAAATCAGCAATAAATGTTGGGATAGTAATATTTGTAATTACAAGACTCTTACCATAATTAAAAAGGATGATATAATCTACTCATGTTCAAATTCTTAACGAATCTCTTTGATTCAAATGAAAAACAATTAAATCAGGTACAGCCCATTGTTGATAAGATAAACGATCTTGAGGACGAATACGTCAAACTCACAGACGAACAACTTAGAAATAAGACGGAGGAGTTTAGAAAAATTCTTAATGTAGATCTGAAGAAGAGTAGAGAGCAATTTAAAGAGTTAAATAAAGTTGAACTTGCAAAAGTCCTTGATGATGAGAAATTAAAGATGTATGAAATACTCCCTGACGCATTCGCTACAGTAAGAGAAGCCTCTAAAAGGGTCGCAAATCATAGGCATTTTGATGTACAGATGCTAGCTGCATATGTGCTTTTTGATAATAAAGTAGCAGAGCTATTTACAGGAGAGGGTAAAACATTAGCCGCTAATATGCCCCTTTACCTATACGCCCTTTCTGGAAGAGGAGCTCACTTAGTTACAGTAAATGACTATCTCGCAAAAAGAGATGCAGAGTGGAATGGACATATCCTAGGCTCACTTGGTATTACTGTAGCCGCAATTGGTGCGGGAGCACAGTATAGGTATGTATCTGATGAGGAGGCTATAAAACTCAAGGGAGATGAAGCAAAGGAGATGATTGCAAAACGAGATGAGCTAGAGAAAAAAGCAGGAAGACTTAAATATGATCATATGTCTGGAGTAAATCTAATAGAGTGTAGTAAAAAGGAAGCATATGACTGTGATATTGTATATGGAACCAACAATGAGTATGGTTTTGATTACCTTCGGGATAATATGGTTAGAGACATTGATGATAGGGTACAAGGCCCTAGGTATTTCGCCATTGTTGACGAAGCAGACTCCATCCTTATCGATGAGGCTAGAACACCATTAATCATATCTACTAGTGCACAAGCTTCAAACGATATGTATTCTCAATTTTCTACCCTAGTTAAACAGCTCAGTCCAGAAAAGCACTATGTTGTTGATGAGAAAGCTAATGCGGTATCTCTTACCGATGAGGGAATGGACCAAGTAGAAAAGCTTCTTAAGGTTGATAATGTGTATGAGAATGCTCAGTTTGCATATCACTTAGATAATGCACTTAAGGCAAAAGAGCTGTATAAAAAGGATGATGAATATATGATTAAGAATGGGGAAGTGATAATCGTTGACGAATTTACGGGTAGAGCCATGGAAGGTAGAAGGTACAGTGAAGGATTGCATCAGGCAATAGAGGCTAAAGAGGGGGTCGAGGTAAAAAGAGAGTCTAGAACTATGGCTACCATTACTCTTCAAAACTACTTTAGATTGTATTCCTATCTTTCAAGTATGACAGCAACTGCTCTTACAGAAGCAGAGGAATTCTCCTCCATATATCATCTTGATACGATAGTTGTGCCTACTAACAATCCTGTTATCAGGGAGGATCATAAGGATGTGGTTTACAAAACAGAGGAAGCAAAATTCAATGCAATTGTAGAAGACATTAAAGTACACTTTGAAAAGAAACAGCCAATTCTTGTAGGTACTACCTCTGTAGAGAAGTCAGAGTTCCTCTCAGAGCTACTCTCTAAGCAGGGTGTTCCCCATGAGGTACTTAATGCCAAGTATCATGAGAGAGAGGCTAAGATAGTCTCTCAGGCAGGTCAGAAGGGCTCTGTAACCATAGCTACCAATATGGCAGGTAGAGGAACAGACATTGCATTAGAGGAAGGTGTTACAGATTTGGGAGGATTGTATGTAATAGGTTCAGAGAGACACGAATCGAGAAGAATTGATAATCAGCTAAGAGGTAGATCTGGAAGACAGGGAGACCCAGGAGAAACCCGTTTCTATATCTCCTTTGAAGACGATCTAATGAGACTCTTTGGTGGAGAAAGGATGCAACTTCTAATGTCTCAAGTCGGACTCGGTGATGATGTCCCAATATCTATGGGTATTTTAGGAACAACAATAGAGAATGCTCAAAAGAAAGTAGAGGCCCAAAACTATGATATACGTAAAAGGCTTGTAGAGTACGACGATGTCCTTAATCAGCAAAGAGACATAATATATGGCCTCAGAACTAATATCCTAAAAATTGCAAAAAAGGAAAGAAACGGACAGGAATTTAATTCCAAAGCAGATTTAGAACTTGCAAAAGAAATGGATATTGAGAAAGTCCAAGACCAATTGGATGCATTTACCTTAAGTCAGGAATCTAGTTGGCATATTGAGATACTATCAGATTTCACATACGGATATACACCACTAGAAATATGGATACTTAAAGAGCAGTTAGCATATATGGACTTCCTTTTTGCTGCTCAACGTTCAGATGACATGAAGATAGATGAGGATGAAGAGAGTAAGGTAATTACACAAATCAAAAACCTGCTATCCGAAGAGGTATATGAGAAAGCCTTGAAGAAATTGAAATATACAGATGAAGAGCTTACAGATTTAACAAAAGTAAAGAAGTTGATACTAATGGCTTTTGTAATTCATAGCCAGGATATAACGCAGGAAGCCCTTAAAGAACTCTCTAAAGTTTTAATCCTAGAATCTTTTGATAGGTACTGGATGGAGCATTTAGACAATATGGCTGATCTAAGAGAAGGAATATCTCTTAGGAATCTCGCACAAAGAGATCCTCTTGTAGAGTATAAAAATGAAGGGTTTGAAATGTTTGATAAGATGTTTGGGAGTATAAATCAAAGTGTAAGAGATAGATTCTTTAAGGTTAGAATTGTTAGGAGAGACGCAGCAATACCACCAAGTAATATGCAAGCACGACAGCCTAGACTACCTCAAAAGGATAATCGACCAGGTCAAGTCTCTAAGCAGAAAACTATAGAGAAGGGTATAAAGGTTGGGAGGAACGACCCTTGTCCTTGTGGCAGTGGGAAAAAATATAAGAAATGCTGTTATCCAAAATATGAGTAGCATAGTTTGAACTATAAGATTATTGACCCCTGTGATTTTGTATACTATCCTTTAAATAACATATAGTTCAAATCTTATAGCTATGGCCAATAATAAAAAAGGGAATAATGCAAAGACAGTAACATCCAAATTAAGTGTTCATGTTATTTTTTACTCCTGTCCTGATTGTGGTCATGAAATAGAGCATGTTGAGTTTTGTGATAAGTGTGGTAAAGAGATGAGGGTAATAGATGTTGTTGAGAAGTTTGGTTCTGAAGCACAAGAGATTATTGAACAGATAAAATCTCTAAAAGCTCACACCTCGGAATATCAAGAGGAAGAGGAAAGTCCTAATATAATTATTATCTCAGAGGAAGATGAGGAAGGTGTAAATGATGATGACGACAATACTATTACTGAAGAAGAAGTCCTAGAGTTAGATGATATCTTCGCAGACAATGATGAGACTTCAGCTCTTCGCGACAACTCAGTAGATATCTCAGATTTGACTATGAAATTAGATGAAAGTGATGAAGAGAACACCTTTGAAGATATGGATATAGACCCAGACGACCTTCCAGAGTTATAATGGCCCATGATTAATAATCTCGGTAGAGTAGCAATAATTGCAGATCAGATGACTGCATTTGGTGGTGCAGACAGAGAAATGCTTTCCGTTTTGAGACTAATGCCAGAGGCTGACATATATACTGTCCTATACAATCCTTCAGGATATACCAATATTGATATAAAACAGAATATCTATACAAGCTTCGTACAGAAACTACCTTTTAAATACAAATTTTCTAAACATCTAAAAGTATTAAACCCAATAGCATATGAAAATTTTGATTTAAGAGAATACGATACTCTTATCTCTATATCTGCAGGACCTGCAAAAGGAGTAATCCCTGATATTAACCAGATACACATCGCTATGGTAATGACCCCTCCTCGTTCTCTTTGGGATCACGAGCTCAATATTAGGGCTAGCAAATTAAAAAATCTATATAAACCTATATCTAAAGTTCTTAATAATTATGAAAGAATTTGGGATACAAGTTTAGTCCCAAGAATAGATTACTGGATAGCTAATTCCAATTTTATATCAAAGAAAATCATGAAGAGATATCATGTTAAATCAGAAGTTATCTATCCGGGCATAGAGGAGGAGTGTTTTGAAAGTTTTAGTAAATCTGAGATTGATTCTACATTAGAAAAGTATTCAATACCTCGGGATTTTATTCTAGTCGTATCAAGACTGTATGACTACAAACGTATAGATTGGGCAATTAAATCAGCAATTGATACTGGGAAAAATCTAGTGATAATCGGTGATGGGCCGGATAGAAAATATCTTAAAAAGCTATCTAAAGGCCATAGTAATATATACTTTTTAGGCTTTCTGCAAGACGATAGGGAGGTGCGTATATTCTATAAACAGGCTCAACTACTCCTGTTTTGTGGCATAGAGGATTTCGGATTAGTCCCTGTCGAAGCTATGGCACAGGGTACACCAATATTCGCATATGACAAAGGTGGGGTTACTGAGACAGTTTTGGAAAATGAAACAGGGGAATTTTTTAAAGATAATCAAGAGTTAACTAAGTTACTTAATGATTTTAGTAAAAAAGGGTATAATGAGGGCACAATTATCAATAGAGCCAGAGAATTTAGTGAAAAGAATTTTTTAAACAATCTAAATCAATACCTAGAAACAATTCATGAGTAAGAGTAAATATTCACATAAAAAAATACCAACTTCAAAGCTTAAACTCGCTATCGTAGCAGATCCTCTCTATAAATATGGGGGTTCGGAAAAACATCTGCAATATATATTAAAGACTTTCCCAAACTCTGAGCTGTTTGTCCCGTATTATGACGGGGAATTTGTTAAAGAGCATTTTCCTAACATCATTATCCACCAATCCTTCTTAAAGCGCTTCCCATTTAAAGCAAAAATGAAACATTCCTATCTCCTATTTCATCCTCTTGCTGTTAAAATGTTTAAGTTCAATGACTTTGATGGAGTGCTATCTCACTCGATAATCTTTGGGAAATTTGCTAAAGCACCTAAAGGTAAGAAGCATATAAATAGTTGTATGTCTCCACCAAAATTCCTATGGCAAAAAGAGGATAGGAGTATAAAAGACAGAAAACAACTTCGGGGAATTAACAAACTTTCCTTTGCTATATACTCATTCTTTATGGATACATTTCTAGAAGACCTTTGGAAGAAATGGGACAAGGAAGCTGCCCAGAAGGTTGATCATATGATTGCAAACTCAGAGACTGTTAAGAAAAGGATAAAGAAAGTTTATGATATAAAAGCGGATGTAATTTATCCACCTGTAGAGGTGGCACAGATGCAGATAGAGAGGCCACTCAATAGGAGGGAGAATTGGTTTTTGTATCTTGGTCGTATTGAATCATATAAAGGCGTTGAACTTGCTATTAGAGCCTGTGTAGATGCCCAGGTTCCACTTAAAATCGTAGGCAAAGGAGACGATGAAGACCGTATGCATGAATTGGTAAAGGAGCTAAAGGCAAAAGGTTTGGTAAAATTCTTGGGATTTGTATCTGATGAGGAGAGGATAGATTTAATGAGAAGAGCTAGGGCTCTCATATTCCCTGTAAGAGGGGAGGATTTTGGTATAGTTCCAGTAGAGGCCAATGCTGTAGGCACACCAGTGATAGCTTACAGAAGTGGTGGAGTTGTAGAGACCATTTCAGAAGAGAACCCTAAAACAGGAGTGTTTTTTGAAAAGTATAACTATAAGTCATTGTCGAAAGCACTTAAAGATTTTAATGAAGAGGAATTTACTTCGAAGAACTGTGTTAGTAATGCTCAAAGATTCGATTCTTCAATATTTATGTATAAATTGAAGACATATGTAGAAGATGCTATACATAATACTTAAAAGGATTTTAGACATTCTTCTTGCAGCTGTCCTCTGGATATTACTTTCTCCTGTTCTTTTCATTGTTGCTATTTTAATAAAGCTTACAAGTAAGGGACCTGTGTTTGTACCCGATTGTGTTAGGTTATACAAATTCCGCCCATTCTTTATGTATAAATTTCGTACTATGAAATTAAATGGACAGGAGATATTGGAGGGTAATCCAAAACTTAAAGAGGTACTTAAAAATGATCACAAGATATCTGTAAACGATGATCCTAGGGTTACAAGGCTTGGTAAATTTTTGAGATTGACAGACTTAGATGAAACACCCCAGCTTCTAAATGTCATCTTTGGACAGATGTCCTTAGTAGGACCACGCCCATATATGTTGTGGGAGATAGAGGAGATAATTAATGGAGGCAGTGATATTGACAGATTAAATATGAGAAAGATTCAAAAAGTTAAACCTGGTATGACAGGCCTATGGCAGATTTCGGGAAGAAACACACTCCCTTTTTCACAGAGAGTAGAAATAGATGCCATGTATGCTAGAAATCGCAATTTCTTTCTAGATCTAAAGATACTTCTTAAGACACCAAAGATATTAATTACAGGTAAGGGGAGAAAATGAGTAGAGATATAGTTACGGTAATAAAGTCAGTAAATTATTCTGAGGCAGATAAAATTCTTACGGTATATGGAAAGTATAATGGTAAATTTGCACTTATAGCTAAGGGTATTAGAAAGATTGTTAGTAAGAATAGGGGTAATATGCAAACCCTATCAACAAGCGAAATATCCTTCTATGAAGGCAGAGGTCTTCCAATTCTTACTGAATCCCAGCTGATATATTCTCCAGAGATTGATTCTCATATGGATATTCAAAATACCCAGAGGGTTTTGTATCTTCTTAATAAATTTCTTGTAGAGGGGGAGAGAAATCAAAAGGTTTTTGATCTTTTACAGAGTGTTTTACAAAACAGTATGGATACTGTGAGAGTAAATAAGTTTAGGCTCCAGATACTTAAAAATTTGGGTTTTCTTGGAGATTTTAATATCTGTGATGTGTGTAAGAAAAAAAAAGAGCCTGGGTTTATTCTCCCTAAGAATTTCACTGTTGTATGTAAAGATTGCTACTCAAAGAGCGATAAAGGTGTTAAACTTGATAAGAATATCTATGCTAATTCTGTTTTTACAGAGGCTTTAGATAAATACATTAAAAAAATAGTAGAAGAAATATAAATGAAACTGCCAAAATATATATTAATACCTATAAGTTTAGTACTACTTTCATTAAACTTTGTATTTGCACAGGTTTATCAGGGAAGTGTTGTTGTTAATGCGACTATAAATGAAGACACATTCTCTACCTTAGAGGTGTTACCTAACAGTGTCGAAATAATGGAGAGAGCAATTGTGATTGTAACTATCCGTGACAACAACTTAAACCCTCTTTCTGGTCACTACATACGACTAATTGCACCTGGTGTTACCTTTACTCAGCCAACACAACCGTCTAATTCTCAGGGAAAGATATTTGTACAGGTTTACTCTGATCAATCAGGGGCTTACACAATATCAGCTCAGGATATAACAGACCTTAATCTTACTATTGATATTTTAGATCGTGACACTCTTTATGTTCATCCTCTTGATGCACCTTTTCTTCTTGAAGAACCTAAATATACTAGGGGTACAACAAACACCGTTTTTTGGAATTCCTTAGGCTCCGGATATAAATACTATACTGAGGTCAGTAGATATGCTGATTTCAGTTCCATTAAATCTACAAGTGGTTGGATTGATGGGACTAAATTTGAGTTTGATAATTTAGAAAATGGAGTCATGTACTTTTATAGAGTAAAAGCTCGTAATAGCTACGGTGGTGAAAGTATATGGTCTAATGTGAGATATAGTGTGCAGGATAATGAACCCCCTGTAATAACGTTTCTTTCGATAAGTAGTATAGGGGAAAATAATAGCAGAGAGTGGGAGAGCGGTTATAAGATAGAGATAGTTTACAAGATTGAGGATAATCTCTTTGTTAAAGATAGTAATTTCTACTGTGTTAAACAGAATGGTACACGTGTAAAGTGTGGGACTACAGTGGTTAATGGAAGTGTATATACGACCACTATAACATTGGCTAATTTAGAGAAGAAGAGTATAAATGACCTTTTCCCTATTTACTCATTTTGTATAGATGCTCAGGACGGTGCGGGTAACAGTTCAGAGATTTGCGATATTAATTTAGAAGTTCCTCCTTGGCAATCTCCGATTCCACCAGAGCCTGAACCAGAGCCTAAGCCTGAACCACCAAAGGAGATACCCACCTATATTGGAAGGATTGTAAAGGACTTTATAGATCAGACTCAGATAGCAATGGATAATATGTTTGGGAACTTAGATGATCTTCAGTTACAGGATATTACTACTACTACTACTATCGCCACAATTACGATAAGTATTGGTGGTTTGCTGGGGGGCTTATTCTATATACCGATATATCTATTCCAATTGCTTTTGGGCTTCCTCTCATGGCTTGGGTTAAGGAAGCGAGGGCAGAGGGTAGGGTATGTATATGATAGCAAGAGTAAGGATCCCATATCTCAAGCTGTAATTAGGGTATATTCTTTAGAAAAGCGTTTAGTCTGGACTGATGTTACTGATAGTAGAGGTATGTTTAGATTAGGATTAGATGATGGGGAGTATATGATGAGTGTAGCAGCAAGGGGTTATGAGTTTCCATCTACTCTTATTTTTGGTAAATCTGATTATCCCTTAGAGAATGTATATCATGGAGGGAAGTTTACCGTTACCCAAAAGATTGTTCCAGAATTTTCTATACCTATGGATGCCACGGAGATGTCATGGTTTTCTAAATTTGTTACTACCGTAAGTGGTAGGTTTAGGGTTCTTTACAAGGTGTTGAGTATACTGTTTTTTGTTTTTGGCTTACTCTTTTCTATATATACTTATAGCATTAATTCTAATTGGTTTAATTTTATAATTATCCTTCTTTACATTCCTTCTTTTGTTTTAGTAATACGCGTTGTTTTCAAGAAGGAGATAGAGTATGGGGTTGTTAAGGATAGTGAAGGGAATCCTCTAGAGGGTGTTGCTGTTGGTCTCAAGGATAAGGAGTTTAGGAGGATTGTAGCTAAGCGTTATACGGATGGTAAGGGTAGGTATAGGTTTATTGTTGATAAAGGAGATTATAGTTTAGAGATATTGGAGACTGGTTATGAGGTAGTGGAGATAGAGGAGAAAGAGGCTCGTATTTTGTCTAATGGTTCTATGTTGATTGCTTTAGATACTGTTGTAAAGCAGATTGATGTTGAAAATTGACATTTATATTGGTATGATTACGTTGTTAAATATGGGTGTATAGCTCAACTGGTTAGAGCAAACGACTCTTAATCGTTAGGTTCAGGGTTCGAGTCCCTGTACACCCATACTGTTAGCTTATAGCTTTTTACTCATATAAAGTTCACCATCCTCAAACCCTCTCTTTCTATAATACTCTCTAGTACCAATAGCAGATATAACAGACAATTTCTTAAAACCATTACTCTTAGAAATCTCTTCAGATCTCTCTATTAACTTTTTTCCTAAACCTAAATGTTGAGCCTGTCCCATACTCTCTTTACCAATACCTACCAAAGTACCATATACATGAACCTCTCTAATAATGGCACAATCTTGTAATTCATCTATAAAATTCTTTTTTGATAAACCCTTCTTAGGTATAGATAACCTTAAAAAACCACATATCCTGTCATCTACCTTTGTGATGTAGGAAATAAAAAATTCGGTACTAACAGAAGTCTTGTATTTAATAACCTCCTCCTTAATCTCATCCCAGGTAATTTTCTCACCCCCTATCTCTCTACTCCTTATATCTTCTACCCTCATCCCCAATCTCTCAATCTCTTCTTGGGCTATCTGTCTGAAGTTACTCGCCTTATTCCCTGCTACTATCTCATTAGAAGGTATATCCCTAACAATTCTAGTTAATCTAACAAACCTAGGTGTAGTAGGTAAGGTATGAACAAAATACTCAAGTAATTGATCTCTACTATATGGAATATATTCTCCTTTTTCGTATAACTGGGCTAACTTAGTATTAGGAATTATCGATGTAGGATATATTTTTAATTCGTCGGGATAGAAATTCTTACTCCAAAGCTTTCTGTAATCTTCAATATCCTTTTTAATATTTGAGCCATAGAGATTGGGCATAATGTGGGCATGAATCTTAAATCCAGCTACTCTTAGTAGTCTGAAAGCTTTCTTACTTTCTTTAACTGTATGACCTCGTCTATTTAACTCCAATATCTTGTCGTTTAAAGACTGTATACCTATCTGTATTTTCGTCGCACCCAACCTTCTCATCCTTACAATTTCATCTTGCGTAATAAAGTCGGGTCTTGTTTCTAATACTAATCCAACATTTCTACAATTTGCTGTCTCATTGAATTTCTGTACATTTTCTAAGTCTTCCCAAGCTATATTATCCTCAGAGATATCTTCTATCTTGTAATTTGTACTAAAACTATTCATAGCATCAAAACATCTTTTTACAAACCATATTTGGTAGTTTTCTGGATATACAGAGCAGGTGCCTCCTAGGATAATGAGTTCTATTTTGTCTGTACTGTGCCCAACATTTCTTAATGCTTGTATTCTGTATTTGGTTTGATCATATGGATCAAATTTATGAACTAAAGCTCTTTGAGCACCTGGTTCGGAAGCAATGTAGCTTTTGGGCATATTCTGTTCATTTGGACAGAATATACACTTGCCTGGACATGGGTAGGGTTTCATAAGGACGGTTACAATGGCTACACCAGATTGGGTTCGGGTAGGTTTGAGTCTTATTCTGTCTTCAATTGTTTTGCTTTGCTTTAGTTGTTTTGATTTAATTAGGTTTCTGTACTCTACGATTAGTTCATCATGTCTGTAGAGACCTATATTTTCTTTAGGATACTTTCTGAGAATTTTGTGTAGAGAATGGTTTGTCCATTTCTTCTGTTTTTCTATTTCTTTAAAGATTTCTAATGCTTTTTCCATGCTGTATTATATCAGCTACGGTGTCTAACCCTCTAAGCCTGTAACTAGCAAAAACAATCGATATTGTTGATTTAAGCCCTTTTCGTGGTGTCTAACACCTAAGGTTTGTTTATATGACAACGACAAGAGCAAGATTTGAGAACTATGGGTCTATGGGGTTAGACACTTAGTTTGTTGCCCTTACTTAGCATGGTATGTTAAACTAAATAACTATGAGAAACACTGTCCGAATTAAGCCGGCAATATTATCACTGCTTTTTTTAACGATACTTTCATCCTCTCTATTTTTTATATCTAAAATTTTTGCTACAGGCGCAACTCCGGTACTTGGTAGTGCTACAGTTTCAAATACGTCTAATCTTGTATTTTTTACTTCCGAGATATACCGTGCAAATGTGGTAATTTCAGATCCTGATCCTGGAAATGGTAATACTAGAACGATATCTGGTTATGCATGGTCTCAAGATGTGGGTTGGATAGAGTTTACTGCTAATAGTACATCTGGTGTGTTTGTGGATTACAGTACTGGCAAGGTGTCTGGATCAGCGTACGTCATTAGCACAGGTAACATACTAGATTTTGATAATAATGGAAGCAACACCGTAGTCAATACGACAACTGGTGTTTTTACAGGCTATGTTTGGTCACAAGATCTGGGTTGGATTCATTTTGATTCGGATGTACATGTTAAAGATAATTCAGCCCCAAATAATGTTGTAAGTGTAAGTGGATACACTGATGGTAGTAAACTCAAAGAAATAACTCCGTCCGATACTCTGGTATACAAACATATACAGCCATATTTTGAATGGAGTACTCCTACCGACCCAAGTACAGAGTCTCATGGGTATCAATCAAGCGGTATAGCTGGTTATTATGTATATTGGGGACCAAGCGCTACTGCATTACCAAGTAGCTCAGGAATTTTTCAAGAAGACAGTTTTATTACAGTTGATGTAACTGAAAATCAAACCTACTATCTTAGAATACAGGCGGTAGATAATCATGGTAATGTGTATATAAATCTTGAGGAAGAGTATACCCTGTTTGAATATCATGCAGACCTTATCAATCCTACCAATGTGTCATATGTAGTTACCCCAAGTGGAAACTTTGGAAATGTAGATGATATGTTTATTAGTTGGCCAAGTGCTGCAGGGGTTACGAGTGCAGATACTAATGGGATATTAGGATGGCAGTACAGTCTTAAAGGTGTAAGCAATTGGACAGGAGAAACTTATAGTGAACGCTTTGATTTACACTATATCCCATTTGAAGATACTAACCACACTCATTATTTTACTGTTGACAAAGATCTTGCAAATATGTCAGTGGGGAATAATATTGTCTATTTTAGAACAGTAGATAATGCAGGGAACTTTAGTGGGTATGTAACAGGGGGTATAGCTTACGGCGGTTTAGCGCCAAGATTCTTAGCAGAAGATACAGTAACTGTGACACCTGATTACAATACCTCTAATGAGTTTGCATTAAGTTGGCCAGAAGCAATTACAGAGGATGGGAGATCTATATCTTCTTACTATTACATGATCAACACTCTTCCTCCATCAACCTATGAAACCTTGACGAGCAATAGTTCTCTATACATTCCCGTGGAGACGAACTCCATCGCTGTGGGTACTCTAAGAGGAGCAGGTAAAGGAGATAACACTGTGTATGTAGTGGCTATAGATAATCAGGAGGGATATTCTCCTAGTAATTACGCTTCCGGTACTTTCGAATTAGATAGCTCACTACCAGATCCAGTGAATAATCTTTCGATGGCTGACACTTCTATAAAATCAGCACAACTATGGAGGGCATCAATAAATTGGGAAGTGCCAACCTATAAGGGGAATGGTAACCTTTCTTATACAATTCAGAGAAGTTTGAACGGTACTAGTTGGACTACTATTGGCACAACAACAGGGCTATCATATACAGATACTGTTGATAAAAGTGGAATATACTACTATCAGGTAGGATGTTCAGATTCTACTGATCAAAGCCTAGCTAATCCTACCTTCTCATCTGTAGAAAGTGGTACCGTACAGGGTAAATATCTCGAACCGGCAGAACTCGTATCGGGAGTGGTATTAACAAATATAGGAACAAGAAAGGCTACTATATCTTGGGTAACTAATAGGAACAGTGATACGAAGATTGCTCATGGACTTGTTAGTAATAAATATTTTGAAGAAGAGGCGTACAGCTCAAGACAGGTAACAAATCATGAAATTACATTAAACAATTTAGAACCAGACACAATTTACTACTTCAAAGCAAGATGGACAGATGAAGATGGGAATACTGGCGAAAGTCAAGAACTTTCATTCAAGACTGATCAGACCCCTCAAGTCTATGAAACAAAAGTAGAAAGGGTAGGATTGGATTACGCAATGGTAACTTTTGAAGTATATGGAGCAACAAAAGCAGCAATTGTATATGGTAAAGGCCTTTCATATACAGCTATTAAGGAAACAAACACCTCTCCAAGTAGAAGTAGTTACTCTGTAATTTTGGACAATCTAGAAGATGGAACAACATACAATTATAAAATAAGATTGACTGATATCGATGAATATGTCTATGAATCTATAGAAAACAATTCCTTCATAACCCCTCCAAAGCCAGTCGTCTCTAATGTGCGGATACAGGAACTCAAAGAGGTTGCAAGTCCAACGGTTATATTTAGCTGGCAGAGTAATACTAAGATAAACTCAGTGGTGGGCTTTAAGCAAAATATAGAGGGTTCTACAGTTAAGGATCAGATAGATATGCAATACATATCAGGGTTACATGAAATGGAAATTTCGGGATTAATCCCACAAACTGAGTATATTGCTCAAGTAGAAGGTGTAGATGAATATGGTAACAGAGCTATATCTGAATCTATTAGATTTACTACAGCTACAGATACCAGACCACCAAAGATATCAAGCGTTGTCGTAGAGCCAGATCTCATTAGTAGATCTGACCAGACTGACAAATCTAGAAGTGCACAATTTGTAGTATCTTGGGAAACAGATGAACCAGCTACAAGTAAAGTAGAATTCGGAGAGGGTGGAGCGGGCTTGTACACATCGAGCTCTAAGCTAGACCAAGAGCTAAGGACTAAACATCTTGTAATAATATCTGGGTTAACTCCATCAAAAGTATATAGCTTAGCGATAGTGTCAAGCGACAGCTATAACAACCAAGCAAAATATGGCCCTCTGGTTTCAATAACACCCAAATCAAATGATACAATATTTGAGACTGTTTTAGGAACAATATCCAATATCTTTAAAGTCTTCTAATGGATAAAAAAACCATCATCAAAGTTGAGAATATTCAGAAGAGCTTCACTATAGGAGAGCGACGCAATAAAGTACTTAAAGGTATCTCATTTGAGATATATCAAGGTGAACTGCTGACACTTTTTGGTCCATCGGGATGTGGTAAATCAACACTTTTACATACAATCATGGGAGTGGAAAAGCCGAATTCGGGTAGTATAAAGATATTAGATAGAAACTTTTGGGATATGAATGCGGATGAAAGAGCAGATATTAGGAAAAGGAGTATAGGAGTAATATATCAACAACAAAACTGGATAAAATCTTTAACCGTAATAGAGAATGTAGCCCTTTCTGCACAACTATTAGGATTTAACAAAGCAGAAAGTATGGCTCAAGCGAAGAAAGTAATCACACAGGTGGGAATGAGTAAATTTGAGAACTTCCATGCCACCGAACTCTCTTCTGGAGAACAACAAAAGATAGGTCTTGCAAGAGCCCTTATTACAAATCCTAAAGTATTGATAGCTGACGAACCTACAGGAAATCTTGATACAGAAAGCGGTTACGAAGTGCTAGACACCTTAAGAGAATTGGCAGATAGCGGGACTACAGTGATACTCGTTACACACAACCCCGACCATCTTAGTTACTCGGATAGAGTTGCTGTAATGAAAAATGGTTATCTAATTGATGTTTTATCCAAGTCGAAAGATATTCAGAATAAAGCAGAAGAATTAATTAAAGAAAGTGATATTGGAGATGGGGAGGAGATAGTAGAAAGCAACAGAGAGCAGTTCAATAAAACAGAATCAGATTATACATCTGAAACGCCTCTAGAAAAAATCAGATTGTATCTAAGCTTAATATTCAAATTCTTTTTCCAAAGTATCTCTGTATTAATAATCTTATTATTAAAGAAGATCTCTGCCCAAAGAAGTGTGAAACTTAGGGAGGCCTTATCTTCATTTTTTAATAAAGTAGAAAACAGAAGTAAAATTACGAAAAATATAAACAGCTTAGATTTAACAGAGATCTCTTTTAAAAACATATTTTTTAAGAAGTTTAGAACGATTGTTACAATTCTAGGGGTAGCACTGGGTACAGGATTTGTTGTGCTTCTATTATCTTTGGGCTACGGCGTTGAGAAATTGGTGGTTGAACGCATTGCGCAAGCTCAAGACTTAAATCAGGTTGATGCTTTTGCTAAGGTTGGGAGCCAGTTACTATTAAATGACAATCTTATTGAAAAAATAGAAAGTGTGTCTGGTGTAACCGAAGTATACAAAATTAAAAACTTTCCTGGTCGAATCAACTATAATGGTTCGACAGTAGATGTTGTAGTGTACGGTGTTCAAAGCGGCTACCTTGAGAACTCATCTGTAAATAAGATGTCAGGTGAATATTTCTCCTCACAGTCAAAACACTCAGACGCTATAGTTAATAAAGAGTATTTAAATCTCTTAGGACTTAATGAAGATATTATAGGGAAAAGCTTGGATTTGGCAGTAATACAAGCTACTCCAGAAGACGAGAAGCCTGACGAAACAATTCCTATTGACATAATAGGCATAATTGAAGATGACTCATCTCCAGTAATCTACTTGCAAATGGAAGCTATAACAGAATGCACATCTTCAAACTACTCGCAAGCAACAATAGTCATAAATAAAGCTTCGTCATTAGATACTGTAAGAAAACAGATAGAATCTCTAGGTTTAGAGACATTTTCTATAATGGATACAATAGATCAAGTACAAACACTGTTTTCCTATTTAAGATATGGACTTCTAATTTTCGGTGTCATGGCATTTACGATATCTTTTTTAGGAATGGTAAATACTTTGATGGTTTCACTTTTAGAAAGGACTAGAGAGGTTGGTTTGATGAAAATTATAGGTGTAAAAAGAAATGAAATTCGCTTTATATTTGTCACAGAGTCTATGCTTATAGCGTTCCTAGGAGGACTTTTAGGAATTCTGGTAGGGATAATAGGTGGATATATAGTTTCTTTTGTGGTGTACCTTCTCTCTGTCTCTAGAGGTGTAGATTTTATAATGATTTCATATATACCTGCTTATCTCATTGTACTAGTGGTGTTTTGTACTACGGTATTAGGTTTCTTTACAGGACTCTATCCTGCAAATAGGGCTGTTAAGATACCTCCTTTAGATGCACTGAGGTATGAGTAAATATGTATAAGTTAAATAAATTGTATGATATATTAGACCATGAAGTTAAATAAAACAGAAATACTTATAACAGTATTAATATCAGTAGTATTACTTGGTACATATGTAGTATCTACTACCCTAGCAGAGCAAAGTGGTGAATCTCCTGACTCTGGGGAAGATTCTGTACTTATGGATACATATAACACACTATCAGGCTTAGGTTACGGTACAGAGACTGGTGGTAATGGTGCAGTGTGGAATAGAATAATATCCTCTGCTAATTGGTTGCCTGATGGTACTGTTACAGAGGAGACAGTTGTTTCTGGATATACTTTCTATGATGAGAGTCGTACAGAGAAAACTGGTACTCTAGATTTCCCAAACTATGAGGCACAATCTTTACAGGCTAAAGATTTCAGAGATTCAAATGCTTCAGATTCATGGTCTACATGGACAAAGACAAATGCTTCGCCAGAGGTCTGGTATGATTGGAGAACAGGACTCTACTGGAGTGCAGGGCAAGGTTCAATGACCAATGATTTTACAATTGGATTGTGTGATTTCTTTACTACTACACCTAGAAGTGACTATGACGGTAGTGATGGTAATTGTGGTAATGCTATCAATGAGTGTGCCACTCTTTCTTTAGACGCAGATGGTGATACTGTAGCAGATAGCAGTTGGTATTTACCTACACAAGCAGAGTTAATGCAGGCATATTTAAATGGTATATACTTAAGTACTAGTACTTCTTGGGTAACTACATCCTATTTTTGGTCGAGTACTGAGCATCAGAGTGCTAGTAGTTACGCCTGGTACGCATATTTGTACTATGGCTTTACGGCCACCACTAGTAAGAGTAATGGTTATTCAGTACGTTGTGTCCTTAGGGATTTATAATATGTATGGATACTGGCGTAAGTCCAGTATACATACCAAATTATTTTTAATTTAAAATTTATACTTGCGATACACTAAATAATGTGAGAACATTTATCTATGCAAGATCTTACACTCTCAACCTCGACATAGGCAATGGTCTGTAAGGGAGGCATAGATATATAATCCTACTTGCTATACCCGTAGGGTATATTAATACAAAAGATCTTTTACACTAAATATGTCTAGTATCAGATTTTTGGTGGTTTAAAAAATTAGCAAGTCTCCAATTTTTGGTCGAGTACTGAGAATCAGAGTAATAGTAGTAACGCCTGGAACACAAATTTGAACAATGGAAATACGAACAACAATAATAAGAGTAATGGTTATTCAGTACGTTGTGTCCTTAGGGAGTATATAGTATGCCTCAAGCAGATTTAGATAAACCAATATATTTAGCCTTATACAAACTGATTCTTTATCTTTATACGACTCTTAAACATTTCCCTAAAGAGTATAAATATACTCTTGGTGAGGAGATACTACGTTTAGCTTGGAAGACACTTGATTGGACTATACTGGCTAATTCTCTAGATAATAAGGAAAAGAGAAAGTATATAGGAAAGTCATTAGCTACTTTTAACAGTTTAAAGTATAGATTTAGAATAGCAAGTGACCTTCAGATTCTTAGCCAAAAGAAACATGCTTATATCATCAAGCAAAGTGCTGAAATAGAGAAGATGTTAAGAGGTTGGTTTTCTTGGTCTAAAAGATTCTAATTGGCCTTGAACTTCAAGATATTCGCTCAATTTTCCAAAATGATTAAAGTATAGGTCCTGTCTTAAGTTATATGAATTACTCCATTTTAAATGTCCAAACGCTGAGTTAATACTTGCACATATATCCTTCAACTCTTCTAAAGTGGGAGGATTGTGTATGGCTACTGCTTCCTCTTTACACAATGATCTGTCTATTAGTAATCCATTGTTAAAGTAATATAGTTTCTTTTTTAAATTACTAACAGTACGATTTCTAGTAAGCACATACTCTGGTCTAACTATATATCCAATAAAATCTATCCCTTGATAGACACTCCCATATTTCGTTTTTTCTTTCTTTATATCTAGAAGTAGTTTCTTTGCAAGAAATTTTTCAACAGCAGTCTCAACTCTTTTTAATTCGTTAATATCTTTGGATAAAAACAGCAAATCATCAGCATATCGCAGATAATATTTTACTTTCAACTCTCTTTTTATATATTGGTCCAATTCATTAAGGTATAGATTAGCAAAAAATTGAGAAGTTAAATTACCTATAGGGAGGCCTTTGTTCGGTAGACAAGTAAAAAGACTTTTATCTTTTGGTAAACTTTTCAGTAAGTCCAAATCTCCTTTGAGGGTATATTTTTTGCAAGGATTATGAGATATTATCTGTTTAGATAGTTTGAGTAAATTCGTTTTCTTTTCTTCATTATATTTCAATTTATAAATTTTCTTAGTTAGAATTTTATAGAGCATTTTTTTATCTATACTGTAAAAGAAGCTTTTTATATCTAGTTTAAGATAGTATGCATTAGATGTTTTGTTGTTTGTAACTTTATTAAGAAACTGTCTCAGTCTCTTAATCCCACATATTACTCCGTGTTTTTTCCTACAGGCAAAGCTGTCCCATATAAATGTCTTGTCTATTTGTCCTTCAATATTGTTAATTAGTAGGTGATGTACTACTCTGTCTACAAAGTTGGCTGCAAATATCTCTCGTACTGTTGGGTAGGTTATAACAAAGCAGATAGATCTCCCTATTTGATATGAAGCCTCTTTAAGCTGCTCTTGGAGTATTAAGAGTTTGTTCTCGTATTCAACCTCAAATTCAAGTTGGTATGTGCTGTTCCTTTTCCCTCTACGACAGGAGTAGTAGGCTAAAAATAGAGCTTCTAAATCAAAGTGCATATGGTTAAGTATAGAATACTTCTTGTGTGTCTAACCCCCTAAGCCTGTAACTAGCAAAAACAATCGATATTGTTGATTTAAGCCCTTTTCGTGGTGTCTAACACCTAAGGTTTGTTTATATGACAACGACAAGAGCAAGATTTGAGAACTATGGGTCTATGGGGTTAGACACTGTTAATCGTGGGGTCTCCGAAAATCTCTTTGACCCCACAGAGTGAGCTTTTGCCACACCCATTAACAGTTTTCGCTCCCTAGGAGCTTATCTGACAGTGATCCTCTGCCAGACAAACAATTTCCTCAAAGAACAAAAAACCGACCTAGATGGCCGGTTATAATTTCGCTAAATAGCGACAAGGCGTTATTTCTATACCACCATTATACCATTTCTGAGAATTTAAGTTAAGGAGCTAACAGCAACGTAAGCTGTACTCCAACAAATCTGTAAATTATACCCACCAGTAGGACCAAACAGATCTAATATATCTCCAGTAAAGTAAAGATTCTCAATTAATTTAGATTGCATACTATTGGAATCAACCTCTCTAATATCTATACCTCCAGTATTAACAACAGCTCTCTGGTAACCTTCTGAATCTATAACAGTTAATCTGAAATCTTTTAATAACCTTACCATATTTTCTCTATTCTCCTTATTAATCTGAGCCCCAGTAATATATGGATCTAAACCAGTAAGCCTTATAAAAATAGGTATGAGAGAGGAGGGTAGTAATTCTTTCAGAATATTTTTTATAGCAATAGCTCCATTCTCTCTTAACAATCTATTTACTCTATCGTTAAGTTCATTAATTTCGACTTTAGGTTTCAAATCTATCACTATCTCAAAACCCTCATCATACATATCGTATGTATACTGAGATAGCTCTAGAATAATGGGTCCACTTATCCCATCATGAGTAAACATAGCATCTCCAAATGCTTCTTTAAATTTCTTACCATCTTTAAGTACAGTAATGTTTACATGTTTAAGAGTTAAACCAGCTAGATCATAAACAAAACCTTCTTTACATTTAAAACCAACTAAAACAGGAAGGATAGGGTTGATAGTGTGACCCAAATCTTTAGCAAACTCATAACCATCTCCAGTTGAACCAGTTAATGGATATGTCTTACCACCAGTTGCCACTATATATTTGTCAGCGGTGTACTCTCCTTTATCTGTTACTACCTTAACAATCCTTTTACCATCACTCTCTATACTTTTTACATTTGTATTGAGTAAAAGGTTATCTTTTAATTCATCGTAAAATCTATTAACTACATCTAAAGCTTTATCGCTTTCTGGAAACATCCTGTTACCCCTCTCAATTTTTAGAGGTATATTAAGCCGTTGTTCAAAGAAATTTTTAGTATCAACTGGACTAAATAGAGTAAATGCATGGTAAAGAAATTTCCCATTATGTGAATACTGTTTAACAAGTTCATTTAAATCAGTAATGTAATTACTTAAATTGCATCTACCTTTACCAGTTATACCTAGCTTCATTCCTACTCTTTCATTTTTCTCTATAATTAAGAAATTTAACCCTTTATCTTTAGCTAATATCCCCGCCATTAGGCCAGAAGCCCCACCTCCAATTATTATTAAATCCAACTTTTCCATAGATGATTATATAGCATTAGAACGAAGAATGCGTTACAATACTGGAATAAATTAATAGTTGAAAAATTATGAAAGTTCCAGAAATAGCAAAAGAAAGATCTCTACTTTTAATCAAACCAGATGTTTTACAAAGACAAATAGTAGGAGAGATACTGACTCGATTTGAAAGAAAAGGTTTTAAGATTATTGCAATGAAAATGCTTAATGCAACAGAGGAGCAAGTAGGAGAGCATTATGTAGATGAGAACTCATATCTAATTGAAGTTGGAGAGAAGGCTAAAAAGGGAGCAGAGATAAGAGGGGAGGATATATCTAATTGGGATTCGTTGGAAAGGGGTAAGATTATTAGACAAAGAAATATTAGCTATCTTACATGTGGCCCAATTGTCGCTATGGTATTGGAAGGCTTTGGTGTAATCTCTGGTGTTAGAAAAATCTTAGGTAATACTAGTCCAGCAGCTGGTGATGTTGGAACAATTAGAGATGACTATTCGTTAGATACCTACCAATTAGCCGACTATATCTCTCGCTCAACTAGAACAATGATTCATGCTTCTGATAGTGTGGAGAATGCAGAGAGGGAATTACCCATATGGTTTAAAGAAAGTGAACTTTGTGATAACTATGAAACAGCAGCAGAGAAGATTTTCTACGATGAGGGTTGGGAGGATAACTAGAGATCTAAAATATCATTAACTTCTTTCTGTTTCTCTTCGTCAATTAAGGGTTCTTGAATCTCTGTTTTTTCTAGTTTAAATCCAGAATCAACAAAACTCTTTAACTTCTTAAAATCACCCTCAAGCGTATTCTTAAGATTAGGGTTGTAAAGAGCTACAGCAGGATGATACATAGCAAATATTGGAATATCTGAAGGATGAGAAAAAGCTGTACCGTGTGTCGCAGATATTCTTGCTCCTTTTACAAACCTATCAAGAGCTTGGCTTCCTAGAGTTACGATTACCTCTGGGTTGATGAATAGTAACTCAGCATTTAACCATACTCTACATGCGCCCTTTTCATCTTCTTGAGGTTCTCTGTTATTTGGTGGCCTATACTTAACAATATTGCTTAGATACACATCAGATCTTTTTAGATTAATGCTTTTAAGTAAATCATTAAAGAGTTTACCTGCAGCACCAACAAAAGGTATTCCGTGCTTATCTTCTTCTCTTCCCGGTGCTTCTCCGATAAAGACGATTTTGCTTTTAGGTAGTTTAAATTCATATACTGGTTGAGTAGCTACTTTCTTTAATTTACACCTATTATTAATACTGTAGTATTCGTGTAATTCTTTAAGTGTTTGAAATTTAGAGATGTCCATCTGGTCAATTATACGTTATTTTAATATAATTTATTATGCTATCAATAAAAAATCTAACAGTAGAAGCTGATGGAAAAGAGATTCTTAAAGATATTAACCTTGATATCAAAGATGGTCAGAAGGTCGTTCTCTTTGGCCCAAACGGCTCAGGGAAAAGCACCCTATTCAAAGTCATAATGGGATTAGATGGATACAAGATTAAAAAAGGTAAGATTGAAATAAATGGAGAAAGTGTAAAAGATAAAAGTATAGACCAAAGAGTAAAAATGGGATTGGGATATATAGGGCAAAAAAGTGTTGCAATTAAGGGTGTGACAGTTGAGAATCTAATGGAGCAATATGAATTTGAGTATGACAAGATAAAAGAGGATATAGAGGATCTGGATATTGATAAACTCCTAGAGCGAGACATTAACTCTACTCTTTCTGGTGGAGAGATAAAAAGAGTTGAGATTTTCACACTTGCTTTACTTGAAAATATCCACACATATCTTTTAGATGAGCTTGACTCAGGTGTAGATATAGAGAATATTGAAAAGATATCTAAATATCTTAAAAATATTAGTCAAAAGAAAAGCATTGTAATTACAACTCATACAGGCGCTATTCTTAGGGAATTAGATATGGATATTGCGTATGTAATACTTAATGGAGAGATTGTATGCAAAGGTAAGCCAGAGAAGATATGGGAGTGTATTAGAAAACAGGGTTATAAAAATTGTGTAAATTGTGATATCGCAACTAAATGATTAACTTAGAAGACTTCTTAGATAACTACAGTAATGTTGGTATGAACCCATACATTGTACTTAATGACAACAAACCTCTTCTAATGGAGACCTCTGATGAGCAGTTGCAGATACTTAATATCAAGAATCCTAAAGTAGAGAAATATTTAAAACAGTATGATACTCAAGAGAACAGTTTTAAAGAATATACAGGGTATTTAATTCTACTCTCTGAGAATTCTCAAAGTTCTATACAAACATGTTTTCTTACATCTCAGTCTGGATTTGAGCAGAATGTAAGAAATGTAATTGTAGCAGAGGAGGGATCTAAACTTGAGGTGTTCACTGGTTGTTTATCTAATGATCATGTAAAAAGTAATACCCATAACGCGATAACGGATATCTTTGTTGGTAAGAATGCTACTTTAACCTTTAATATGATTCACTCTTGGGGAGAAACGTCTAGAGTGTTTCCTAAAACTAAAGTGCATGTAGAAGAGGGTGGTGTCTTCATATCAAACTATGTTGTATGGGAAAAAGTTAAAGAGATTGTAAGTAATCCACAAGTTTTTGTTGAGGATAATGGAAAAGCAGTAATGCAATCATTGGTTTACTCACATAAGGGGAGTAAGTTGGATATTGGAGGTAGGATAAGCTTAGAGGGTTCAGAAAGTAGTGGAGAGATTCTTTCCAGTGTTGTTTCTGAAGGTGGTAATTACAAGACAGTGACTGAAATAGTCGGTAAGGGTGATAACTCAAGAGGGCATATTGAATGTAATGCAGTTCTTTTAGAGAAAGCAGGAGCTGTTGAGACTGTGCCATTACTAAAAGCTCAGAATCCTTCTGTGCAGCTTTCTCATGAGGCCTCTATAGGTAAGATTTCCAAAGAGGAGATAGAGTATTTACAGACAAAAGGGTTAAATGAAGAGGAGGCTACGGAGCTAATAGTTAAGGGCTTTGTAAATAACTCTGTAAAGAGGATGCCATTATCGGTACAAGAGAAAATAGAGAGTATGATGGCTGGTGGAAAAGGGTTTTAGTATGAGGTAAGATTTATAACTAAGTTGTAATGTTATAACTATGAATTCTAAAATTGCAATGTTCGTGTTGGCTGCAGGTATGGGTAGTAGGTATGGAGGTTTAAAGCAGATGGAGGGTTTTGGCCCAAGTGGTGAGACTATAATAGATTACTCCATTTATGATGCAATTAAGGCTGGTTTTGATAGGATAGTGTTCGTAATTAGACCTGATATGGAGGAGGCATTTAGAGAAGTTTTCTTACATAAATATCAGGATAGAATTGATATTGATTACTGTTTTCAGACAGTAGATATGCTCCCTGGTTGGTATGAGAAAGATCCAGGGAGAGAGAAGCCTTGGGGTACAGGTCATGCTCTGCTTTGTGCTAAAGACATTATCGAAGACCCGTTTCTGATAATTAATGGAGATGACTTCTATGGTAGAGAATCCTTCGAAATTGCTGCAAAGTTTTTAAGAGATGAGTGTACAGAAGATACATATGCAATTCCAGCATATAGACTAGAAAATGTTTTGAGTGATGCGGGAACAGTTAAACGCGGTGTATGTACTGTAAAAGATGATCTACTTGTAAAGATAGAGGAGACATTTGAGATAGCTAGGGATGAAGGCAATGAGATAAATGGAGTAACTTGGGATGGGAAAGCGATGAGGAATATAAAAGGCGAGACTTTGATTTCTATGAATATGTTTTGTTTACATCCATCTACATTTCAAGAATTTGAAGAGGGTTTTGATATTTTCCTCAAAGAAAACAGTGATGCAATGAAAGGAGAATTTCTCCTTCCGATAGAATTAAGCAGGTTGATAGATCAAGGAAGGGTTGAGATGAAAGTTTTAGAGAGTACAGCTAATTGGTTTGGGGTGACATATCCAGAAGATGCTGAAATAGTTAGAGCTAAACTGAAAGAGTTAGTTGAAAAGGGTGAGTATCCAAAAAACCTTTGGAATTAATCTATATAAACAGTAGGGACTCTTTGAGAAACGCCTGTAAGCATATCATATATAGATCTGTCTGCTAATTTACTAACCTCCCACAAATCTATACTATTCTTACAATCACTGCCCCAAAGTAATACATCGTCACCGTTATAAGCGTCTCCCTTGGGCCCTATATCAACCATACACTGATCCATGCATATCCTACCCGCTATTGGATACTCCTTACCTTTAATAATCACTCTCCCTTTATTAGATAAGGATCTAGCATATCCATCAGCATATCCCACAGGTAATGTAACTATCCTTGTCATCTTCTTCGTAATATATTTATTATCATATCCAACAGTAGAACCTTTCCCTAAAACTTTAAAGTAGGAGACTTTTGTTTTAAAAGCCATAATAGGTTTGAGTTGATTTTGAAAACTTTTTATAGGAGAGTAACCGTAAAGAGATAATCCAGTCCTAACCATATCAAAAAAGGAGTCTTTTAGATTGTTTGCAATACCACCTGAATCAGTAAGATGAATGATTAATTTTTTCCTATCTGCATACTTATCAAGAGCCTCTAGAGCAGCATTGAATCTATCCAACTGTTTTTTAGTTAAATCAAGATCTAAAGAAGAGCTAGCAAAATGAGAAAATATTCCTTCGATATCTATATTAGGTAATTCAAAGGCCTCTTTTAAAAAAGGTTCAACTCTATCCCACTGTACTCCTATTCTTCCCATACCAGTATCTACTTTCAAGTGTACTTTTGCTGTTTTATTCAACTTTTTAGCCTCAGTAGATATGGCTTCTAATTTCTCTATAGAGGATCCTGTTATACTGATATCATTTTCCAGAAACATCTCTATCTGATGGTTATCAATACCTCCAAGGACAAGTATAGGGGTTTGAATGTTTGCATTTCTTAAAAGTATGGCTTCCTCTATAAAAGCTACTCCAAGGTAATCCACATTTTCCTTCTCTAGGTGTCTAGAGATTCCTACCAAACCATGTCCATAGGCATTAGCTTTTACAATCCCCATAATCTTTCTATTACCAACTACTTCTCTAACAGACTTAAGATTATGAGACAGGTCTTTTAAATTAACTTCTACTCTGGTTGGTCTAACACTGTTTATCATACAGTTAGTATATCAGTTATGAAGAAATTTTTAATAAGGAGTAACTCTTCACAATGATTTCACTTAACCTTAGGTAATATGTTAATACAATATATTGTGTTTTATATAATTTTTTATTTAATATTTATGAACAAACTAACAATTTACACAACGATGGGTGTTGTAATAGTGATCTCTGGAGTGTTTGTTTCTACTAATAGAGTAGATGCCCGAGAACTAGCCCCTACTAATGAGACCTTCATCACAAGAGTTGCCCAGAAACTAGGTGTAGCACAAAATGAGGTTGTAGAAGTTGTAGAAGATCTAAGGGAAGATATGCAAGCTCAAAGAGAGGCTCAGAGAGTAGAATCTATTACTCAAGCTATAGAAAATGGGAAACTAACAGATAGGCAAGCTCAAATATTAGATGCAATGGAAGACTTAAAGATAACTGGCAGGCCAGATGATTGGAATGAGTGGCATGAATATACACCTGAACAAAGGGAGCAACTAAGAGACGCACGAAGAGAAGCAATGGAGACTCAAAAGAGAGAAGCTCTCTATGAACAAGGCCTAGAAGTATCTCAAGAAGAAATGGATCAATTACATGAGATTATGCTAGAAGAGGGTATAGGAATGTATGGTAGAAGAGGAGAGAAAGGATTACAGATGGGTGAAGGAATGGGTATGGGTAGACATGGGAATAACTAAGAAAGGCGTAGTGAGGGTGGTTTTGTCCACCCTCTCTCTATTTACATAGTATAATTGGATATGAAAGTACTAATAGTTGAAGATGAACCAGTCCTTAGAAAATTAGAAAAGAATTTCTTAGAGAAGAAAGGCTTTGTAGTTGATGGAGTCACTGATGGAAAAGAAGCCCTTTCGATGTTAAAGTTGAATGAATATGATTGTGTCCTATTAGATTTAAATATCCCAGGGAAAGATGGGATATCGGTATCTAAAGAAATCAGAAGAATGGGAAAGGATGTTCCAATAATTATGGTTACAGCGAGATCTCAGATATATGATAAGTTAGAGGGTTTTGATAGTGGCGCTGATGATTACATAACAAAACCTTTTGACATGAAGGAACTAGTTGCTAGAGTCAACGCTGTTATTAAAAGATCGTCTATAAACCAAGAAGAAATTATCAAATTGGGTGATATGGAAATATATCCAGAGAAAAACACAGTTTCAATTGGTAGCCTAGAGAAGGAATTAACCAATAGAGAAATGGGTATATTGGAATATCTGGTTAGAAATAAAGGGAGGATTATCTCTCCTGAGGAGCTATTAGAGCATGTATGGGATAGTAATGTCGATATGTTTACAGATACCGTAAAAACTCATATTAAAACCTTAAGAAAGAAGATAGATCCTAAAAAGAAATTTATTAAAACTATTAGAGGAAAGGGCTATGTTGTTAGATAGATTAAAGTTTACAAAGACATTAAAGTTTAAAATTACCATATGGTACTCCTTGCTACTTTCTGTCTTCTCCATTGTTCTAGTTCTCTCCATGAATATTTGGTTAAGCAACTACATGAGAACTAATGTTGTTACTCCAAACCATGGATATTGGGGGAGAATGATGCAGGATAGACCAGCCTTCAGGAATCTTTCAGAGCAACAGATAGAGTTGATTATGGAATCTAGATTAGCAGACCTTAACAACATCAGGATTATCACTCTGTACTCTATCGCTCCTTTGGTACTTCTCAGTTTCGTTGGTGGATATAGTATAGCTAGCTTAGGTCTTAGACCTCTTGAGGACCTTAATGACCAGATGAAGAACAAAAGTACGGAGAATTTAGGGGAGGAGATAGAGTTTGATGATAAGGGGGATGAGATCTCTCAACTTATAAAGAGTTTTAATAGAATGAGCAGAAGGCTTAACAAAAGTTTTGAGTCTCAAAAAGAGTTCGTAGAGAATGCTTCTCATGAATTAAAAACACCACTCGCTATAATCCAAGCAAATTTAGATACAGCATTAGAAGATGGGAATTTAAATAAAGAAGAATTGGAAGAATTATTAAATAGTTCAAGAGAGAGTATAAAATTTATGGATAAACTTACAGAGGACCTTCTATTACTCTCAATATTAGAAAATAAAGTTGCTACAGAAAAAGTAAATGTGAATATCATTATCAAGCAAAGCGTTCAAGATCTAAAGAAAAGTGTTGACAAGAAGAAAATAAAGATCAAAAAGACTTTTAGTAGTTCTGAGATATATGTCCAAGGAAACGCAACTCTTTTACAGAGAGCTATAATGAATATTTTAGAAAATGCGATTAAATATAGTGATTGTAGTTTAATAAATATTAATGTAAAAGAGGGTAAAACTTCTGTAGAGATTAC
>Ga0265294_10001462_pt1 | contig 31725 bp, 29 predicted proteins | sample MunlanPumphouse3_FD_192504 | JGI IMG/M metagenome (GOLD analysis project Ga0265294, IMG submission 192504) | Groundwater microbial communities from a municipal landfill in Southern Ontario, Canada - Pumphouse #3 | ecosystem: Environmental > Aquatic > Deep subsurface > Groundwater | place...
AAGAGGCATTTAAAGATAATTTAAATTGCGTTTTAATGCCATCACAATACTCATCTAAAGCCTCTGTTGAAGATGCAGTAGAGCTTTGTAAAAAGTTTGATATAAAATATGAGATTGTTTCAATTGAACCAATGTTAAGCGCATATTTAAAAAATATGGAAGAAAATAGTCTTAGAATTGGAAATTTTAGTGCAAGATTAAGAATGTCAGTTTTGTATGATATTAGTGCAAGAGAAAACTCTTTGGTTATTGGAACTTCAAATAAAAGTGAATTACTTTTAGGATATGGAACTATTTTTGGAGATTTGGCTTGTGCATTAAATCCTATTGGAAATATTTATAAAAGTGATCTGTTTGAGTTTGCAAAATATTTAGGTGTGAATGATAGTATAGTAAATAAGGCACCTAGTGCTGATTTTTTTGAAGGTCAAAGTGACGAGGCCGATTTAGGTTATAGTTATGCTAAAATTGACTCTTTATTAAAAAAGATGATAGATGAGAATAGAAGCAAAGATGAGCTTTTGGCTCTTGGATTTGAAGATGAATTTATAGAAGATATTAAAAAAAGAGTAAAGATAAATGAGTTCAAAAGAAAATTGCCAATTATTGCTAAAATATAGAAATTGAGGTAAAGATGAGAAATATTGCAATATATAAAGCAACTTTAGATAATGAAGAGATTGATCAGTTAAAATCAGTTCTTCAAGCTAAAGATGATTTATCAAAAGTTTTAGAGTTTGAAGAGAAGATGGTTAAATATATTGGAGCAAAGTATGCTATTGCAACAGCAACTTCAACAGCCGCTCTTCATTTGGCTCTTAGCTCTATGAGATTAAAAAGAGGTGATAAGGTTTTAATGTCTGTAAACTCTTTTGTAAACTTACCAGAAACTGTAAGACATTTTGATGCAGAGCCTATATTTGTAGATATAAATTTAGAGGATATGAATTTAGATATTGAAAAATTTGAAGAGACAATTATTGCAAATAAATCAAAAAAATTAAGAGCAGCAATTATCACTTTTATTGGAGGACTTGCTCCAAATTTGGAGAAGATTTATGAGATTGCAAAAAAACACAATATTTTAATTATTGAAGATTGCAGAGCTGCATTGGGAACTACATACAAGGGACAAAAAGTTGGAAATTTAAGTGCTGATATGACAATATTTTCAACAAATCCATCTCCATCTAGGTATGCAATTAGTCGTTCAGGAGTTTTAGTTACAAATAATGAAGAGTTAGCAACTAGGGCAAAACTTTTGAGAAATCATGCAATTACAACGGCATATGATAGTTATGGAAACTTAGATTATGTTTATGATGTAGATGATATTGGACATAAATTTGATATTTCTGAACTAGATGCTGCTTATGCAATAGCTCAGTTAAAAAAAACGGATAGTTTTATAAAAAGAAGACAAGAGATAGCAAAAATATATGAGGATAGATTAAAAGATATTAAACATATTACTATTTTGCCTCATAAAAATGAGCATATATATACTCAATTTATAATAAAAATATCAAGGAATAGAGATGCTTTTGCTAGAGCATTAAAAGAAAGAGGAGTTTCAACGGCTTTAAATTATATTCCTCTTCATCTTTTGACTTATTATAAAAATAAGTATTCTATAAAAATAACAGCATTTCCAAATGCTTTAAATAACTATCAGCAAATTTTATCTTTACCAATATATGCAGGGCTTACAAATGAAGAGGTAAATTATGTTTGTGACCAAGTTGTACAAATTGCACTAGAGTGGATTTAAGAGTTTGAAGCAAAAAATAATTTTGTGGATTGAAGATTATCTATTTTTTCCAAATTATTTCCAAAAAATCTTATCTTATTTACTTTTACCGCTTAGTTTTTTATATATTTTTATTATTTTTATCAAAAGAGTTACTTCATCAAAAATTGATTTTGGTATTCCTATAATATCTATTGGGAATTTAACAGTTGGAGGAAGTGGGAAAACACCAATTACAATTGAATTAGCAAAAAATATTAAAGATGTTTGTGTCATTTTAAGAGGTTATGGAAGATCTTCAAAAGGATTTTTTGTAGTTAGTTTAAATGGAAAAATTAAAGTTGATGTAAATATAAGTGGTGACGAAGCTATGCTTTTAGCTACATCTTTGAAAAATGCAACAGTAATAGTTAGTGAAGATAGAGTTTTGGGTATAAAAAAAGCTAAAGATTTAGGTTCTAAAGTTATTTTTTTAGATGATGGATTTTCAAAATACAATATTAAAAAATTTGATATTTTATTAAAACCAAAAGATGAACCAACAAATAACTTTTGTATTCCAAGCGGAGCCTATAGAGAGCCAAAGAGTTTTTATAAAAAAGCCAATTTAGTTTTAAAAGAGGGTATTGATTTCAAAAGAGATGTAGAGATAAAAAAAGATGGTGATAAATCAAAACTTCCGGAAAAAACTATTCTTTTAACTGCAATTTCAAAACCAAAAAGGCTTTTAGAATTTTTACCAAAAAATATAGAGACTATATTTTTTGAAGATCACCATACATTTACAAAAGATGAGATAGATACTATTTTAGAAAAATATAGAGAGTTTGGAATTGTTACTACACAAAAAGATTTTGTTAAATTAGAAAAGTTTCATTTGAAAAATATTTATATTATGGATTTAAAAATAAAACTATCCGAGAAATTGGATTTTAAAGAATTAAATACCTACTTAAATACAAATAGCTAATATTTATTAAATTTTGATATAATCGCAAAAATTTATAAATCAAGGGATTGTATTGAAACAAAAACCTATCATATCTTATTTCTATGGCTTTTTTGCTGTTTGGTTTGTAGCTTCAGTGTTACTATTTTTATATGGTGGCTTTTTTGCACTTTATCAAGGTACTATTTTATCTGTTTTAGAACTTAGTTTATCTTTTGATAATGCAGTTGTAAATGCTACTATTTTGGCAACGATGGCTCTTGTTTGGAGAAGAAGATTTCTTCTTTGGGGAATGATAATAGCAGTATTTGGTGTTAGATTTGTATTTCCTATTTTAATAGTATATTTTTCAACATCTATGGGTTTTATTGATTCTTTTGAATTAGCTATAAAAAATCCTCAAGAGTATGAAAAAATTATTCAAAACTCTCATCATGTAATTATGTCATTTGGTGGGATGTTCCTATTAATGCTATTTTTAAAATTTATTTTTGATGAAAATAAAGATACTCACTGGGTAAAATATATAGAAAAATTTGCTACAAAGCTATCAAAAGTAGGTGATATTAAAGCGCTTTTTATTATGTTTTTAATTTTAGGTATTACTTATATTGCACCAAATGAAGTTGTTATGGGCGATAATTTAGTAAAAGTAGATAAGCTTGAAATTATAGTTCCTATGGTTATTGGTGTAATTGCTTTTTATCTTTTGGAACTTTTAAAGGGTGTTATAGAACTTAAAACTGATTCAAACTCAGATCTAAAAGTTACAGAATTAAGTGGAGGATTTATATCTTTTATGTATCTTGAAGTGATTGATATGAGTTTCTCTTTAGATGGAGTTTTAGGAGCATTTGCTATTACTCAAAATGTTGTGATAATCATGTTAGGGCTTGGTATTGGAGCTATGGCTGTAAGAAGTCTTACTATTTTTATGGTAGAAAGAGAAGTTGTTTCAAAATATATCTATCTTGAGCATGGTGCTATGTGGTCAATTGGGCTTTTAGCTTTATCTATGATAGTTCAAATTTTCCATCATTTACCACCTATGTTGATTACAACTTTCGCAATAGTACCAATTGGTTTGGCTTTTATTCACTCTATTTATAAAAATAAAGAGTTTATAATAGATCCAAAATAGTAATTTTTTGGGATAAATTCCCAAAAAATTAACTTTACTTTTTTATAATAACCATTTCTAAAGTACTTTTTTGTATTACTAATGCTTTTTTATCTGGAACAACAGATAAATTATCTACTTTTTGAGCCTTATTTTTGTAAGTTGAAATTATAGTTTCAAGTTCTTCAATCTTATCATTTAACTTTAAAATAATATCAACACCAGCTAAATTTACACCTATCTCTTTTGTGAGTGTTAAAACATATTTTATGTGATTAATATCTTTTTGTGAGTATAGTCTTATTTTACCATTTGTTCTAGATGGTTTTATTAAACCTTCTCTTTCATATTGTCTTAAAGTTTGTGGATGAACTCCTAAAATATCAGCAACTACTGATATTAAATAAACTGGTTCAATGTAGCTATTTTTCTCCATAAAAACTCCTATTAATTATCTTTTAGCTCTTCTTCAAGCAGTTTACGAAGTTCAGGGCTAAGCTCTTCTACTTTTGGTAAAATAATATTTGCTTTAAGATATAAATCGCCTCTTACTTTTGTTTTTCTATTTAAAACACCAAGCTCTTTTACTCTAAATTTTTGATTTTGTTTTGTATTTTGTGGAACTTTTAGAGTTATATCTTTGTGAATAGTTTTGATTTCAACTTTACCGCCAAATAAAGCTGTTTTTAAAGGTAAATCAAAATATTTTATAAGATTATCAAATTCTCTTTCATATTCATTGCTAGGAGATATATTTATTTTTAAAATCAAATCTCCTCTTTGCCCTTGATATGATTTTCCTTTTCCTTTTGCTCTTATTCTTTGACCATCTTCAATTCCTTCTGGAATTTTTATATCAAATGAATCATTATTTAAAGATATATTTTGTTTACCACCCATAACTGCAACGTCAAAAGGTATCGTAACTTGTGCATTTGTATCTAAATCTGGAGCATCAAATCCAAATCCACCGCCAAAATTACTTCTTCCAAATCCAGCTGCACCACCACCAAACATCTGTCTTAAAATCTCATCTAAATCAACTCCACCACCTTGATTTCTAGCAAAATCACTAAAATTTTGTCCACCAAACATAGAGTCACCATGTTGGTCATATTGTTGTTTTTTTTGTGGATCACTTAAAACTTCATAAGCTGCATTTATCTCTTTAAATTTATCTTCAGCTTTTGGGTCTTTGTTTACATCTGGATGATATTTTCTTGCCAGTTTTCTGTATGCTTTTTTTATCTCATCAGCTGATGCATTTTCACTTACTTCTAATGTTTCATATAAACTTTTTGCCATTTTTCAAATCCTATTTTATTAAAAATTTTAAATTATAGGATAGTATTATATCACAAACCTTGAGCCAAAGTCAATCAAGTTTAAGGGGAATTTTTATTTTAAACTCTGCCCCTTTGTACTCTTTTTTATTGTGTGTAAATTTTTTGTTTTGAACACTTATTTCTCCACCCATACTTGAGTTTATAATCTTTCTAGTCATATAAAGACCAAGACCTGTACCTTGATATTTGTGTTTTGTAGTAAAGTAGGGCTCAAATATTTTGTTTAAAATATCTTTATCTACTCCTAGCGCATTATCTAAAACTAAAATTTCTATAAAATTGTCAATCTTTTTTGTTTTTATCTTTATTAAACCAGATTCATTATCTTTTAGATTTAAAACTATTGCATCTTTTGCATTGTTTAAAATATTTATAAATGCCTGAGAAAATTCATTTGCAAGATTATTTAAAAAAACATCATCATCTAGCTCTAAAACAATATCTATATTAAAATTTTTAAAAAAATTATCTACCAAAGAGATACTATTTTTAATATTATCATTAACATTAAAAATACTTTTTTCTTTATCTGTTTTTAGAAAGTCATTAAAAGTTTCTATGGTATCAGATAGATGATTTATTGTTTTTAAAATAAGAGATAAAGATTCTCTTAAAGTAGAACTATTTAGCTCTCCCATATCATTTTTTAATTTAAGATTAGAAGATGACATAGAGATAATATTTAAAGGTTGTCTCCATTGATGAGCAATATTTCCTAACATTTCACCCATAGCTGCTAGTTTTGATTGTTCGGCCATTAGATTTTCTTTTCGTTTTAAATCTTCAATATTTGCAATAGTTACTATTTGGAATATTTGATTATTTAAGCTCGTATTTTTAATATTTATAATAGCACTAAATTCACTACCATCTTCTCTTGTTAAGTTAGTTTCGAAAGGTTCTTTTTCATTAAAAATATCACTATTCTTATTATTTATTAAATCATCAAAACTTTTATTTATTAACTCATATTTCATCTGTTTATTAAATAGTTCAATGGCAATTTTATTACAATCAACAACACTATTATCTTTAAAAATAATTATAGCTTCCATTGTAGTATCTAAAATAAGTCTTAATTCTTCATTTTTTTCACTTAAATTTTTCTTTGCCATTTCTAGTTTGTAATTTGTTTCACTCAAAAAAGTTATATCGTATATATATAAAATAACTAAACTTTCTTCTAAATCTAGTGGAGTTATAGTAATGCTTTGTTGCATTTGGTTAAATACTCTATCAGAGATATTATTTATCTCTATATTTATTAAAAAATTATCTGTTTGTGGAGTGTAAAATGTTGGGGAGTTTAGTTTTAAAGCAGTTGTTATTTTTCTTTTTAATTTTTTTTCATCAATATTTGAATAAAAATCTAAAATATTTTTATTTATAATATTACTTGCTTCTAACCCAGTTCTTGTCTCTAGCCATCTATTCCAAAAAAGTACTCTTAAATCTTTATCTAATACTATAATTCCATTATCTACTGTATTGCAAATAATATCAAATTTATTTTTTTCTGGATTGCTCATAATTCATCCAATATTTTATTTAATTTCTCTTTTATAAATAAAATTGAGTTATCTGTTGTTAAAATAAATAGTTCACCATGAATATTTAAGTCATCAAACTCCAATTTCGTAGAGATTATAATAACTTTTTCGTAGTTACTTATAAAAATATTGTTTAGCTGATTGATTGAATTTATAGTTTTTATTGTTGGAGCAGAAAAAGATACACTAGTTTCTATATCTTCTGCTAGTTTACTGATAGTTGAAGATGATAAAATATTTGTAATTTCTAAAGTTATATCGCTAATATCCTCATTTGAAATTTCATCATCGCTAAAACCAAATTTAATAGACATATTTGTAGCAGATTTTTTATCTATTATAAACATATTTTCACCATTTAAAGGACCATTTATTTGTTGAGATGCAATAAAGTGCTCATCTTTAAAGTTTAATTCTTTTGCTAAATAATCTTTTAAATCTACAGCATTTATTATTTTAATAGTTGGAATACTAAGTTTTGCAAAAGCATCAAATATCTCAGTAATTGCTGCAGTGGCACTTCCATAGGCTACATTCATAAGCTCTTGAAGGCAATCCTTTTCATCTTCTGTTAGTTCTATATTGATCATTTTTTACCTTTTAAGAGATTACATCGTTTAGAATTTGTTGCATTTTTTTCAAATCAATTGGTTTTTTTACAAAATTTAGTGCCCCAAGTTCTCTAACTTTATCCATAGCTTGTTTTTGAATATCAGCTGAAATTACAACTACTTTTGCATTTTCATTAAATTCTTTTATTCTTTTCAAAGCTTCAAAACCGTCCATTACGGGCATTGTTAAATCCATAAAAACTATATTCGGATTGTGTTCTTTATATAAATCAACACTTTCTTGACCATTTTGTGCTTCTAAAATCTCATAATTTTTATCATCTAATGCTTCTTGAAGAGTTTTTATTACCATTTTTCTAGCCATTTTAGAATCATCTGTTACTAAAATTTTCATAAACTACCTTTTAAAAATAATTAAGTATTTTATCTACTTAAATTTAAAATATACTTTGATTTTTTTTGATATACTATTTTTATGAAAAAATATGATTATATAATTATTGGAAGTGGTATAGTTGGATGTTCTTTAGCTTATTTTTTTAAAAAATATTCTAATAATATTTTACTTATAGATAAAAATAGTAATGTTTGTTTGGGTGCTAGTGGAGCAGCTGGTGCTTTTTTATCGCCACTTTTAGGTATTGATAATAGTTTTAAAACTTTAGTAACAAATGCTTTAAAGTTTTCAACAAAGTTTTATGAAGAGAATTTTCTAAAAAGTTTTCTAAAATCTGGAACAATAAGAGTTCCAAAAAATAAAGAAGATGAAGATAAATTTAATAATTACATACCATATATGGATTTTCCTTTTGAAAAAAGAGAAAATGGCTATTATTTTGAAATAGGAAGTAATGTTAAGCCTGAAATTTTATGCAAAGAGCTTAGTAATGGTATTGAAAAACTATTTAATTATGATGTTAAATCAATAAAACAAAGTGAAAATTATTGGATTTTAAATGATGAGATTAAAGCCAATAAGCTATTTTTATGCACAGGTGCAAATATTTCTTTAATTGATGAGAATTATTTTAAACTAAGAGCAGTTTGGGGTCAAAAAATAGATATTTTAAGTACTACAAAAGTACTGTATAACTACCATAAAGAGTGCTCGATTTCTAAAAGTGTAGAAGAAAATAAAAAATTTAGAATTTCAATAGGTGCGACACATAATAGATTTGAGAATGATATGAGTGATAGCTCTTATAATTTAAATTTAAAAGATATAAATTTTATATCTCATAATGAAAAAACTTTAAAAATAATGCAAAATGACACAAAAAAGCTCTTAGAAAAAGCAAATGATATTTTGGGACTTGAAAATATAGAAGTTGTAGATGTAAAAATAGGAGCTAGAGCTTCTAGTGTAGATTATTTTCCAATGCTTGGAAATTTGATAGATAGTAAAAATAGTTTTAAATCTTATCCACATATAAAAAATGGAGCTTTTATAAAAGATGAGCAGTTAGTTTTGTATGAAAATTTATATACTTTAAATGGTGTTGGTGGAAGAGGTTTTGTTTTAGCTCCATATTTAGCTAATATTTTGTGTGAATTTGTAGTAAATGGTATAGAGATGCCAAAAGAGGTTTTAAATTATAGATTATTTAAAAGATGGGCAAAGAAAGAGGGTAAAAGTCTATGAAAAATATTTTCAAAGTTGTTTTGTTGTTTGTTGTTGGATTTGGATTTTTGATATATTTTACAATTCCTTCTAGTATAAAAGAGGATAAAAGCGACAAAGAATTAGATTTTAAATATATACCTAGTTTTTTTGATGTGGTAAATGGAAATAACTATACAAAAAAAGATGATTTTTTCAAAAACTTTCCAATATATTTAATAGTTTTAAATCATGATACTTTGGCAGTTTTTAGTGAGTTGTATAAAAAAAATCTAAATGAAAATATAGTTTTTGTTGCAAATATATCAAATACTCCTTGGCTTATCAAGCAAATAGCGGTAAATGGTGAACTTGAAAAAATGTTTAAAGATTCAAAAATTAATTTGATAAATGATTCAAGTGGTAGTTTTTCTAGCAGTTTAGATTTAAATAATAATTCACAAAATGAATATTTTGTATATAAAATTTTTGAAGATGGAAAAATAACTAAACTTTTTCAAAATAGTGTAAAAAAAGGTGCATTGCAAAATGGAATAAGCAAAGATGATATTGAAAATGAGTTAGAGAAATTTTTAAAAGATTTTAAGGAATATTTAAATAAAGAATAAGAAATAGGGGAATTTAGGTTTAGAGTTTTATCTCCAAACCTTTTCTCTCTTCAAGTCCTAGCATGATATTCATACACTGAATAGCTGCTCCACTTGCACCTTTCCCTAGATTATCAAGTCTTGAGATTATTACTAAATCAGTTTTGTTTTCATAAACAGATACTTCTATACTATTTGTATTGTTGCATCTCATTGGATTTAAAAAACCATTTTCTAGATATTCTTCATTGTTTTCAACTATTTTGATAAAAATCTCATCAGCATAATAATCTTTATAAACTTTTATAAGCTCTTCTCTATTTTTTGCTTTTTTCATACTCTTTTTTTCAATATATGAGATCACAAGCATACCTTGTTTAAAATTTCCAACACTTGGTGTAAAAATAGGGGCTTTATTCATTTTTAAAACATATTTCATTTCAGGTAAATGTTTATGATTTAAACCTAAGGAGTATGGTCTTTGAGCTCCAAAAATTTCAAAATCACCATTTTCATAATCATTTATCATTGAGCTTCCACCACCGCTATAACCAGTTATTGAGTGGCAAATAAGTTTATGATTTTTTCCTAAAATTTTATCTCTAAAAAGTGGTTTCATAGATATGATTAAACCACTGGCATGGCAACCAGGTACACAAACTCTTTTTGAGTTTTTGATTTTATCTCTTTGTTTGCTTGTAAGCTCAGGTATTCCATAAACCCAAGATGGATTTGTTCTGTGTGCTGTACTTGCGTCTATTACTTTTACATTTTCATTTTCTATTAAACTTACAGATTCAATTGCCGCATCATCTGGAAGGCATAAAAATACTAAATCAGCACTATTTAAAAGCTCTTTTCTTTTTTCTATATTTTTTTTATCTTTTTCATCTATTTCTAAAAGTTCTATCTCATCTCTTTGTTCTAATAATTCGTGAATTTTTAATCCAGTTGTTCCGTGTTGTCCATCTACAAATACTTTAAATTTCATTATTTTCCTTCATAAATTGTGTTTTATTATCCTATCAAAATATCTCTTTTTATGTGCTTTTTGTTTAATAAAAAAAGACTACTTATTTATCTCTTTATCCAAATAGTAACCTGTATATGAGCCACTATTTTTATGATTTTGTGCTAAAAATTCAGGTGTTCCCATATCTACAATTTTCCCACCTTTATCTCCACCTTCAGGACCAATGTCTATTACAAAATCAGAGTTTTTTATAACATCAAGATTATGTTCTATTACAAGTACTGAGTTTCCAAGTTCAACTAAATGATGTAGAACTTTTGTAAGTCTATCAACATCTGCAAAGTGAAGTCCAGTTGTAGGTTCATCTAAAATATATAGAGTATTTCCTGTATCTTTCTTACTTAACTCTTTACTTAATTTTATTCTTTGTGCTTCTCCACCACTTAAAGTTACAGCATTTTGTCCTAAAGTGATATATCCAAGTCCTACATCGCTTAGAGTTTGAAGTTTTGCCTTAAGTTTTGGAACCTTAGCAAAAAACTCTAAAGCTTCATCTACACTCATATTTAGAACTTCAGATATATTTTTTCCTCTATAAACTATTTCAAGAGTTTGAGCATTGTATCTATCTCCATTACAAACATCACACTTAACCATAATGTCTGGTAAGAAGTGCATCTCTATTTTAATTTCACCTTCACCTTGACATTTTTCACATCTTCCACCTTTTACATTAAATGAAAACCGTCCAATCTTATACCCTCTAAGACTAGCTTCTTTTGTTTTAGTAAAAAGGTCCCTTATTTCGTCCATAAGTCCTGTGTAAGTTGCTGGATTACTTCTAGGAGTACGACCTATTGGGCTTTGGTCAAGATATATAACTTTATCTAGTTTTTCCAAGCCATCTATTTCCACTCCATCAACTTTTTTTACTTTTCTAGCACGATTTAAAAGCTCTTGTGCAACAGGAAGTAGTGTTTGAAGAATAAGTGAAGATTTTCCACTTCCACTAACTCCTGTAATACTTACTAGGTTTCTAAGAGGAAGTTTTACATCTAGATTTTTTATATTGTTTATATTTACATTTTTTATTTCAATATAATCTTCTTGTTTTCTATTGTGAGGATATTCAACTTTTTTTGCTTCTGTTACATATAAAGCAGTTAGAGTTTTTGCTTTTTTCATCTTTTCTAAAGTTCCAGCAAATACTACTTCACCACCAAATTTACCTGCATTTGGTCCAATATCAACAATAAAATCAGCAGACTGTATAGTCTCTTTATCATGCTCAACTACAATTACGGTATTTCCTTTTTCTTGTAGCGCTCTTAATGTCTTTATTAGTTTACTAGTATCTCTTTCATGAAGACCAATAGATGGTTCATCTAGTACATACATAACCCCAGTTAAACCACTTCCAATTTGTGAAGCAACTCTTATTCTTTGGGCTTCTCCACCACTTATTGTTCTTGCATCTCTTCCTAAAGTAATATATCCTAAACCAACATCATATAAAAAGAAAATTCTCTCTTTTATCTCTTTCAAAATAGGAGCTGCAATCATCTTGTTTTGTTCACTTAAATATGAAAAATTATTTTCATCTTGAAAAAAACTATGAGCTTCTTCTATTGGAATATTTAAAATTTCAGGAATAGTTTTTTTAGCTACATATACAGTTTGGCTAGCTGGTTTTAGTCTATTTCCATTGCAAGAGTCACATTTTTTTTCTGTCATAAATTCAGCCATCTCTTTTTCATCTTTTATCATATCATATGCTAATTTTACAACACCATCCCATTTTCTTGTTAGTTTGTGCTTCTTCCAAAAGAATTTTACCTCATCAACAGTTCCATGCAAGATAGATTTTTTTTGATGTTCTTCTAAATCTCTAAATGGAGTTTTGATATTTATTTGTGATTGTTCACAAAAAGCTATTAGCATTTTAAAATAGAAACCTTTGTTAAAGCCATATATTATCTTTATTGCACCATCTTCAATAGCTAAATCTTCATCAATAACTTTTTTCATATCAAGTGCATATCTTATTCCCAAACCATCACAAGAGCTACAAGCACCTTTTGGTGAGTTAAAAGAGAAAGATATTGGTTCTAGTGGTTCAAATGATATTTTACAATCAAAACAAGCCATATGCTCTGAGTAGTGAATATTTTTTTCAACTCCAAGTTCTTCATGGTTTATTATTTCAATTTCAAGCTCCCCAAAACTCTCTTTTAGCCCTTTTTCAACATCTTGAGCAATTCTATCTTTGTTTGTTTCATTTGCTGTAACTCTATCTATTACTACTTTTATTGTATGCATTTTTGTTTTTTCTAACTCTATATCTTCATCGAGTCTTACCATTACTCCATCTATCATAGCTCTTACATAACCTTTTGCTCGAAGATTCTCAAGCAAATCAGCAAAGCTTCCTTTTTTTCTATTTATTAAAGGTGCTAAAATTATAAGTTTTGCTTCATTTGGTAAAGCTAATACCTGATTTATTACATCCGTAGCACTCATTTTTGAAATTGGTTTATTACATTGATGACAATGTTGCTCTCCAATTCTTGCATATAAAAGCCTAAAGTAGTCATATACTTCAGTTATAGTTCCTACAGTTGATCTTGGATTTTTTGAAGTTGTTTTTTGATCTATTGCAATTGCTGGAGTTAATCCTTCAATTCTTTCAACATCAGGCTTTCCAACTTTATCCAAAAATTGTCTAGCATAAGAAGACAAAGACTCTATATATCTTCTTTGTCCTTCTGCATAAAGTGTATCAAAAGCTAGTGTAGATTTACCACTACCACTAAGCCCTGTAAAAACTATTAGCTTATTTTTTGGTATCTCTAAGTTTATATTTTTTAGATTATTCTCTTTTGCATTAAATATTTTGATTGTATCGCTCATAATTTGCCTTTAAAAATTTAAAGTGGCTATTATATAGTAATATTGTTAATAGTTAGTATTGTTATTTTGCTATTAAGCCAACTCTTTTGGCTCATCTATAAAAAAACCTTGAGAGTAGTCTATATCTAAAATTTGTACACAATTTAAAACATCTTCATTGTGTACAAACTCTGCTACAGTTTTTATTTTAAGAGCTTTTGCAAATCCAACAATAGTTTGAACCGTAAGATATAGATTGTTATCACTGTTTATATTTTTTATTAAAGAGCCATCAATTTTTATATAATCAACATCTAATTTTATAATATATTCAAAATTTGAGTATCCAGTACCAAAATCATCAATAGCAATTTTGCAACCAAGCTTTTTTGCTTTTTTTATAAAATTTGATACTTCAGTGAAACTTTCAATACCTTCGCTTTCAACTATCTCAAAAGTTATCTGCTTTGCTGTATTTGTTTTTTCAATCGTATGAACAATAAAATCCATAGTGTACTGATCTTTAATGTCTTCAAGAGTTAAATTTAAGTTAAATTCAATATCTTTACCTTTGAAATATTCACAAGCTTTTTTCACAAGCATTCTTGTCATTCCAAGATATAGTTTTGCTTTTTTTGCCTCTTTTAAAAAGCTATAAGGAGTTAAAATTGAACCATCTTCTAGTTTAATTCTCATTAATATTTCATATTTCTCTTTTTTTGAAAAATTATTGATTATTTTTTGACCATATATTAAAAGGTTGTTTGAAATAAGAGCATTTTTTAACTCTTCAATTAATTTTTTATTCTCTTTTAATTTATTGTAAAGTTCTATATTTTCATCTAAAAAAAGTATTGAAATATTTTGTTTTTTTGCTATTCTTAGTGCATATTCAGCTTTTGATAAAAGATTATTTTGAAGAGAACTATCTTCACAATTTCTAGCAACACCAATTGAAATACTCAAATAAAAACTATTATTATTTATTAAAATAGGATTTAAAGAAAAATGTTCAATAATATTTGTACATATCTCTCTTATGTTCTCTTGCTTATCTTTATTTTTTGTACATATCGCAAAAACATCATTTGCAACTCTATATAAATCTATATTTGCAGAGATTTTATCAAGCAATATTTGTGAAAACTTTTTTAGTACTAAATCTCCTGTTTCAAAACCATAAAAGTTATTTATATCTCTAAAACTATTTATATTTATCATAGCAATTTTTGTAATTTTATTATCTTTTAAATCTTTTAAAAGTTTTTGTCGGTTTGGTAATAAAGTTAATTCATCTACAAATTGCTCTTCTATAAGTTTTTTTTGCTCATATACTTTTGTAATATCATGTCTTATTGCAATAAATTCTTCTATATTTTTATTTTCATCTAAAATAGGAATAATAGTTGTATCTACATAATAGACTAATCCATTCTTCTTTTTATTTACAATTACGCCTTTAAAAATACCTTCATTTAGTATAGTTTTCCAAAGCTTATTAAAAAACTCTTGTGTCATACTAGGATGTCTTATTATGCTATGGTTTTTGCCTAATAGCTCATGCTCCTCATAACCTGAAACTTCACAAAATTTTTTATTTACAAATGTGATGAGACCATTTTTATCTGTTTTAGAGACTATAGAGCTTTCATCTATAGCTTTTTTGTACTCTAATAAAAAATTGTAGCTATATTTTAAATCTTCTTTTTTCATATATTCTCCTATAGAAAATACTTTAATATACTACATAATACAATTATTTTTATAAAAAAAGAAATAAATGAATAAAATTAATATTAATTTAATTTTAAGAAATGTAAAATGTTTAAAATAAAAGGAGTTATCTATGCAAATCCAAAATAGTACAAATCAGGCTTTAAATGCTTTTAAACAAAATGCTACTTCAAAAGTAGATGAGGGTTCAAAAGAGCAAGTTGCTCCTAAAACAGAGAAATCTGTTGAAGAGATAATAAATAATTCAGCTGCAAAAGTTGCTATATCAATGAATGCTCAATATATTTTATTTGAGATGAATGCAAAAGCTATGGCTGCTGGTAACTCAGTAGGACAAGCTGGACTAAATGCTTCAAAAGATCAACAAAGTGTTTTGGATTTTTTAAGTGGAAAAGGTAAAATAAATGATATGAGTCTTGAGGATATTGGCTATAAAGGAAAACCAATTATGGATTTATCGCCACAAGAGGCAACAGATCTTGTAGGTGAAAATGGTTTTTTTGGAATAACTCAAACATCAGATAGAGTTTCAAATTTTGTTTTTAGTTTTGCTGGAGATGATTTAGAAAAACTTCAAAAAGGAAGAGATGGAATTGTTAAAGGTTTTGATGAAGCAAATAAAATGTTTGGTGGAAATTTACCAGAAATTTCATACAAAACTCAAGAGAGAACTTTAGCTCTAATAGATGCAAAAATTGAATCTTTGAAAAATCCACAAGCAAAAGTAGAAGAGTAAAATAGAAGCAAAAGCTTCTATTTTTATGCTTTTACATCATGAACAACTGCTATTTTTCCACTCCAAAGTTTAAAAATATCACAAGCAACTTTAGTTCCATCTCCACTTGCACATGAAAACATTGTAGGAACACCACTTGCAAGTCCAGCTACATATAGATTTTTAGAGATTAAATTGTTTGAATTTTCTAAATATATATTATTTGGTTTTGGAACAAAAATATTATCTTTTACATTAACACCTTGACACTCTATATCAAATTTATGAAGACCAGTTGCTAAAACAATAATAGATGCTTCAAAAGTAGAGTTTTCAGTTGTTATTTTAAAATATTCGCCTAAATTCTCAATTTTAGTAGCTTTTTCATCTTTTAGTTCAACATCTTTATATATTTCTAGCTGTTTTTTCATTTTAAGAAGTAAATCAACGCCATTGATTCCACTATCAACTCCAGCAACATTAAAATATTTTCCAACATTTAAATCACTTTTATTATCATCTAAAATTAAGTATTTTTTATCTTTTGCCCAATCAAATTTATCATTTGCACTTCCTAAAGTCAAAGCACAAGCAAAACCAGCAGCTCCAGCTCCAATAATTAGTACATCATATCTCATAATATTTTCCTTTCATTTAAAAATTTTTCGTAGTTTAACAAAAGAGATATAAACTTACTCTTTTATCCACTTTTTTATACTAGAAGCAAAAAGCTCTGGAAACTCCAAAGGAATATTATGGCTAGTTCCATCTCTTTTTATTAATTTAATATTATGTTTTTGATTATGTAGCTTATCTAAAGCCTCCAAATCCAAAAGTCTATCATTTGAGCTATAAAGCATATGCATAGGAATTGTTTTATCTTTTAATTTATCAAATAGATCTACTCTATAAAAAGTACTTTTTAATTGAGTTATAAAAGTATCTCTTCCTAAATCATTAAACATATCAACCATAGTTTGAGCCAAAGATAAATCACTTTGATTTTGCTCTTCTAAAAGCATAATTGCTTTTTCAAAATCAAGTCCAAAAAAATCATTTATACCTTCGAACTCTTCTAGTTTCTTTTCTCTTCTTGCTTTTTCTATTTTTGAAGTAGTTCCCGGAGTTGCAGCTACTGTAAATAATCTTTTTACTTTATTTGGATATTTACAAGTAAAATATGATGCGATATATCCTCCTAGTGAAAATCCTAAGATATTTATCTTCTCTTCTTTAAACTCTTTGTTTAAAATATCAACAATCTCATCAAAATCTGTTGAGTTTGGAATAGGTATGTGAACTATTTCAAAATCATCTTTTAAAAATGGTAATGCTCTACTCCAAAGTCTAATATCAGTCATAAGACCTGGTATAAAATATATTTTCTCTTTTTTCATCTTATTATTCTCTTTTTGTTTATTAACTATTATTTTTATTAAATTCTATATTAAATTGCCTTAATAGTCTAAAGAATATCATATTTTAATAAGTTTTTCTTATTTATTTTAGATTAAGTTATCTTATATATAATTTTGATAAATTATAAGGAGTTCAAATATGAATACATTTGATAAAATTCGAGCTTTTTGCAGACCGTTTAGAATTCTTATTGGAATTATTTTGATTATTGTTGGTGTTTATACAGGTATTGTTTGGTTTTATTTAGGAGTTATTCCATTGCTTGCAGGGATTTTTGATATTTGTCCACTTTGTAAGTTTAGTGGGAAATGTACACCAAAAAATTTAAAGTAGAGATATTACTCTACTTTAAACTCTTAATCTATAAATTTTATTGTAATCATTCCGTAAAATATGTTGTCGTGATAAAACTCAACTCTGTAACTTTTATTAGAATTATCTAGTGAAAAACTACTTACCATATCACTTTTTTTAAGAACTAAACTATCTTCACTATCAACTCCAGCTTTACTAAAACCAATAACATTTACTCTAAGTGGAGATTTTAAAACTTTGAAACTTTTTTTAACCTCTATAATTTGACCAAATTTAGTTTTTATTATTTTTCCATCTATTTCTAAATCAACACTATCAAATGAGCCATTTTTATCAAATATTTGAGGAGATAAAGTAGTTATTAGGTTATTTCCTATATATATTTCATAGTTACCATTTGTAAATTTACTATTTCCTAAAGAGTGTTCAAATTTAAAATTATTTTCACTTTTTTTCATAGGAATAAATTTTAAATTTTTTCTAATATCATTTAAATTAAAAGAGATATTGTTATTTATCTCTATTTTTCCAAAATCAAAAAGTAATTTTTGTACCTCTTTGTAATTGTTTACATCAAAATTTCTACTAAATTCAATATCCATAATTCTCATAAACTCTTCAATAGATTTTAATTGATAAATTACTTTTTCTGTTAAATCAGTAATATTTTTGCTTGTTTCTATTGCAAATGCTGGTTTATTGTTTGTAACTGCAAAAAAAGTCAAAGATAGTTGTTGTTGTTCATCTTTTGCTTTTGTTTCTGTATTTTTCACTCCAAAATAGTGATGGTCTTGAAAAAGTTTATCTTTGTTTAGATTATCTCTTACTGTTGATGCAATCTCATCTAAATTTCCAAATTTTTCCAAAGAGTGTATTTTATCTTGGTCAATAATAGTTGCTTGTCCCCATGCTCTTGGATTAAAAATTGCATTTTCATAGTTTTGTCTGTAAAAACCATGTCCATCGTGTAGATTTAAAATTAAATCTACTTTTTTATCCAAAATAAGAGATTTTATTTTTTCGATATTTTTTAAATCTTTGTCATCTTTTGAAATAGTGCTAAATTTCCTATTCATATCTCCATATATGCCTCTTTGGTTTGCAATCATACTATCTATATTTACACTAGGAGCAATCCAAACACCCCCTTTTTTTATAGTGTAATATTTTTCTAGAAATGCTGGTGCAAAATATCCTCCTGGCTCATCTCCATGTATTCCACCAATTATAAGTAAAGTGTGTCCAGATATTTTTCCATCTTTTTTATAAAGAGTAAAATCTTTGTTTGTATTTGCATATATATTTGTGAGTAAAAATATAATAAGAAAAAGAAATCTCATATGTCTCCAAGCCTATAAAATTATTAAAAATGGCTCGTATAGTATCTAAAGCTTATTTAGACGAGGATTAAAAGTTGTTTGTCTATTTTAAATATTATTAAAACTATTGTTCTTTATTTTATGTTAGAATCGTAGTAAATTAAGATATAAATGGAAAATATTATGATAAATGAAAACAATAAACAAAATATAGAAACTTTTGGTGAACTAATTAATTTAAGTGATTACTCTTTTATAGAAAATCTAAACAGCAATCCTGATGCAAAACATAATGGTGATAATAAATTTTCAAGAGAGGTTTTTAGTGGACATTATGTTCCTGTAAGTCCAACTGCTATTAAAGAGCCAATATATATTTCTCATAGCAAAAACTTTTTTAAAGAGTTAGGATTTAGTGAAAACTTATTAAACTCTGATGATTTTATCAAGCTATTCTCAGGAGATATGTCAAATATTTCTAATTTAAAACAAAATCAAGGTTGGGCAACAGGATATGCGCTTTCTATTTATGGTCGTGAGTATTATGCTCAATGCCCTTTTCAAACAGGAAATGGTTATGGAGATGGAAGAGCAATCTCTGTTTTAGAAGCTGTGATAAATAATAAAAGATGGGAGTTTCAACTAAAAGGTGCAGGTAGAACACCATACTGTAGAGGTGCAGATGGAAGGGCAGTTTTAAGATCAAGTGTTAGAGAGTTTTTGGCTCAAGAACATATGCACTCTTTAGGAATTCCTACTTCAAGGTCTTTAACTTTGTTTACTTCTAAAAAAGAGCAGGTAACTAGACCTTGGTTTAAAGAAAAATCATCATCTTATGAGCCTGAAGTTATGATAGAAGAAGATGTTGCAATTACAACAAGAGTTGCATCTTCATTTTTAAGAGTAGGGCAAATAGAACTTTTTGGAAGAAGAGCTCGAAAAAATGAACATAAAAATGCTCTAAAAGAGTTGGAGATGATTGTTTTACACTTGATTGATAGAGAATATAAAGAAGTAATCAATCAAGATTTAGCTTTGGAAGGAAAAGTACTTTTATTGGTACAAAATTTTCAAGATAGACTTACTTCTTTAGTAGCAAACTGGATAAGAGTTGGATATTGTCAAGGAAATTTCAACAGTGATAACTGTGCAGCTGGTGGTTTCACACTTGATTATGGACCATTTGGATTTATAGAGATGTTTGAGCCAAAATATCAATCTTGGACTGGTGGAGGAATGCACTTTTCATTTTTCAATCAACCAATAGCTGCTTTTAAAAACTTTAAATCATTTTGTAGTGCTTTAAAACCACTACTTAGTTCAAATAAAGAGGCTTTAGAAGAACTAGAAAAAATAGAAAATAACTTTAGTAAAGTTATGCAAGAGAAGATGCAAAATATGTGGGCTAGTAAGTTGGGATTAGAAAAGTTTGATTTTGAACTTTTTGATGAGCTTATAAATCTTATGATAGATACAAAAGTTGACTATACAATATTTTTTAGAGAGCTATCAAATATTCCCCATAATTTGAGTAGCCTTGAAAAAAGTTTTTATGGAAAAATACAAAATGAAAATATAAAATTAAGATGGAATAGTTGGCTAGAAAAGTGGAAAGTAAAAATAAATGTAAATGATGAAGAATCAAAACAAAAACTATCAAATCAAATGAAACTAACTAATCCAAAATATACTCTAAGAGAGTGGCATCTAGTTTTGGCATATCAAGAAGCACAAAATGGGAACTATGAACCAGTAAATGAACTACAAGAGATAATGACAAAACCATATGAAGAACAAACAAAAGAGATAGAAGATAAATTTTATATTAAAAAACCTGATAATTTTTTTGGAATAGCTGGAATATCACATGTGAGTTGTTCGTCGTAAAGATGAATTTTACTCATAATGTGACCACATTCGTATCACTTTTATAGTTTTAATATCTTCTAAAACTTCATAAACTAATCTGTGTTGAATATTTATTCTTCTTGATATTGCACTATTTAAATCACCAATTAGTTTTTCATAAGGCGGGGGATTTTGATATGGATTTAAAGAAATTATCTCTAATAATTCCAAAGCCTTTGATTTTAAGCCTGAATTAGATAATTTCTTGGCATCTTTTCCAGCTTGTTTAGTATAAACAAGTTTATAGTTTACCATTCTAACTCTGTATCACAATCTTCAATAGATGCATTTAATCCTTTAATTATAGATTCTCTCATATTTGGAATTGATGTTAGATATAAAGTCTCTTGGATGGCATTCCAATCTTCTTGAGATAACATAACAGCATTTGTTCTTTTACCAGTTATAAGTATTGGTTGATGTGTTAATGCTGTTTCATCAATAATATTATAAATATCTGCTCGAACTTGACTAACTGTCATAACTTTCGTCATATCATGCCTTTGTTTTTATTTTAGTTATTGTACATAATAACGTACGCTTTTGTCAAGTCGCTTTATTTAATAAAAATTAAAGAGAAATATTATACTAAAAAGCCAAAGAATCTTTTTGGAATAGCTGGAATATCGCATCTGAATTGTTCGTCGTAGGAAAAAATTAAGTATTCATTCTCAAGCTTAAGCTTGGGAACGAAGAGATAGATAATATTAAAAATTTAATTAGTTTTTTTCTCTCAGAATTTCTTCCTCTTTCATTTTATTCATTATATTTTCAATAACATCATCAGTTAAAGAGAGATTATTTTTATAATCTTGATAATATATTTCCAATTCATTATCGATTCTAGTTGATTCATCAATAAATTCTAAAAAAAAGCTTAACATTTCTTTTTGACCTAATTCTGTAAAAAATTTTTGTATATTTTCTTTAAAATATTTATGAACTAAATAATTCCTTTTATTCAGAATTTCAAATAAATCTTCTTCAAGTTTATTAGTTAATTTATATTCAATTTTCACTTCTCTAATTAAATTACCCATTGTCTTTTTTGAACTACTTAATATTTCATTATCAATATCTTCTAAAGATTTTAGAGATTTATTGCAAATACGATTAAGTAGTAACATATTTGAAAAAGTTTCTTCTAAGCATTGACTTTTATATACAGAAAGTCCAAAATATACGTAAACTAGTTTATGTTTTCCATTTTCATCTTCATTAAAATATTCTTCAAGTGCATTTTCATAAGTCAAAATATCACTCCTTAAATCAAGTTTTTTTATTTTTGTCAGAAGTTTGATATAGATTTTTGTGAATATGAACAAAGGTGTACTAGAAGTACATCGAAGTTCATATTCGAGGAAAGATGCGCCAAAATTATGGCAAAAAGATTATTCCCACTCAATAGTTGCTGGTGGTTTTGAAGAGATATCATAAACTACTCTATTTATTCCATCTACTTCATTTATAATTCTTCTTGAGATAGTTTCAAGTATATCATGAGGAATATGTGCAAAAGTTGCTGTCATACCATCTGTTGCATCTACTATTCTTACACAAACAGTGTTGTCATAAGTTCTATTATCTCCCATAACTCCAACAGATTTTACATTTAATAACACTGTAAATGCTTGCCAAGTTTTTTCATAATATCCAGTTGAGTGTAAAACATCTAGTAAGATAACATCTGCCTTTCTTAATAAATCTAAGTCAGGTTTGTTTACATCTCCCATAACTCTAATAGCAAGTCCAGGTCCTGGGAATGGATGTCTATTTATCATATTTCTTGGAAGTCCAAGTTCAAGTCCAAGCTCCCTTACTTCATCTTTAAAAATCTCTCTTAAAGGCTCAACAAGCTCAAATTTCATCCAATCAGGAAGTCCACCAACGTTGTGGTGAGATTTTATAGTTTTTGAAGGACCTTTTACAGAAACAGATTCAATAACATCAGTATAAAGTGTTCCTTGAGCTAAAAACTCAACACCTTCGTGTTTTTTTGCCTCTTTATCAAATACTTCAATAAATGTTTCACCAATTATTTTTCTTTTTGTTTCAGGATCAGTAACACCTGCAAGTTTTGTTAAAAATTGCTCACTTGCATCAACAGTTATTAAATCAATACCTCGACCTTTAAATATAGTTTCAACTTGTTCTCTTTCATTTGCTCTTAAAAGTCCATTGTCAACAAATACAGGAATTACTTGGTTCCCAATTGCTTCAAAAAGAAGAGTTGCTACAACAGAGCTATCAACTCCACCTGAAACAGCACAAAGAACTTTTTTATTTCCAACTTGTTTTTTAACTCTTTCTATTTGCTCTTTTGCAAAAGAACCCATATTCCAAGTGCTTTCACATCCACAAATATATTTTGCAAAGTTTTTAAGTAGTTTGCTTCCACATTCTGAGTGATAAACTTCAGGATGAAATTGGAAAGCATAAATATTTCTATTTGTATCAGCAATAGCTGCATAAGGAGAATTTTCGCTAATTGCAATTTTTTCAAATCCAGATGGAATTGATTCAACTCTATCTCCATGGCTCATCCAAACGATTTGACCATTTTGTGTATCTTTAAAAATCTCATTTTCTACAATAATATCTAGTTTTGCTTTTCCATATTCATGACTTGTTGCTGAAATTACACTTCCACCAAAATGTTGAGCAATTAGTTGCATTCCATAACAAATTCCTAAAATTGGAAGTCCTAAATCAAAGATTGTAGAATCAGGATGATATGAATCGTTAGCATAAACAGAAGCTGGACCACCTGAAAGTATAATCCCTTTTGGAGTTCTTGCCATAATATCTTCAATTGATTCATTGTAAGGAACAATTTCAGAATAAACTCCGCTTTCTCTTAGTTTTCTTGCAATTATTTGTGTATATTGACTACCAAAATCTAATACAACTATTGGTACATGCTTCATATATTTAACCTTTCTTCTATATTTTAATCGAATATTTTATCTAAAAACTCTTTTTAATCTTCTTTTATAAAATGTGCACCTAAAGATTTTTCTCTAAGAATACAAGCTTTTAGTATAGTTTTTGCTGTTAAAAGTCTAAGATACAATAATCTTCCAACATCAAGTAATAAATAACTCTCTATTTTATTTAAAGCATCTTTTAGCTCTTTTTTTGTTCTTACAATTCCAGCAGATTCCCACATAGTTCTTCTTAAATCATCTTTTATATCTTTATCAATCTCTTTGTTTCTTATATACTTTTTTATCTCTTTTTTATAGTTTTGTTTATCTATTTTAAAATCTACTTCTAAAGATTTATTAACTGCAATTCTTGAAAAAACAAGACCTTCTAAAAGTGAATTTGAAGCAAGTCTATTTGCTCCATGAACACCATTACAAGCAACTTCTCCAATAGCATAAAGATTTTTAAAATTTTTAACTAATCCATTTAAAGCAACTTCTATTCCACCCATACAGTAGTGAAAAGCAGGGCTTATTGGAACATTTTCAAATGGAAGTTCATATCCTAAATCTTTTATATTTTCATAAATATTTGGAAATCTTTGTTTAAATGCTTTTTTTTCAAAATTTTTAAAAGATAAAAATATACCCAAACCTGTTTTTTTGTTATAGTCAAAAATTGCACGGCTTACAATATCTCTAGGAGCTAACTCACCACTAGGATGATAATCAAACAGAAATCTTTTATTATTTTCATCTACAATAAAAGCACCTTCACCTCTTAATGCTTCACTTAAAAGTGGTTTTCTAGCAAACGATGTTCCTTTTAAAACTGTTGGATGAAATTGTGTCATTTCCATATCTTTTAAAGATATGTTTTTTTCAGCAATAATTCCATGAATTTCACCAGCATTTGCAGTTGAATTTGTATGATATTTGTATAAAGAACCAACTCCACCACTTGCTATAATTGTATTATGTGCAAAAGCTACTTTTTGTTCATATTCGCTACTAAAATATTGAACTCCATAACAAATATCATCTTGTATTAATAAATCACAAACAACAGCTTGAGTTACTATTTCGTGAGGACAATGTTCAAGTAAAAATAGATGAATCTCTCTTCCAGTTGCATCACCTTGAGCGTGTAATATCCTATTTCTACTATGTGCTGCTTCTTTTGTGTATGCTAAATTTCCATCTACATTTTTATCAAAAATCATACCAGCTTCTATAATCTCTTTTATTGTAGGAATTGATTCAGAACTTAAAAGCTCAACTGCTTCAAGGTTGTTATAATTAGCACCTGCTTCTAGAGTATCTTTTATGTGAGTTGGTATGTCGCTTTTATCAACAGCACTTGCAATTCCACCTTGAGCCCAAAAAGTATTTGAATTCCATGTTGACATTTTGCATAAAATTAAAACTCTTTTATTCTTTGGTAGAAGTCTAGCAGCATTAAGCCCTGCTATTCCAGCTCCAATTATAATGTAGTCATATATCATTGTTGTTGTGTTTTTTCTTGTTGTTTGTCGTTTGGTTTATAAACTGGATTAGCTTTAAAACCGCAACCACTAAAACTAAATAAAACTCCTGCTATAATAAGCACATGAAAAATATTAATGAAATTCTTAATCATATTACAAATAATCCCTCTTATGATAAATTAAATATCTTTTTAGAGATAAAAAGATTTGTAAATATACTACCTTTAAAATTAAAAAGTGGCATAAAGTTTGTATATATTAAAAATCAAACCATGCATTTTGTTCTAACTCACCAACTTTTCAAAGTTGAGTTTGAACATAACAAAGATACACTAAAAGCTCTTTTAAAAATGGCAGATATAAAAGATGTTTCAAATTTTGTTTTTTTTGTATCAAATAGTGTAGATAATTTAATCAAAAAAAAGAGTGAAAATATAGATAAAAAATATATAGAAAAAAGTGTTGGAATTTTTGAAAATAGGGCAAAAGATGAAAAAATATTCAAAAAATTTGAAAGTATAAGAGAGATTATAAAAAATTCAACTAATCAAAGTAGCATTTAAATTATAAAAGAGTTTTAAATATTTTTTCTATCTCTTTATAGTTTGGAGAGTACTTTTCTACTAAGTCCCAAAATTTTTTTGAATGGTTTTTATGTTTTATATGTGCTAGTTCGTGAATAACAATATATTCCATGATATAAAGTGGAAATTTCATAAGCAATATATTAAAGTTTAACTCATTTTTATAGTTACAAGAACCCCAAGTTCTTTTGTTTTTTCTATATGAAATTTTTGTTGGAAATAGTTGCATTAAATTTGAATATTTTTCAATAAAAGTAGAGATAAAACCATCTATCTCTTTTTTATAAAAACTATCAAGATTTTTTATAGAAAAATCAGTTAAAAGCTTTTTTTCTCCTAAATATAAAAAATAACCATCTTCTAAAGTTTTGTTTTCAACTTTTTTTATATTTTCTAATATCCAATCTTTTTTTCTATCTATTAAATCTTTTGCATCATAAATTGTAAAATATCTATTTGCTTTTATTTGCAATAAATCTTTTCTTAAAATTCTTAAATAGCAATGTTTTATATGCTTTTTATTATGTAATTCAACACTTATTACACTATTATTCAAATTAATTTCAAAATTCAAAAAAAACCTTTAAGTAAATTTTAGATAAAATCCGCCCGATTATACCATAAGTGTAATGATAATTTAATTGAGGAAAACTATTATGAAAATTGCAAATAGAATGGAGAAATTAGCTCCTTCACTTACTTTATCTATAACAGCTTTAGCAAACGAATTAAAAGCTGCTGGTAAAGATATTCTAAGTTTTAGTGCAGGTGAGCCTGATTTTGATACTCCACAAGTTGTAAAAGATGCAGCTATTAAAGCAATAAATGAAGGAAAAACTAAATATACAGCAGTTGAGGGTATTAAAGAAACTAAACAAGCAATTATTAATAAGTTAAAGAAAGACCACAATTTAGATTATTCATTGGATAAGATTGTAATAAGTAATGGAGCTAAACACTCTTTATTTAATCTAGCTCAAGCACTAATTGATGAAGGTGATGAAGTTATAATTCCTAGTCCATATTGGGTTACTTATCCAGAATTAGTTGTTTATAGTGGAGGAGTTCCTGTATTTATAGAGACAGATGAGAGTACAGAATTTAAAATCACTGCAAAACAATTAAAAGAGAAAATTACACCAAAAACAAAAATTTTAATGTTAAACTCTCCTTCAAATCCAACAGGGTCAATTTACTCAAAAGATGAGTTATTAGCTATTGGTGAAGTTTTAAAAGGTACAGATATTGTAGTTTTATCAGATGAAATGTATGAAAAACTAATATATAAAGGTAAAAAATTTACTGCAACTGCTGAAGTTAGTGAAGATATGTATAATAGAACAGTTACTATAAATGGTTTGAGTAAATCTGTTGCAATGACTGGTTGGAGATTTGGGTATGTTGCATGTCCAAACAGTGCACTTGCAAAAGCTATGTCAAAACTTCAAGGTCAAGTTACATCGAATGTAAATTCTATGACTCAATATGCAGCAATTGTAGCTTTAGAAGGTGAAGCCAATAAAGATATTGAGATGATGAGAGTTGAGTTTGAAAAAAGAAAAGATTATGCTGTTAAAGCTATAAATAATATTTCTAAGCTATCTTGTTATGATCCAGATGGTGCTTTTTATCTATTTATAAATATAAAAAAATACTCAAATGACTCTATGAAATTTTGTGCTGATTTACTAGAGAGCAAAGGAGTTGCACTTGTTCCTGGTCTTGCTTTTGGAATGGAAGGATATGTTAGATTATCTTTTGCTACAAGTATGAAAGCAATAGAAGATGGAATAAATAGAATCAAAGAGTTTGTGGAAAACAGATAAAATCTTTTAAACATAAAAATTTTCGCTTAGTATTAATAAAAAACTAAGCGAAAAAACTTAAAAAAATATTTTTTAAAATAATCATTTTGCTAATTTTTTCATTTTAAAGTGGTTTTATTAACTTTTTATTAATTTAAGATTAGATAAAATCCGCACAATTTTAAAAAAGGTATTAAAATCTTTTGTTAATTTAAAATTTATTAGGGGGAATTTATAAAGTGATGGGTCCTATTACACTTGCAAATGATGTTGCATCATTTACTACTCTTCAGTTATCCACTTTTGTTGTTATTGCTTTTGCAATATTGGTTTTGTTTACTACTTTGAAACAATCAACTCATAGTGATGTTTTTCCAATATCTGTTACAAATGAGCTAAAAGGTCTTGGAATTTTGACAGTTGTTTTTGCTCACTTTGCATATATGAAAGTTACAAATGCTGAATTCTTATTTCCACTTTCTATAATTGCTGGAGTTGGAGTTGATTTATTCTTATTTATGTCAGGATTTGGTCTTACAGTAGGAATGCTTAAAAGACCCATGAAGACAGTTGATTTTTATAAAAAAAGAGTTATAAAAATCTTTATTCCATTTTGGATTGCTTTAATTATTATGTTTATTGCAGATGCAATATTTATGGATAAAACTTACTCTGTAGGATATATTATAAAATCTATGTTAGGATTTTTCCCAACAGCAGATGGTTTTGGCGATGTAAACTCTCCATTTTGGTATATTACATGGATGATTATGTTTTATCTTTTATACCCATTGGTATTTTTTAAAGACAAACCATGGTTAAGTGCAATTATTTTAGCAGTTATAGCTACAATTATTGGAACTTTTAATATCTTTGATTTAGGAAGTAACTGGCTTCATAGACTTCATACAGTTGCTTTTTCTATGGGTATTATTTTAGCTTGGCTTTTACAAGTAAAAGAGGGTGAGAAAAATAGATTTATAGAATATATTAAAGATTTTAGAGACAACTCTAAGGATATGAAATATATCGTTATAGCTATTATGTTTGTTATTGTGTTTTATGTATCACAAAGAACAGGTGCTGGTTCTTGGCCTGCTTTAACTGCTATTTTAGGACAAGGTTTTTTTGTAGAACAACTAATGTCAATTGTAATAATGCTAGCATTTACAGTGATTTTTATACTTAAAAAAGTAGATAGCAAGTTTTTAACTATGTATGGAGTTTACTCTTATGAAGTTTACTTAATTCACTGGCCACTTATGGCAAAATATGATATTTTCTTTGTATGTCTTCCAGCTTGGGCTGCTGTAATTGCTTGGTTGGTTGCATTTATTTTAGTTAGTATGCTTCTTCAAAGATTAGTAACTCCTGTTAGTAATTTTGTAGATAAAATTACTAAATAAAAATATATAAAAAGTAAGCTTTATAGCTTACTTTTTACTTTTTGAAAATTATAAAACATATAATTCTTAGTGTAATAAAAATAAAAAATACAATTTCAATAATATTTTTAAAATATTAAATATAGAGGTTAAATGATTATAGAAGATTTAAAAAATATTATAGAAAAAAATTTAGAAAAAAAAACAATTGAAGTAAAAAGAGTTTTTCATGGTCGTGGTAACTTTTATGATAATTTTTCATATTTAACTGTTGATAGTTTTGATAATACACTTTTTGCAACTTTTTTTGAAGAGAGTTTTGATGAAAAAGAGATTATAAGAATTTTAGAGATTATCTCAAAAAATAGTGATTTTGAGAATTTTATTATTCAAAGAAAATATAAAGAAAAAGATTTTTATGAAGTTATTTATGGAGAGATTGTAGAAGATTTTTTTGTGTACGAAAATAACTTAAAATATAAAATAGATTTTAAAAATCGAAATATTGGACTGTTTTTAGATATGAAAAAAGGTAGAGAGTATATAAAATCTATTTGCAAAGATAAAAATGTTTTAAATCTTTTCTCCTATACTTGTGCTTTTAGCGTAGTTTGTATTAGTGGTAAAGCTTCAAGTGTAGTAAATATTGATATGTCAAAAGCTAGTTTATCTACTGGAAGAATAAATCATCATCTAAACAATCTTGATACAAAAAATGTAAAATTTTTACCATATAATATTTTAAAATCATTTGGTAAAATCAAAAAAATGTCACCCTATGATATTGTTATAATTGATCCTCCATCATTTCAAAAAGGTTCATTTGTTGCTACTAGTGATTATATTAAGATTATCAAAAAACTTGATTTTATACTACCAATAGGTGGAGTAGTTTTAGCTTGTTTAAATGACCCATTTTTAAGTAGTAATTTTTTAATAGATATATTTAAAGAAGAAGCACCAAATTTCGAGTTTTTAGAAAAATTGGAAAATGTAGATGAATTTTTAGTTGAAAATGAAGAAAAAGCTCTTAAAAATCTAATTTTTTTAAAAAAAAACTGATATAATCCAACATTTTTAAAGAAAGAAATCACAATGGAACACTTCTTATTTACACTATTTATGGCAATTTTTCTAGCAACTGTCCTAAATATAATTTTAAAAAAATTAGGTATTTCACAAATTATAGGTTATATTTTAACTGGAATTATCATATCTTATGGATTTCATTTTAAAGGTGCTAATATAGCATCTTTAGATGCAATAGCAGAATTTGGAATAGTTTTTCTAATGTTTACAATAGGTCTTGAAATAAGCTTTGATAAGATTAGAAAGATGAAAGAGATTCTTTTATTAAATGGTTTTTTACAAGTTCATATTAGTGCATTGCTTATTTTTGCTGTTACTCACTTTATTTTTGATTTGTCAATAGAAGTTTCAATAATTATTGCTTTCGCATTTTCTCTATCTTCAACAGCTATTGTTTTACCTTATTTAAAATCTTCAAAAGATATTTATACTCCTTATGGTGAAAGAACAACGGCTATTTTAATCTATCAAGATTTAGCAGTTATTCCTATTTTACTTTTAATTTCATTTTTAACAAATGACAATTTATCTATAGGGGAAGTAATTTGGAATACTTTTGTCTCAGCTGCTGTTATTACAATATTTATGTTCTTTTTTGGAAAAAGAATAATAGATTGGTTGCTTCAATTTTCATCAAATACAAGGCTTGAAGAGCTATTTATTGGGGCTGTTTTTTCAATAGTTATTGGTGCATCTTTATTGGCTGAATATTTAGGATTTACATACTCTTTGGGTGCTTTTTTAGCTGGAATGATTATTGCTGATACAAAATTTAGAATAAAAGTTGAATCAGATATTTCAAATTTCAAAGATTTACTTTTAGGAACATTCTTCTTTACAGTTGGAACAAAAATAGATATTTTATACTTTTTAAATAATATTCATATTGTAATAGGTCTATTTTTATTAATAATGATAATAAAAGCATTGGTTGTATTTTTAATTATTAGGAGAAAATCAGATAAAAATACATCTGTAAAATCAGCAATTGCACTTTGTCAAGTTGGTGAGTTCTCTTTTGCTATTTTAACTCTTGCTTCAAGTCAAAATGTAGTTCCAATTGAAACTGCAAATTTTTTGATTTTGATTTCTGTTATGTCAATGATTTTAACACCATTTTTGCTAAACAATATCTATAAAATATCAAATTTAATTTCAGCTGATATTTATCAATCAGAAAATTTAGAGCCTATTGAAGAGACTAATCATATTATTATTTGTGGTTTTTCTATTTTAGGAAGAGTGGTTGCTAGAGATTTATCAGATAGAAATATGCCTTTTGTTATTGTTTCAAATGACCTTAGACAAATTCAAGTTGCTACAAAAATGGGGTATAAAGCATATTTTGGACACTTAGATAAAAAATCAGTTTTAGAAGCTTTAAAAGTAGAAGAGAGTTCAAGTGTTATAATAACTATAAATGAAACACATGAAAAAATACTTATTTGTGATGCAATATTAAAATATTGTCCAGATGCAAATATTATTTTAAAATATGAATCATTAGAAGAAAGACATATTTTAAATGATTTAAAAATTAAAAAATTTGTTCACGCACATGCTGAAATTGGAAGATTATTAGTAGAAGAGGCAACTCACTGTTGTGACTTAAGACTTCACAGATATGATTGATTTTATTAAAAAATAAACTTAAAATTTATAAAATTTAGATAAAATATTT
>Ga0265294_10001463_pt1 | contig 31721 bp, 34 predicted proteins | sample MunlanPumphouse3_FD_192504 | JGI IMG/M metagenome (GOLD analysis project Ga0265294, IMG submission 192504) | Groundwater microbial communities from a municipal landfill in Southern Ontario, Canada - Pumphouse #3 | ecosystem: Environmental > Aquatic > Deep subsurface > Groundwater | place...
TTAAAAAAAGATAAACTAGCCAAACGAAATAGTTTTTTTTATATAATATAAAATATAGTAAAAAAAAGGAGTTAATAAAAAAATGTTTAAGCTAAAAAAAGGGACAAACGAAAAAATTCCGTCAAAAATAAATTGAAGAAAATTATTTAATGTGCTATAATTTTTTTAGAATAAAAGGAGTGTTCAATTATGAATGAAGATAATAACATCGAGCTTCCTAAAAGAGTCGATGAAGAACCTAATCCGATTGAAAAAAGCGGAAACGGACAAAATGAAAATATGGTTAAACAAAGTGAAGATGTTGGGCAAAATCTACAAGAGCAAAATATTATTTTTCCAACCGAAGAAGAAATTAATCGTGAAAATGTTGCAAAGATGCAACATGCACCTATTGATAATAATATATTTGATCAAAATATAAAAGACGACATAAATAATGTACCTGAATCATCATTTGCGCCAATTGAAAATTTAGAGAAAGGTCTAGATGTTCCAACTCAAACTCAAACTGTAGATCAAATAGACATTTTAACTACACCTGAAACTCCAGAAATGGAAACTATATCTACTAACCAAATAGAGGAATCACCAACTAATAATGAAGCTGTAGCAATAGAACAAACGCAAGCAAAACCTAGCTCTGAAGAAGAAAATAGTCAATTAAACAAAAAAATAGTTTCAGTTGATCCAATCAAAAAAGAAAAATCAAAAGGAAATCCTATTGTTGGCTTTTTTGCATTACTACTGATTTTAGCAATTATTTTAGCAGCATTTTATTATTTTATTAAAATGGAATATATAATAGTTCCTGATGAACTTAAAAATAAAATCCCGTTTTTCTCAACTACAACTACTGCAATTACTACAACTAATGAAAGTATTACTGAAAATCAAAATATAAATGAAGAAGATTTATCTTTAATTAGTGTTGTAGGAGAATATACTCAAACCCCTCCACTAGTTTGTCCGGATGCCCCAGCAAAACTATTATTAAACCAAGATAACAACTTTACTTATAATCAATTATCTTTTGACGAAGAGAACAATAATTGTAACATTACTGAAGTAACTGGAAGCTATGTAGCAACAGACGGTGTTTTAGAATTGATACCCATTGACAATAGTATAATTATTGGTACAGCAAGTTATGATAAGAATGAAAATGCAATAATAATAAATATTATTAATGAAGATAAAACTATCACGCTTACAAGTAATTAAATTGTTTGTTAAAAAATATATGGATATAAAAGAAAATTTATAAGTTTTTAGAGCATTTCAGCTCTTTTTTGATTGTCTTTACAGTAAAATGCGCATAATAACTATAGAATAAATAAAGAAATAATGTTATTATACATTGCAAGAAAGGCAAGAAAGTTTTTGGTGTTTTTTATGAATCATTTACAATTACAAGACCTAGAGATAAACTAGACAATGTTACTGATTTAAATACATTGCCCTTTTTTGTCTCACAATACAATAATTATTTAAATATGTATCCTAGCTCTAATTTAATTTTTATCGACTTTGCAAAATTAAAAAAAATTAATGATGAGTTAGGGCACAAAGCAGGCGATATTTGTTTGAATTCTTTTGGAAAAATATTAAAAACAGTTTTTCCAACTAGCTTACTAGCCAGAAAACATGGAGATGAATTTCTAATTTTGAGTCATAATTCATATGCTGAATTAGAAAACCTTTTTCAAAAATGTAATGAGACTATTCAAAACTATTTTGATTTAGGTATGATACCTTTAGTATATCATTTTAATGCTGGAGTGGTTCCTGCCGAACATGGTATTGAACCAACAATCAATAAAGCTGATATTATGATGTATGAAGCTAAAAAGAGAGGAGTTACATGCCTAAGTTTTAATCAGAAATTATATGATGACTTTATAAAAAATAAAGCTTTTGTCACTAGTACAGCCGAAGCAATAGAACAGGAACACCTAACATATGCACAAAGGGGAATATACGACTTAAACAAAGAGCCCAAAAACATTAGCGACATTTTTACTAGAGACGCAAGTGGCGATAACATTTTTACTGAAAACAAATTTGATTTATTAAGAGAATCAAATAATTTAAAAAGTTTGGATTATTTAAATTTAAGAAAAATAATTTTATCATCATCAATTATTTCAGGAAGCAAACTTATGATAAATATTGAAAGCAACTCTTTATTTAATCAAAAACTTCCCTTTAAAAAATTTATTTGCGCTTTACAGGATATTATGACTGGAAATCCTAGCGATTATATTATATGCGTAAATTTAAATAGTTTTAAAGAAAGCTCAAAAGAATTAATCGAAAACTTGAAACTTTTAATCAGTTTAGGATTTGATGTTGCATTAAGTAGCTTTAATTTAAAAGAAAATGATCCTACATTAAATATTTGGAAAGAAACTAAAGCCAAGTATATTAAAGTTAGCCCTGAGTTATGGAAAACTTCTCAAGAAAATTCCATTTACCAATCTTTGTTAAAAAAGAATGTTGAAGTTTTTTTAGAACATAATACTAATCCAATATTTATGAAAGTCGAAACCAATGATGATTTAGATTATATTAAAACTTTATTCAGTACTGGATTAATTGAAGGAAATGTTGCAGACAAAGAACAACAAATATTTTTTAAATAGATATAAACAGCATAAAATTCATGATGAATATCCTGCAAGCCAATTTTAAAAACTATCAAATTTATATAATTGTTTTTATGTTTAAATTGTGTTATATTTTATATTAAGAAGGCGATAATATGAAAACTAAAAAATCTTTTGGTATTGTAACTTTATTAATTGGGATAATCTTTTTAATTCTAACTTTATTTTTATACAAATCAAGAATGGTAGAAGATGTTTTTTGTGTAATCTTAATGACTTTTTCTTTAATAATTTGTATTTATGGAATTTATCAGATTACTAGAGATGCTTATAATTAATTTATAAGCTTTTTTTATGATGCTAAACAAACTATTGTCGATTTTTTAAACAAACATAACATTAAATACAATAGTAATGCTATAATTAATTAAAGGTAGTGAAAAAATGAATTATTTAATTGTATTTATTATGAATTTAGCAATAATATTAATTCCTTGCATTTATTTATTTGTTATATATATTTTTAAAAAAAAGAAGAAAAGAAAATTAAAAATAGGTCATTTTTTGATTCTATTATTATGGCTACTTTAATAATATTAATTAAAGATAAGGTGAGTGATATTATTTTAAAAGATAATAAGAGTGGGGATAGTGTTATAAAAGAGGTTGAAAATGGAAGTGGAAATGAAGTTGAAGATAATCCCAATTATGTAGAAACAACTTCCAAAGGATATATACTTGAAAAAATTGATGGAGCTTATTATATAGATGGATATATAATAGTTAACAAAAGCTATCCTTTTAGTGATAGTTGGATACCAAGCAACACCGAGGAAGAAATAAATAATGATATTTGTAAAAATTGCCTTGACAAAGAAGTTTATAATATGTGGTCGCAGATGAAAAATGATGCTACATCAATTGGACTTAATATCTATATATCTAGCGGTTATCGCTCTTTTAGCTATCAAAAAGGATTATATGAGCATTATATAAATAAAGGTGGTAAAGATTATGCTGATATCACATCGGCAAGAGCAGGTCATTCTGAACATCAATCAGGACTTGCATTTGATTTAAATTCTGTGGATGATTCTTTTTCAGCAACCGATGAAGGTAAATGGGTCAATAATAATGCCCATTTATACGGTTTCATAATTAGATATCCTAAAGATAAAACAAATGAAACCGGCTACAAATATGAATCATGGCACCTAAGATATGTAGGAACATACTTAGCAGATAAACTTTACAATAATGGAAACTGGATAACAATGGAAGATTATTTTGGGCTTGATTCCCAATATTAATAGGAGGAATATGGAAAATAATTTATTAGAAAATCTTAAATTAGAAATTATAATTTTGCAAAAAAAAGATTATCAAAATGCTTTAGACCATGGCTTTACAAATAAAAAAGAATGGTATAATTATATTATTAATTCATCTAATGATGAAATAGCCGAGGCAATCATTCAGCTAGCGAGTCGATATGATGTACTACCTGTAAATGTTGCAAATATCTTTGATTCGTCAATGATAATGAGAGTGGGAAAAATAGTAAAAGAAAAAAATAATTTAATAACTAAATAACACCAAAGAGTGTTTTTTTGTTATAATTAAAGTGGTGATTAAATGGATATTTATAAATATTTAAACAACAACTCTATATTGATTATTCCCAATAATCTTAAAGACGTTATTTTAAAAAAAATTAATGAAAATCCAATAATTAATATAAAAATAATGACTTTAAACGATTTAAAAAGAAAAATACTTTTTGACTTTGATGCTCAGACAATATATTTTGTTATGAAAGAAAAAGCTCTTAGTTATCGAAATGCTTTAGAAATTATTAAAAATTTGTATTTTTTATCAGATAAAATTGACAATCAAAAATTAAAAGAGCTTAGTCAACTTAAATCTAAGTTAGATGAAAAAGAATTACTTATTTATGATCATTACTTTTTAAAATCATTAATAAATAAAAAGGTGGTATTTCTAGGCTTTGATTATCTTTATAAATTAGATTATTATCTTATAAATAAAATAAAATTAATTACTGAAGTCGAAATTATTTTTAAAAATAACAATAATTACTCTCATAATATTTTAAAATTTAATAATATCAATGAAGAAATAGAGTATGTTGCCAAAGAAATACTAATAAAAATAAAAAAAGGAATTAATATAAATAATATCTTGTTAGCTAATTATAATAAAGAATACAGCTTAACGATAAACAGAATTTTTACATTTTATAAAATTCCTATTAATTTAGATGATAGTATTTTTCTTTATGATACTACTGTAGGTCTTAACATACTTAATAATTTAAATAATTATGAAGATATTTTAAGTGGCATTCAAGATTTGAATATATATAATGCAGTTATTGAAATTTTTAATAATTATTATTTTATAGATGATTTTTCAACTATAAAAGAAATTTTAATTGAAGAATTTAAATCAAAAAGAATAAATAAAGATCGTTATAAAGACGCTGTAAATTTAGTTGATATTAAAAATAATTTTTTTGATGATGATAAACATATTTTTTTAATCGGCTTTGTTGATAAACTGATTCCTACAATATACAAAGATGATAATTTTATAAACGATCAAGAAAAAAATGAGCTTTTAGAAAGCACTGAAGAATTAAACAAAATTGAAAAAGTAATATGGGAAGAAGCAATTAAGAACATTAAACATCTAACAATAACTTACTCTATAGAAGACTTAAAAGAAATTTGTTTTCCATCATCAATAGCTGGTAATATGCGTGTTGACTGCCAAAATTATGAAGTAAGTATATTTTCACACCAAAGTAACAAATATAACTTAGGTATTTTACTTGATATAGAAAAAAAATATGGTAAAAGAGAACCTGAGCTTTTAAAATTATATAATAACTATCGCAACTTAAATTATTTGTCTTATAATAACCAATATAATGGGATAAATCCCAAACTTCTTCGTGATAAATATACTAAATTGACATTGTCTTATACAAAACTAAACACATATTATGAATGTAATTTTAAATATTATCTAGAATATATATTAAAGCTTAGTGATTATGAAGTATCATTTGATGCTTACCTAGGAAGTCTATGTCATCATATTCTTTCAAAAATTTATAATGAACACTTTGATTTTATTGAAGAAAAAGAAAGTTTTTTAAGAAATAATCATTTTGATTTAACTCCAGGAAACTATGCTTTTATTGATAAAATGTGTGAAGATTTAATTTTTGCAATTGACTTTATCAAGGAACACTATGAAAATACTTTATTTAAAAAAGTTGAGTGCGAAAAAAATGTAAAAATAAATATTGGTAGCGATAAAGAAATCATCTTTAATGGAATTATTGATAAAATAATGGTCTATGAGAATAAAGCTACGATTATTGACTATAAAACCTATGCTCCTAATATTGACTTATCTTTAATTCCTTATGGGCTTGGATTGCAACTGCCAATTTATATATATTTAACCATAAGTGCATATCCTAATGCTAAAATTGCTGGTATTTATTTGCAAAATATTAATAGAAATATTATAGTGAATAATGATAAAAATGATTTAGAGAAAATAAAACGCGATAATTTAAAATTGGTAGGCTATACACTAGATAATGAAACAATTATTAATGAAATAGATAGTACATATAAAGATAGTAGATTCATCAAAGGGATGAAAATTACTTCAAAAGGTTTTTATAAATATACTAAATTATTAAGTGAAGATGATTTTGAGGAGATTTTTAAACTAGCAAGAGAAAAAATTAAAGATGGTGCAGAAGATATCTTAAATGCCAAATTTGAAATTAATCCCAAAATTGTAGATAAAACTAACGTTAGTTGTGAATATTGTAAATATAAATCTATTTGTTTTATGAGGCAAGAAAACCAAATATATCTAAATAAAGACAAAAATCTAACGTTTTTAAAGGAGGTAGATGACTAATGAAATGGACTGATGAGCAACTTGATGCCATAAATAGATCAGGATCAAATATAATAGTTTCCGCAGGTGCTGGTTCTGGTAAAACATCGGTTTTAACCGAAAGAGTAATTACAAAATTAAAATCCGGTATTTTTCTTAATGAGCTTTTAATATTAACCTTTACCAATAATTCTGCACATGACATGCAAGAAAAAATTAAAGAAGCAATCAATAAATATCCAGAATTAGATCATAACTTAAATAAGATTGATTGCTCATTTATTTCAACTTTTGATGCCTATGTATTTTCTTTAGTAAAAAAATACCATTATTATTTAAATATTGATAAAAACATTGAAATTATTGATAGTTCAGTTATTAACTTTAAGAAAAAAGAAATAATAGCTGATATATTTACTAGTAAATATCTTGATAAAGACAAAGATTTTATCAATTTAGTTACTAATCTTTGTGCGAAAAATGATTATGAAATTCAAAATATTATTTTAAATTTAGATAAAAACTTAGATTTAATTATTGAAAAAGAAGATTATTTAAATAACTATTTAGAAAATTATTATAATAATATTGATTCTATTTTCAATCAATATTTAAAGTTAATTAAAAAAAGAATAGAAGCACTTAAAAATACTTTATATAAACTGAGTTATGAAATAAATCCTAGATTTTATGATATACTTTGCAACTTATTAAAACCGATATTAGAGGCAAATAATTATGATACCATCCAGGCAATAGGTAGCATCAAGTTTCCTAGTCTTCCCCCAGGTTCAAGTGATAATGCTAAATTTTATAAAGCTGAATTAAAAAAAATAACAGATGAAATAATTTTATATAGTAAAGAAACTAAAGCCGATTTAATTAAAGAAGTTTTAAGTACTAAAAATTACAGCAAGGTAATCATTGATATTCTACTAGATTTAAATAATAAAATTAATAAATATAAAAGAAAGCATAATTGTTTTGAATTTAGTGATATTAGTAGATTAGCAATTACTTTACTGAAAGAACAACCAGATATTGCCGAGAAAATAAAATATCACTTTAAAGAAATTATGATCGATGAATACCAAGATACAAACGATATCCAAGATACATTTATTAATTTGATTGAAAACAATAATGTTTATATGGTCGGAGACATAAAACAATCTATTTATCGTTTTAGAAACGCTAATCCCAGAATTTTTAAAGAAAAATATGACAGTTATAAAAATAAGAAAAAAGGGCAAAAAATTGATCTTAATAAAAATTTTAGATCAAGAAAAGAAGTAATTGAAACAATAAATTCAATCTTTAATAAAGTTATGGATGATGAAATTGGGAGTGCTAACTATGCATTAGAACATCAAATGGTTTTTGGAAATCAATCTTATAATATACCGAGCCCTAGTGATTACTCAACTGAAGTTTATACTTATGAAAAAAATCGTAAATACTCAAACGAAGAAATTGAAGCTTATATAATTGCTAAAGATATAAAAAGTAAAATTCAGAATAAATTTCAAGTAATGGAAAAAGGCACTCTTAAAGATTGTACATATCAAGACTTTTGTATATTAATTGACCGTACTAGTGCTTTTGATGTTTATAAAAATGTGTTTGAAGATATGCAAATACCATTAAATATTCAAAAAGACGAAAATATTTTATTTAATGATGAAACATTTTTAATAAAAAATATTTTAACTTTAACACTAAAAATTAAGAATAAAGAGTTTGATTCTATGTTTAGGTTCTGTTTTACAAGTATTGCCAGAAGCTATTTATTCGCTTTTTCCGATGAAGAAATTTTTTTAATACTTAATAGTAAAGATATTTTTAATAATGAAATATTTAAACTTTGTCAATCTCTTGCTTTAAATATAGATTATATGAGCAACAAAGAAATGTTAGAGAAAATAATATTTAAGTTTGACTTTTATATGAAAATGATTGCCGTTGGAAATATTTATGAAAGAAATCTTGTTTTAAATAATTTACTAGAAAAAGCTGAAGAATTAAATAAATTAGGAATTAATGTTTATGGTCTCGAAGATTATTTAGACACGTTACTTACTGACAAAAGCGAAATAAAAGTCCCACCATCAATAACTAGTGGTGATGCTATAATTATAACTAATGTCCATAAGTCAAAAGGCCTAGAATATCATATTTGTTATTTTAGCGGTCTTTATAAAAGATTTAATCTAAGAGATCCCATAAAAAAAATAATTTTTACAAAAGATTTTGGTTTTATTTTGCCAGCCCAGTCAAATGGTTTAAAGAAAACATTTATTTATGCTTTATATATTGAAAAATATATCCAAGAAGAAATTTCAGAGAAAATAAGATTGTTTTATGTATCTTTAACCAGATGTAAAGAAAAAATAATTATGATATACCCTAGTAGCGAAACAAAAGAAGAGCAATCAAATCTTAATATTGTTGATTATTTAACAAGAATATCATATCGTTCTTTTCTTGATATATTAGTCTCGGTAAACAATATTAATCAAGAAAATATCATTAATTTAGGAGATACTCTAGAGCTTGAACAATATCAAAAAATTTCTAAAAAAGATTTTGTTTATGATAATACTTATGAAAAAATAGAGGTTAATGAATTAGAATTATCTTTCAAAAAGTTAACCAAAAAAACATTTTCTAAAAATACTGTAAAGCTTCTCTCTAAAAGCGAAAGAGAGAATATATCATATGGTAATAAAATACATTATATTTTAGAAAGTTTAGACTTTTTAAATCCTGATTTTACTAATTTAACAAATGAAGAAAAGAATCTTATTGAGGGATTTTTAAATCAAGATATTATGAAAAATATAAAAAATGCCAAGATAGTTAAAGAGTATGAATTTCAAAATATTGAAAATAATAATCATCAATTTGGAGTTATTGATTTACTATTAATTTATGATCAGCATATTGATATTATCGATTATAAATTGAAAAATATAAGTGATAATGCGTACATCTCTCAACTACAAGGATATAGAAGTTATATTGAAAAAAAGACTAATAAAAAAACATATACATACCTATATTCAATTCTTGATCAAAAGCTAGTCAAAATAGACTAGTTTTTTAATATTTGCAATTTGACATTTAAAGATAAATATTTTAAGTTAAATCTAGGTGATTTTGGTGAACTATGATGAATGTCAATTAAAAGCAATAAAAACTTTAGGTAATACCCTTGTTATAGCAGGAGCGGGTTCTGGGAAAACATCGACAATAGTTGGCAAAGTCAATTATTTGTTAGATAATAAAATCTATAAACCAGAGGAAATACTAATAATTTCTTTTACTAATGAAACAGTTAATTCTTTAAAAGAAAAAATAAAACATAGTATAGATATTAAAACTTTCCATAAATTAGCACTTGATATTATTAATTCGAAAGATAAAATTAATATAGTTTCTAATAATTATCTAAGTTATATAATAAATGAGTATTTTAATTCTTTTGCTCTTGATAATAGAAAAACTAATATTTTATATAAAAGAATTATTAACTATATAGATATTAAGAATTTAATGGTATTAATAGAAACTTTTATAAATATATATAAATCTAATTACAATGATATTAATTTTTTATACCAATTATATAAAAAAAGTTATTTTATCGATAAAATTTATTATAAATTTATTTTAGATATTTATTTAATATATCAAAGAGAATTAGAATCAAACCTATCTTTAGATTTAAATGATCTTATCAGTAAAGCTACAATCTATATTAATAATAAGAAAAGAAAAACGCTATATAAGTTTATTATTATTGATGAGTTTCAAGATACTTCTTTAATTAGATTAAATTTAATAAAAGCCATTATCGAGCAAAATAATGCTAAATTTTTTGTTGTAGGAGATGATTATCAATCTATTTATCGTTTTAGCGGTTGCAACCTAAATTTATTTATTGATTTTAAAAGCAATTTTCCAGATACTAATTTAATATATTTAAATCATAACTACCGAAACAGTACTGAACTGATTAAAATAGCTAATATATTTATTATGAAAAACAATAAACAGCTTAAAAAAAATACAATTTGTCATAAAAATATTAAAAAACCAATTAAAATAATTTTTTATGTTAACAAGAAAACAGTTGTTAACAAAGTTTTAAAAATAATAGATGGAAATGTTTTAATTTTAGGAAGAAACAACCACGATAAAGATAGATTTAATGTTTATGAAAATAATGATATTCGTTTTTTAACTATCCATAAATCAAAAGGTCTAGAAGAAGATAATATTATTTTGATAAATTTAGAAAATCAGACTACTGGATTTCCTTCGAAAATTAAAAACGAAAAAATTATTTCTAAAATTTTAAACTCAGAATATATAATATATGAAGAAGAAAGAAGATTGTTTTATGTATCTTTAACTAGAGCTAGAAACTTTGTTTATTTATTAGTTCCTAAAAATAATTATTCTGTTTTTATTAAAGAGTTAATTAAAGATTTTAAAAATGATTTAGATATTATTTACATAAATTAAGACTAATTTCTGTTATTGGAAATCCTTTTACTTGAGCTTCTAACACATAATCAGTTAAGCCTTTTTGTTCTTGCAATAACAGATAGTTTTGTAATGCGGTTGTTAAACCTTCATTTTTTATATAGTAGCATTTATTATAAGAACAGAAATAATTAATATCAGGATTAGAATAATTTTTTTTTAAATATTTATTTAAATTTAGTGAGTTTAAATTATTAGTGTTTATTTTATGGTTTTTACAATCTTCAAACCCATAGCTTTTTGAAGTAATTTGGATAACTACTAATAGAAAAAAAACAATAGTAAATAATAAATATCTTTTCATACTAACACCTATTTTATTATGGCTTTTCTAAAAATATATATTAAAAAAAGTGAGTTTTCTCACTTTATAAAATTGGGATTTTCAGTTGCTGGCCGATACTTAATAAGTTTCCACTTAAATTATTGATTCTGCGAATTTCATCTGCAGTTGTTCCAAATCGATGAGCAATACTCCATAATGTATCGCCTGCTACGACTGTATATAAATCTAGGTTGGAATTTAAAATTCCATCAGGAATAGTTAAATTTTGTCCAATAGAAAGGCTATTATTACTTAAATTGTTGACTCTTTTTATTTCATCGACGGTCGTATTATATTTTTTTGCTAAAGACCATAATGTATCGCCTTGTTTTACAATATAAACAATATTGTCTGCAGGAAAAGATGGAATGATGCTATTTTCAGAAATCAAAAGTTCTTGACCAACTGATAAATCACTATTTTTTAAATTATTTAATAATTTTATTGTATCAACTGAAACATCAAAATGGTTTGCAATGGACCATAATGTATCGCCATATTTTACTATATATATCGTTGATAATTCTTCAAGATTATCATTATTTGTTTCAGTTATTTTTAGAGTTTGACCAATTGACAGAATATCACTACTTAAATTATTAATTTTTCTTAGCTCAGATACCGTAGTATTAAACTTGCGTGCTATCGAATATAACGTATCGCCTGCCACAACTGTATAAGTCGAAGTTGGTAGTGGCTCTGGAACAGGGCTTCCGGAAATTACAAGTTTTTGTCCGATTGATAAGTTGTTACTGCTTAAATTGTTTAACCTTTTAATATTATCAACTGTTGTCCCAAATCTTTGAGCAATTGCCCATAATGAGTCACCTGCTTCGACTATATAAACGACTCCATTTAAAGCTATCTCTGAATATGGATACCCCATATATTCTGCCACTGCTTTTACTGTTGCTTCTGCATATTGCTTCCAATTATTTTGTAATTTGCTTAAATCATTTGGATTATCTAAAAATGCGTATTCGACAATCAAAGTTTCAAGTCTGTCAGTATCTCTCATAATATAATAATAATCTTGAGTTGGGTCATTTGGCAGTGCTCTTTGATAATAAGTACGAGTTTTTTGACCAGTATTCCCTATTTCAGTTAAAATATTTCTTGCTAACGTTTCATCACTTCGTAGTGGATAAATTATTTCAGCGCCCTCGCCACCGCCTGCGTTTATATGATTTGATATAACAATTGCATTGCTTACATCTCCAAAAGGCATTTTAATTTTTGCAACTCTTTCTTCGTTTGTTAAGGTTTCATCACTATCTCTAGTAAGTGAATAAGGTATCCCCAATTCAGAAAAGCGGCTAGCGATGTACTGCGAAATCATTAAGTTATATTTTTTTTCATTCTCTCCTTGACTTACTGCTCCTGGGTCTTCACCTCCATGCCCTGCATCAATTACAACACCTACATAACGGTCTTGTTTATCCGGCAAGCATATTGCAAGTGGTAAGTATAAATCAACAAGCGCGCTCCAAGTATTTTTTCCAACGATTCCATCAACTCCTAAATTATTAGTATTTTGAAATGATCTTACCGCCTTATTTGTTTCACTTCCAAATTGGCTATCGATTGGTCCTTCAAAATAAGATAATTCTTTTAAATATAATTGTAAATCAGCTACATCCGTACCAGAATCACCTAGTCTTATAGTTGATCTTGACAAAACATTTTTTTGACGATCTAATTTAGTTAACAAATCACAATACTTAGTTTCTGATCGATCATTTTTTTCAGTTTTTTCGATAATCGCTTCCCAAGTTTTTTGGTTAACTATCCCAGTTGATAATAAATTATTATCTGATTGAAAACTTTGAACTGAATTTCCAGTTTGAATATCAAAAACACCTGTTATATTTCCATCATAATAACCTAAATCACTTAAGTTTTTTTGCAGGGTTTCAACATCACTACCACTTGTTCCTTCTAACATAGGCGTTATAATAACTGGTACAGAATTATTAAGTTCCGAGTACAAACGATTAATAACTCTCCAAGTATCAGGTCCGACTATTGCATCTACATTTAAATTATTTAATCTTTGAAATTCTCTTACTGCATCTCTTGTAGATAATCCAAAAATACTATCAGGTTCCTCTTTTAAATAACCTAGTGCATTTAACTTCATTTGTAAACTTGTTACAAATAAATTATTATCTCCCTCTTTAACAGTCGGTTCATTTACCGGTGTCTTCTCATTCTGAGCTTTTTCTAAATAAGCCCACGTTGTTGAGCCTACTATTCCATCCATTGCTAAATTAAAATCTTTTTGAAAATTTATTACTGCTTTTTCAGTACTTCTTCCATAGTATCCATCTGGTGTGCCGTTTAAGTAATTTAAGGAAATAAGAATTTTTTGTAATTCTTCTACTTCGACCCCGTTTGTTCCAAATTTTAGTATTACTTCTGATAAATTAGGAGCGCGATAAATTTCCTTGGGCTTTTTAACCAATTCTCTATATCTATTATTTTGTTTAGGATACGGATAAAAAGTAGGATTAAAGTAATTTTTTCTAGTATAACTATTCATTTTTTTCCTCCTTCTGTTTTCTAATATAGTATATTAAACCTATTTATAAAGGATACAATAATCAGATATATAGCATATATTACTTTATAAATACAAAGAAAGGTGTTGATTAAATGAGTACTGGTTATTTAGTGATTGAGGTTTATGAAGAAGATGGAGTAACACCTATACCAGGTGCATTTTTACAAATATTTGGAGAAAATACAAATTTAAATATAACTACTAATGCTAGTGGCCAAACAGAAAAGTTATCTTTAGATGCGCCTGATATTGAATATTCATTAGAACCACAAGAAAACGTTAGACCGTATTCAGTCTATAGTATAAAAGTACAAAAAGAGGGATATGAAACATCAATAATCGAAGGAGTTGAAGTTATGGCAAGCGAAACATCGATTCAAAAGATTAATCTTTTAAAAGGAACAACTGGTATCACTTATGAAGAACTTCCACCTCATGTTTTATGGGGAGATTATCCGCCAATGATTGATGATCAAATTAATATTACAGAATCAGTAAATGAAAGAGTTTATCCTAGAGTTTTAATACCTGAATATATTATTGTTCACAATGGAACTCCTAGTAGTTCAGCTACTAACTACGTTGTTAGTTTTCCTGATTATATTAAGAATGTTGCGTCATCTGAAATTTATAGTACGTGGCCAAAAGAAACAATTAAAGCTAATGTTTTGGCAATTATATCTTTTGCTTTAAATCGTATATATACAGAATGGTATCCTTCAAGAGGTTATAATTTTACCATTACATCATCAACTGCATATGATCAAAAATATACGCATGGTCGAACGATATTTCAATCTATTTCAGATGTTGTTGACGAAATCTTTAATAATTATATTAAACTTCCTAATGTTTCCCAACCTTTTTTCGCTCAATATAATGACGGAATAAAAACTAATAACCCTGGCTGGCTATCACAATGGGGCTCAAAGTCATTAGGTGATAGCGGATATGATGCATTACAAATTATTAGGTATTACTACAACCCTAATATGATGATTATGGAGGCAGATAATAGTATCGGTCTCCCATATTCATTTCCGGGTTATAATTTAAGTATGGGAAGCTGTGGAGAAGAAGTACAAATTTTACAAAATCAATTAAATAAAATAAGTGGCAATTATCCAGCTATACCAAAAATACTCCAACCTAATGGAGTATTTGGTGAAGACACACAAACATCGGTTAAAAAGTTTCAAGAAGTATTTGGTTTACCAATAACTGGAACTGTTAACTATGCAACATGGTATAAAATCTCTTATATTTTTGTCGCTGTATCAAAAATGATTCAAGGAATTTATGGTTAATTATCTTAATTTTTTAAATATATCAAGCTGATAAGATACATAATTTGATTCTCTTAATATATGGTCACTAAGTAGAGGTATAGCAGAGGCATAATATTTATTATAAAGCATGTTTTGAATAAGTTTAGTATTAAAATTAACAAAACTATTATTTGCCTGCCTTGTTACATCATTGATATTGGCTATAATTACTGGAGAAACATTATCATCAAATTGCTCTGATATTTTTTGAAATTCATCAATATAAAGATGAATTTCAAAACAATTTCTAATATTAAGTGGAAACATCATATTTTTTAAATATTCGGCATGTTCTTTTAAAAATACATTGAAGTCATATTTACATTTATAAACATAAGTTGGCGTAAAATTTATTCTTTTGTTTAAAAATTCTAAGGTGTAAATATAATAGTTTATTTCTTCTATTAAATGCTCTATAAATTTAGATGGAAAATACATAGTAACTGTTTCTTTACCTACTTTTTTGTATAAAGTATCTAATAATAAAACACTATCGTTTAAATTTTTTATTAATTTTTTATTAAGAACCAATAATTGATTAAGATTCTCGTAGTCATGGCTTTTAGAAAGGGGAATAGAATTCGTAATTAAATTATTGCAAATTAAGTTGATTTCACTATTTTGAATTACTTTATATAACTCACACGTTTTATTTTCCATTACACTGGTATATTGACTAATTAGAATATTAGACTCTAAAAATTTTGAGGAAAGATTATTATAACTAAGTTTTATTCCCTCCTTTAAAAAACCAATATATTTTTTTTGTTCACCATGTAAAATATCATGGGTTTCATTGTCAGTAAAAGAAATAAGTGAAAGAAGTATTATAGCATGATCAAGCATAAATCTAGAAATTGTTATATTGTTTTCATATAAATAAGACATATTACTATTCATATTATTTCCTTTCAATTGTCCTCTTCCATTTCGGCAATTAAATCATCTCTGAAAACAAAATAAATTGAACCATTTATCGAACGATACATATTATCTAGAAAAAGTGGTTCGACAATTAAATATACTTCCTTATTTAACAATTGCTGAATAATAGATGCCATAAAATTTTTAAATCTTTTTGAAATGTTCAAACCTTTAGAAGTAAGTTTTTTTTGATTTTCTGGTGATAAACTTAAATCTTTATACTCATTAAGTAAATTTTCAAATTCTATTATAAAAGATTGAGTTTTAACGATTAAATCCCTGCGACTCGGATCAATAAAAGTTCGTAAAAACATCCCAAAAGCTTTTAATAAATTCAAAGATTGGTACTCATTTCTTACGGCAAAAGTTGGATCTGTATCAATTCTTCTAATAAGTCTTTCTAAAATTAATATATAATGATCAACCTCTTGAATTAATTTGCCGATTAAGAAAGGATATGAATAAGAAAACAGCTCATTATTAGTTTCTTTTTCAAATATTTCTTTTAGAAAATCTTTGAAATTTAAACTAATAATCAAAGCAACCTTATTTATCATAGTTATTTGCTCGATTTCTTCATCAGATACATTTGTTGGGCTTCCAGGCTTTATATTTCGCATCTGCTCGATTATATCTAAAGAAAAGGTAGTCGAAAATAATTTTTCAGTTAACTTTAAGGTGGGAATAGTATATTCAGTAATTAATGCTCCACTAGTTAAAAATTTTTCGCTTAAGTTTCCATCTGTATGTTTTAATATTTCGTTAGTTAATTCTGAGAATTTTTGATAAAAATTAATTGCAGCATCTTTATAATTTTGATTGTTTTCTAAAAAAGAAAAATATATATTTAAACAAAATTCTCTTAAAGTCAATAAATATATCAGCCCATTTACAAGTGAATATTCTAATAACTTTTCATTATTTAACATTTTTCCCTCATTTCTAGCACTGCGCTTCTTCTGGAGCATAGAAGCAGTGACTTTTATATTTTCCAACATTTTGTTGGTTATACCAAGTTGGCAAGCAATCTTCATCTTGTTTTGGAGCATAAAACCAAAGTGCCCGAGTGGCTGGCCAAAATTTCTCGCCACTTAATACTCTTTTAGCTAATTCTCGTTCCTCGGAGGAGGAAGCAAGTTTGAATAAATCACTTTTGACTCCGGCAAACCCACCTGGGGTCTGAAAAATCACTTCTTGGATAGTAGTTGTTTTTTCAAAATCTGGCGACTCACACAATGTTCTATTTACTACGACATTTCCAACTAAAAGCATTCCATATTCTCCCTCACCTATTGCTTCTGCTCTCATTAATCTTGCCAAGTAATCCAAATCCGCATCAGTATAATTTTCAATTTTACGACCCTTTTCCATGTGGATTTTCCTTAGGAACTAAAAGTTGCTCCCCAATACTTAAACTATCACTTGTTAAGTTATTTAATTGTTTTAATTCATGCGCAGAAATCCCTTTTTTTTGGCCAATGGAATATAAAGAGTCTCCAGGAACAACTGTATATATTTCGGTTTCGTCATCAGTTTCTAAGCTTTTAACTTTAATAATTAGTTCCATTCCAACTGATAGAAAGTCATCTGTTAAGTTATTATTTTTCATTAAATTTGCAACAGTTGTTTCATAATTATTTGCGATGGAATATAACGAATCCCCTGTTTTTACTGTATATAATATTTCATCGCTTAATAGGGGAGGATTATTATAAACATAAATTATTTCACCAGCTTTTATATCATCATTAAGTTTGTTATTTATTTCTAATAATTCATTAGTAGTCATTCTGTAATTATAAGCAATACTGTAAATTGTATCATCTTTTTTTATAATGTAACGTTTATAAACGGACTCATTTTCTGGGTTATATAAATCATCAACAACAATAATATTACCTACATGAAGCAAATCACTATCTAAATTGTTAAGTTCTCTTAATTTATCCACAGTGGTATTAAATCTTGATGCTATTCTATATAAATTATCACTCGGTTCAACTATATACATAGTTCCGTATTTTAAAGGCATCGAAATTTGTCTATTCATTTTTATATATTGTTTTTTCAATATATTACCTCCCCTATATAAATATATTTAAGTGTAATGAATATTATCAATTAAAAATTTTCTAAATGTAGATCATATTATTAATGCTTCTATAAAATCTAATACTCCATATTCATCAAAAAAATAAATTTAAAATTATAGATTGGGTTACAAACTCATTATTAGGGACATATTATCACTTCTTACATTCTGTAATAAATTATGCAAGAGGTTTAAATTTTATCACTTTTGATACTTATCAAATAGTTCATTTCTTAATTTAATAAGTTCTTTTTTTATTAAAATAATTTCTTCTTCTAAACTTTGACATTCCATTTGAGGTTTAATCCCTGATTGTGAAAATCCAGATTGATAAAGAGTTACATTTTGAGAATTAATAGTCAAAATAACTTGACCTAAAAGCTCAAAAAAATTACCTAAAGAGCCTTGTTGATTAATTGTTAAAGCAGGAGATATTACAAAGCCTATTATTGTTGCAATTAAAGAAAATTCATAAGCATTTAATGAAAATAACCAATTAGAAAAAGAATCGAAATCTTGATTTATAAATTTTTGATATTCATCTGAAAACATTTTTAATCACTCTTATCATTATTAATAATATGATTTTTAAAAAAACTATTGAATGAAATTAAAATGAACACCTTGTCAAGGACTAATTATCGATTCAATTTGATAGAATCATGTGATGGTTTTTCATTGTTTTTTTCTTTTGGAATGTACATGGTCAATTTACTTTGGCAAATGAGCTAGTTCCTTTTACTATTCCCCCGATAGTAGTACCACTTGAGGATCTCATCAATACTATTAAAATCAAAACAGAATTCTTCTTGTTCTAATTCTAAATTTTTATGAACACCAATATCGAGTTTGAAACTATATTTTTTTCTAGATTTATCAATAAAATCTAAATTTACTCTTTTTCCTTTATAATCTTGATGTTTAAGTTCAGTTATAGGATATTAAATTACGAGTTTTACATCATCATCTATTTCATTAAGTCTTTCAATAAACTTTATTATTGAATCTTCTGACAAAGAATATTTAATGAAATCAAGATCCAAATCTCTTGTAGCACGGCGAAGGTCTTTTGACATATTCATCATTACGACTCCACCCTTAACTGTAATATTCCTTGCTTTAGATGTTTTTGATATTTTATATAAAATTATTTCGCCACAGACTTTAGCAATAGCATCTAATTCATTTAATCCTAAATCACGATAGGTATTAATTTTATCTTGAATATTCATTAATACACCTCGTTTCTAATTAGGTAGTGTCAAAAGTTTAGTATTACAAATTGACACTTTCCCTTTATATACAACACTTTTAGTGCTGTTTTACCTTTCACCTCTTTTTTTCACTGCTTTTTTTCTTTATTTTAAATTTTTTGTAGAAAAAAAACAGATACCTCGATATAATCTATTTAGTATTTAACAGAAAAGAGGTATCTGTATGACTAAGATTATAACAGTAATTATTAAAATTTTAAATACTATTAACAAACTTTCTTGGAAAATCATTATTTTTCTTACAAAATTTATCAAAATTGAAGAACTTGATAAGATTAATTCTAAACCTGATGATGTTCGTTATCGTCATTTTAGTGTTGACAAACCAGCTATTATTGAAGCTTTTAAAGAACCGGAAAAATTAGATTTTAAAGTTCTCGTTAAAGAAAATAATATCAGTCCAGTTAAAAGGCGTAAAGGAAAAACTATAAACGTTAAAGTTTCTTGCCCTAGGTGTGATGCACCTAAAGAATATTTATATGATAATAACGGTAAGGAAGTTCAATTTGAGTGTAAATGCTGTAAAAATATTTTTTCGATAAATTCGACCGTTACTAAGCACTTAAATTACAAGTGTCCTCACTGTCATTATAAATTATATAAAAAACACGAAAGAGAAAGTTTTGATGTTTATACTTGCCCTAATAAAAAGTGTTCTTTTTATCTTAGAAATAAAAACTCGATAAATGTCATTGATAAAGAGAAATTTAAAAATAATCCAAACTTTTTTAAACTTCATTATATTTATAGGGCTTTTAAAGCTGAACCAGAAACCATAAATAAGGATTATAGAGAGTTTGTAAGAACTCCAATTGATCTGTCTAAAGCTTATTATTCTTGGGATATTATTGGGCATTGTTTAACTTTTCACGTTAATTATGGTATGAGTTATAGACAAACATCAGCTCTTATTTTCGACCTTTATCAAATTAAAATTTCCCATCAGACTGTTGCTAATTATTGTAATGCAGTCGCTTCCATCATCCATCCTGTATTGGAATTATATCCTTATAATTTATCCAACTCTATTGCTGGAGACGAAACCTATATTAAAGTTTTAGGTAAACAACATTATGTTTTCTTTATGTTTGATACTTTAAATAAAATAATCACTTCTTATCGATGTTTTGATAAAAGAGATTCTATTAGTGCTATTAAAACTCTTTATTCCACATTAATTAAATATGATACAATTCCTGATGATTTAAAAATGATTTTTGATGGTAATCCTATTTATCAAGTGGGTCAACAATACTGGGCACAACATGGTTATAATTTTGATTTATTCCAAGTGATAGGTTTGAAAAATACTGATCCTATATCTAGTGAATATCGTTCTTATAAACAGATTATAGAAAGACATAATCGGACTTTTAAATATTACTATAAATCAACAAACGGTTTAACATCAATTCATCATGCTAATTCTTATATGATATTATTCTCAGCTTGTTTCAACTTTCTAAGACCACATTCATCATTAAAATATAAAGTACCAGTTCACGATGAAAACATCCAGTCAATGCCAACTATGCCAGCTAAATGGATAACCATAATAGAAATGGGTTATCAATATACTAAAACATATAATTAGTATTTAAAATTTTCAAAGAACTACTATTTTTGTGTCTTCGTTGACATGCTTTTGAGTGCGTAATTTTAGGATATTATTTGCGAAAAATCATTATTTATGTTTTAAGATATCGTTCTGGCGATAATATTAATTCATTTTTTTATTTTACACGTTTTCCATAAAACTTTTTACACTACCTGTTTGAGTGTTATATTAACACATTTAAATATTTTTTTCAAATTTCAAGCGACCTAGAGGATAAGATATACTTTAACAAATACCTATACTTTATATAACATTATTTTTTATTTTGCACAGATTTTATTCTTTATGTTACTTATGTTTTCGTCATATGTTTTTTTATATTTTTTATCAATTTTAGCAAATGTATTTGAATTAGTTATTATTGCATCTAACAGGCTCATTCTATACTCATAATATATTGCTTCAAAGTGCATAGGATGAGGTCCACCCAATACATGGTTTATATCAACTATTGGTTCATACTTCGGATACAATATTTTACAATTAGGAAGTATTTGTAAAAATATTTTTTCTACTTTCTCAACGAATTGTTTTCTATCATAAGGGAAATCATTATTGAGATATTTTTCAACGTTATTTTCATAATAAATATTTTGCATTTGCACTCTATTTAATATTATCTTTTCTTTATTGTATTTAGTAATTATTTTATTTACAAATTTCTTTAAGTAACATTTTATTTCATTATTGCTCAACTTCCTTACGTCTACATTATGAAATATAATATCTTCATATTTTTTCTTTTTTTTAAGTTGTTCTAAAGTAAATAATGTATCTTTTGTAGAGATAACTTTTACTCCATTTGGTTTTTCAAATTCCAGTATATCTCGACACATATCTGTTAAATCTATTACTAAATATTCTGCCGGATCTTCAAGCATCTTTCGCATAGCTATTTTATTAAATTCATAGTATATCATTCTATGTTTAAAATTATAGTTATCAGTACTTTTAGCTTCTTTCTTTCTTATTACTAAAGGTTTTGACTCCATTGTGTATATCGATTGTTGCATTAAATAAGTTTTTACTTTATATTTATTTGTTGTATTAAATAGTTCTCTTGTAAAGCAAGTACCAAATATATCAATTTCTATCATACTCATTTTTATTCAAAATTATATTCGTATAGAGTTGTATTTTTAGGATTAAATGATAAGAAATCCGTGTTTTCATCATATCCAATTAAATTAAAGTGAAGAGCTTTCATAAAACTTCCATGTGAAACAATTAATATTGTTTTGTTTGGATATTCTTTTTTTATTTTATCTAAAAATGCCTTTGCTCTCGATAAACAATCTTGAAGACTTTCTATATTATGTGAAGAGTCATTAAATTTATAATCCCATTGCTGACCGATTAAATCAAAATTAATTTTTTTCCCCTCATGATCTCCAAAACCTCTTTCAAGCACTAAATCATCATAAATTATCTCTAATTTATTTTTTACCAAAATATCTGCCGTTTGTTTCGCTCTCTTTAGAGGGGAGCAAATACAAATATCAATTTTATCTAATTCAATTTCGTTTGCTAATTCCTCAGCTTGAGATATACCCTCATCAACTAAATCAATATCCGTAGAACCTTGCAATAATCCTTTAATATTCCATTCTGTTTTGCCATGACGCACAACGCATAATTTGTTCATATTTTTTCACGTACCTTTCTGTTATTTTTTAATAAAATTATTATATTTTTCAAATTGCTCCTCCTTTAATTAATTATATCATTCTGAACAAAAATTAAAAAGGAGTGTAATAAGAATATAATTTTAAATTCAAATTTTTATATTTTAATTGCCTTTTCGTGTTTATCTACTTTTTTTACAACCAACGTTGTAACTGGAAGTAAAATAATTTCACATGAAATTTTGATTAACACTTGAGATAGCATCATAGTTAATAATACTTTATTTGGTATAACTCCTAAAAAAGCAAGTGGCAAAAATATACTACTGTCTACAATTAAACCACATAGGCTTGATAATATTGCTCTAAATTGGAATCCTTTAAAAGAATTCGGATTTTTCGTTTTCATTCTCTTAAAAACTCGATCATTGACAAAGTCTCCAACCATGTAAGCTGTTAGCGAAGCTAATAAAACTCTTGGTGTACTTCCTAATATTGTTTGTAGTGCATCTTGTTTTGCATAATAATCTGGTGCTGGTGCAATAATAACTAAAGTAAATATAATTACCATAAATAAATTCATTGCAAATCCTAAATAACTAACAATTCTACTCCATTTATACCCGTATATTTCAGAAAAAATATCGGATAATACATATGTAATTGGAAATAAAAACGCAGCTCCTGTCATTACCAAGCCAAAAGGTAATTGAATTTGTTTAACTGTAACAATGTTACATATTAATATTGTTACAATAAATACTATTGTAAGTATTAATTGCATATAACTAATTGCTTTTTTTTCTGTTTTTTTCATTATTTTATTTCTCCTCTTTCTTTACTAATTCATAAAATTTATATCCTAAATTATTTTTATTTTTGTTTTTTAAATGTTGTTCTTTAATTACATTATTTAATCTTTTAACACAAGTCGAATAACAATGTTCCCCATATTCAATTCCTATCCAAGTTCTATTATGCTTTTGTGCTACTGCTGCTGTTGTTGCAGAACCTAGAAATGCATCTAAAACTATATCTTTTGGCTTTGTAAAATTTGAAATAATTCGATTTAGCAATTCCTCACTAACTTCATGTTCAAAATTAGTTTCTGAACCTTGTACTATAATATCTGTCCAGTCATCACTAAGAATATAGTTTTCTGTCGGTGGAATATAATACTCTACTCTGTCATTTATCACTCTAATTAGAGTAAATTCATCTTTTAAGATTTTATTATTTTTTATATATCCAAAAAATATTTCCTCAAATGGTTCATTCTGTAAATTATTATCGTCTCTATACTTCATTAATAATTTATAATTTTCTAATGAACGTAATGCTTTTTCTTCATTCCAACGCCAATTACCATTTTCGGGATTCATGCCACATAAAGTATAATTATTTTCATTGGAACTAATGCACCAGAAGTCTTTCCAAACTCCTATATTTTTCAGACAATCTTTTTTCTTAAATATAAAAGGTACTGGATAAGAAGTCTTTTTCGAATACAACAATATAGTGTCATATCCAGTTTTAAAAACTTCTTGACTATTACTAAGTGTGTATGCGTCATAAGTTTTGTTTACAATTATTGAATTTCTATAATTCTCTCTGCCAAAAATCTCGTCCATTATTATTTTAAGATAATGTAATTCCCTATTATCTATTTGAACAAAAATATATCCCTCATCTACTAATAACTCTTTTAATATTAAAAGACGTTGATACATCATATTTAACCAATCGGAGTGAGTATACTTATCAGAATAATGTTGGAATTTAATCAAGCTATTATATGGAGGATCAATATATATACATTTTATTTTGCCTTTAAAATCTTCCCTTAACACTTCGAGAACTCCTAAATTATCTCCGTGGATTAACATATTTGAATTATTGCAATTACCATAACAATACTCATCTTGTTTTACTAAATCATAGTCGATTTTTTCATTCTGTTTGTTTTTTCCTATCCATGATAGTTCAATACTTTCTGATGTATTATTCATTTTGTTCCTCATCAATTACAGTACTAAGACTATCAAGATGCTTTTGCCATTCTTTTACTTCATCATAATATTTATCTAAATAGAATTTGACTTTCTCTTGTAAATCTGGAGTAATTTTATAAAATAATTCATTTAATGAAATAAGTATCTCATCACGGCGAGGATTATCAAATTTATCAATTCGTGAAAACCAATGATTTGAAATCAACTCTGCTTGATTTGTAAAAACCTTTGGGAATTCACTTGAATATTTTGAAGCGATTTTCGCTACTTCTCTTTTTGCACAAGAAGAACAGTCTTGACAATCGCCGGCATTACTATAACAGCTTACAGTTTCATCAACAGTAAGAATATTATTCCATTTCTTTTTCCAAACACTTAGTACCTCTGCTTTTGTCATTTTCATAAATGGCGAATATACTTTATGCTTTAAATAAGTAGAACCCTCTGAGTACATTCTTGGAGATTTATCGGGAACTATTAATTCATCACTTAATCCAGCCAGTATTACCTCTTGAGGATTTAATGAAACTGCAATTGCCGCAATCAGTAAATTTCTTGCCGGAAACACGTGCTTAAATCTTTCTGTTCCCAAGACAATAAGTTCACTTAAATCAACAGTTGCCTCATATAATGGAATCGACAGTTTTTCACAAATTTCTCTAACTGCTTTTCTTTCTGGTTCTTTATAAGTTTGTCCATAGTCGCACCAAAGAGCTATTGAATTTTTATTTTGCTCCATTTGGTATAAAAGTGCCGCAGTTGAATCTATTCCTCCAGAAAAGCAAACAATATCTGAACCAAGAGGATTATTTTGTACATTTGATTCTTTGATGTCTTTATTATCTTTAACTATTACTTTTGGTATTTTTACATCTTTAGGGTACTTTAGTATATATTCAAAAAATTCACTTACTCTACTCAAATTGTTACAATCAGTTGGATTTATAATCTCTACTACCTCATCATCTTCATAAGTTGCTCTAATTAATTCTAAAACTGTATTAATTAACGGTGTCGAAATTTCCCATTTTTCCCTTTTTCCGTTTATATTACTCTCAATGTTTACAACCATTTTTAATCACTTCTTTCCAATAACCATATTTGTAAGAGGGTCTCCATACAAAATCATGATAGATTGTTGCTAAGAAACCTATTTTTTTAAAACATTTAATTGTAATAGGAAATTCCTTAAAAGGAAATAAATCTTCAATAAATTTTCTTTTTTTAAAATATCCATATTTTTCTTGAATAAATCTCCCTCGGCCAAGTCTTCTAGCAGATCTTGAGTCGGTGTGAAAATTAAGAGCCTCATGCCAAACACAACCTCGGGAAATTGTATATGAGATATTATTTTCTATTATTCTTTTTCTCTGGTCGCTATCTTCGCCCCACAACAACCTTTTATCGTACAAATATCCCCCAATCTTTTTCTGAACATCAATTCTAAAAGCCATTGGCATAAATAAGGCTTCTGCTGGTGTAGTAAATTCTCTACACCGTGAAACTATTTTTGTGGAAAAATTATTATATTTGTATTTCATAGGTATACTTACTGCCGGGAATTCATCAAGTTCCGCAGATACATTTTCAATAGTTCCTTTTTCAATAACGCAGTCAGAGTCAAGATACATTATTCCTTTTGTTTTAATTTTTTCTGCTGCTAATTGTCGTAATAGTCCAAGGTTTGCTTCATCATATCTAATTGTCTTTACACGTTGATCTTATTTTACAATATTTAATACCTCATCATTAGGAAAATTAAGTACTACTAGTACTGGAACTTCCTTTGGAATACTCTTTAAACATCTTGATAAAAGTACATCTTTTGAACATACTATTGCTACTGTTAACTCCATTTTATTACCACTCCTTTAATTTTCTTGAAAATCTTCTCTTTTGCCGTTTTCATTTCCTTAATATTCCAGTCCCCCATAAATCCTCCACTAAGATTTTTTATGCGATTTTGGATTTCAAGTGTTGAGAGTTCACTATATTTTACAGCTTCACTAACAGAGTATATAACAACATCTGCCATAAGATTTATCTCACTTTTATCATACGGACTAAGATTATCAGAATTAGATAATACTTTTAGTTTACTAAAATCATTACCGTCCAAAATTAATGCTAATGGTAATAATACCATATTAAATAATTGATGTACTGTTGATGAAACTTTTTATCTTTCGCAATATTTCAAAAACATTGATACTTGTTTAGAAGCACTTCCAGATAATATGTTTTTTAAATTATTATATCTATTTGGAATATCTATTTTCCCATTGAAATTTACTACTTCTACTATTTTTGACTTCCCTACTCCTTGGAATAATGATCGCCAAATTTGAAAGGCATCACTCGTTTTAGAATAGCTAGAACGATGTCTTGTACTCCGTACCCCAAGTGATGATGAAATAATTTGTAAATTAAGATTTATTGCTCCAGCAACAATATCCCACTCTCCTCCCCAATCAAAATGATAATTTTCAGAAGTTATAATTGTTTGCATTTTACTTGTTACCGCAGCAAAGACCCCAGGGAAAGGAGTTTTTACTGTATTATGTGCTTCTGGGTAAAACAATTTTATCATTGGAACTCCAAGCATATAGTTACTTCTTCCGGCAGAGGATTCTATATTAGGTATTGCTATCTCACTATCTCCCTCAATAATCGGTAATAATAAACCTTTAACGAAATTTACATAATTTTCAATTTTCCAATCCGAATCTACAACGGCTACATAATCAGAATGATTAAAATTTGCCACGTTGACTATTGCATAAATTCCATAATTTTTATTTGGAAAACAAGGGTGCTGATTTTGTATAACATTACAATTAATGCTTTCTTTAATTAAATTTATTTCTTCATTTTCACGATTATACACTGCATCAAATATAACAAAAGAATAAGATAAATTCATAAATTTTAAAATATTTTCTGTTTCTTTAAAAAAGTCTATAATAGTCTTACTACTTTCGTTATACCAACAAGTTCCCCAGACAATTGTTTTTTTCGTTTTATTTTCGTTCACTGGTATTACCTCCATTTATATAAAACTGATTTCATTTGTTTTATATTTACCAAACCCTTATAATTTTTTAATTTAACTTTGTTTTCTTTGCAAAGTCATTGTACAACCTTTACAAATTGATATATCATCATAATTACAACTTCCAATTAACTTTTGAATAATTTTATACTTTTCGCTATGCCATATATCGTATATTGAGTTTTCTTTAACATTTCCCAAAATTACTTCTTCATGCCAATCACGACAACATATTGTCATATTGCCATTTGCTAAAATAACAGCTTGATCCATTGGTCTATCACATAATTCGGCAGTTCCTCCATATTCAAAATATTTATCTAATTTCTCTTTATCTAGATTCCAACTTTCAACATATTCAATATTCCATGGAGCTACTTTTATTCCATTTTTTCTAAACTCATTTTTAAAAGCTAATTCATCATATGATCGTGCTTTAGGAACTGCTATACGAAGCATAGATGCTTGTTCAGTATTGTAAAACTTTTTAATTTGCTCTAATACTCTTTCTAACTCAAAACCCATAATTTTCTTATAATCTTCTCGATTAAGTGTTGGTATACTAATGTAGAATGAGGTTAAACCATTCTCATAAAGTCGATTAATAACTTTTTCATCAAGTAAAATTCCATTCGTGCTTAAAGTTATTTCGACATGAGGGAGCACAGTACTAGTCATTTTTACAAATTTGTAAATTCTTGAGTCCATTAAAGGTTCGTTATTATTAAATAAACTAATTCTTTTTACATCATAGTTTTTCATTTCGCTCAAAAGTTTAATTATTACTTTTTCATCAAGATAGTCGGTTTTCTGTCCTCTTCTAATATCCTTATAAGGACAAAATATACATTGCCCTTGGCATAAGCTACAAGTTTCAATTAAAATTGATTTTGGAAAATCTAATGCAACGGTTCTCAAATTATCACTCCTATTTCTTTAAATTTTATAAACCAAAATTTGACGGCTGTTCTTCGCCAAGTATATTTTTATCATTTGATGTAATCAATGTGCGAACTTCGGATAAAAATTCATTGCAAACAACATCTAAACTTTTTTCATCAACTTTAACCACGAAATTTGCTTGACTTCTCAAAGAAATTTCTTCAAAAAATTGATGTTCAGCTTCCAGTTCTCTAATAGTATCTTCTAAGATAAAATTCCTGATTGGCTGTCCGGTTAATTTGTTTCTATTTATCGCTCTATTTAATAAAGTATCGGGGTTTGCTGTTAGTATTGCACTTACTAAGGAAATACCCCTTTCATTAAACATTTCTATTAAATTATCAGAAATTGAACATTTATAAGATTCACTTTCTTCTCCTTGATTTATTCCGAGAAATAAAAGGGTATCCTTTTGAGGTTGGAAAGCATAATGCAGTCCTAATATCAAAGTATCGGTAGTGCTGAATATTTCAGTTATATAATTAACATAGTCTTCCTCTGTAATTTTTGAAAATAACTCTTCGATACTACTAATATTTCTTTTTTTTCCTAAATCCTTATATATATCTGATTTTTCCACAGCAGTAACAGTTCCACGTTGTTTTAAATTATTAATCAAACTTGTTTTTCCAACAGAAGCTGCTCCCCCCACGAAAATAATTCTCTTAGTATTCATATTCATTTACTTCCATACTTTCTATTATTGAAGCTACATCTAACAAGTTTGTTGGAATTTCTTTTGCAAAATAAGCAGAAATAGCTATATTTATACTTCCATGAGCTACAATCAATATATTTTTATCTTCATATTTATTCTTCAACTCATTAAGAAAAGAAAAAACTCTATTAATAAAATTTTCTGATGTTTCAGTTTTTCCAATTTTTTTATTATTATATTCCCAGAAACTTACAAAATCAAAATTATCTATATTTATACCCTCGAATTCTCCATAGTCTCGTTCACGAATTCTATTGTCAAACTGTATTTCTAAACCTAAATTTTCATTTATAATTTCTGCTGTTTGTTTTGCTCTAAGAAGTGGCGAAGAAATAATAAAATCAAATTTTTCATTTATAAGTTGTTTTCTTAAAAAAGAGGCTTGTTTTACACCATTTTTATTTAATGGTAAATCCGTAGTACTAATTATTATTTTCTTAGCATTGTAGTCAGTTTCACAATCTCTAACTAAATATAATTTCATTTTCTCACTCCATTTTCTTTTATTCTAATTTTATAAACAACAACTTTTTTTAATTTTTATTAAAAAAAGAGGCAAATATCCTATTAAAAGATACCCGACTTTATTTTTTTGATGATAAAAAACAGTTAAATACCAGATAAAAATCTCTATTCACTGCATCACCCCCCCAATGAATTTGATATAATATAACATGGTAATTATTGGAAAGTTAAGTTTTTTAAGGGTAGACCACTAGGGTATCTTTATTAATTTTACTTAAATTATTATTTAAAGTGCCAATATCCAAAAGCTCCTTTCTTTGCGATATTATAAGTTGCCAATTTCCCACTTTTTCTTTTTGCAGAAATTAAAGTATTTATATGGCTGGTATTCTGTTATGACAATTACAGGTTTTTCCATGGCTTCACAAATATAATCTCCCTCGCCAATGTATAAACAATTATCACAATTGAAACAATTTGCTTCTTTATTTTCTTCAGCATTTTTTGATTTTTTCATATAATTAATTATCCTTGTATAATTTACTTTTTTTAATACGTAAAGGGGATAAATTAGTGATGATGTATCCGAAATCATTAATATCTTGTTGAATATACATAACAATAGTTTTAATATCAACACTATCGTTATGCTCAGGCATTATTTTTGACATATTGATAACCATTAGTTGTAACAAATCCTCTTTACAAGTTGGGTGTGCAGTACAATGCTTGATTAATATATTTGCAATTTGTTTAGAAGATTCTTTATGATCTTTACCATTTTTATTTTTACAATGGTTTTTATAATAATTTTTTAAAGTTTGATTTCTATAATCCTCTTTTGTAACTAGAACATATTTCCCTGAAAAATCTTCCCATAAACATTCAGGTAAAAGTTTATGTATTATAACCATTATATCGATCCAAAAGGATTTATAATCTTTTTTGGCTAAATCTCGAATTACATCTTCAAAAGATTTATTTACCTTTTTTCTTTTCTCATACATTATTAACATACGACCCATAATTCTTATGGCTTCATCATTTATCAAACTGTCAAAGCTATCTTGTATATTATTTATCATTTTTTCTTCCTTTCTTAAACTATGACTACTATAATACTGCAAAAGTATCCAAAAAGTAAAGATATTTTCTTTTTATTAATTGAATAAATGGTTAATAGCCATACCAGATTACTGTGCATTTGCGGTTGTTAATATTCGCCTTTAAAAATCGTATCATATTATTGGATAAGTTAGTAGGTGATACGATTGGACGAAAAGACCACTATGCTGATGCACGGGTATAATGTTAAACTTTATAGATTGAGGAAAAATTTAACACAAGAGCAACTTGCAGAAAAATTGAATATAAGTACCAATTATCTTGGAAGAATTGAACGTGGTGTTCAAATTCCTTATTTTCACAGGCAATATAATCTTGCAAAATCTTTAGGTGTAGAAGTTTATGAGCTTTATCTTATCAGAGATTTAAGCAAAAAACTTCCTAAACGAGTAGATATGGCTAAAAACTCTTGGATCTTTGAATAGTTGTTAAACTACTAAGAAAACCAATAGTTATTTTTAATTTATTTCCATGACAAAAAGAATTTATATAATACATTTTTTTTTGATTCTTAAAAAATAACTTATTAAGGGATAAATTAAAAAATTATGTT
>Ga0265294_10001464_pt1 | contig 31719 bp, 26 predicted proteins | sample MunlanPumphouse3_FD_192504 | JGI IMG/M metagenome (GOLD analysis project Ga0265294, IMG submission 192504) | Groundwater microbial communities from a municipal landfill in Southern Ontario, Canada - Pumphouse #3 | ecosystem: Environmental > Aquatic > Deep subsurface > Groundwater | place...
AATGATGCCAGGGAATCGTGACCTTCATAATGGGGCTCCTTTTCATCCTTTTGCACGTCAAGCCCAAATAAGACTGGATTACCAACCTTATGAAAGATTAAACCTTGTTGCAGCTATTGGATTTCAAAGAGATTTTGCAACAATTGGAGTTAATTCTTCAAGAGATTTTAAGCAACAATGCAATACCCTATCTCCTGAAATAAATCTATTAATTCAATATCGCTCACCACACTTATTTTTTGGTATTGGAGGAAAAATATCCACACTTCAGCCAAGAGAAGAATTTAGCGTAGATGCCGATAAATATGGTTTAAGTACTAAGGTAATTAATTATACAGCTACTGCATTCTTAAACTATAAGAAAGGTAATGATAATTTAAAAATACAAGCTATATTAGGTGAAAGTATGAATGATTTAAGTCTTTTGGGAGGTTATTATGAATCTTCATTTGATTCAATCAACCATTCATTTTCCTATAAACCAACAATGGTTTTCTCTTCTTGGATTGACTATGCACATAGTTTTGGAAAATTCAAACCAGCTCTACTAATGGGATACACACAGAACTTTGATATTAATGAATCCAATTATCTAAATGCTTATGGTGTAGGTATGGATGTAGATAATTATTTTAGAATAGCACCAAGAATTGAATACTTCTTCTTAAGTAATTTTTCTCTAACTTTGTCTGTTGAATATGCAAGCGTAAAGTTTCAGGATGAGGTTGTAATTCAAAGAGTAGAAGGGTTTAGAACAGCCTTTGGTTTATGTTATTTATTTAATTACTAAGATGAAAAAGCTATCTTTTGTAAAATACCACGGAACTGGAAATGACTTTATCCTTATTGATAATAGGAATAACGATTTCCAGTTAACAGATAATGAAATTCAGTTAATATGTGATAGAAATTTTGGAGTAGGATCTGATGGTCTAATTCTTTTAGAAAATGCCGTAGGAGCTGATTTCTCAATGGTGTTTTACAATCCTGATGCCACCAAAGATATGATGTGTGGTAATGGAGGAAGATGTATTGTTGCTTTTGCTAATAGTTTAGGTATTATAAAGAATGAAGCTAAGTTTCTTGCACCAGACGGAATGCATTATGCTGAAATTATTACAAACCAAGACAATAAAACAAATGTTAAGCTAAGTCTTTTAGATACGGATAAGATAGTAGAATATTCAGATGGGCAGTTTCTAAATACAGGGACTGCTCATTTTATTTCCTTTGTTAAAGACCTTAGTAATTTTGACGTTTTAACAAAGGGAAAAGAAATTCGCCACGATAAGAGATTTCAAGATATTAATGGCACAAATGCTAACTTTGTTGAAATAATTAGTCAATGCAACTTAAATATTAGAACATTTGAAAGAGGTGTTGAGGGGGAAACTCTTGCTTGCGGAACAGGTATAACAGCTTCTGCAATAGCTTATGTTGATAGATATTCTTTAGAACAAAGCCCAGTAATCATTAATGCAAAGGGAGGTGTTTTGAAAGTTTACTTCAAAAGAACTAAAGAAAATAAATATACCGATATATTCCTTGAAGGATTAGCCGAAAAAACCTTTGAAGGCGTTTTCTATTTCAACTAAAGAAAAAACTTATATAACTAACTCTCTATAAGGGCTTAATGAATCGCTGATCTAATTTCTTGAATCAAAGAAAGAATTTACTGAATCAAAGAACTAATCTCGTAGATCAAAGAAAGGATTTCGTGAAGCTAAAGAGTTAGTTTTTTGTCCAAATAGTCTTAGAAAACATCGCAATAAATGAGTAAATCTCTAAGCGACCAATCATCATCAATAGCATAAGAGTAGATTTTGAACCAAAGTTAAGGGATTCGTAAGTTACCTCTGGAGACATGTATCCAATAACTGGTCCAATATTACTTATGTTTGCTGCCGACATTGCAATTGAAGGCATAAATCCATTCCCAAAAAGAGTTAGTGTAAAAGCTCCTGCAATAAATATTATTAAATAGAGGAAGAAGAACCCAAAGACAAGATTTGTTGCCTCATCAACCAAAACAATCTTATTATATCTTATTGGAATTATTGCTCTTGGATGAAACATTCTCTTAAAGGAGTTATTTGAATATTTGAAAAGAATTAGTAATCTAATTATTTTTAAACCAGTGCTTGACGAAGAGCTACATCCTCCAATAAACATAAGAAGTAGGAGTAGGGTTGAGATGAAAAGCCCGAAACTTTGTGCCTCTGGAAGATAATAACCTGTTGTTGTCACGACTGAAACAATATGAAGCAGTGCAACTCTAAAGCTTTTTTCTATTTCGTAGTTGCGAAGGAAGAATAGAGAGCTAAATAAAATTATTGTTCCAATAAGTATGATAATAAGATATACTCTTGATTGTTCATCACGGAATACTTTTCCCCATCTACCCATAATAAGCCAGTAAAGAAGAACATAACTTATCCCAGAAAACAACATTATCCCTGTTATTACATATTGTGAGTAGGCAGAGTATTCCCCAATATTTATGTTGGAAGTTGAGAAACCTCCCGTTGAAACAGCTCCAAAGCTATGGCAAACTGCAGTAAACAAATCCATCTCTCCAAGTGAAAGAAGGAATATTGAAATAACGGTTAGACCAACATAAATATATACTATCTTTAAAACAGAGTCCTTAATATGTGGACGAACTTTTTCCTTATCCAATGAGGTAAACTCTGCATTGAAAAGGTAGTTTGAACCATTCTTATAGTTTTTTATTAGTAAAATAACAATTAAGGTTAGTCCCATTCCTCCAATCCATTGGCTTAATGCCCTCCATATCAATATGCTTTTTGGTATTTCCTCTAAGTCTTTAAGTATAGTTGAGCCTGTTGTTGTTAGTCCTGAAAAGGATTCGAATAGAGCGTTTATTGGAGATTGAAAGTAGATTGGGCTAAGCAGATAGGGGAGAGCAACAATAATAGGAGCCACAAACCAGATTAAGCCCACAATAATTCTACCGTCTTTTTTTGTTAGGTATTGAGGATAGTTTCTGTTGAAAAGCATTAGAGAGTAACCCAAAATAAGAGAAAACCCAATGCTAATTGAGAAGGCGTAAACGGTCGGTTCTTTATTAACTATTGCTAATATTAAAGGAATAGCTAAGCTAAAGCCAATAAAATTAATTACTAACCCAAGAATATATTGGAAGAACTTATAATTAAATCTATTTCTAAAAGGCATTAACTAAGTAATTTAACAAATTTATCTGCCGACTCAGGAATTGTAAATGCCACAACCTTATCATTAGGTTCAATTAGGGTGTCTCCATTTGCAATCATAGCCTTACCATTTCTAACTAATCCACCAATATTTACTCCCTCAGGAAATTTAATATCCTTTAACTGTTTTTTGGTTATTGTTGAGCCTTTTTTTGCAACAACTTCAACAACTTCTGCATCAATTCCAGAAAGCCATTTTGAAGATGTAATCTCTCCGCCTAAGGTAAAACGAGTGATATAACTTGCGGTGATTAGTTTCTTATTAATAATTGTATCAATACCTATATCTTGCGAAACATCAATATAGTTAAGGTTTTCAACAAGAGCTATTGTCTTTTTAACACCTTGGCGATGAGCATAAAGGCATGCCATAATATTTGTTTCTGTTGATTGAGTTAGTGCAATAAAAGCATCTGTTTCGTTAATTCCTTCGTCTTGAAGCAAAGAAATATCGCTACCATTACCATTTATTATCATCACATCATCAAACTCATTTGCTAAGCGGTTGCAACGATCAATGTTTTGTTCGATTATCTTAATGCTGACTTTGTCATGAAGGTTGATTGCAGCTCTTCTACCTATTCTTCCACCCCCAACAATTATTGCATTCTTAATACTATGGTCTTCTTTGCCTCCCAGTTGCTTAATCTTATTCACACTTTCTGGCTTTGCAATAAGATAAATCAAGTCATTAATCAAATAGGTTTCATCTCCCTTAGGAATAATAGTTCTTCCTTTCCTTATAATACAAACGGTTCTAATGCCTAAATTAGGATGTTCTTTTGCAACTTGAATAAGAGTTTTATTAATAACTAAGGCCTTTTGATCAACTCTAAACATATATATACATAGAAGCCCATTAGAAAAATCGAAAAGTTCGGTTGCAACATTCCTAACAAGTAGGTTAGATATTTCTTTTGCTGCAATCTTCTCTGGACAGACCAGTTCATCAACACCCATTCCCTTAAACATTCCTTTGTTAATGTCGTTTAAGTATTCCTGTGTATTAACCCTGGCGATAGTTCTCTTAGCTCCGAGCCTCTTCCCAAGCATACAGGTTATGATATTAATACTCTCTTCGTGCAAAACTGAAATCAGTAAATCAGCATTTGCAACATCTGCATCACGTAAGGTCTTTAGAGAAGTAGAGTTTCCAGCAATTGTAAGAAGGTCAGAGTCTGCTTCAAGCATTTTTAGTAGTTCAGAGTTTGGGTCAACAACAGTAATGTTGTGTTTAACCTTAGAAAGAGAGCGAGCTAAATGAAAGCCTACCTCTCCATCACCTGCAATAACAATATTCATAATGGGATTTTAGCATTAATAAAACAAAAATACATGTTTTTCCACTGCAAAGTTAATATATTTTTTTAAATTTGCAGATTATTACGATTAGAAATCGTTTTATCGCAAAGGCTTGAAAATTATTAATATTTATAAATAACAAATTACTATGTACGAAAAGTTTCAAAACTTCCTACAATCAGAAATAACAGGAATTAAAGACGCTGGTCTTTACAAAAAAGAGAGAATTATAATCACTCCTCAATCTTCTGCAATTAAGACAGCTGAAGCAGGTGATGTGTTAAACTTCTGTGCAAATAACTATCTTGGATTATCAGATAACCAAGAGTTGATTGCAGCTGCAAAGAAAGCAATGGACGAAAGAGGATTTGGAATGAGCTCTGTACGTTTTATTTGCGGAACACAAGATTTACATAAGGAATTAGAGGCAACAATATCTAAGTTCTTTGGAACAGAAGATACAATATTATATGCTGCTTGTTTTGATGCAAATGGTGGAGTCTTTGAACCACTATTAGGAGAAGACGATGCAATAATCTCTGACTCACTTAACCACGCTTCAATCATTGATGGCGTTCGTTTATGTAAGGCAAAGCGTTTCCGTTATGCTAATGCTGATATGGCTGATCTTGAAAAACAACTTATCGATGCAAAGGATTGTCGTTTTAAACTAATTGTTACCGATGGTGTTTTCTCAATGGACGGTAATGTTGCACCACTTGACAAAATCTATGCACTTGCTCAAAAATATGATGCAATGATTATGGTAGACGAATCTCACTCTGCAGGAGTTTGTGGAAGAACAGGTCGTGGAACAACAGAACAATTTGACCTTATTGGTAAGGTTGAAATCATCACAGGCACATTAGGAAAAGCATTTGGTGGAGCAATAGGTGGATTTACAACAGGTAAAAAAGAAGTAATCGAGATGTTACGTCAACGTTCTCGCCCTTATCTTTTCTCTAACTCAATTCCACCAATGATAGCAGCAGCAGGAATTGCAACTTTCAACCTACTTGACAAATCAAATTCTCTTCAAGATAAACTACACTCAAACACTGAATATTTTGTTGCTAAAATGAAAGCAGCAGGTTTCGATATCAAACCAACACAATCAGCAATCTGTGCAGTAATGTTATATGATGCAAAACTATCACAAGAAGTTGCAGCTCGCCTTCAAGAAGAAGGAATATTTGTTACAGGTTTCTTCTTCCCAGTTGTTCCAAAAGGACAGGCAAGAATACGTGTTCAAGTTTCAGCAGGACATGATATGGCTCAATTAGATAAATGTATTGCAGCCTTTACTAAAGTTGGTAGAGAATTAGGAGTTTTGAAATAGGAACAAGTAAGACAAAACAAACAAGAATGAAAAATATATTAGTATTAGGTTCAGGAGGACAAATAGGTTCTGAACTAACAATGCGATTAAGAGAGGTTTACGGACAAAATAACGTTGTTGCAACAGATATAAGACTACCACTTTGTCAGCAAATAATGGAGTCAGGTCCTGTTGAACAATGCGATGCAACAAAGGCTGACCAAATTGCAGCAATAGTTAAGAAATATAAGATTGACACTATCTATAACTTAGTAGCAATTCTTTCTGCCACAGCTGAAAATAACCCAATGTTAGGTTGGAATATTGGAATGGGAGCAATACTTAATTGCTTGGAAGTATCAAGAGAGTACAAATGTGCAATCTTTACCCCAAGTTCAATTGGAGCATTTGGAACTTCAACTCCCCAAGACGGCACCCCACAAGACACAATCCAAAGACCAAACACCATATACGGAGTAACGAAAGTTGCAGGTGAACTACTATCTGACTACTACTTTGAACGCTTTGGCGTTGATGCACGTTCGGTAAGGTATCCAGGACTTATCTCAAATGTTACCCTACCAGGGGGAGGAACAACCGACTATGCAGTAGAGATTTACTATGCAGCAGTTAAGGGAGAGAAGTTCTTCTGCCCACTAAAGAAAGGTACACAATTAGATATGATGTATATGCCAGACGCACTAGACGCTGCAATCAATATAATGGAGGCAGACCCAACAAAGCTTATACATAGAAATTCATTCAATATAACTTCTATGAATTTCGATCCAGAGGCAATTTACAATGAAATCAAAAAACATAAGCCAGACTTTGTGATGGAATATCAATTTGATGAGATAAGACAAAAGATTGCTGACACATGGCCTAATTGGATGGACGATAGATGTGCAAGAGAAGAGTGGGGATTTAGTCCTAAGTTCAACTTAGAATGCACAACAATTGATATGCTTGAAAAACTATCAAAGAAACTTCTAAAATAAGACTTATTCTGAGAAAAAGATAGAGCCTTAAAAACAATCGACTCGTTAAAAATAATCGTTATTAACTTAACCATTATTTTTAACGGGTCTTTTATTTTGTCTGAGCAAAGAACAAACAAATTAAAACAAAGAAAGAGAATCTTAATTCAAAGAAAGAGAATCCTAAAACAAAGTAATATTTCAGTAACCTGCCACCTTACTATAAGTAACCTGCCACCTTACTCGAGTAACCTGCCACCTTACTGTGAGTAACCTGCCACCTTACTCAATTAAGTCTTTGTTTTGCTAAACTAAAACGCTGATTTATAATATTATTACTTGATATTACAAAAATAGTATTTGATACTTATATACTAATACATTTATTCTGGTAAATAATGATAGTTGTAGGGCAGACAATTATGCAATATTGTTCTTATAGATAGGCTTGCAACTGCTGGGTTTGGGCTCTTTCTTTTAATCTTTTAATTGCTCTGTCTTTGATTTGCCTAACTCTTTCTTTTGTTAGGTTGAAATGAATAGCAACTTCTTCCAATGTGTAGCCGTGGTTTTGTCCAATGCCATAAAATAATGCTATAATCTCTCTTTCCCTTTGGTTAAGAATAGAAAGGCAGCGGGTTATTTCTGTTGAAAGGCTTTCTTGCATAACTTTTTTATCGGTTCCATCTGCATTATCTTCAACATATATATCAATTAGATTAATATCTTCGTCCTCCGTTACGGGGGCATCCATTGAGATAGCTTTAAGCGAAATTGAAATAAGGTCTGCAAGCTTTTCACGAGGAGTGTTTAAGGTGTCAGAAAGCTCATCCAAGGTAGGGTTACGTTCAAGTCTCTGTTCTAATAGTGAAGTTTCTTTCTTAATCCTATTTAAAGCTCCAACCTGATTGAGTGGAAGTCTAACAATCCTACTCTGTTCTGCTAAGGCTTGAAGGATAGCTTGACGTATCCACCAAACAGCATAAGAAATAAACTTAAAACCTCTTGTCTCATCGAAACGTTTTGCTGCTTTTATCAAGCCAAGGTTGCCCTCATTGATTAAGTCAGGTAGACTTAGTCCTTGATTTTGATATTGCTTAGCAACAGATATCACAAAACGAAGATTAGCCTTAACAAGTTTGTCTAAGGCATCTTGGTCGCCATTCTTAATTCTTTGTGCTAAGATAACCTCTTGTTCAGCACTAATCATCTCTTCCTTACTTACATCTTGAAGAAACTTATCCAAAGAACTAATTTGTCTGTTTGTAATAGTTTTGGCAATTTTCAATTGTCTCATAAACCCAATATTTGAATAAATCCTCTAAAAAGACGAACCTATTGTATTACGTTGCAAATGTATATCAGAATTGCTATGATTTGACACCTAAGGGCTAAAAGTTATCAACGAGTTTTCAACATTCTGTTTTAGAGTACAAGAATAAAATAATACCTCCTATAGTCGTTAGGATAGAACCCCTCAATGATTACCTTACCTTTCTTAGAGTTTAAATTCTTTAAATCACTTGCCTTAATTTCTGGATTTTTGTCAATACTTGTTATAATAAAACTTCTTTTTAGTCCCAAACGAGCAAAAGGAGTGTTAGTTAGCTTCTCAATCATAAATCCATTTTCAACTCCATATTCCTTCTTTTCTTTGGAAGAAATCTCTCTAAGTTCAGCATTTAGAACCCTAAACATATTCTTTTCTTCTTCTTTAACGATTGAAGTGTTTCCTCTCTCATTAAGAAGGGTAAGTTCCTTTTCGTAAATCTTCCCTTCCCTCTCATACTTAACCATAATCTTATCACCAGGGGAGCTTTGAGCTAAGACCTCATTTAGTTCTGAGTTATAATTAATATCCTTGCCTGAAATTTGAATTATTATATCACCTTCCTTAAGCCCCGCTTCTTTTGCTGAGCCTATATCTAAAATAGAAACAATATAAACACCATTTAAGTTTTTTATACCCTTTGTTTCAGCTAATCTTGAATCTATTTCGGCAGTGCTAATGCCAAGATATGCAATTTGTGTTATGCCATATTTGATAATGTCAGAGGTAATCTTCCTAACAATATTTGAAGGTATTGCAAATGAATAACCAGCATAGGAGCCAGTGTTTGAGGCAATGGCAGTGTTTATTCCGACTAATTTCCCATCCAAATCAACTAAGGCACCACCACTATTTCCTGGATTAACAGCAGCATCAGTTTGGATAAATGATTTGAGAGGATTGCTATTCATCTTATTTCCTAAGATATTTAAGTTCCTTGCCTTTGCACTAATAATTCCTGCCGTAACGGTTGAGGTTAGGTTAAATGGATTTCCAACAGCTAAGACCCATTGACCAATTTTTGAATTATCGGAATCGCCAAACTCAACAATTGGTAAGTCACTTGCTTCAATCTTAATAACTGCCAAGTCTGCTGAAGGATCTGTTCCAATTATCCTTGCTTTGTATCGCCTCTTATCGTTCAAAATAACTTGAATGCTATCGGCATCTTGAACAACATGATTATTTGTTACAATATAACCATCTTTATCAATAATTACGCCCGAGCCAGAGGTTTGAAATGTTCTTGAACGTTGTTGAGGTATTAGGAATCCAAAGAAATCCTCATAGAAATTGGTCTGCTGGGCATAGTCACATTGTATATGAACAACGGCATGGACTGTATGCTCGGCTGCCTGAGTGAAATCAATGCTTGGAATTGTTTGAGCCTTAGTATTATTAAAACTCAAAAATGTAATAATAATTAATAGAAGGGATTTTTGGGTTAGATTTTTCATAAGTTTTCGCTTTTAATTTAATAAATAATTTAATTACGTTGTTTTTTATACTCCTTATGATAAACTGAACGAAGAAAACGAATAATTATTTTATAAATCCAAAAATCTATGTTTTTATCTTGGTTTTTTCTTCCTTTTATTGGGCGAAATCCTTTCTTTGATTCACGGAATTCTTTCTTTGATTCACAAGATTAGATCAGTGATTCATAGAATTAGTTCTTTGATTCATTTTAGGGAAAGAAAGAGGTCTTTTTTTGCTTAGTGCGTATGTGCTGGTAGGAGTATTACGATTGCAAATGCAAGAAGGATTATTAGAAATCTTGTTAGGTTGAATTTGTGGCTTTCTTCTGAATCGAAAAGAGTTGTTGTTGCAACATGGAGCAAAATACCAACCACAATTCCAATAATTATGTTTTCATACGGATGAAGGACTGACAGCATTTGATTTAGCTGAGAGCCTACTATTGCCATTGATGCAAAGATTGCAAGCATTATAAGAGAAAATGTCTTAGTTGAACCACTACGGATGAAGGAACCAACTAATATTATGCTTATTGGGATATTGTGAATAATTATTCCTGTTACCATTGCAGTGTTAAGTTCTCCTTCGCTAACTATTGGGAAACCTTCCAAGAAAGCATGAATACTAATACCTACTAAAAGCATTATGGATGACATCTTACTTATAGTCTCTCCATTTGAATGCACATGCCCATGTTCCATTCCTTTTGAAAGTTGCTCAAGGAAGAGTTGAAGGAGAAACCCAATAAGGATTGAGGCTCCGATGGGGAATATTAAATGCGATAATTCTTCGTCGTGGTGGTGAGCTTCGTGGAAAACTTCTGGTATTAAATTGATGAAACAAACTGCAAATAAGAAAGCTCCTCCAAAGACTGTTATTAGCTTTATGGTTTTCTTATTAGTGTTCTTTAGAACCAAAATTGACCCTCCACTTACCATTGCTCCAAAAAATAGAAGAATATATGCTATTAGTATTTCCATGTTTTATTATTATTTGATATTGCAAAAGTAAGATTATATGTCATCTTATCAAAACAAATTGTTAAAATTAACTATCTTTGCAATCAATTAATTTTTTCAGAATATGAGTTTTATTAAATGGATAACTGGATTGTTGGGTTTTTTCTTTGGTGGAGGAATTTGGGGAGGTCTTATTGGCTATGCTGCAGGAAGTCTTCTTGAGGGCTTGGTGAATAAGGAATATCAGGCTGTTCCAAAGAAAGAAGCTAATTTCTCGATGAGCCTTTTAATTCTTGCTTCTGCGGTTATGCGTTCTGACGGAAAGATTATGAGAAGTGAACTTGAGTTTGTTAAGGCTTTCTTTAATCGGAATTTTGGTCAAGATCATGCTAATAACCGTATGGCTATCCTTCAGCAAATACTTCAAAAAGATGTTGATATAACAGAGGCTACCAATCATATACGCTCTTCGATGAGCTATTCTTCCCGTCTTCAACTTCTTCACTACTTGTTTGGAATTGCAACTGCCGATAATGATTGTTCGGAGGTTGAAAAAAGAACTATTCAAAAGATTTCTCAACTCCTTTGGCTAAATGAAGCAGACTATAAGACAATTGAGGCAATGTATTTTGTTTCAACCGACTCATCTTACACAATTCTTCAGATAGAGAAAACAGCATCGGAGCTTGAGATTAAGAAAGCATACAGGAAAATGGCTATTAAATATCATCCAGACAAAGTAGAATCGCTTGGAGAGGATGCAAAGAAAGCTGCAAAAGAGAAGTTTCAAGCCATTAGCAATGCTTATGAAACAATAAAGAAAGAGCGTGGTATGGTTTAATCCATAAAGCGAATAATTATAATAAAGACTGAAATAAATAGATTAGAATATGTTTATAGAATACTCCCTTTGGTTCTTAATTCCTTTAGTAATAACTGCTGTTTTAGGGAGCTTTATTCTTTATTTTTACCCAAAGAGGAGATTTTTTTCTAAGACTCAAACCATTTTTCTTTCTTCACTTCGTTTCCTTGCCTTGCTTTTTGCACTCCTTCTAATAGTTTCTCCAACCATTAAGCATAAGAAAACTATTATTAAAAAGCCACTCATTGTTCTTGCACAAGATAATTCATCTTCAATCTTGATGACAAAGGATTCTAATTTCTATAAAAATCAATACTTAAAGAAACTTGAAGCACTAAGAGAGTCTTTGGGAAAACAATTTGAGGTTAAGACTGTTTTGTTTGGTAATGAGGTAAAAGAGATTAATAATGATGATACTAAGTCTATCAAGTGGGATGATTATGCAACAGATATAACAAATGTATTTGATAAGATAGAAGAAAAATATATAAACTTAAACCTTTCAGGCATTGTCTTAATATCTGATGGGATAGTTAATCAGGGGAAGAATCCTCTAAATATTGTAGCGAATCTTCAAGTTCCAATTTTCACTGTTGCTATGGGTGACACCACAATTAAAAGAAATCTTTCAATTGGTAGTGTTAGGAATAATCGATTTGCTTACTTGAATAATAAGTTTCCTATTGAAATAACAGCATTAGCAAAAAAAGCAAAAGGGACAAAGTCTATTCTAAAAGTTTCAAAGGATGGAAGAGTGCTTTTTGAAGAAAGATTTGATGTTGATAATGATAATTTCTATAAGAATTTTGAAACAAGTTTCTTAGCTGATAAGGTGGGATTGCAAAAATATAGGATTAGCTTAGAGACAGTGGAGAATGGAAAAACCATTATTAGCGATACAAAAGATGTGTTTGTGGAAGTTCTTGATGGAAGGCAGAAAGTTTTGCTTGTAGGAAACTCTCCTCATCCTGATTTGTCAGCAATAAAACAATCGATTGAAGAAAACGAAAACTACGAGGTTAATTCTTTCCTTTTTAATGATATTCCTTCTTCCTTCTCTCAGTATAATATAGCTGTTTTACATCAGATGCCATCTTCCAATCCTCAGCAGCTTAAACTAATTCAAAAGCTAAGAGATGAGAATATTCCTATCCTATTTATTATAGGCTCACAAACCAATATCCCTCTTTTTAGCTCTCTTTCAATTGGTTTGAAAATTACAGGCAATAAAGCCACACAAAATTCTGCAACTGCAATATTTAATAATAACTTCTCCTTATTTAGCATTTCAAAAGAGACAGAAAATCTGCTTAATAGATTTCCACCACTTCAACCTCCATTTGGAAGATATCAATTATCACCTCTAACTCAGAGTTTAGCTTATCAGAATGTTGGCATAGTGCAAACTGATTATCCGTTAATAGCATTTACTAATGATAATTCAACAAGATATGGGATTGTAGTAGGAGAGGGGATTTGGCGTTGGAGACTTCAAAACTATCTAATCAATCAAACCCATGATCAGATAAATGAAATAATTCATAAATCTATTCAGTATCTTGCAACGAAAATAGATAAAAGTAGGTTTAGGGTTATTTGCGATAAGGTATTTGCGGAGAATCAACCTATTGTTTTAGATGCAGAATTATATAATGAAAGCTATGAATTAGTTAATGATGCAGAGGTTAAGATTACTATAAGAAATCAAGATAAGAAGCAGTATCCATATATGTTTTCTCGCACTTCAAATGCTTATCATTTAAATCTTGGTGTATTTCCTGCGGGAGAGTATAGCTATATAGCAACAACCAATTATGGAGGAAAAGCATTAAGGGTTGAAGGAGTCTTTTATGTTTCTTCTCAAAACCTTGAACAAATTGATCTTGTGGCTAATCATAACCTTCTTTTCAATATATCAGAGAGGACATCAGCAGAAATGATTTATCCAAATGAAATAGAAAAACTTAAGGACTTAATAGAAAAAAGAGATGATATTAAACCAATTGCAAATCAAACAATAACAAATAAGAGATTAATTGATGAGTGGTGGTATTTACTTTTAATAGTCTCTCTTTTTGGCTCAGAATGGTTCTTAAGAAAGTTCTGGGGAAAGATATAGATATAAATAATACCTATTTAGAAATAAATAATAAATAATACAGTAAAATGGATATAAAAGAATTTAATGTTAAGACAAAGGATAATGAAAAGAGAAATCATCCTTGGGAAATGGCAAGATTAGAGCTTGTTAAAGATATCCTAAAACCATACCTTAGAGATAAAGATAATAAGAAAAATGTCTTAGATATTGGTTGTGGAGATGTTTATTTTATTAGTGAGTTCTGTAAAACGCATAAAAACTTTATGCCTTTTGCTGTCGATATTGCTTTTACTGATGAAATCATTAGTGGCTTAAAGAAAGAGTATGATGATACTTGTCCTATCGAATATTATAAAGATGTTAATGATGTTTCTTTAGGAAGTGGAAAGGCTAATCTTATATTCCTATTGGATGTTATTGAGCACATTGAAAATGATATTGATTTCCTTAAACAAGTTATTAGCTTACCATATATCGATAAAGAGACTTTGTTCCTTATTACAGTTCCTGCCTTTAATGGTTTGTTTTGCAATCACGACACTTGGTTAGGGCATTATAGGAGATATACAAAGAAGATGTTAAGAGAGCATATTGAAGAAGCAGGCTTAAAAGAAGTAAAGGCTGGTTATTTCTTCTTCTCATTACTTCTTCCTCGAATTATTCAGAAAATGGTTGAGAAGCCTACTAACAAAGAAACTGTTGAAGGGATTGGAAACTGGGACAAAGGAAAGCTTTTCACAGGTCTATATAAGTCAATCCTGCTTATAGATTACTATACTACTAAGGGTCTATCTAAGATAGGGATTAAGCTGCCTGGTCTTTCTACTTATATAATTTGTAAGAAGAACTAAGAAAGCATTGTTTTCACTCTCTTTAGTGATTCGATGAAATAGTCTATCTCTTCTTTTGTGTTATAGATTCCAAAAGAAACTCTTGCTGTTCCAACAATACCATAATGTTGCATTACTGTTTGTGCACAGTGATGACCTGTCCTAATTGCAATTCCTAATTGGTCGAGTAGGGTGCCAATATCGAAAGGATGTATGTCTTTTAGGTTAAAGGATACTGAGCCAGCTTTATGTTTAGATGTGCCGTATATCTTTAAGTCTTCTATTTCCAATAATCTCTTGGTTGTGTATTCCATAAGGAAGTCTTCGTGCTTTTGAATAAAATCATAGCCTATTGCATTAATATATTCAATTGCAGCTTTAAGTCCAAGCACATCAGAAACTGAAGGAGTGCCTGCCTCAAACTTAAAAGGTATTTCATTAAATGTTGTACCCTCAAATGACACTTCTTTAATCATTTCGCCTCCTCCGTGGTAAGGGGGCATTTGTTCAAGATATTCTCTCTTGCCATAAAGAACTCCAATACCCATTGGAGCATACATCTTATGACCAGAAAAAACATAGAAGTCGCAATCTAATTCTTGTACATCGACTTTAAAATGAGGAACCCCTTGAGCTCCATCAATCAAGACAGGTACACCTTGTTTATGTGCGAGTTCTATGATTTCTTTTATTGGATTAATTGTGCCTAATGCGTTTGAAACATGAGCTACACTAACTAATTTTGTCTTGCTATTTAATAAGGTTTTATAGACTTCAAGGTCTAATTCCCCATTGTCTTTAAAAGGAAGTACTTTGATTTTAAACTTAAACTTTTCTTGAGCCAATTGCCAAGGGACAATGTTTGAATGGTGTTCAAGTTCTGAAACAATAATCTCATCACCTTGGGTTATAAATTTCTCACAAAAAGAAGAAGCAACCAAATTAATACTTTCAGTTGTTCCTCTTGTGAATATGATTTCCTGATGCTCCTTTGCCGAAATAAAGTTTTGAACGGCTATTCTTGAAGATTCAAACTCATCTGTTGCTTTTTGGCTAAGAGTGTGAACCCCACGATGAACATTTGCATTAAGATGAAGATAGTAATTCATCATTGCATCAATAACTTGAATAGGTTTTTGAGCTGTTGCTGCACTATCTAAGTAAACCAATGGCTTATTATTAACCTTTTCTTGGAGTATTGGAAAATCTTTTCTTATTTCTTCAGGTGACATGATATTGGTTTTATTGTGTTTTCCACATTATATACATAACAAGGAAGAAGATAAGGATTAGAAGTAAAAATATATAAAATATAATGCTTCCTCTTTTTGAAAGGTTTACTAAATCCTTATTCTTGGGTTTATCTTCTGCGTCCTCTTTGTATAGATACTTCTTGGCAAATGCTGTATAGAGGAAAAAAAGAGCCGCAATAAGGACTAAGACACCTATTACTAAAAATGCATTATTCATTATCTTATTATTTTTATTTAACTAAAACTAAATTAGGCACTTCAATCATGTTTTTAACATAATGAAATCTTATTCCTTCCAAGTATTTCTCAGATATATCCTCTACATCCTTTCTATTTTGTTCTGAAATAATAATATCGGTTATATTAGAACGCTTAGCTGCAAGTATCTTTTCTTTAATCCCTCCAACAGGTAAGACTTTCCCTCTAAGAGTTATTTCTCCTGTCATCGCAAAATTAGCTTTTGCTTTCTTATTAGTGAAAATACTTAGCATTGCAGAGAACATTGTAACTCCTGCTGATGGACCATCCTTAGGCGTTGCTCCTTCTGGAACGTGTATATGTAGATTAACCTCTTCAAATATCTTAGAGTCTATATTTAGTTCTTTTGAATGTGCTTTCAAATATTCGTATGCCAAAGTTGCAGACTCTTTCATCACATCTCCAAGGTTTCCTGTAAGAGTTAAGGTTCCTTTTCCCTTACTAATGCTTGCCTCGATAAATAGTATTTCACCACCAACCTGAGTCCAAGCTAAGCCTGTTACAACTCCAACCGTATCTTCTTCAAGATGCATATCGTGCTCTGAGGTTGGAAGTCCTAATATTTTATTAAGCTCCTCTACCTTTATTGATTTAGAGTACTGTTCTTCTTTTGCTAATTGAACAGCTCGGTAGCGAACTATCTTTGCAATACGTTTTTCTAATTGCCTAACGCCTGACTCACGTGTATAATCATTAATTACTTTTAAGATTACAACATCTGGAATGCTTATATGCAATTTTTTCATCCCATGCTCTTTCAACTGCTTAGGCATTAAGTGTTTCTTTGCAATTTGTAGCTTCTCTTCAACTATATATCCTGGAATATTAATTATTTCCATTCTGTCTATAAGCGCAGGTTGAATACTGTTTAATGAGTTTGCTGTTGCCACAAACATAACTCTTGATAGGTCATATTCCAAATCAAGGTAGTTATCGTGAAAAGCAGTGTTTTGTTCTGGGTCTAAAACTTCCAACATTGCTGCAGAAGGGTCACCATTTACTGTCATTCCTGAAACCTTATCAATTTCATCAAGAACAAAAACAGGGTTTGAAGACTTAGACTTATTAATAGATTTAAGAATTCTTCCTGGCATAGCTCCAATATATGTCTTCCTATGTCCTCTTATCTCACTCTCATCATTTAAACCACCTAAAGCCATGCGGATATAGTTCCTTCCAATAGCCTTAGCAACTGATTTTCCTAATGATGTTTTGCCAACCCCTGGAGGTCCAACTAAACACAAGATTGGAGATTTCATATCTCCTTTAAGTTTAATTACTGCAAGATATTCTATTATTCTTTCCTTAACCTTTTCCAATCCATAATGGTCAGAATCCAATATCTTCATAGCCTTATTTAGGTCGAAGTTGTCAACCGTATAATCATTCCAAGGCAGTTCAACCATAAAGTTTAAATAGTTCAATTGAATAGAGTAGTCAGGTGAGCTACTATGCATCCTTTCTAACTTTGTAAGTTCTTTATAGAATGCAGTTTCTATTTCATTTGTCCAATGTTTTAACTTTGCTTTTTCTGTTAGTTCACTAACAGCTTGCTCAGTAGGGTTGGAGCCAAGCTCTTCTTGAATAGTTTTTAGTTGTTGATTTAAGAAGTAATCTCTTTGCTGTTTGTCAAGGTCGGTAGATACTTTCTTTTGTATCTGCAACTTAACTTCTTGCATTTGCACATTCTTACTTAAAATAGAAAGTACTTTTGTTGCTCTTCTTGTGAAGTCGTTAATCTCCAATAGCTTTTGCTTATCTTCAAGTGAGACATCAATATGAGCAGAGATATAGTTTAGTAAGAAATAAGGATTATCAATATTTTGAATTGCAAAAGTAAGGTCTGTTGGCAGGTTAGGAGTTAGTTTGATTAGTTTCAAATAAACATCCTTCATTGCTGCAACAAGTGCATTTGCATTCTTTGGTATATTCTTTGACTCATCGTGATAAAGGCTTACCTTACCAGTCCAGAAAGGTTCTGTTTTTGAAATACTATCTAAACGGAATCTATCTAAGCCTTGAATTATAACCATAGTGGTTCCGTCAGGCATATTTAATGTCTTGACAATTCGGGCAATTGTTCCTATTTTATATAAGTCATCATAGTCTGGGTCATCAACATCATTCTTCTGAGCAACAACACCAACTATTAGTTTTTTCTTATATGCATCTTTAATAAGTTGTATTGACTTGTCTCTTCCAGCTGTAATTGGCATCACAACACTTGGGAAAAATACATTTCCTCTTAAAGGTAATATAGGTAGTTCGGAAGGTAATTCTTTTACTCCAAAATCTAAAGTGTCATCGTCAGTTAATAATGGAATGAATTCAGGCTCCCCTGCGATCAATTTAGAGAATTCAATCATTGTTTCGTCGTACATAATTTATCTAAGCTTCTTGTTTCTTAAAGTTTGATTAAATATGTGGCGTAGTATTTTTTTATCTTCTTCAGTCATTACGACATTTCTTCTTTCCATCATCTTTTCACTTACTTCAAGAGCCTTGTCAAGTTCATATAGTTTTAAACCTACATTTGTGCCTCCCCAAGCAAAAGATGGAATGAAATTACGTTGATAACCTGCTCCGTATATATTAGAACTTATTCCAACAACGGTTCCAGTATTAAACATTACGTTTATCCCACACTTAGAATGGTCTCCAAATATTGTACCAAAGAAAGTTTGTCCTGAGCTAATAAAGGTATGTTGCTCTATGTCCCATATCCTCACGTCTTCATAAGTGTTTTTAAGGTTAGAGGCATTTGTGTCAGCGCCAATATTACACCATTCTCCTATGACAGAATTTCCGATAAATCCATCATGAGCTTTATTAGAGTAGCCAAATATGACAACATGGTCTAATTCTCCACCAACTTTTGAATAAGGTCCAAGTGTAGTTGGCCCATATATTTTAGCATTAAGTTTCAAAACGGCATTTTCACACATAGCAAAAGGACCTCTAATAACAACCCCTTCCATAATTTCGGCATCTTTACCAATATAGATAGGTCCATTCTTTGCATTCAAACGTGCACATTCAACAGAGGCACCTTCTTCCACAAAGATATTTCCTTCTCCAATAACAGTATTAGTTGAGCTTAGTTTTTGAGACACACGACCCTTTGTAATGAGTTTAAAATCGTCTTCAATAGCTTTGCCATTATGAACAAAGATATCCCAAAGATGATTAACTTTAATAAAATCGTCTTCAAATTCAACCTTCTGAGTGTCTTCACTTTCAGAAAGGAAGTCTTCTCTTGTCTTAGTCATTGCAATGATATTGTCATTATAAACTAAAACTTGATTGAAAGATAGGTTCTTTATTGCTTCAACTAATTTTGGTGTAGGGCATACAGAGCCATTAATTAGAGTCATTGAATCTGAAAATTCAATAGGATATTTTGAAGAAAGATATTCTTCGGTAAGAGTAGAGGTTTTCTCTCCTAAGTACTTTTCCCATTTCTCCCTGATAGTGAGTATTCCAATGCGAATATCACAAACAGGTCTAATATAGGTTAACGGCTTTAATGATTTTCTTGAAACGTCGTCAAATAGTATGTAACTCATGATGAAAATGTGTTTTGATTATATTAAATATTACAACGCAAATATATGCATTTTGTTTCATATAAACGTAACGCATAGTTAAATAAAATGTGATTTAAAGCAAAAGAGTTCTACCAGTGATGATAGAACTCTTTTAAAATACATAAAATTAGTATGTTATTTTACTTCTTTACGGTTTTTGTATTTATTCATAAACTTATCAACACGACCTGCAGTATCCACAAGTTTAACCTTACCAGTGAAGAAAGGGTGAGATGTATTTGAAATTTCCATTTTGATTAAAGGGTACATTACTCCGTCAATCTCAATTTCATCTTTTGTGTTTGCACATGATTTAGTCACAAAAACTTCGTCGTTAGACATGTCCTTAAAAGCGCAAGGACGATAACTTGTTGGATGAATATCTTTTTTCATATTTATTTATTTTACCGTTTATCCATTGATTTAAACGGGTTTAGTTATTATTTCTATTAAATTTCAGAGAGCAAAGGTATAAATAATTATTTAATCTACAATACAATTAGCTAATTTATTTTGTTTCAGAGTCATTTGACGCATCTATCATTTTTAATTTAGCTTCATTTAATGCGATTTCTTTCCTTGCATTTTCCATTTTCTTCTCAAACTCATTCTTAAGAATGTCAGCTTGTTTAGAGTTTGCCAAAAATCCAAGATTGTTTTCCCATAAATTCACATCCTCTTTAAGCTTTTGAATCTTATCTTGTAAAAATCTCTTTTCCTTAGAAACCGATCTATCATCACCACCTGTATGGAATACTCTTTCTTTATATGTATTAAGTTGGAATTCACGAACATCAATTTCAAGCTTTTCAAAGTGAGCATTTATTGCACCTCTAAACTCTTTTTGAAGACGTTCTTTCTCAGACAATGGCACATATTGTATTTCTGACCATTGGCGTTGGAAGTCCTTTATTGCGTTAAGGTTATCTTCCTTATTGTCTCCAAACTGGAATCCTATAACTTGTTTAATCAGTTCTTCTTTCTTAGCAAGGTTTTCGGTTTCCTTTGCACGGTTCTCAACATAGAAAGAGGATTTGTTTTCAAAGAACTTATCACAAGCACTGCGGAAACGACCCCATAGCTTATCAGATAGTTTCTTAGGAACATAACCAATCTCTTTCCAATCCTTTTGAAGAGCAAGAAGTTCTTGAGTAGCAGATTTCCAATCAGTTCTTTCAGAAATAGACTCAGCCTTAAGACATATTTCAACCTTCTTATTATAGTTTATGTCTTGTTCTTCTTTAAGCTTGTTAAATATCTCTTTTTTATTTGCAAAGAAAGAATCTAAACATGATTTGAAACGAGTCCATATAGCTTCATTATCTTTTTGAGGAACAGAACCGATGGTCTTCCAAAGCTTAAGCATATCATTCATCTCATTTGTGGTGTCGTTCCAATCCTTAGGAGATTCATTGTTTCTCTTAACAATCTCTTCTGCTTTTTCGCAAAGTGCAACCTTAGCAAGTAGATTGCTATCAAGCTCAACCTTCATTGTCTCGTAGTAATCTTGGCGTAGCTTGTTTATCTTATCTGATCCAATCTTAAATCTTTCCCATATTTCATCATTCTTATCCATTGGAACACTTCCAATCTCTTTCCATTGTTGATGAATTTCTTGAAGAGCTTTGAATGACTTGTTGATAGAAGGTTCTAAAATTAAACCCTCAACCCTTTCACAAAGTTCTATCTTAGCATCAAGATTACGTTTAAGGTCTAAATCTCTTAGTTCACGATTAATCTTAACCTTATCATAGAACTTTTCAATAAGGAAGTGATAGTTTTGCCATAGTCCATTAACCTCTGTTCTTGGAACCTGACCAACCTCTTTCCATTTGTCTTGAATAAGATTAAATTTATCGTATATATCTTTTAGGCTCTCTTCAGAATTAAGAAGTTCACGTAAGTCTTCTAATATTGCATTCTTTTTAGCAACATTTTCAAGTTTAGTTTTTTCTTTTTGTTCTAAGTAAGCTTGTCTTTTCTCTCTATAAATTGAATAGTACTTGTTGAACTCTTTGCTTGTTGAGTCATCTTCAAATTTGAATTCTTCTTCAAGACCACCATCAGCAAGGAACTTTTCTTTAGCCAAATTAATAGCCTCAGTAGTTAGTAGCTTAAATGCATTGCGAATTAAGCTTGCACGCAATTTCATTTGTTGAATGTTTTCCGAATTCACCAAAGTCTTGATTTCTTCCAAAAGCTCTTGAGTATTCATTTTAGAATAATGAGCAGTTAACTCTTCTGCTGATTCATGAGTTTCTTCTTCTGAGTCATCATCATTTTCAACAGAAAGGATTTGGTCAGAATAATCGTGACGAGTAGCCTCTTGAATAGTTGGTTTTGGAGCCTCTTGTTTTGGAGAAACCTCAATCTCAGCTTTTTCAACTACTTCTTTAATAACTTCTGCAGCCTCAACCACAGTTTCTTCAACAACTACTTCTGTAGCTTCTTCAATTACTTCTGTTGCTGGTTCAACAACTACTTCTGCAATCTCTTCTTTAACCACCTCTGAAACTACTTCTGTAGCCTCTATTGGTTCTTCTGTTGTCAGGTCTGTTGCTTGTTCAACAACTTCCTTTACTTCTTGTTCTGTAGGATTAACTACATTTTCTTCAACTGAATTAACAGTGTTTTGATCTTGGTTGTCCATATTATTACTTTGTTAGAATGTCTTCCATCCACTCAGGAATAGAATTTGTAATGGTTATATAGTAAACATACTTAAAGTTCGTTTTTTTTGAACATTAAGACTGCAAAAATACTAATTTTTTCTTTCAAACAAATTTTTTATAGTATATTTGCAGATATAACTTAAAATAAAAATTAAACTTGGATATGAAAAGAGTTTTAACCACAATAATAATTATCATAATTGCAATATCGGCAAACATCGTTTATGCTCAAAAAAATATTTTAAAAGTTGAGATAGAAAACTTAAGTCTCAGAATGCCTGACCATTGGCTGATTAATAAGACAGAAAAGAAGATGCTCGATTTCAGAATTAGATTATATAATGAAGAAGATAACAATTCGGTAAGCATTCGTTGTATTAAGCATGTTCAAGATCAGGAGGCGGCAATAATAAATGCATCTTCGGAAAAAAGCTTGAAACCAGGCTTTGAATATATGATAATTGAAAAAGTTAAGACTCAAAAACTAAATAAATACAAAGGTAAATTCGTAGAATACACAAATAGTCCACTAAGAGATTATTTTAGAGGAGGTTTTTACGGCATTATTGACAACGGCTATACATATATAATAGAGTATTATTCTGCCGACACCCCAGAGGACAGACAAGAGGTGGCAAAAATACTTAAGAGCTTGAAAATACTTAAACCAGAGTCAAGACCTAATTTCTTTGAAGTAGAGAAGATTTACCAAAAAGAAAACGTAGCAATTGAGAAACCAGAAGAAGAAACATTGGAAAGCGAAACTAATGACACACCAAGTTTTGACATAGAAAATGAAGAATCAATGGATAAATCAACTAATGAAGACAATGAAGACTTTATTGCTCAAATTGATGAGCCAGCTAAAGAGAAGAAATCATTTTGGAAAAAAACAACTTCAATCTTTAGAAAAAAGAAATAAACCACTTTCCTAAAATAACTCTTTGTTCTACGGAATTAGTTCTTTGATTCAGTAAATCCTTTCTTTGATTCAGAGAATTAGTTCTTTGATTCATTTTCTCTATTCTTCAATCTCCCTAATCTCTTCAATAATAGGCACTTGTTTCTGTGCTTTAGTCTTAGATTTGAAGAATACCCTCATTAATACATTTGCTTTCGGATAGCGTCCAATAATAAAAATGAATATCGAACAAATCAAGATTGAGAATAGGACAGTTGCAAAAACCACACTCTTAATCAAATCACCTTGAGGAAGTCCCATTTGTTCTGGAATTGAAGCCAAGACAGCAGCCGCAAGCCCCTTTGGTATCATTAGAGCTATTATGCTCTTGTCGTATCCGTTTGATGATTTTGGAGAGAAGTATTTTGCAATATATATCCTCATTATTAGTAAAATGATTGTTACGATAAGACCTGTGGCTAATGCTATAACATTATTGAAAGGTATTGATATGCCGATATATACAAAGAAAAACGTTTTCAAAACAAATACTATCTCACCAATAAATGCTTTCTCGTTTTCGGTTTGTTTGAGGTTCTTACCTTTTTGGTGCTTTTCTAAGAATTTGAAGTTGAAGAAGTCCATATTAGTAATTGTAATTCCAACTGCAAGGGCTGCAATTGCACCACTAAAACCAAGAGATTCTGATATTCCATAAACAATAAATAGAAAGGCAGGGGTTAGGAACATTGAGTTTTTAAATGTCCTTATCTTATGAAGTAGGCTTGCCCAAACAAGTGCAGAAACAAAGCCAATAATTGTTGCCATAACGAAAGAAGAGATAACTCCTCCTGTTATTGAGCCAATATCAACACCACCTCCAGCCAGAGCAGACTGCATGAAAGCAAGAGCTAAAACGAAACAAATAATATCTGTAATTGCACTTTCTAAAATAAGAGCAGTCTTTGCATCTTTGCCCAATTTGAGTTGTTGAGTTAGTGGGATAACAACGGCAGAGGATGTTCCAGAGAGGATAATCCCGATAATAAAACTATTCAAAAAGGATAATCCCTTAGACTCTGAAGCCAGTTCACCTGCGGCGAGTGTTTGGGGATTTAATAATCCAGAGGAATATGCAACCAATTGTCCTATTCCATAAACTATTAGAGTTACTAAAACTATTGAGCCTATGACTGATGAAATGGAAAGAGTTATTGTTGGTTTCCAAGCGTTCTTCAGGTCGTGTATGCTGATGTCGGTTCCTGCATCAAAAAGAATTACAACCAAGACAACGGTTGTGAATATGCCTCCTGCTCGTCCCATAAAAGTTGGAGATATCAAGCCTAAGAGTGGTCCAACTATTATTCCAATAATCAATAATAGTAAAACATCTGGAATCTTCTTTCTTGAGAAAATCATTGAGAATAGATGTGCTGAAAAAATCAATATCCCTAAAAAGATTAATGCCTCTCCCATAATATTCTATTGTTTTATCTTTTTGTTATTTTGTTTTTAATAATCGATATCGAAGTCAAACTCTGTCCTAAGTTTCATTAGAGAAGGATTCTTTTGGGCAAGGAAATTAAACTTATCTAAAGGGCGGTAAAGCTTTTCTTTGGTTAGGTCTTGAAAGATTTTTGTTCTAAAAAGAAAACTATCACAAAGGGTTGCCTTCCTAATTATCCTTACAATTTCGTGTTTAGAGGCTTCAAATTCCTTTTCTTGCATTGAGTTAAGGAAAGTTATTGTTACCGTGTTATCATTATTGTTTTCAATATCGCAACTTGTTATAATAAAGAAGAGATTAGGCATAGAGTCCTTAATTGCATCTGCATACTCACTTAGTTTTGTTTTGAAAAGATCCCAGTCCAAAGCAATAGTAGGAGGGTTTAGTCTTTCTTTTTCCTTTTGGTCAAGTTGAATTGTTTGTTCAACCCCAACGTTAATTGAAAAAGAGCTTGTCTTAGGAAGGTTTATTGGTTTTGTTTTCTTTTCTTCTGCTTTTTCAACTTCTTCTATAATCTCTTTCTCTTTCTCAACTTCCTCTTTAAGTTCTTTGCTTGGTTTAAGTTCTTGTTTTTTAGTCTCTTGATTATTCTCTACTGGCTTAGTTTCATTTTTTTTTTCATCTAAGCTTTGCCTGGGAGACTCTGTTTGAGGTTGCAACTTCTTCATTATATTTGCAATCTTAAGAAGAGCAAGTTCAACACAAAGTCTTCTATTTGATGAGTTCCTATAGTCCATAGCGCAAGTGTTTGCAAAGTCTAAGGCTCTAAGAATGAAAGTTACGCTACACTGAGAGGATTGCTCTAAGTATTTTTGTTGTATGCTCTTACTTGCCTCCATAAGCTTAATTGTTGAAGCATCTTTGCCAACCAATAGGTTACGAAGGTGGGATGAAAGACCATTAATGAAGTGTGAACCCTCAAAGCCTTTATCTAATACTTCATTGAATAGGAGTAGGGTATTGTATATATCGCTTTGAAGAAGGTAATCGACAAAACGGAAATAGTAATCGTAATCAAGGATATTTAAGTTCTCAATAATGTTTGAGTAAGTTAAGTCTCCCCCAGTAAAGGAAACCAATTGGTCAAACATAGAAAGGGCATCACGCAAGCCACCATCAGACTTTTCTGCAATGATGTCCAAAGCCTCAACCTCTGCCTTAACATTTTCTTTCTTAGCAATATAATCTAAGTGAGTTGAAATATCTTCATTGCTTATCCTATGGAAGTCGAAGATTTGACAACGAGAAAGTATGGTTGGGATTATCTTATGTTTTTCTGTTGTTGCAAGAATAAACTTTGCATAAGCGGGTGGCTCTTCTAAGGTTTTGAGAAAGGCATTGAAAGCCGAAGCAGATAACATGTGAACCTCATCAATAATATATACCTTATACTTCCCTCCCTGAGGCGGAACCCTAACCTGATCAACCAAATCACGGATATCATCAACCGAATTATTTGAAGCAGCATCGAGTTCAAAAATATTAAAAGCTGAATTATTATTAAAAGAAAGGCAGCTCTCACACTCATTACAAGCCTCTGTTTCAGATGTCCTATTAGTACAATTAATTGTTTTGGCTAATATTCTTGCACATGTTGTTTTGCCAACCCCTCTTGGACCACAGAAAAGAAAAGCCTGTGCAAGTTGGTCTGTCTTAATTGCATTTTGGAGAGTTGTAGTGATATGTGATTGCCCTACAACACTTTTAAAATCTGCAGGACGGTACTTACGAGCTGATACTAAATAATTTTCCATATAAATGTCTTCAATTAAACTTTGTCAAAAATACAAAAAAACTTTTGAATTACTATTATATTCTCTTAAGTTTAATGACTGTGTAGGCAAAACGGAATATCATTAAGAAATTATACCAGAGGCTTGTGAAGAAACCATAGTATTTTTTCATTATTCTAAAGCGTTCAAAATTAGCTCTAATTATATTCTTTCTTGAAAGCCCTCCACTTAAGAAGCAAGCAACCTTATGCCTTGTTCCTACAATGTATTCTGCTCTTTTAAAGGACTCCAAGACCCACTCATAATCAGCAGCAATCTTATAATTCAAATCATATTTTGGAGCAATACTTCTTTTAACTAGTATGGCTTGATGACAAACCAACATTCCCCACTTAAAGCTTTTCCAGTTTAATTCTTTCTTTGGTTTAAGTCTTCTTCCGCCAATGTGATTTCCTTCATCATCAACAATAAGAGTGTCTCCATAGTAGATATCTCTCATAACAAATTCTTGATTGAAAAAATAGAAAAGGATGTCTTTCTTAGCAATTGTATCTCCAGCATTGAGAAACCAAACATAATCGCCTGTTGCCATTTCCAAACCCTTGTTCATTGCATCATAAAGTCCTTTGTCTGGCTCTGAAATCCACCTTGTAACCACATCAGGAAACTGATTAACAATATCAAGAGTCTTGTCCCTAGAAGCACCATCAACAATAATACTTTCAATATTATCATACTCTTGTTTTCTTATGCTTTCTAAGGTTCTTGCTAAAACTTCTTCAGCATTATACGTTACTGTAATTATTGATATTTTAGGATTAACCATTGTTTTCTTGCATTAATCTATTATAGTAATTATCTATTAAATACATTCTAAGCTTATTTCCTTTTCTTCTTAGCTAAAATAACTGTTCCAAAATATAAGCTCTTATTATTTGGTAATACTGTTGATAAAATCATCCCAAATAGAGTAAGCGGAAATATAAATATAGAATTCAAAATAATATTAAAGTATTTGTTTTTGGTGTATATAAGGTCGTGAACATATAGAATGATTAGTTGGGAAATAACCTCAATATAGGTTCCGTAGGTGCTTTTCTTAATGGTTTCAAAGCCAAACTCATCTAATATTTCAACTATACCGTTTTTTGTAAACCTCCTATAATCATAAGGCATTTCGTGTTCTGCAAAGGTGAAAGGTATAGTCATTAGTACTAACCCATTTTCTTTCACAACTCTTTCTATTTCTGATAAAGATTTATAAAGATTAGGCACGTGTTCCAATACTTCTGAGGAAAAAACTATATCGAATGATTCATTAGTAAATGGCAGTACTTTTCCATCATAGTAAAAGTCAATTTCTTCACCTTGATGATTATGTGATTCATTTTCAATATCAACACCAACGTAAGATGAGGTGTTTTTAAATAAACTCTTATATGGCTTTGCACCACATCCAAAATCTAATAAATCTCCTTTTGCCTCCTTCGCATTACTTTTTATTGCACTAAGCAAAGCCTTACGGTTAAAATAGAAAGGATTAATTAAAATGCTAACTATGTTAGGGAAGAATCTTTGTTTTAGATATAGGTTGTTTAACTTTTCAAACATATTAATAATGTATTGTTTACTTCTTTTATTATTTTCTCAGCTTTTCAGTGTATAAGGATTAGTCTTCTTGTATTAATCTCTTATAGTAATTTTCAATCGAATACTTGTTTTCAAATTTCATTCTGGCATTTGAAGTCAGCTCTTTATATAATTCCTTATTGCTAAACACCTCTTCAATATCTTGTTTTATTAGAGCAGTATCGCCTATCTCAACAACGAAACCTTCTTTTCTGTCTTCCACAACCTCTGCCATAACGGATAGGTTATTCACAATAATTGGGGTGTAATTATACATTGCCTCTAATAAGACCAAAGGGAAACCCTCATACCAGCGGCTTAAAAACAAAATAAGCTTAGTCTTCTTATAAAACTCAGCCATTTGCTTTTGATTAAGGAAACCTTCAAACTTAATATTTGAGGGAATATCTATGTTTTCAGACTCTTTAGTCCTTTCACCAGCCACTCTAAATGAATACTCTGGCATCTGTCTTGCAATCTCAATGAAGTCAAACAAACCCTTCTCCTTTGTTAACCTTCCAACAAAACCAATATATTCTTTCTCTTCAAGACAAACCTCCTCAACCTTTTGTTTAGGCATAAAGGTATTAGGGACGGTTCTTATCTTTTCAACAGGAAAACCATTATCAATTAGTTTATTCTTTTGAAACAATGACAAAGTATAGAAATAATCTACCTTATTATAGTATTTAAGTTTCCTTGTTACCAAACCTCTTAGAGCGAAAGAAAAACTTGCAAAAAAGGAGCCTGCACAATTATTCTTCAAACAATTCCATTCTCTACCACAGCCTAAACAGTCTTCGCAAATCTCACCCTTAGTATAAAAGATTCCTATTGGACAAAGCAATCTATAGTTATGCACAATCTGCCAAACGGGAATTTTGTTTTTATTAAGAAAAGGAATAATTGAGGGAGAGATAATAGGGAATAGGTTATGCAAAATGGCTATATCGGGTTTGAAAGAAGAGATTATCTTTTTTAAGTCTCTATGAGATTTAGGGTTATAAATTGATGTAAACAATCCACCAAAACGACCCAATAGCCATTTCTTCATTTCTGAATGCTCACGAGTATAAAGCATAACATTATGACCCTTAGATCTAAGAAGTTCTTCTTGTAGAGCAATAACACCTTCCTCACCTCCCTTAGATGAGTATATGTTATGTACTATTAGTATATTCATTCCCTTAAATTATTTCGAGTACAAATATACGTGATTTTTCTTAAACTCAAATAAAGATTTGAATAAAACAATCTCCAACCTAAAAGTTTAAATCTTCTTAGATGCTGTTTTTTTAAAGACCCAATACTTTTGTAGGTTATAGTTTACAAAAATAGAAACAATTAAATCAACAATTAAACGAGTTATCTTGTAGTCGATATTGAAAATTGTTGTTAGGAAATAGGTGCCTGATGCCTTAAGAACAATGCTATTAACTACCATGATAGAGAATTTAAGTAATTGCCTCAGTGTTTTGTTTTGATAGGTTTGGTCTTTTGAATGAAATGTCCAGTACTTATTAATTGAAAAGTTAACCACAGCTCCAATAATACCACCTATACCAATACTAATAGTGTAGTGAATGTGAAAAACCTCAGTCAAGAAAACCATTATCAGGTAATCTACACCTCCACCAATAAGGGCAGAAAACTGTGCTTTAGTAAACGTTAGTAATCTCTTATTAAATACTTTTATTAGTATCCTCATTTTCTTGTTTATCTCTAAGATCTGCTAATTTAAGTAAACTTACAATATCTCTAATATTGGAAAATAAAAGAATTGATGTTGATATAATTGCAAAGTAGAGGAATGAACCACTAAAGAGAACTTCAAGAACCAAAACCAAACAAATAACCACCCTAACCTCTGTTGGTCCAAGCAAGCCTGAATCGATTGAATACTTATTAGTTATCTTATATCTCAATAATGTAATAATCATTTCTAATGCATACATAACAATAAAACCATATCCAATTAATGCCCAATCAGACCCAAGATAAATAATAAAACCAACGCCAATTGCTGTAATTCCAATCCAATCTGTTGTCATATCCAAACAAAAACCATACCATTTCCTCGCTTTCTTTCTATAATATGCTAATCTGCCGTCAAGTGAGTCTCCATACCAATTAAGAATTGAACCAAAAATTCCTAATAAAAGGAAGTAAGGACTATAGAATGCACCTAAAATAAAGCTCAATCCTAAGATTAGATTGCCTGCAAGTCCAATACCAGTAAGCATATCTGAATTAATGAATGAAGGAACACATTGTACTAAGTATGCGATAGCCTTTTGTTCATACTTACGCATTATATTAGTTCTCTCTCGGTCTTTAGATATGATTTTTAAAGCCTGATCTAAAGGTATGTGATTTTCTTTCATAATTTAATTGCATTTAGTTATCAGTAAAATCAAAAGCATCAATCCTTAATCTTACAAAAAAGATAAATGTGTTTATTTTTATACTGCAAATATAGTTGTTTTAAGTGATAATAAGCAATAAAAAATGATACAATATTCTGAAATTCTACAATAATATTAGTTTTTACTAAAATAACTAATACCCAAAACCATCTATTATTATAATAAAACCCTATAATAATTTTCTAAATCTTTACAATGATGAGTATTTATTGCCAATCAAGAGACGTTATGTTGCCAAGGCAGAGGTCTTATGTTGGCAACAAAGAGGTCTTATGTTGGCAAGGTAGATATGCTATGTTGGCAAGGTAGTTTCATATTATGCTTATTATAAATTATTATTATGCTATATGATCGTCCTGAAATCAACTTTTGGGTTTTTAAATAAGCTTAAATTGAATCAGTCATTAAGATAAATCATATTTTCTAATCATTTTTTATTTACTTTTGTAGAAAATAACTATTAATTATGGAAGACAACCTACTATTAGATAAGGAGCATTGGGGAAAGTATTAGGAAAAGTATATCTACGAATCAGTGCCTGATAATCATTTGTTAGATAATTATTTACCAAAAGATATAAAAGGGAAAACATCCATTGAGATTGGAGTGTTCCCTGGTTTCTTATCTATTTATGCTTATAAGAAAGGATTTTCTGAGGTGAGTTTTATTGACTTCTATATTGACCCTGTAATCATTAAGAAGATAGAAGACAAAAATAATACCCCAAATATAATTAATTATATAGAAGGAGATTTTCTAAAATATCAGCCAGAAAAACAGTATGATTTTTTTACTCTTTAGGTTTTGCAGAACATTTTGATGATACAAAGGATATTATACAAAGACATTTGAATTTTGCGAAGAAAGGAGGTAAGGTAGTAATCATTATGCCTAATTTTGTTGGAATAAACGGCTTGGTTCAGAAGTTATTTGATAAGGAAAACTTCACGATACATAATCTTACATCAATGGATTATGATAATCTGAATTCAATAGCAAAGAGTTTAGATATTAGTGATTACTCGGTTGATTATTATAGAAAACCAATGATATGGTTGGAGCCGCAAAAGGGAATCTTTAATTATGTTGCAAGGAAATTAGTTAAGATTACAAGTTTGTTTTTGAAGCTAATACCCTTTCGCACCAATTACTTGTCCTCTTATATAATAATTTCTATTACTAAATAGTAAATCGCATATCTGGACTTATTGTAAGACTTAGTGTTTTTTTGAGGATAGGAGATTTCTTCTAAGGAATCTATAAAGTAGTCTTAAAGCAGACTTGTAATTATACTTTTTAAAGAAGAAATTATCAGCGTCTTTATTAATCTCTACTGTCTTTGGATGGCTTAGTGG
>Ga0265294_10001466_pt1 | contig 31695 bp, 31 predicted proteins | sample MunlanPumphouse3_FD_192504 | JGI IMG/M metagenome (GOLD analysis project Ga0265294, IMG submission 192504) | Groundwater microbial communities from a municipal landfill in Southern Ontario, Canada - Pumphouse #3 | ecosystem: Environmental > Aquatic > Deep subsurface > Groundwater | place...
AATTCTATTGAATCTCCAATTCTTAATGAGTCATCATTTGTGTACCTTTGAGATGTATCATCTGTAGTTAAAGAAAAGCCAGTTAATATTGTACTCCCATTTTTATCGTTTATGTTAGTTCCATAAAATTTAGCTTTCCATAACTTATCGTCTATGTTAGGGAAATCATTTACTTTAGAACCATCTTTTATTTCTAATGTACCAGAAGATCCTGCAATTATTTTAACCATAGTTGCATAAACAGTATCAACATCAATACTTGCGGTTAAAAAACTATCAAATATTTTTGTATCTCCAGTTTTATACACCTCAGTTGCAACAGGATTACCTGTTGAATCAATTAAATTCATTTCAACTTGATATCTCTTTTCTGTAGCACCAGTATCTAAAATATTTACAACTTCTATTGTATAGTCATCAGCTTCAAATGTTGCTCCAGGAGCATAGGTTTGGGTAGCTAAATTTTGAATTAATTTTAGTGTTGTACCATCAAAAGAATCTACAGTATAGTTCTTTCCCATAACCTCAAATTTAAGTCTTGGACTTGCAGAAGAATCTTTGTATGTACCAAAAATACCTTCGTCTAAATCAACTGTGTAAGTTATAGCACCTTTATCAATTGATGCCACTAAATCTTTAACGTTTTTATTTTTGTTGAAGTAAACATTAGCCTGTACAGCTAAAGAATCTGAAATTGTTAAAGTACTTGCACCTGCAAACTCAGAATCAGCAGAAGTATCTACTTTGTACATCATAGAATAATCTGATTCATCGATTACCTTTGATGTAATGCTCATATCATTAATTTCGTATCCATCTGATAAATAACCGTCTCCTGTTACTGTTGCTCCAGCTTCTGTACCAACAGTTACTACTACATTATTGAATGTGTAACTACCTGTTCCAGCTTCTTCTGCTGACATGTAAGCTTTCTTACCGATTGCAGCAGCAATGTTACCAGCCCAAACTACATCAATAGTTTGACCCATTGAACCCACAACAATGTTGTATGCAGGAACACCGCTTGTGAATAATTGATCCTTTGTTAATTCATTGAAAGAACCAAAGTCGTCACCGTTTACATTTGCAGCTACAACTGAACCTGCTAAAAGAGCAGAAACACCCAGAGCAGCAGCACCTGCTACGATTTTCTTCATATTTATATTTTTCATATTTTTTTCACCTTTTTGGTTTTGTTTTTTTATTAAGACTGAATCTGATTTTTTATTTCAAAAAAAATAAACTTGAAACCAACAGACCCAAACTAATAACACAGCCATTTACAACTATGCTACCGTATGATATTGAAGGACAAATTCATTTAAAAAGCTTTCTTTTTTGGAAAATAGACGATATGTTTATAAAGGAATAAGATGTGAAATCTTGCTTTTTTATTACCTTAGAAAAGCTAAGATTTTTCCTTTCATATCTGTTTACCTTTAGTCATCTATTAACCTACAAGTAACCTTCCCTTTGATATTGCCTTCATTCTCTCTTTTTCTTACTTTGTCTTCTTACTGTGTCGTTCTTTTTTCTTACTGTGTTGTTTTCTTTATTTTTACTTTTGTTATATCTATATTATCAATATATAATATATGTTGAAATATTTTTAAATATAAGTTTCTGCATTTTTAGATATAACCTTTTGTTTCTTATGGTAATAGTTAAGAAAAAAAGTGTATTTAACTCTAATCATAACAATTAGAACTTTCTTATTTGTTTTTTAATATTTTAAATTTACAAGAAAATTAAAAGGAGAAAAGAGAAAAAAAAGGGAAAAAATTATCTCTTTGTAAACATAGCTTTTAGTTTTTCATTTTCTTCCTTTAACTTATAGATCATGTCTGCATAACCATGAGTCATGTCTATTATAGTAAAAAGACTTTCTTGAAGGTCAGAGATTGGTAAACTTAACTTCTCTGGTTTAATAACATCTATTGAAGTTACACCATAATAATAAACCAATTGTAGTAGTGAAGCAAAAGTTGGACAGGAAATCTCTGCATCAATGTATGTTGAAAAAAGATCATCGTGGACAACTACCTCTGCTAGGTTAGACTCATAAACCACTAACTGTGGATTTTCTTTTAGGTTTTTTAGAATGGTTGACATTGCAATTTCTAGCCTTTCTTTATCATTTGATTTTGATTCAATTATTACACTTACTCTTATCTTGTTGTTGTCTGCATTTTGAGTATTACTTCTTACAGATAGTTTTTCTTTTATTTCTTCTGCTAAAAAATATTTTACAGGAAAACCTTCTTTTTTTATTAATTTTAAAACTAACATATTTCTTAAAGCATTTGAGATTTCTTCATAACTTGCATTAGGTATTTGTTTTTTTATTTCTTCTTCTGTTAAAGATTCTGCTGCATATATCTTTTTTGCAATCTCTTGTCTTAACTCTACTAGTGCTTTTAGTCTTTTATATTCTTGCTCTTTATATGTTTCTTCCATAACTAATCATTTTTTTGTTCTTTTTAATAAATATTATATACTAAGAAAAATATATAAAAGAAAGGTTTTGTTCTTTTTTTAAATGAGAAGCGATTTACTAAGAAACAAAGTGATCTTGTTCTTAAAAAGTTAACCTCTAAAACAAAAATTTTACTATTTAGAAAAAAATATAAACTATTTGGGACAATATTATATGTTAGTTAGACTATATTTACAGAAACTAAAAAATAAAGTAAAAAGGAGGCGAGATGTATGTTTAATTACTTATTATTAGCAACAACAGAAACTGCCACAAAAACTTTATTTAACAAACCAATAGTGTTATTATATGCCTTAATATTAATAGTTATTACAGTTATTATTATTAAGTTTTTCAAAAATATAATAGTAAATAGTATTATTGGAGTAGTTGGGCTGTTTATTACTAATTTTATATTTGGTTTAAAATTACCTTTTGTTGTTACTCTTATTGTCACAGCAATTCTTGGACCAGCAGGTTTAGGTATTATGCTTGTGTTAAGGTTTTTTGGACTTGTGTAAAAGAAACACCAACAATTTCTTTTTTTCATTTTTTAAAATTAAACTTTCTTGATAAAGAAATTTCTTATTAGAAACATTATGACAAAATTATTATTAATAGTTTATATGAGAATTAGAAATAACAAATATTATTTTTTAAATATATCATGTCTATGATATTCTAAATATAATTTTCTTCTTTTTCTTTAAATCTAAAACACACACCTACACTTTTTATATATTTTCTTTAATAAATTAATTATATGCAAAAATATAATTTAGATCTACATTATCATTCACCATATGCTGCTGCCTGCTCTAAAAACATAAGCATCTCTCTACTTTCTAAAGAAGCAAAGTTAAAAGGACTTAACCTAATTACAACTGCTGACTCTTTACATCCAATTTGGAAAAAACATATTAAAGAAAACATTATTGAAAAAGATGAATGCTTAATCTTTAAAGAAGACAAAAACAATTTAGAAAAAACAAACTTTTTACTTGGTGTAGAGGTAGAAAGTGCAAAAAGAGTACACCATCTATTATACTTTAGAAACTTACAACATCTTGACACCTTTAAAAAAGAAATAAACAAATACTCTCAAGACATGGAAAAATACGGAGGAGGAAGACCTAGACTATCGTTAACTCCACAAGAACTTCTTGATATCTGTGTTGATTATCAAGTGCCTTTAGGTCCAGCACATGTCTTTACACCTTACTTTGGAGTCTTTGCACATTACTCTTCTCTAAAAGAAGCCTATGGTAAAAATTGGAAAAAAATTAAATTTTTAGAACTTGGGCTTTCTGCAGACACACAAACAGCAAACATTATTCCTGACCTTAAAGAGGTTAAGTTTTTCTCATTTTCTGATTCTCATTCACCTTATAGCTACAGAATTGGAAGAGAGTATGTTTGTGCAGATTTAAAAAAACCAAACTATGATTCTTTCTTAGACTTACTAAATAATAAGAAAGGAAACAAAATACTTTATAATGTTGGATATAATCCTTTGGAAGGAAAATATAATAAAAGTGCTTGTAAGACTTGTAAACAACTTTATAGCTTAGAACAAGCAACAGTAAACAACTGGAGATGTATAAAATGTAAAGGTGTTGTTAAGAAAGGAGTTGGAGATAGAGCAAAAGAGATAGCAATATTACAAGGTAATAAAAAATTATTAGAGGTTACTAAAAGACCTAACTATAAATATCTAATACCACTTGCACAAATTATACAGATCGCAATTAAGCAAAAAAATATTCAACATAAGTCTGTTTTAGAAATATATAATCAATTTATAGAACAGCACACAGAGATAGATATTATGTTAAATGTCTGTGAAGAAAAACTAAACAAAATAAATGAAAATATCGCAAGATATATTATAGCTTTTAGAAATGATCTTGTTGTCTTTAGACCTGGTGGAGCAGGACATTATGGAGTTCCATATATAACTTTTTCAAAAAAAGAAAAAGAAGAAAAACAAAAAGAAATAGATAAAGAAACAGAAATTGATTTGGTGCAAAAAACCTTATTTTAATTTTAAAGAATGTTATTAATTTTTATTTTAAAAGATTTATTTAAATCTAATTAAACTTATGTTCTAAACATCTTAATTTTATTTCTTTTAACCACAATTTCTTTTCTCCACATTTAATTAGATTTTACTTCTTTTAGTAAACTACTTATAGATTTAGAAGTGTGCATATTAAAGATTACTTTAGCAAAATAATCTTCTACAGAAATTTGTAGATACCAAAGATTTTTGTCTAAAAAATCTTGAGACTTGTACACAGCATTTGTTCCTATCAACTTAGTTAGTTGTTTGTTTTCAAACAACTCTTGCATTCTTTCTACTGCCTTTCCATTTAAGAAAGGTAAAGAGCATGCACAATAAATTTTGTTTGCACCTTTTTCTTTTAATAACTTTATAGCATTGTACATAGTTCCTGCAGTGTCAATCATATCATCTACTAACAAAACATCTTTTTTGTCAACAGAACCAATTATTTCCATTTTTTCAATAGCATCTATTTTTGTGTAACTTCTTTCCTTGTAGATTGTAATTAATCCAACATTTAGTTTAGAAGCAAACAGTTCAGCTCTCTTTATCCCACCTAGATCAGGAGAACTTATAACTAGGTTAGAGGTGTCTATGTTTTTTATAAAATATGTGATTAGGTCTCTAAAGCCTTTTAGATTTTCAACAACACATTTATCAAAGAAACCAACAATTGCTGGGTTATGTATGTCAAGAGTCATTATTGTGTTAACTCCTAAAATCTCCATCTCCTTTGCAAACATCTTAGCAGTAATACCCTCTCTGTTAAATGACTTGTCTTGTCTTGCATAAGGAAATGTTGGTAACACTACATTTATTCTTGATGCATCTGAAATTCTTGCAGAGTTAATTAATGTTTTTAAAGCTAAAACATTATCGTTAACAGAATAACCATTATTTAAATTTGAAACATCTTGAATAATGTAAACATCCTTTCCTCTTATTGATTCTAAAACATTTGATTTTATTTCTGTGTTAATAAACATCTGTTCTTCTGTTTTTGTAATTGCAATTTCAGGTTCACCATTCTGCTTTAAAAAAGAATTTAAATAAGGTATTAATTTTTCTGCAAAAAACAGACCAGATTTACAAGCCATAACACTTATTCCTACACCATATGTCATAATAATTACTTCCCTTTTTTTTCTTCTTTCCTTTTCTTCGTTTACAATTCTACAATTCTATTTTAACCAGTCAGAACTATAACTGGTATAAATCTTATAACTTTTTTTACTAATTTATTTTTTTCCATAATCTCAAGAACTTCTTTTGAAGGCTTATAAGCTAAAGGTTGTTCTTCTCTCATTAAATTCTGAGATCTTCCAGCAAGAATAATATTTTCTTTTTCCATCAATTTCTCTAATTTTTCAAAAGACATCTTTTCTTTAGCCACTATTCTGTTTAATTTTCTACCAGAGCCATGAGCTACAGAATAGAAAGTTTTTTTCACACCCTTGTCAGGAACTAAGACATAACTATAATCAAGCATAGAGCCTGGAAGAAGAACAGGAAAGCCAGTCTCCTTAAAAGGAGAGGTTTTTTTTAAATCTTCTTTTAGAAAGACACGAGAAGCTCCTTTTCTATGTACTAAATGTTCTTTGTTGTTGACCTTTTCAAGAGTAGCAAGATTATGTGAGTTATCACAAAGTAATTGAAAGCTTAATTTTTGTCCAAGATTTAATGTAGATTTGAAAACTTCTTCAATTTGCTTAGATAACACACTCCTATTTACAAAAGCATAATTTGCACAAGCTAACATCGACCTATAATAGTTGTTACCTTTCTTTGAATCTAATTGTAAATAACTAATAACATCTTTATTTTCTGATCTGTTCTTCTTATTATAATCTGTTGCAACTTGATGACCCAAACCTCTTGAACCAGAATGTAAAAATATACAGATTTGTGATTTTTTTAAACCAAATTTTTTACTTAGACTTTTGTTAAAGACATCAGTAACCTCAACTATATCTATAAAATGATTACCTTGACCTAAAGTTCCAACTTGTGTTTGTGCTCTAGTCATTGCAGTTTTTGAAATACCTTTATAATCTGCATATTTAAAAACACCATTATAGTTTATATATTTTTTATCTTTCTTTAAACAATAGTTATTCTTAATTGCCCAATCAACCCCAGTTAATAAAATTTCATTTAAATCATTTTTTGTAATTTTTATACCTTTATCTGATAACCCCAGACCCAATTGTTTTAGGTTGTTTGCTAATTTTTGTAAAGTTGTTTTATCTAGGTCTTTTTTATATAAGTTAGTTTTAATTAATCTAACTCCACAATTGATGTCATAACCAACAGCTTCAAAACTAATAATTGCATTTTCTTTTAAAGTTGCAAAAACAGACCCAATTGGAACACCAAAGCCAGGATGGATATCTGGTAAAGCTATGATTGGAGAAATGATGTTTGGTAGTAAAGAAATATTTTCTAATTGTTTAAAAGCAGATTTTGGAATTTTTAAAAATAGTTTTTTAGAACAAATTATTTTTATTTCCTTTCCATTTTTAGAAGCAAAATAATGATTTTCTTTTAAAATATACTTAACCATAAATATATAATAATTGCAAACATATTAAAAAGAAAAGGTAAGTTGTTTATTGGCTATTAACAATTAGAATAATTTTTTTTAAAGTTAAATAAAAATAATTACTTTTTTACACACCTATTTAAAAGATGGCAATTACTATTTCTTTATAAAAAAACTAAGACCTCAAATTAATTTATATATGTTTCTATTAATCTTATAAATATAGAATGTATAAAGAATAATAAGAAAAAAATAATCTTTTTTAGAGGAAAAGAAAATGGATATTAAAAAAAGCAAAAGCCCAAGAACACTTAAAGAAATTAAAAATAAATCTAAAGAACCTAAACACTTTCAATTTACAACAACTAAAGATATTAAAAAAGAAGTTAGAAAGAAAGGTGGGCCTTTAAACAAAGAACTAATTGAAGAAAAAGAAGAAGCTTATAAACAACAACAAAAAGAACTAAAGCCAAAAAAAAACTTAAAATATTTATTTTTTAAAATCTTAAACAAAATTAGAGACATTCCTTCTAAATTCTCAAATGACCTGCCATATAACCTAAAATCTTTATATTGGGGAATACTTGGGACAATGGTTGGTTTTGGATTTGCAATATTGCTGTTTCCAACTAGACCTGGGTTATTTGCTGTTTTTTTCACAACAATCTTTCTAACACCATTTATTCAAAAACAAATTAAGTATAATGAAATCTTGATTGGAAGAACTGAACAGATTAAAAAAGATGGAGTTACAATTACTAAGTTTCATATAAAGCATGATAGCAAGTTTTCATTTAAAGATTTTTATTTAGAAAATAGAAATATACTTAACACCTATTTAAATTTTTTCTTAGGAATTATGCTTGTAATAATCTGCCTAATAGCAATAATCCCACAATCAACTTCTCAAACCCTTTTTAGTGATCAAGGATGGGATAGTAAATTACTTCCTTCCAAAAATATTGGGTTTGAAGGACAAAATAAAAATTTAGTGTTTGCAGAGATATTTACTAACAACCTCTCAGTTTTAATTGTAACTTTTGTTATTGCCTTAGTCTTTCCCTTAGGTGCAGCCATGATAATTGTGTGGAATGCTATTTTTTGGGGGGTTGTCTTTACTCAGTATGCTTTAACTTATAGTTCTTTATACTCTGTTGCCTTTGTAAGTGTTCTTTTGCCCTTACTATTAAGCGTAGCAACACATATGATTTTAGAGATAATTAGTTATTTCTTTGGAGCAATGAGTGGAAACTTACTTGCAATTGGGTTTAAAAGAGAAAAATTGGATTCTGAAAGATTGTTTAAGGTCATAAAGTACTGCACAATCCTTTTGTTGTTTGGGCTTGGTTTTTTGTTCCTTGGAATCTTTACAGAAGTTTATTTGTTTGATTTTTTAAAGAATTTCTTTTTTGGATTATTTTAAATTAAAATTATGTTTAAAAAATAAAAACTAGAAAAGAAAAAATTTAGAAAATTAAAATTAAGAATTAAAAGAGAATTGAAAAAATTAAAAGAAAAAAGAAACTAATCAATAAGATATTTTGAGTATCTTTTTAAAATATCTTTTTTGGTTTCCTTCTCTTCTAGAGCTGACAAGTTTTTAATTAACTTTTTATAATCTGAAGAAAGTTTACTTGGAACCTCAACAACTACTTTTACAAACAAAGATCCGTAGTTTCCACCTCTATTAACATCAGGTAAACCCTTTCCTTTTAATTTAAAAATAGTGTTTGGTTTTGTAGATGAAGGAACTTTAACTTTTAATTTGTCACCAAAGAAATTTAATTTAAAAGTTGTTCCTAAAACAAAGTCTGAGTAAGGTAAAGGCAATTCACAAAATAGATCTCTATCCTCTCTTTTATAAAATTCATGTTCTTTAACACTTATTCTTAAAAATAAGTCTCCTTTTTCGTTTGAGTGATTGTGACCTTTCTCTCTTAACTTAATTACATCTTGGGTGTTTATTCCTGCTGGGATGTCAACTGTTAATATTTTTTTTACCTTTACATAGCCTTTTGCTGAACAACTACTACAAGGGTCATCAATTATTGTTCCTTTACCTTTACATGTTGGACAAATTGATTCTACAGAAAACATTCCAAAAGGAGTTCTTTTTGAGTTTAAGACTCTTCCTTGTCCTTTACAGGTAGAACAGGTTTTTGGATTTTTACTTTTTGAACCTGTACCATCACACTCGCTACAAAAGTCATCGACATAGATTTCTATTTTTTTCTTTCCGCCTTTTACAGCAGTTTCAAAATCTAAATCTAAATTATGAACAATATCTAAATTTTCTTGAGAAGATTGTCTTTTTCTTCTACCTCCTGAAAACCTTGAAAAGATATTGTCTTCATCATCCATAAATGAGGAGAAGATGTCTGAGAAATTGAAGTCTTGAGTTCCAAAGCCATGAGCTCCAAATCCACGAGTACTAAAGCCTGAAAAGCCTTGGTCATTTGCTCCTGCCTGTCCACTTGCACCAGCTTGACCAAAGTGATCATATTGTTGTCTTTTTTGTGGATCAGAAAGAACTGAATAAGCATTACTTATTTCTTTAAATTTTTCTTGATCTGCATTTAGACCAGCTAAGTCAGGGTGATGCTTTCTTGCTAGTTGTTTGTAAGCAGCTTTTATTTCTTCAGGAGTTGCATTTCTTGAAACTCCTAAAATCTCATAGTAATCTTTTTCAGCCATAATTTCTCAAATAAATTTTAAATTGTTTTAAAATAGAAAGATTGAAGAGGGAAGGAAATTAAAAAAATGCCTATCCCCTTTTTTACTTTATTGCTTTTTATTTGTCTTTCTTGTCATCTGCTGTTTTATCTTCTTCTTTCTTGTCATCTGCTGTTTTATCTTCTGTGTCTTCATTTTCTTCTGTGAAATTTGCATCAACAGTGTTGTCCTTTGTTGAAGAACCTTCAGGAGAAGCTTTTTCTTTTCCTTGCTCAGCATTTTGTGTTTGTTGGTAAAGCTTAGAGGAAAGTTCATAAAGTTTTTTCTGCAACTTCTCGGTCTTGTCTTTTACATCATCACTTTTTGAATCAACAGAAGATTTTAGATCATCTTTTAGCTTTGTTAATTCTTCAACTTCGGTAGCATCCAGCTTTTCTTTACTTTCTTTAACAAGATTATCTACACTGTAGATTAAGGTCTCTGCATTGTTTATGCTTTCAATTTGTTCTCTTACCTTCTTGTCTTCCTCAGCATGAGCTTCTGCTTCTGTTTTCATTTTTTCAATATCTTCTTTTGATAGATTTGTAGTTGAAGTTATTTGTATCTTTTGAACTTTTCCTGTGCCTAGGTCCTTTGCAGAAACATGAATAATTCCATTTGAATCAATATCAAAGGTAACTTCTATTTGTGGAACACCTCTTGGTGCTGCAGGAATACCAACCAACTGGAATCTACCAAGTGTGTGGTTGTCAGTTGCCATTGGTCTCTCACCTTGAAGAACATGAATGTCTACTGCTGTTTGAGAATCTGCAGCTGTTGAAAAGGTTTGAGACTTTTTAGTTGGAATTGTTGTATTTCTTTCAATCAATTTTGTAAACACTCCGCCTAAAGTCTCAATTCCTAAAGATAGAGGAGTTACATCTAAAAGTAAAACATCTGTAATGTCTCCACCTAAAACTGCACCCTGTATAGCAGCACCCATAGCTACAACTTCGTCAGGATTAATTGATCTGTTTGGTTTTTTGTTTGTAAACTTCTCTACAATTTCTTGAACTTTTGGAATTCTTGTTGATCCTCCAACTAAAATTACTTCATCAATTTTTGAAACATCTAATTTTGAATCTTCAATTGCTTTTCTTATTGGGCCTTCAAGTCTTTTAAATGCATCTGCACATAAAGATTCAAACTTTGCTCTTGTTAACTCTATGTTTAGATGTTTTGGTCCTTCAGGAGTTGCCGTAATATAAGGAATGTTAATTGTTGTTTTTAGAGTCTGAGACAATTCAATTTTTGCTTTTTCAGATTCATCTTTTAATCTCTGCATTGCCATTTGGTCTTTTGTAAGGTCAATTCCTTCTTTTGATTTAAATTCTGAAACTAGGTAGTCCATTATCTTTTGATCAAAGTCATCTCCACCTAATTGATTATCCCCATTTGTAGATTTTACTTCAAAAAGGCCATCATCTAACTCTAGTATAGAAACATCAAAGGTACCTCCTCCTAAATCAAAGACAAGGATGGAGTGTGCGTGTTTTTTGTCTAGACCATAAGCTAAAGCTGCCGCTGTTGGTTCGTTTATGATTCTTAGAACTTCTAGTCCTGCTATTTGTCCAGCATCTTTAGTTGCTTTTCTTTGAGCATCTGTAAAGTAAGCAGGAACAGTAATAACTGCTTTAGTTACTTTTTGACCAATTGCATCTTCTGCATCTTTTTTTAATTTTTGTAGGATTTTTGCTGAAATTTCTTCAGGTGTATAATCTTTATCTTCTAATCTTACTTTTTTAGAAGAACCCATATCTCTTTTAATTGAATAAATTGTATTTTTTGGGTTTGCAACAGCTTGTCTTTTTGCTAAGGCTCCAACAATTATTGAGTTGTTTGAGTATGCAACAACTGAGGGTGTTGTTCTTCCTCCTTCTGAATTGATTAATATTTCAGGTTTACCTGCTTCAACAATTGCTACTGCTGAATTTGTTGTTCCTAGGTCAATTCCTATTATTTTTTCTTTAGCCATATTTATTCCTCCAAATAACCTACAATTACTTTTGCAGGTTTTAATAATTTTTGTTTGTAAGTATATCCGTCTTCTAGGACAGACACTACTTTATTATTTTCTTTTTCTGAATCTATTTTTTGTCTTGTTATGCATTCTGAAGTGTGGTAATCAAAATCTTTATTTATAACTTCTATTTTTTGAATGTTTAGTCTATTTAGAATATTTTGATAATTATTGTCTAATTGAATTAAATTGTTTAGAGCTTCTTTATTCTTTTCATGATTAATAGCTAGGTTTAAGACTTCTTTAAAAGAAATAAATTCTAAAATTATTTTTTTATTTTTTTCAAAAGAGATAACCTCAAATTCTTTTTCTAATCTTTTTTTATAGTTTGAGAAATCTGCAATTGTTCTTTTTATTTCTTCTTGTAAAGATATTATCTTTTCTTTTAGTTTTTTATTTTCTTCTAAAAGAGAATTGTTTTCTTCTTGATCTTCTTGATCTTCTTGATCTTCTTGATCTTCTTGATCTTCTTGATCTTCTTGTTGAGAAGTTTCTAAATTTTCTTTATTTTCTTCTTTTAACATCTCTTTGTTTAAAATTTCTTCAATTGAATTTTTTTTGTTTTCTGAAAGGTTTTCTTCTTCATTTCCCTTATGAAAACCATTATCTAAATTCATAAATACACCTTTTTATATTGAATATTAAAATTCGCTAACACAAAATAAATATGAAACAAAAATAATAAAATAGTATCGTAGGTAGTATTAAAAGACTTTGCTTTTTTTACTTAATAACAAGTAAATTCTGTAATTTTTTAAGAACTATTTTTTATTTCTTTTTCTTAAAATTACTTCTAAAAATATTGGTTCTCCTTTTTGGTTATAGGCTTTATAATCTTCAACACCAAATGGATGATAGGCAATGATATTTACATCCTTTCCTAAAAAGAAGTGAAGATCTGCTCTTGAAGGACCCCCATAACCTGAAGGATGAGAATGAACAGAGCCTTTTAAAGAGAAAATCATTGGGGACATGTCAAGTCTTAAAACCGCAGAATTTTCATTACTTACTGTTAGAGGTAAAAAATAGATCTCTTCAATAATGTTTTCTGATAAATATAGTAAAGCAGAAAATTCCTTAGGGTAAAATGATTTTGAAAAACCCATAATAGAAAACAAGACATCTTTATATATTTTATAAGTCATAGAAATATATAAAAGTGCAAAGATTATATATATATTTGTAATCTTTATAAAAATTAAATTAATTAAGAGGGAATAACTATGAATGATTTTGGACTTGTTACAGGAGCAACTAGTGGAATTGGAATGGAGTATGTTTATGAACTTGCAAAAAGAAAATATAATTTGATTGTTGTTGGGAGAAGGGAAGAGTTGTTAAAATCTCTTAAAAAAGACTTAGAAAAAAAATATAAAATTAAAGTTGTTTATTTTAAAATAGATTTATCTTTAGAAAAAGATCTAAAAATATTAGAAAATAAGATAAAAAAATATGATATTACTTTTTTAGTTAATGCTGCTGGCTTTGGTTCAGGTAATTTTTTTACATCAACCCCACTAGACTTTTCTAAGGGTATGGTTAATGTGCATGTTCTTTCTACAGTCACACTTTGTAAAGTTGTTTTAGAGAAAATGATTCTTAAAAATAAAGGAACAATAATTAATATCTCTTCAATTGCTTCTTACCTTACAGACCCAAAAAGTTTTGCATTATATAATTCTACAAAATCAGATGTTAGAGTTTTTTCTGTAACTTTACAAAGAGAATTAAAACTTTTAAAAAAGAATATAAAGATACAAGCACTTACTCCTGGGCTAGTTAGAACTAACTTTCATATGATGAGAGGGGGAAACACTTATGACAGATATCCTGAGTTTATGTGGATGAATGTAAGAGAAGTTGTAGGATGTTCTTTTAAATCTTTAAAAAAGAAAAAAGTAATTTGTGTTCCTGGTTTTTTAAATAAGATAATTGTTTTTATATTAAAAATATTTTAGATGTAGAAAAGTAAAGTTGGAAACATAATGTAAGCCATTAACACAACTTTTGGTTTATTAAAGACAATTGGTAGAAAACCAATGGAGATACTTAATAACAATAATGGAACTGATTTTAGACCAGCAAAGCCTAAAACAATTGCTAAAGAAACAATTAGAATTATTATATTTAATATAAATAAATTAGAAGAGTTTACAAAATCTATAATTTTGTCTATAAACAAATATATTAGAAGAACAACTAGACATACACAAACAACAATTATTAAAGAATCATAGAAAAAATTGTAGGCGCTTGGTAATAAATTACTATTTTGTAAAATTGCAATATATCCTAACCTTGGTTTAAAAAAATTAATTGCTAAGTATATGGAGAAAATAAAAGCACTTATACTTATACTTGAATAAAGAACTATATATTCATTGTTCTTTAATTTCTTTAAAAACTTGTTAACAATTGTTCCTGCTTGAGAAGAACTAAAGGAAGGAATTAAAATTATAAACAAGGCAGAAAGACTACCTACAAAAGAATAAAATAAAGATCTTTTTGGGAAACTTCTAACAGATTTTGATTGCTTTACAAAACTTTCTTTGTTAAACAAAGACATTATTAATATTGGAAAAGCAAACAACCCTGACACACAAACAATCAATGGGTCTTTAAAAAAGAAATTATATTTTAAAGTAAAAATCCCAAGAGTGCCAGAAACACAGATTATAAAAAACATAATGGCTCTTGACCTTAAAGTTTTTTCTTGAAAAATAAATAATAATAAAACTATTAATATTGCTAAAGCTATAAACCAATAAATTTGGAAGAAAAAAGAAAAAAGAAGAAACAAGAAAGGTAAAAAAACAACTGAAAAGATTGCTCCGAAAAAAGAACCAACCAAGCATAAAAAAATACCAGTTTTACTTTCTCCTTTTTGAAAAAACTTCAAAAGAGGAAAGATGTGCATAATTGTTGATTCGGTCGGAATCCCAAATAAAGCTGTTGGGATATAGCTTGTTATTAAGTGAGACAAACCAATACACAAAAACAAAACAAAATGATCATGAAACACAGTAAAAAAAGAAGTTAGTAAAAAAACATAACCTAAAACATTAACATGTAAATTTGGAATTAATCCAAAAATAAAACCAATTGCAATTCCTAAAATTATATCTACAAAAATCATGTTTTTTCAAAATTGTAAACTATCAACTCAGGTTCAGAATTGTAAATTGTGTATTTTCCTTTCAGACAAATTTTTTCATAATTTAAATAATTTGAATTTAAAGTTGTATATTCTTTTTTAGAAATACTAAATATTACTGCATCTAAACAAACTGATCTATCACAGATTTTAAAAAACAAATTATTATTTTTTAATTCTAATTGTTTTAAATTCCCACAAACAATAACCACTTTTTCTAAAGACTCAGAATTGTCTTTAGTTAGATCTAAGGTCTTAGAAACATATGTCTTTGAAAATAAAATTAAAAGCAAGATACCAATTATTGATACAAAAATAACTAATCTTTTAAAAAATAAGCTATTCATTCTTTATCAAGCTTTACTTCCTTAATTATTTTTATTGGTTTTTTATTTATTGGAAACTTACTTAACTCCAATAACACTAAAGCATCTTTTTTATATTTTCTTCTAGTCTTAATGTCATAGATTTTTTTAGACTTATAAAAAGAGTCTGTGATCTTTACTTGAACAGATGTTGTCTTACTTGAGACTACAACTCCATAAGTAATATTAAATAAAACTTTATATAAGTAAAAGTAAATTACAACTAAACAAATAAACACCATAACAAAATAGATGTTATTTACGTAACCTAAGATTATGAATAATACTAAAATTGAACATAACCCATAACCTATATAATTATACTTTGGTAAAATTAGATTATATTCTTCTTTTTCTTTAATAACAAATAGATACAATAAGACTACAAATAATATTTTTAAAAACAAATAACCTGGCAATAATAAATTAACAATTACTCCAAATAAAAAAATTAATTCTAAATATAATAAATGCTTGTCCATAATATACTTTCCTTTTTTAATTTAAATATGAGATGTTAACTATTGTTTCATCAAACTTAGTAACTTTGTTTATTTTGTCAATAACATCTGTATAGTTAGATTCGTCTATTAGTTCCTCTGTTGTGTTAATCTTTTGTAGATAGACATCAAAGGTAATTTTTTTGTCTTCTGTTATGTAATTTATTTTCTGTATAACAAAGGAATTGTCTGAAAGACTTATTAACTCTAAAGTTCTATTTTTTATTTTTGAAATTCCAACATTAACATCAAAAGTAATGTATAGAGAAGAGATGTAAGCTAAAGATAATATAAAAACAACTGCAAGAATTATTAAAAATTCTACACTAGTTTGCCCTTTATACGAAAACATCTATATCTCCTGTTGTTTCATTTTTTTCAATAGTTATGTAACCACCAAAGCCAGGACCAATTGAATCACAAGAGATGTTGGAATCTCCAATGTACAATATTTTTTCAAAAGTACAAATGCTTGTGTCATTATCACAATTTGCTATTGCAGGTTTTGGGTTCTGGCTAGAAATCATAACCTCATAAGTTATTTTTTTTGTAGTTGAGTCACAACCAACAATCTTTGAAGTTACTGGTAAATAAAAATAAACTGTTCTTTTCCCAAAACCTGAACTGTTTGAAAAACCTGTAATGTTATCAGCTAAAAGATCAATGTTTTCTTTAGTCTGAGTTAAATTAAAAACATCAGTAACTACGTTTTCTGAAAATTGAGTTGAGGGCAGTAATATTGATTGAAAAAATAATAAAAAAATAGCTATAAAAATTATATACTCAATTGCAATCTGTGCTCTTTTATTTCTAATCATATGTTATCACAAAATAATCCAAATTATGTCTCCAAAAATATTTAATAAAATAAAACCTATTAGTATTGAAGGTGTGAAGGGAAGAGACTTTTTAATTCTAATTGTCCTTCCCACTAAATTATTATTATATGATTCTTTTAAAAATACTATGTCTTTGTTGGTAACTCCTTTTGCATACCTTGAATCAACTATTAACTTTAAATCTTTAGAAGAATTGAATATTTCTTTGATTGTTTGGAAGAAATTAAGATGTTTGTAGATTACTTTTTTGTTTTTTAAATAGTAATTGTAATATAGAATATCTCCTTCTTTTAGGTCTGAGAGATTGATGTACTTACTAAAGATGTCTTCTCTAATAACCTTGTAGACAATCATTAACAGAAGAATAATAATAATTGAAACAAGAATTGAAATAAAGTTTGAAATAAAAAAAACATTTTTTACAAAAAAAGAATAACCACTAAGCAAGAGATAACAAACACCTAAAAAAATGTAAAAATAACTAATAGAGTAATCCTTTACTTTATTAAAAAGAAGGAACAGAACAATTGAAAGAATAAAGATTAAAAGATAAGGGGTGTTTAGGTTAAAGATATTTAAAAAACTTGTAATTAGAAATAACATTAGGGTTGTGTAAATTATATTTTTAAAATTGCTCTTTGTAAAAAACATATCCTTGATTAAAAGATATTTTCTTTTAAAGAATATATGGAAAAAAGAAATTAAAATTAATAGTGGGGCAATTGATAAAACACTTGCAATAAATAAAGTTAAAGAGAAGATAGGTTTAGTAATTATTTCAAAACCTATAAACTGACCAATGTAGTTTGGGTTGATTGGGGCAAGAGCAGAGATTGCAACAAGTAGTTTAAAATCTCCACCTGCAAAGATACCAAGTTCCCAAAAGATATAAAAGATAACAAAAGAAATTGTGATTGCTAATAAACTAGTTAAGATAAATTTAAATGAATTAAAATAAATTGATTTGAAAATGTTTGTAAAAAGCCCAATTGCAAATAAAATAAAAATTAGAAAGTTAGGAACAATTCTTTCTTTTATATCATAAATTGAGGCAACTATTAAAAACACTAAAATTATTAAAAAAGAAAAAATTGTAAAATCAAACATACATAGTCATATAGAAAATAATTTTTAAACTAAAGTTGAAAGAATATTATCTCTGTAGGTTAGTATTTTTGCTTTTGCAACAGTAATAAAACTATTTAAATTAATAATAACTATGCCTGTTGTAATAACAAGCATCATTCCAAAGATAATCATGATTAGGTATTCTACAGAGATTTGTGCTTTATTATCATTTAAAATGTTTTTTAATTTTTTTGTAAGCATTTTTATCTAGTCTCTTGGTTTTATTTTTGATTTTTTGATTTTGATTCTAACTTTAATTTAATTTTAATTTAATCTATTGAACTGTACAGTTAAAGGATGGTGTTGAAGGTCTTGATTGAGAATCATTTTTATAAGCAATAACTGAGATTTTGTGTTTTGTGCCTGCATTTACTTCAGCATTAAAAGTGTGTTCTATTTTTCCTGAGGAATAGTCTAAAAATGTAGTGGCAGTATTTGGTATTAGTACCTCATTATCCATTTTTATTCTGTAACCTTTTACACGTGGGTCAGAAGCTGGGTTCATGTAAACTATAATTTTACTTGTTTGACAAGAAACAGAAGTAACAATTGGAGGGGTGATCGTGTTGTCAATCATCATAGCAAACTCATTTTGAGAATCTATTGCACTTTCATTATTTGATTTTCCAATAGAGAGAATCAAAGTAACAACAATAACAGCAATAACTAATGCCCCACCGATAATAAGAAGATACTCTAAAGCACCTTGTCCTTTGTTTTTTTTTGAAAGTTTTTCAAACATCATAATTACCTTTTACCAAAGTATATTTTTTAGTACATATTATATTTTATATATAGAAGAATAGATTTATAAATATATTTAAAAAATTAAATAAAAAAAGAAAAAAGAAAGTTAGTCAAACTTAATCTGACCAACTAAATTTTTGTTTAACAGAAGTTACAAATTTACCATTCTTTTCAGTTGTAATTTCTGCCCAATAAGAATCACCACATTTTTGAGTAAGATTTAAAGCTACATTTACACAGGCTGGAAGTTCACCAGTAATTGCAGAACCTAAATCAACATTATCTGATTTTCTCCTAACCATAACAGGTACTTCATTTCCTGCGTAATCAAATACTTTTAGAGAATATACACCTGAATCTCCTAATTCTTGCCAATTTAATTTTATTGAATTAGTTTGACCAGAAGCACAATTAAGAGGAGTAAACGCAACATTACAACCTGTCACAGCAGGCACATCAGCAGCATTTAAAGCATCAATTGCAACAATTGATGCTGGTTGTGGCATATCTAAACTTTGTTGTGCATTTTCTGCTTGGGTGTTTGCAGTCTCTCTACTTTGTCCACCCATACCAACAAGTAATGCAATTACAATTACAGCAATTAAAACCGCACCACCAATTAATAAAAGGTACTCTAAAGCACCTTGTCCTTTTTTATTCTTAAACATATAATTTCACCTTTAACTCCAATCAACTTTATATTTTACAGAAGTTACAAATTTACCGTTCTTTTCTGTAGTAATTTCAGCCCAGTAGCTATCTTGTGGATTAAATCCTGTAGGTATCCATGCATAGATTACTTGCTGAGTACTATCTAAATCCATAGAGTAAAATAAATCTAGATTTGCAGTTACATCATCAGCAGTTAATAAATCATCAGCAATTGCATCATCAGCAACAACAAAATCCACATCTTTTAAAACTAATGCTTGATCTTGATAATTGTATAATTTTATACTGTATGTTCCGGAATCACCCATACCTTGCCAACTTACCTCAAACTTACAACTTTGACCATCAATTCCAACAATAAACCCAAAATCTAGTAGGGTACAATCTCCAATTTCTGAAACAACACCTACAATTGATGCTGGTTGTGGCATATCTAAACTTTGCTGTGCATTTTCTGCTTGGGTGTTTGCAGTCTCTCTACTTTGTCCACCCATACCAACAAGTAATGCAATTACAATTACTGCAATTAAAACTGCACCACCGATTAACAAAAGGTACTCTAAAGCACCCTGTCCTTTTTTATTTTTAAACATATAATTTCACCTTTTTTTGTTTATATAAACATTTTTGTTTATTAAGATCAAATAGTTTAAATTTTTAACATCATATTTTTTGTCTAAATTAAAAATATAACACCTCATCAAACTATATTATCTATTCAAAATATTACAACATTATATTTATATAGTTTTCTATTTTGAAAAGCTAAGTTAATTTTGTAAATATTTTAGCAAATTTTAAAAATAAGGTGTATTTAAGATAAAGCTTGATCTTGAATTTCTGTCACTTGATCTACTTTTTTTGCAGAAGCTTGCTTTAAATACAATCCAACTAATAGAGCGACAAGGATAACAATTCCCAAAATTACTAAAAACTCTAGGGATAATTGGGCTCTATTATCATCTTTTAATAGCTCTCTTTTTCTATTTAATTTATTTAAAAATAATCTAATTGTTTCTTTTTTATAAATCATATTTTCTCGTATTTAAATTTAATTAATTTTATATTTTTTTTCTTTTAACTCTTATTTCAAATTTAATTCTTATTTCAAATTTAACTCTTATTTCAAATTTAATTCTTATTTCAAATTTAACTCTTATTTCAAATTTAACTCTTATTTCAAATTTAATTCTTATTTCAAATTTAATTCTTATTTCAAATTTAATTCTTATTTCAAATTTAACTCTTATTTCAAATTTAACTCTTATTTCAAATTTAACTCTTATTTCAAATTTATATTTACTTCTTTATATTATACTTACATTTTATTTGAAATTAAACATACTTTTATCAGATCATTCCTGATAACATACTTGTTAAAACTAATTGAGATATAAAATATATAAAATATGCTATTGATAATAATATTGGAAAGTAAATTGTAACATTTGTTAATTTTCCTTCCCTCATCATAGATATCATTGCTGATGCTGCTAATGTTTCAATTACAATATATATATCTAATAATATAAAAATTGAACTTTGAGCTTTAACAGCAATTACCAATGCTCCTGCTGCCGCAATACCACTATCAATTGCAACATCTGAAAGAAACTTTGTAATTACTCTTGTTAATCCAAAGATAAATGGAGAAATTATACCCCCTGCTGCAACAATAAAAATAGTCTGCAACATAGTTTTTGTTAATCTTTCTTTTTTAACTCTAAATAAATATTTAGTATCATTTGCAATTTCATCTAAAACATCTGCTAATTGAGCACCTGTTCTTAAAGATTCTTGAATTAATGTTACTGTTCTTTTTATTATTTTAGAGTCTACTCTTATTGTTAAATAAGTTAAAGCAACATGTAGGGTGTCACCCATCTCTAATCTTCTAATAACACCATTAATTTCTTCTGATAATTCACCATAATCTGAAGAGGCAACTTCTCTTAATGCAAAATCAAAAGATGACCCTGCTTTCATAGTGTCTGCAATTAATTTAAGTGCATCTGGCCAGTATCGTTCTATGTTTTTTATGTGATTAGAATATTTGTAAATAGGAATACCTATTCCTAAATCTATAATAATTACAAACAATAGAATTCCTAGTTTTATATTAATTAAAAAACCTAAAACTCCAAATATTAAAGCACCTACAATTATTGCAATAAACCAGTAATTTGCTGGAATTTTTATTTTTAAGGAATTAAGATATATTTGGTATCTATCTAAAAATTTTGATTTCATTTCATAATCACAATTTTGGTTCTATCATCTTGATGTAGTATATTAATACTATAAAAATTATAGGCATAGCCACTAAAAAGATTAAACTTAAAGTTGTTGGTGTCATTACGCCTGGTAAGAATAATTCTCCACCTTGTCCTAAAGGGGCATTTGCAATTGCACCTAAAATTGCTGCAAAAACAGGAAGAACAATTGCCATAAAAATAAAAATTACTCCGAAAAAATTCATCTTTTCTCCAAAAACTTTTGCAGATTCTAGTAAATCAAACGATACTGCGTCTGCAACACTATTAATTGTATTTGCAAGATTACCACCTGTGTTTAATGTTCTTACAATATGGGATAAAGCAATACTATAATTTCTAGATTGGCTTCTAAGAGCTGCATGCCTTAAAGCTGTTTTTGTATCTGTACCATTTTCAATCTCTAAAATAGATCTTGCCATCTCTTCAGACAAAACTCCATAATCATTTTTTGCAACAGATTGTAAAACCTTATATAATCCAATTCCTGCTTGTAATTCTGTAGAAATATGTCTTAAAGCAAAAGGTAACTCTATGTCAATCAAGACCCCTCTAGTCTTTGCTTTTTGCATAGGTATAAAATATGCGAAAACAACCATTAATATTATAAAAATAAAAACTAAAACAAAAGGGATAGTTATTAGCAATATAGGTTTAACTAAAGAAAAAATAATCAATAACAAGAATGCAAAAAAACTGGCACCTAAAACTGAGAAAATTGCAGAGAAAATTAAATGCTGAACCAATGTTCTTTTGTTATTTGCAGATGTTAGATAGAAGGATATTTTTTTTGCAATTTTATTTTTTAAAATTAATAAAACAATTTTATCAATCAGGCCCTTTAGAGGTTTATATAATTTAACTGTGCTTTTTTCTAAATTTGAATTTGAATTTCCTAATATTTTTGTTTCTGCATCAATATCTAATCTTGAAAGTTTACCTTCTGAAATGATATCTCTTAATTCTTTTAAATGACCCTCTGACATGCTAGAGCTAGTACCATCTAAACTTGATTTTTTTTTCATTTTAGAAACAATATTTTGTACAGCATCAAGATCGATGTCTAGTTCATCTTTTGAATTCCCATCATTTTTTTTAAGTGTTTTTAAAGTTTTTGAGTCAACCATATTTATTTACCTTAAATATTTTCTAATATTTTATTACATGTTTATACTCTATGATTTGTTTTTTATATATTCTAATTGGATTTCCTTAGATACATCAGTTATGCTTCTTATTTTCTTTGAAATTAAATTATTTATAACATTAATTTTGTTTTCAATTTGTTTTTTAATATCTTGATCATCAAAGTTTGTATAAGCTTTAATTGTTTCAAAAAATTTAATTGGATTTTCTGTTCTTTCAAGAGTATCTGTTTCTGGATTCCATTTAAAAATAATATTTACTTTTGCATCATTTTCTAAAACATCTAAAATTTCTGCAATTGCAGTTATTCTTCTTACTTGTCCTTTTGCTGATCTTAATCTTTTTTGAATAATTATAAAATCTACACCCGCAAGCATTAGTGGAGGTACACTCATTGGAGGAGAGGTAATTCTTACAATTGTTTCTTTTGCAGAGTTGGCGTGAATTGTTCCCATACAACCATCGTGACCAGTGTTCATTGCAGTAAATAAAGTTGTAGCTTCAGTGTGTCTTATCTCTCCAACAATTATTCTATCAGGTCTCATTCTTAAAGTATTTTTTGTTAAAATTTCTAAACTTAATTCTCCTCTTCCTTCTAATCCAGGAGGTCTTCCTTCAAATCTAATTACATGTTTGATTGGAAGTTTTAATTCTGCTGTGTCTTCAATTGTTAAAACTCTATCAGCTTCTGGAATGAAGTTTGCTAAAACATTTAAAGTTGTTGTTTTTCCTGAACCTGTTCCTCCTGAAATTAAGATGTTTGCAGGTTTTGCTCCAAAACCCTCTACTGCACACCATAAAAATGCTGCAACTTCTGTATTTAAAGTTTTAAAAGTTACTAGATCTACTATTGTGTATGGGTCCTCCCTAAACTTTCTAATAGTTATTGTGGAACCATCAATTGATGCTGGAGGAAATGTTGCATTAACACGAGAACCATCTGGAAGTCTTGCATCTAACAAAGGTGTGGAAATGTCTACTTGTCTTCCAATTGATCTTGCAATTTTATCTACAATTTCTTGAATCCCATCATCTGAATAGAATGTTATGTTTGTTGTCATCATACCATAGGATACATGATAGACATACACTGGTTTTTTAGGACCAACAACCATAATTTCTTCTAACTTATCATCATCTAAAAGTGGTTCTAAAACTCCATAACCAGTCATTTCCTTTACAACTGAATTTGCATAAAATGGATATAGATGCTTTGGAATATTAATTTCAGAAGCATTTTCAAGAATATCAATAATCTTTTGATAATATATATTTTTTCTTTGTAAAGGATCTCTTATCTTATATGGATCTGTTGATATTAATCTTGTTGTTGCTTCCTTTAAAGTATTAATTATTAATTTTTGAGAAGGTGTTGGTTTTGGAACTGGAATTTTATAGTGAAGTAAGGATTGATTTTTTAATCTGTAAATTTCAATATCACCATACTTTGTAATTAAGTGAGCGGACTCATCTAACAACTTATTTTCAAATTCTCTTTCTGGAATTGTAACTGGTTGGCTTGGTTTTTTTATTTTTGTTTCTGAAAGAGTGTCTAGATCTTCAAAGGAGGCCTTTTTTTTAAGAGAGTTAAATTCATTATCTTTAATTTCTTCTGATAGTTTTAAAGATAAACTATTTGTAGAATCATCTTTGGAACTTTGATCACTAGAAAGGTCATTAACAGACTTAACTTTAAGAGAATCTTCTTCTTTTTCCACTTTATATTTTTTAATTAAATTATCTAATTGTGACTCTGCCAAAAAAACACCTATTTTTTATTTATTAAAATTATTTGAGCTAAAAGGGCCTCTAATTGAATTCTATCATTTGCACCTTCAACCAATCTAAAATTTATTTCTGCAATAATTGTAATTATTTTTATTTTTGTTTTAATATCTAATTTATCATCAGGAAAATCAATTACTTTTTTATAAATTTGAGAAATTATGTCTTCTCCTGATAACCCTTGTTCAAATAATAAAGTTTCTAAATAGCCTCTTGCTTTTAAATAATTTCCATTTAAACATTCATCAATTAAATTAATTATGTCTTTTGGTTGTGCTGAATTTGAAACTTCATAGATTATATCTTGTGTAACCTTATCTGTCATTGAAGATGCTGCTTGTAGATAATTGATTGCTGTTCTCATATCCCCTTCACACACATCATACAAGGCATCAATTGCATTTTCTTCAATCGATATCTTTTCATTTACTAATATTGGCTCTATACCTTTTTTAATATCTTCCTTTTTTAAAGGTTTAAATTTAAATAAAGAACATCTACTTTGAATTGGAGCAATTAATTTTGAAGAATAATTTGCATTTAATATAAATCTTACAGTTCCTGTGTATTTTTCCATAGTTCTTCTTAAAGCTTGTTGAGCATCTGTAGTTAAAGCGTCTGCTTCATCTAGAAAGATTATTTTAAAATTAGACCCTAAAGGTATTGTTCTTGAAAAATCTTTAATTGCACCTCTTACAACATTTATTCCTCTTTCATCTGAAGCATTTAATTCTAGAAAATCTTGAGAGAAGTTACTTCCAAATAGTTCCTTTGCCATTGCCACTGCACAACAGGTTTTTCCTACACCTGGAGGTCCTGCAAATAATAAGTTAGGCATACTTTTCTTTTCAACATATTTTTGTAATCTTGGAACTATATGACTTTGACCTACAACTGACTTTAGTAACTTAGGCCTGTATTTTTCTGTCCAAGGAAAAGAATTTTCTAAAACTACCATATTAAAACTACTTTTAAATATATATATTATAAATTAACATTAAAATAATAACCCAATATATTTATAACCCTTTTTATAGGAATAATATATAAAGATAGAAAAAGTTAAAAGAGAAAAACATATGAAAAAAATAAAAATAAATTATAAAGTAATTATTTTATTTATAGTTGCTACAGTTATATCTCAAGCATTAATTAAATTATTATCACCTAGTAATTTTCTAAAAAGTCCCACATACATATTCTTACCAATTGTTGGCTTTTTTGGAATGTATTATTTTAGTAAAGAGATTATGAGTTATGTTAAGATTAATAACAAATTTACATTTGCTGGTTTTTTTATAATTATAACTTTATTATGTTTTTATATAGCGCTATATATGTTCTATTGGAATACACTTAAAGTTTTAAATAATCAACCAATTGCATTTCCTTATTTTAAAATATTATTAGATTCTGCATTTTTGGAATTTATAATTTCAGGTGTCTTTGGAATTTTTTCAATTAAAAAATAGAAGTTTACTTTATCTTACTTAAATTTATAAAGGTAAGAATATATGTCAAAAATATTTATAAAGACTTTTGGGTGTACTCTAAATAAAAAAGATAGTAAAAATATTGTTGCTAATTATAATTATAGTGAAGATGAAAAAGACACATTTACTGCTGATTATATTATAATTAATACTTGTGGTGTTAAGGAAAGAACAGACACAAAAATAATTAATTATTTAAAAAAATTAAAACAACTTAATATTTCTGAAAAGAAAATAATAATTTGTGGTTGTCTAGTAACCATAGATAAAGAGTTGCTAACGGATATCTTTCCGAATGCAAATTATTTTAAAATTGAAGAAACCAAACAATTACAAAAATTATTAGGTAGTTTAAAATTAGAAACTAAAACTAAGAAAGTAAATATTTCAGAACCAATAATCCTCTCAAATGGTTGCCTTGGAAATTGTAATTATTGCGCAGTGAAATTTGCAAGAGGTAAACTTAAAAGCAAATCTGAAAAGGATATAATTTTAGAAATCGAAAAAACAATTGAAAATGGAAGTAAAGAAATATTACTAACTTCTCAAGATAATGGGTGTTATGGATTTGATATTAATACAAACATAGTAAAACTATTATCTGAAATTATAAAAATTAAAGGGAATTTTCTAATTAGATTAGGGATGGCAAACCCCCAACATCTTAAGATTTTCAAAAAAGAACTTATTGAAATTTATAAACATGAAAAACTATATAAATTTTTACACATTCCTATACAGAGTGGGGATAACCAAGTTCTAAAAGATATGAATAGATTTTATAATATTGAAGATGTGTTTGATATTATTAAAGAATTTAGAAAAGAAATTCCAGAAATTACAATTGCAACAGACATTATTGTTGGATACCCTACAGAAAGTGAAGAAGAATTCCAAAATACAATTGAGGTTATTAAAAAGTTAAAACCAGATGTCGTGAATATATCCAGATTTGGTCAAAGAAAGAGAATTGAGGCAAATAAACATAAAGATCTTTTAGGAGCCATTAAAAAGAAAAGATCTAGAGAACTTACTATTCTTTGTAGAAAAATATCTCTTAACAATAATAAACTATTTTTAAATACAGAAAAAGAAGTGTTGGTTACAGAAGTTGGAAAAAATAATACAGTCATGGCAAGAACTGTTGAATATAAACCAGTTGGAATAAAAGGAAATTACCCAATTGGAACTAAACTTAAAGTAAAAATTATAAATTATAAAGCAAACTTTTTAATTGGAAAAAACAGCTTAGAGAAAATGTAGTTTGTATTTCTTAATAAATGCGATTTAAAGTTAAGTATATAAACTATTTGATATATATTTATATATTATAAATTAAAGATGAAAAAATATGGATTTACTTCTGACTTTTAAAAAATATATAGAAAATTATAAAATTATTCTATCCTTAAGTGCATTATTTATATTTTTATTATTTTTAATTAATCCTGTTTTTAGTTTGTTTGGGGGAACTATTAACTTAACTTATAATATTTTAAATTTTGAATTAGGTAACATTATCATAAGTATACTTGCCTCACTTATCTTGTTATTTATATTTAGTTTAGTGCAAACAATTATAATTTATAAAATAAGTAAAGACTATAGTGTTAATGAAACAATTTATTTTAAAGAAATTAAAAAAATATTTTACAAATTATTAAAATTTAATTGGATTTTCTTTTTAGTGATTTTTGGAGTTTCTGTAGTGTTATATGATCTTAACATACTAAATAATATTTTTACTCAAATCATATTCTTTATAATAACAATAGCTCTTTGGTTCGTACCACAAATTATTGTCTTAGAAAATAGAGAAATACCTTTAGCTATTTGGTATAGTGCAAGATTTTGGAAAAATAATTTTGGACATCTTTTAACATTGTTTTTATGCGGATTTATTTTAATTTTAATTACTAGTTTGTTAGATGTCTTAATAGCTGGGTCTACAGGAATTATAATTTCTGTTTTATTTTTAGTATTGTTTGTAATTCCATTTACAGAAATTCTAAAAACAGAAATATATTTAAATAAATATAAATTATTAAAACCTAGACATCAATTTAAATTAAAAAGGTAGAATGAGAAATTATGCAAGTAATAGATAAAATTGATAAACATATTATTGAAAAATTAATAGTAGATGGGAGAATTTCATTTGCAAATATTGCAAAAGACATAAACTTAACAGATGTTGCTATTAAGAAAAGATTAGATAGGCTTAAACAAAAGGGTATTGTTAAAGCTATTTTTGCAGAGATTGATTATAGTGTTATTGGATTTATTGAAATGATTAATATTTTAATTTGTATCGATCCGCCTAAACAAAAAGAAATAATTAGAAAATTAAAAGAAAATGATGATGTGATTAAACTTACAGAAGTTACTGGAGAATATAATTTTATAGCAAAAGTAATTGCTGAAGATAAAGAGGATCTAAAAAAAGTATTAGATAATATTTATACTGTTGATGGGATTATTAAAGTAAATATACTTACAACTATTAAAGAACATAAAAACACAAAAAATTTACCAGGAAAAATAATACAAACTACTTTTTAATTTTAAGAGTATAGGATTTTTAATAAATGAAGTTGATAATTTCTGAAAAAGCAATAGCAGGAAAAAAGATTGCTGCAATTCTTTCTAAAAATGATTTTGCAACAACTAATGTTAATGGCATTTCTATTTTTGAATTTAAAAAAAATAATGAAACTTATTTGTTAATACCTCTAAGAGGTCACATAAACACAGTTGATTTTGTTGGAGAAGATAAATATTGGAGTATTTTTACACTCAAAGCTCTTGCTGATAAAAACTTCATATATAAGGAAGTTGAAAAAAAAATAATCTCTTTACTTAAAAAAGAAAGAAAAGAACTTACACAAATTATAATTGCAACAGATGCTGATCGAGAAGGAGAAGCTATTGGTCTTGAAGCGTATAACTATATTCAAGTTAAAAATAAAAAAGCAGATCTTAAAAGAGCATATTTTAGTGCATTGACTGAAAAGGAAGTTACGGATGCTTTTTTAAAACTTAGAAAATTGGATTTTAATTACGCACACTCTGTTTTTACAAGGCAAGAAATTGATCTATTATGGGGTGCTATACTTACAAGATATTTGTCAGTAATTGCAAATAGAAAAGGAAAAATGTTTCTTTCTGCTGGTAGAGTTCAAACACCTCTTCTAAATCAAATTGTAGAAAGAGAAATGGAAAGAAATAAATTTGTTCCTGAAAAATATAGAGTCATTACTATTATTTTTGAAAAAACAAAAATTAGATTTGAAGGAACCCACAAACTTGGAAAAATATTTGATATTAATAAAGCTGATTTAATTTATAAAAATATAAAAGACGAAAAAACAGGTGTTGTAAAAAATATTACAAAAACACAAAAAATATTACAAAGACCAGCACCATTTAATACCACGAGCTTTCTAAGAGCTGCAAGTGCTATTGGCTTTGGAACTAGTAAAGCAATGTCAACTGCAGAAAATTTATATCAACAAGGTTTTATTAGTTATCCTAGAACAGACAATACAGTATACCCTCCAAGCCTAGATTTTAAAGGAATCTTAAATAAATTACTTGGATTTAAAGAACTTGAAAAAGATATTTTGAAAATATTAAAAAAGCCAATCAACCCATCAAGAGGAAAAAAATTAACAACTGATCACCCACCTATTCATCCTGTTGAATTTACACAACAATTAAAAGGAGATAATAAAAAAATTTATGACTTGATAGTTAGACGGTTTTTAGCAACATTATCAATTGATGCAATTACAGAAAATTTATCAATTATAATTGATGTGAAAAAAGAACCTTTTGTAGTAAATGGACAGATTATTATTGAACCTGGTTGGAAAAAGATATATTTCTATTCAAAACTAAATGAAGTGATTTTACCTAATCTTAATAAAGAAGATATTGTGCCTATTGTTGATAAAAACTTAGAGAAAAAAGAAACTACACCACCACCTAGATTTACAGAAGGTGCATTAATTAAATTAATGGAAGACCTTAACCTTGGTACTAAATCCACAAGACCTGGAATTATTCAAAAATTAAGAGATAGAGATTACATCCAAGGTGGTAAGTCCGTTGAACCTACAAAAATTGCAATGTCTGTTTGTAGTGTGCTTAATAAAAATGCAGATATCATTACCCAACCAAAACTAACTGCTGATACTGAAGACGAAATGGAACTTGTTGCAACTGGAAAAAAAGAAAAAGAAGAAGTTGTAAATAACACTAGAAAAAAAATCCATGAGGTAATTGATATTTTACTTAAAGAAAAAGATGATATTGCAAAGGAACTTAGAAGCGGAATAATTAATTCTAATTATATTGCTGTATGCCCTAAATGTGGAAAAAAATTAATAATCAGGTATGGAAAGACTGGTAAACAATTTGTGGGGTGCTTAGGTTTTCCTGCTTGCAGAAATACTTATCCTTTACCACAAAGAAGAAATGTTACAGCTACAGATAAATTCTGTGAAGAATGTAAAGAACCAATTGTTAATGTATCTGGTGGAAGAAGTGCTGATTTTGAAATGTGTTTAAATCCTAATTGTAAAACTAAAGAAGAATATTTAAAACAAATTGAAGAAAAAAAACAAGCAAAAATTTTAAATGAAAATAAAAAAAGTAAAAAAAATCTGTAAAAAAATAAATACAACAAAAATTACAAAAGACTTTTAAAATTTTTTAAACATATTATTTATAGACATCAGTAATAAATTATAAATAGACAATGTGATTTTTATGATTGAAAAAATAATATTAACTGTAAAAGAAACAGACACCTCTGAAGTAGGGAAGGGGAAAGCAAAAATTGATCCTCTTGTTTTTGATAAAATGAAATTAATTATTGGAGATGTAATTTTAATTGAAGGAAATAATAAAAAAGCCTTAGCTTATGCAACTAGAGGTAATGAAAAGGATGCTGGATTAAATATTATTAAAATTGATGGGATTATTAGGTATAATGCAGGAGCAGCAATTGATGAAGATGTCTTTGTTGAAAAAACAAATATACAAAATGCGCAAACAATTAATCTTTCTCCAATCATTGATAAAGATAAAAAAATTAATCTAACTAGTGATATTGAAAGTATGATTAAAGATAAATTATTAAATTTAAATGTTATTGAAAAAAATATAGTTAAAATTCCTGGGCTTCCAATACTTACTGTGGATGGATATAGAGATTTACAATTAATTATTACAAAAACAATTCCTAAAGGAGCTGTAAGGATATCAGAAAATACAAAAATTAATATTTCTGACAAAACAGAAACTACAAAAACACCTAACATTACTTATGATGATATTGGGGGTCTTAAAAAGGAAATTGAAGCAATTAGAGAAATGGTAGAATTACCTATTAGAAGACCTGAAATTTTTAAAAAAATTGGAATTTCACCACCTAAAGGAGTTTTACTTTATGGACCACCCGGAACTGGAAAAACATTGCTTGCAAAAGCAGTAGCATCAGAAACAGACGCGCATTTTACAATCATTAATGGTCCTGAAATTATTGGGAGTGCCTATGGACAATCAGAAGCAAATCTTAGAAAAATATTTGAAGATGCAGAAAAGTCTGCACCAGCAATAATCTTTATTGATGAGATTGATGCTATTGCTCCTAAAAGAGAAAACATACACGGAGAAACAGAGAAAAGAATTGTTGCTCAGCTATTAACACTTATGGATGGATTAACTGCTAGGGGACAAGTAGTTGTTATTGCTGCCACAAACATACCAGAT